>Ga0302320_10009828_pt1 | contig 20487 bp, 15 predicted proteins | sample Bog_T0_3_FD_202130 | JGI IMG/M metagenome (GOLD analysis project Ga0302320, IMG submission 202130) | Peat permafrost microbial communities from Stordalen Mire near Abisko, Sweden - Bog_T0_3 | ecosystem: Environmental > Terrestrial > Soil > Wetlands > Peat | place: Sweden: Abisko, Stordalen Mire...
AAATATTCAAAATTCAACACCCAATATCCAAGGGCAGGTTCGCTATTTTCGGTGGAATAACCGAATCGCCGCAACCGCTGGAATTGCCGTGTCCTCCGAGCATTACACAAACTTGTTCCATTGCCGACAGGAACGCCAGTCCATGGATTCATTGGAATTTCATTAAAATAAAACACATACCCGCATTGCAGCCGCTCAATGCGGGTATGTGAATTTTACAGCCCGCCGGTCAATTTGTCGAGCCTGTAAATCCACCATGTCTACATCAACCACCATAATCGCACACATCCAAGCAAAACGCGGGGACGTGGTTTACCGTACCCGCGAGCAATCCGCTTTGAGATTGCCATTCCACCGAAAACAGCGAACCCAAGGGCACCCCTGGCAGTTGAATGTTGGGTTTTAAATATTTTTCTCTATTGACGGCTGCCGGACTATTCCGTGCCGGCAGCGGACGGTTGATCCCGTTTTTCGATCTTCACGCGCATCTTTTGCAAAGCTGCTTCCTGAATTTGCCGGATTCGTTCGCGGGTCACACCCAAACGCGCTCCGACCTCTTCGAGCGTTTTCGGCTGGCCATCATCCAATCCAAAGCGCATGGCCAAGATCCGGCTTTCCCGCTTGTCCAGCGTGGCCAATACTTCCTTCATCAATTCGTTGTCGTGGTGTTTCGCCAGCGTTTCGAAAGGAGCATCCGCATTGGCATCCGCCACATGCTCCGAAATGGTCGTGGAATCGTCGGCGCTGATTGGGGAATCGAGCGACACCGGCGTGCGGGAGGCGTCACGGTATTGGCGAATGCGCTTTACATCCAGATCCAGTTCTTCGGCAATTTCTTCATCCGTCGCCTCGCGATCAAAAGCGTCGCGCAAGCGCGCTTCGGCTTTCCGCACCTGGGACAGCTTGTCCATGACGTGGACCGGCAAGCGGATGGTCTTGGACGTATTGGACAAGGCCCGCCGGATGGCTTGCTTGATCCACCACGACGCGTAACTGGAAAGTTTCGCCCCCTTGGTGGGGTCAAAACGTTCTACACCTTTCATGAGTCCGATGTTGCCTTCATTGATGAGATCCAACAGGGGCAACCCAAGCCCCTGATAATCGCGGGCCATCTTTACGACCAGGCGCAGATTGGCGGTGATCATTTGCTCGCGGGCCTTCTTGTCGCCGCGCCGAATGCGCCGGGCAAGCGTGACTTCTTCTTCCGGCGTGAGCAACTTCACCTGTCCAATTTCGCGGAGGTAAAGCTGCAACGTATCGCCCCGCGAATCCGAGGGCGAGGCTTCGGGTTCAGCAGGAGTTGGTGCCACTAATGGCGTGGCCCCAATGTCAATTGACTGCGCTGGCACGCCACCGCGTCGCGACCTTGGCGCCGGTGACAATTGAACGCGCGGCACCCTCAATTTTTTTGTCCGGTAATTTCCGTTAAGCAACGTTTTCATGTGTGTTTAGTTTCTACGGTGATCTTTAATTAATTCCTCCGGTGTCACCACCAGATCCAGTTTCTCCGTGTGCCGGATAACGGTGATAACCGATGGCACGCCAATCACACCGGCCACAAGGTGGTGATGCAATTCATCAATGCCGGAAACCGGTTCGCCGACAAAAGTCACAATCACATCGCCCTCGCGCAAACCCGCCCGGCTTGCCGGACTGCCGGGTTCGATGCCGGCCACCAAAACGCCGTGGTCGGTTGCGAGGCGGTGGAACCGCACCACGCGCCGGTGAATCGGAACTTTCTGGCCCGCCACGCCAATCCAACTGCGGCGGATAACGCCTTCCTTGATCAGCCACGCCGCCACAAATTCGGCGGTGTTGCTGGCAATGGCAAAACAAATTCCTTGCGCTGGCAGAATGATCGCTGTGTTCACGCCAATGATCTCGCCCCGTGAATTCACCAAAGGTCCGCCGGAGTTGCCGGGGTTTAACGACGCATCGGTCTGGATGACATTGTCAATCAACCGGCCCGACTGCGAGCGCATTGAACGGCCCAGGGCGCTCACCACCCCGGCGGTCACCGTCTGCTGAAATCCAAACGGGCTGCCAACGGCAACGGCGATTTGTCCCACGCGGACGGACCGTGAGTCGCCAAAATGGGCATGAACGAGGTGGGACTCATTGATGCGAACAACCGCCAAATCCGTTTCCGGGTCGTCGCCGGCCAGAGTTGCGTCAAAGATGCGGCCATCGGCCAGCGTGACTTCCATTTTTTTTGCGTCATGAACAACATGGCTGTTTGTGAGAATGAATCCATCCGGCGCAATGACAAAGCCGGACCCGCTGCCGCCGGCTTCCGGTCCGCTCCGCGTTGGCTGGTTGTGGCCGTGAACACGAATGTTCACCACCGCTGGTCCAATCTTCTCCACCACCCCGGTAATGGTCCTGGAATAGCTGTCGAGCAATTCATCATCACCGGATAATGGTTCGGCTGACGCATCAGCCACCACGGCATCGCCGTCGGCGTAGATCCGGGTTAAATCCGCCGTGTCGCGGCCTTGATAGGTGTTTGGGATTCTCATAATGGGTTTGGTTTGCTTGGCCTGCCCGCCGGGGGCAGGGCATCAGATTTTAGTTTTGAGCCTCCAACGCGAGTTTCTCGATTTTGGAAATGATGCCCCGTTTGCCAGTCACACCGACAGTGCGGTCCCGCAATTCGCCACCGGCGAAATAGAGCAGGGTGGGGATGGCTTGGATCCCGTAACGGGCGGCCAGGGCCGGGTTGCTGTCCACATTAACCTTGGCGATCTTTACCCGCCCGGCCTGTTCAGCGGCAATTTCCTCAAGCAGCGGCGCGACCATTTTGCAGGGACCGCACCATTCCGCCCAAAAATCCACCAAGACTGGTTGGTTGGACTGGAGGACTTCGTTTTCAAAATTTGCCTCGTTAATTTCAATGGCCTGTTTCATATTTTTATGGAGCTTTTACTTTATGTAACTATTACTGTTACACACTCGCACAAAAAAAGGAGCCGTCAACCGGTTTTTTTTCTGCCGCAGGCGCCCGAGGCTTTCAACGCGGCCAGCACGTCAGCCAGCGTTGTCTTCTCGAGGTCCTTTTCCAACGCCTTTTGGGCTGAGGCAAATACCCGCGCCAAGATTTCAAGCATGTGGTGCCCCACCGGGCAGGCAGCGCTGGGTTTTCGCGCGGGGGTGGCAAATGCCTCGGAGTCCTCGACTGAACGATAGATTTCGGCCATGTTGATCCTTTGCGGGGACCGGCTCAGCCGCGAGCCCGATCCGGCCCCTTTGCAAGTGTCCACCAGCCTCGCTTTTTGCAAAGACAGCAGGAGGCGGCGAATGATAACGGGGTTCGTGTTCACGCTGCCGGCCAGACACGCGGAGGTAACGCGGTCGCCCTCCTTGTAAGCCAGGACGGCCAGTACATGGACGGCCATGGCGAAACGGCAGCTTGTTCTCATACGGTCTGAACATAAGTAAGCCCCGCGCTTACATCTGTCAAGCAGGCGCCAGGAGTGCGGCGCCGGCACGATTTAGAGCACGAGCGGGTTTTATTGTGCGGAAGGCCGGAGAACTGCGTCCGGCCGGTGGCAGAAGCCTGCTCCCGCTCCATCACCCCTCACTATTGCTTCGGTTGATTGATGTTTTGCAAATCAACCGCCCCGGCGTTGCCCGGGGTCGCAATGGCCGCGTTGGTGACTTCCAAGTACGGCGACCAGCCCAGCCATTTCTCATCCGGCCTTTCGGCCAGCGTGAAGGTTGTGCCAGCCGGGGCGGGCCCGTCGGAATCGTCTGGCGTGGCGAAGGAGATGCCGCCGGTGAGGACCGCCTTCAAGTTTTCCGCCGACATGTTAAGCCCGGACAGCAAATGCCAGTTGATGTCAATACCACCCGCGTTCCACCAAACCGAATTCAAGCGGACCAAGGACGCAAAATTGGGCTTCATCATTACGTGGATCTCCACGTGTTTTGAGTCCTGGCTCAGGGCCAGATAGAGAACCTTTCCGGCTTGGAGTCCCCGAAAATAGACTGGCGAGTCTGAGCCAAGGGATCTTATTTGCGTTGCGCGGAGCACGAACTCTATCCCGTTTCGCGGTTCCTGAATGACCGGTGGTTCGCTGGCCCCAATAAAATGGTTTTGCGCCTTGCCTGTGCCATCGCCCGGAAGCGCTTGGATGTAGGGACCGGAGACAATCGTCTCCAGCGCATGAACCCCGGCCGTGCCGACCTCAGGACGGACAACCCAAAACACCGAGCCCTCCCGCGCCAGCCCCGCAGCGGAACGTTCCAGGCGCGCACGCACTTCCACGTGTTGGAGATCTGGCGTCAGCCGGATGGACCGCACGTTGCCCACCCGTACACCCCGATAACGGATGACAGTTTGATTGGCGTCGAGACCGGTTGCATTGTCAAATTGAATCGTGATGCCGGGCCCAAATTTCTGAAGATTTTGTATCACCAGCACAGCAGCAATGACCGCGGCAATGATAGGGACTGACCAGATCAACGAAAGGGCCGCCCGCCGGGTTATTTTCGCGTGGGGAATGTTACCGGGCAGTTTTTGCATCGAATTCAGTATCGTCCCCTTTCCAAATCAATTGCGGCTCGAAGCACGCGGATGCCAGCAGAGTAAGCACGACGACCGCGGTAAACGCGACGATTCCCGGGCCCGGTATGACCGTTGCAAACTTGCCGAAGCGAATGACGGCCACCATGATTGACAGGAGGAAGACGTCCAGCATGGCCCACGGCCCAATTTTTTCGATGCACTTGAAAATGCTCGTTCGGGATTTTTGCCAGCGGGGACTGCGGACGGAGACCAGGAAGAACAGGCCGAGGAGTTTCAACAGCGGAACCAAAATGCTGGCCAGGAACACGATGATCGCGACCTCCCACATCCCGTCATTCCATAGTGCCCGGACGCCCCCCAGCACGGTGTTCTCCGTTTCACGCCCGAGATAATGCATCACCATCACCGGGTAAATGTTTGCAGGCACGTAAAGGAAAAGCGCCGCGAGGGACAGCGCAGCCGTCAACGGCCTGCTGAACGAATATCCCCGCGATATCATGTTGCCGCAACGGGCGCAGACCACGTTGTGCCTGGGGGGCACGGGCTCCTCCAATTTTTGGACCAACCCGCAAGTCTTGCAGGAGATCAATGCATTCATTGCGTTCTCCCTCCGCATAAAAAATGCCAATACGAGGAAGCGTGCAATCCGCAACTGCGCTTTGGCGCACGCCGCCTCCCCCATTGCATTTCGCATGGCGGAGATTTCCCATAAGTGCAGTTCGCGGTTTTTTACCACAACTTCTTTCCGCTGAGAATCCTGTTTATTAAAGCTGTTTAATTTCAGTCTTCCGTGCTGGCACTGCTATTGCTCGGACTCACAACTGTGATCGAACAACAATACGGCGAACAAGAATGAAGGTTTCAACCACTAATCTCAAACGATACAAGGAAATAGGCGCACTGCTTTGGAAATACGGCCGCGCTGACTGGGTCCGGCAGATGGATTTTCTGGACGACGGTTCTGGATCCAAGGCAGCGGAAGTGCTGGATGGCAAAACTGACCCCGCCGAATTGGCGGATGACCTGGAAGCGATGGGCCCCACATACGTCAAGCTCGGCCAGCTTCTATCCAGCCGCTCCGATCTGCTGCCGGAACCTTATCTGAAAGCCCTGACCCGCCTGCAGGACAAGGTGAAGCCATTCTCTTATCCCGAAGTGGAGCAAATTATCCAGGACGAACTGGGCGTGAGGATTTCGAAAGCCTTTTCGCGGTTTGATCCCAAGCCGCTCGCCGCTGCCTCGCTTGGCCAGGTTCACGCAGCAGCCCTGCGCGATGGCCGGGAAGTGATCGTCAAAGTCCAGCGGCCCAACATCCGAAAACAAATTGCGGAAGATTTTGAGGTGCTTGGCCAAATTGCCGAGTTCCTCGACGCGCACACCGAAACCGGCCGGCGCTATCGCTTTCAAGTAGTGCTGGAAGAGTTTAGGTTGACCATCCAACAGGAACTTAATTATGAGCGGGAAGCACAGAATCTGATTACGTTGGGGGCAAATCTGAAGGAATTCGAGCGTATTGAAGTTCCGCAGCCGGTGCGCGATTACAGCACGCCCAGTGTGCTCACCATGGATTATGTTCAGGGCCGCAAAATTACTTCATTGAGTCCGGTCGCCCGCCTGGGCTTGAATGGCGAGCTCCTGGCGGAAGAATTATTCAAGGCGTACCTGAAGCAGATACTGCTCGACGGCTTGTTTCATGCCGATCCGCACCCGGGAAATGTTTTTCTCACCAACGATGGGAAGATTGCCCTCCTTGATTTGGGAATGGTCGGGCGCATTGCTCCCACCATGCAGGATAATTTGCTGAAGCTGCTCATCGCCGTCGGGGAGGGAAATTATGAGATCGCCGCCGACATTGTGATTCGCATCAGCAAAACGAGCGAGGAGTTTGACTCCGCCGAATTTCACCGGCACATCCAGCAAATCATGTCGTTGCAACAAAATCAAAGCATCGAAAAGCTCAACGCCGGCAAGGCCCTGATGGACGTCAGCCGCAGCGCGATCAACAGCGGATTATGGGTTCCCACGGAATTGACCTTGCTCGGTAAAACGCTGTTGCAAATGGATGAATTGGGAAAAATCCTGGCCCCGGACTTCGACCCTTTTGCCGCCATCCGCCGGAATGCTGCGGAAATCATGACGCGGCGCATGCAAGGCCAGTTTTCCCAGGGCAATATCTACGCTTCCATGCTGGAGCTGAAGGAGTTTGTCACTGGCCTGCCAACTCGTTTGAACCGGATCATGGACGGCATCACCAATTCGGAGTTCGAAATCAAGGTGCGGTCCATGGATGCCAAGACCATCGTCGAAGGATTTCAGAAAGTTGCCAATCGCATCACTGCGGGAATCATTCTGGCCTCGCTGATTCTGGGCGCGGCCCTGCTGATGCGCATTCCGACCACCTTCCAGCTTCTCGGCTATCCGGGGCTCGCAATCTTGTGTTTTCTCGGTGCTGGTGCCGGCGGGGTGTGGCTCTTGTTCAGCATCTTTTTCCAGGATGAAAAGATAAAAAAGAAAAAGAAAACTTGAGCAAAACTCCCATCAAGCCACGTTGGTATCGGTCACCGGCTTTGATTTATTGGGTGGCCGGCCTCGTGGTTTTTTTGGCGATCGTGCGTCTGGTTCTGCCGTATGGCCTGAAAACCTTTGTTAACCACCAATTAAACAAATCAAGCGATTATAGCGGGCGGATCGGTGACGTCACTGTTCACCTGTGGCGCGGGGCTTATCAGGTGCATGATATTCACCTTTTCAAGAACGGCGGCCAGATTCCCGTCCCGTTTTTTTCCACCCAAATCCTGGATTTGTCGCTCGAATGGAGCGAGCTGATTCATGGTTCTGTCGTCAGCAAGATCGCCATGAAACAGCCGAGCCTCAATTTCATTTCCGGCCCGACCAAGGACCAGACCCAAAACGGAACCGAAACTGACTGGGGCCAGACCCTGGAAAGCCTCGTCCCCTTTAAGATTAACCAGCTCACGATCACGAACGGGCAGATACACTTTCAAAATCTTTATTCCACACCCCCGGTGGACATTTATCTCAACGACGTTTCGGTGCTGGCGACCAATTTTACCAACTCGCGCGGTTTGACGCAGGCGCTGCCGGCGGGGATCGTCGCGCACGGAAAGGCGCTGGGCAAGGGCGGCTTGGACCTCGAAGTTCACGTCAACCCCCTGGCGAAAGTCCCCGCCTTCGAACTGACCGCTCAGCTCACCAATGTGGATCTCGTTTCGCTGAACAATTTTTTGCGCGCCTACGGCAAATTTGATGTCGCGCGCGGCGATTTTGCCTTGTTCACCTCATTTGCCGCCAAAGACGGAAACTACGACGGTTATTTTAAGGTTTTTTTCAACAACCTGAAAGTTTTCAGCTGGGAGAAGGACAAAAAGAAGGACGCATTGGAAATCTTTTGGAAGGCTATTGTGGGCACGCTCGCCGTGGCCTTTAAAAATCAACCTCACGATCAATTGGCCACCAAGATTCCGATCAGCGGCTCCTTCGGTAAAACCGATGTGCATCTCTGGCCCACCATCGTCACCCTGTTGCAAAACGCGTTCGTCAAATCACTCGTTCCCAAGCCGGATGAGGAGATCAAAATCGACAAGGTCGCTTCTCAAAATTAGTTGGCACCCAACCGGCAGCTCGCTTCCGATTTCCTCATTTCCGGAAATGGAACATTTTTAGCGTGCGCGAGTGCTGCAGGGCCACAAATGGGTCTATTCGAGTTAACAGAAAATGCGCCCAGTGATTTTTCCATCGCTGCCACAACGTTTGGGATTTCTGCCAGGTTGCGGGTTCAATTTTATTAGACTGCCTGACCAGCCGTTCAAAAATTTCACCGGCTTCGGTCACCACAGACGGTTGTCCCAGCCGCAGCATAAATTCATAATTTAAGTTCAGGCTGCGAATGTCAAAATTTGAGGAGCCCACATAAACCGCTTCATCAATGCAGACAAGTTTGGTATGCAAAATCTGTGGTTGATACTCATAGATCTCGATCCCCGCCTTCAACAGCCGGCGATACAGGCTTCGGGCGGCCAGTTGGGAAATGAGCACGTCGCTTTTGCCGGCCAGAACCAGTTGCACCCGCGCGCCCCGGCGCGCCGCGCGCGTCAGTTCCCGCCGCAGCCGGTGGGTCGGCAGAAAGTAGGGGCTCGTGATGCGCACGCTGCGGGCTTCGCGCAAATCGCGATAGAGCGCCATTTGAAACGGGCTGGCCCCGCGGCCCGGTTGGGCCAGCAACAATTCCCGGGTCTGGCCAGCTTTGATTTTTCGCCGGTGCCTGAAGGCCTTGAGTTGCTGCCATGAATTTTGTTTAAAACGGGAAATGGCAAACAGCTCGGCAAAGGAATCCCCCAGTTCCCCCGCCAGATCATGACTGTGAATCTGCAGCCCGAGATCGCACCAACCGCACGTGATGCCATCACCGTCGTATTCGTCCGCCATGTTGAATCCGCCAATGAAGATTACGGCACCGTCACAAATGAGCAGTTTGCGATGGTCCCGCACGCCGAATCTCAAGGGATGGATTGGGTTGAAGCGGCGCACTTCTCCTCCTTTGGCCACCAGCGGACTGAAGAAATCCTCGGGCAATAACCAGGAACCAATGGCATCAACGAGAACCTGTACTTTTACGCCGCGCGCCGCCGCCGTCGTCAACGCCGCCAAAAATTGGCCTCCGATCCTCCCGTTCGTATAAATATAGGTTTCGAGGTTGATGGATATCTTTGCAGCGGCAATCGCTTCCAACATGCTGGGAAAAATCTCCCGGCCCTCACAAAGCCAGCGCATCGCCACCGGTTTGGGCTCTGTGGAGATTTTAATTTGTTTTGCTTCTGCCGCGGAGTGTTTGCCCGCGCGACCTTCGTTTTCGCTTTCGGTCATGCCACGGGAATGCCGTCGCAAGCGAATCTTGGGAAGCGGCTTAATTCGTAGCATGGGGTGGCGTAGGTATGCTGGTCCCTGCCTGCGGCGTGATCATGGCGCGATAGGTGACCGTGACCATCCAATCGGCATAGGCGGGATCAAACGTCTTCATGGCGTTGGCCATTTGCTGGCGGAAGTTGGTCTCGATCAAACTTCCCTGCCCAGGCCAAATGGTGAATTTCACGCGCAAAAAATTCCAGCCGGCAGGTTCCGCTAATTCGCTCGGCCCCACCTCAGGCGGGGCGAGTACAATAGCCTGAAATTGCCGCCACGTGCCCTTGGCAATTTCCTCAATCAGCGCGGCCATGTGCGCCTGGTCCGCTTTCCGCGAATACTGGATGTCAGCATAGGCAAACATGCCCCCCCGCGGAAACCGGCTGACGTTCCCGATGTTGCGGTTCGGCACAAAAATTTCCTGATTGTAAAAATTCACAAGTTTGGTGAAACGCAATCCAATGCTCTCAACCCGGCCGATGACCCCGCCCAAATCCACCAGGTCGCCCACGTCAATCGCATTTGAAAATATCAGCGTGATGCCCGTCACCAGATCCTGAACCAAACTTTGCGACCCAAAACTGATAGCCAAGCCAATGACCGACGCGCTTGCCAGATACGTCGTCAGTTTGAAATTAAAGCCTTCGACCAATATAAACCCGATCGCCAGGAAATAAATGGTGAAAGTGATCGCGCTGACGATCAGCCGTGTCAAGGTGACGAACTTTGGCTGTTCCGTAACAAAAACAAATGGGCTCTTTTTGACATGGCTTTTAACTATAAACCATTCGCTGAGGTGGTGAATTATTTTTACGGCCACATGTACGACCACTACCAAGGCGATGATGGCGGCGATATGGATTCCTGAGGAGGTCTGATGCCAAAAGCGCGTGATGGCCGTGTTATCGAAAACACTGTCTAGCTGATTTGTTGCCATTATTTGGTGACTTCCAGCAAGGTTGGTGCCGCGCCTGATTTCAAAAAAGCCAGCTGATCTGGCGTGCCTTCAATTATCTTCGTGCAAAATGCAACACCCCAAGTGAATCACATGCAATTTGCGGCTTAAACCGAAACCTGTCTCCGAAATTTCCACCGAATTGCTCATTCCGCCCTTGGCATTTCATTAGCTGAATTATTTTTCGGTTTTGTTGAAGTAAATTCAATTGAGGAAAATAATGAGTCAAAAATTCATTTGCGTTCACGGTCATTTTTATCAGCCACCGCGGGAAAACCCGTGGTTGGAAGCGGTCGAGCTTCAGGAGTCCGCGTCTCCCTATCACGATTGGAATGAGCGGATTACCGCCGAGTGTTATGCGCCCAACGCCCGGGCGCGCTTGCTGGATGGCGATGGCCGTATCGAAGGCATCGTCAGCAATTATTCCAGGATGAGTTTCAATTTCGGCCCCACGCTCCTGTCGTGGATCAAGGATAAACAACCGGACATTCACGAGGCTATTGTGGAGGCTGACCGTCAGAGCCGTGAACAGTTCGGCGGCCATGGTTCGGCGGTGGCCCAGGTTTACAATCACATGATTTTGCCGCTGGCCAATACCCGCGACAAACATACCCAGGTCCACTGGGGCATTCGTGATTTCGAATCGCGATTTGGCCGCATGCCCGAAGGCATGTGGCTGGCCGAGACTGCCGCCGATACGGAAACGCTTGATGTGCTGGCGCAGCACGGAATTAAATTCACGATTCTCTCACCCTATCAAGCCAGCAAGGTCAGGCCCCTTCAGGAAGAGGCCGAATGGCAGGACGTCAATGGCGCTCGCGTGGACCCAACCATGCCGTATCTCGTCAAATTGCCGGAAGGCCGCTCCATCGTCGTTTTCTTTTACGATGCGCCGGTCTCCCAGGCGGTCGCGTTTGAAAAACTGCTGGTGAATGGCGAAAAATTTGCCGCGCGATTGCTCGGCGCCTTTGATGAATCGCGCGGACGGGACCAGTTGGTTCATGTAGGGACGGACGGTGAATCTTACGGTCATCATTTTCAGTTCGGCGACATGGCCCTGGCCTTCGCTTTGCATCAAATCGAAAACAGCAAAGATACCAAGTTGACCGTTTACGGCGAGTATTTGGAAACCCATCCGCCCACGCACGAGGCTCAGATTCATGAAGGCAGTGCGTGGAGCTGTTCCCATGGGGTGGAGCGCTGGAAAAGCGACTGCGCCTGCTGCGCCGGCGGCCACGGCGGATGGACCCAGCAATGGCGTACACCTTTGCGCAACGCCATGAACTTCCTGCGCGACAAGCTCGCGGACTTTTATCAGGAGAAGGCCAAGGGCTTTTTGAAAGACCCGTGGGCGGCGCGTGATGCCTACATTGCCGTGATCCTCGATCGCTCCCCGGAAAATATCAGTCAATTCTTTTCGCAACATGCCACCCGCAAGTTGGACGAGCAAGAACAGGTTGTGGCCCTTCGGCTCTTGGAAATGCAACGTCACGCCATGCTAATGTTTACCAGTTGCGGCTGGTTTTTTGACGAGATTTCCGGGCTTGAGACGGTGCAGGTCATCCAATACGCTGCGCGCGCATTGCAATTGGCCGGCGAGCTGGGTGCCGACCCCAGGATCGAGCCGGAATTCCTGGGTATTTTGGAACAGGCCAAAAGCAATATTCCCGAAAATCAAAATGGCCGCGTCGTTTACGAACGATTTGTAATGCCGGCCGTGATGACCCGTGAAAAGGTCGGAGCGCATTATGCCATCAGTTCCTTGTTTGAAAGTTACTCTGAAGAGGCCAAAATTTTCTCCTATTTTGTCAAACAGGATGACCGTCAGATTTGGACCGCAGGGAGCACTCGCATGGCCGTCGGCCGCATCAAGGTTACGTTTGCCATCACCGGCAACTCCGCCGACATCATTTATGGCGTGCTGCACGCCGGAGAGCATAATCTAAACTGCGGGGTGCGGTTTTATGAGAACCCGGAGCAGTATGAGACGCTCGTCCGCGAGGCCAAAGAGGTGTTTGAGCACGCCGATTTGTCCGAAATGATCCGGGTGTTGGACCGGCATTTTGGCGAAGTCCACTATTCCCTGAAAAATCTTTTCCGCGACGAACAATTCAAGGTGCTCAATCAGATTCTCGATCATACGCGTGAGGATATTTACAATACCTATCGAATCCTAACGGATCGCTATGCTCCGTTGACGCGATTTCTCAACGACATTCATGTCTCGCCGCTCAATTCGCTGGCGCCCGCCGCGGAGTTTGTGCTCAACGCCGAACTCCGCCGCCAATTTTCGAATGGCCATCCAGATGCCGAGCGGGTAAAAAACCTGGTCGAGGAGGCCCGGGTCACCAAGACCGTGCTGGAAAAAGATGACCTGGCGTTCGCCGTCAAAAAGCATTTCGAGCGGTTGAGCGAAGAACTGGTCAAGGCACCCGAGAATTTGGAGGTGCTCCAACGATATTCCGATTCCGCGGCCTTGCTGCCAGCCCTTCCGTTTGGGGTGAACCTGTGGAAACCGCAGAATGATTACGCCCAGCTCACCGCTAAAATTCTGCCCGCCATCAAGGGGCATGAGGACGACAAGTCCAAAGCCTGGGTGGAAAAATTCCTTTCGTTGGGCGAAAGACTGGGTTTCCACGTGCAACGCGGCTGAGCCATGCAAATTCCCCGGGCGACCTACCGGTTGCAATTCAACCACCACTTTCGCCTCGCCGATGCGCGGGCCTTGGTTCCTTATTTGCATGAGCTCGGCATTTCACATATTTACGCCTCGCCCCTCTTCAAGGCGGGGCCGCAGAGTCTGCACGGTTACGACGTCTCAGATTTCGGCCAGTTGAATCCCGAACTCGGTACTGAGGCCGAACTCGCACGGCTGGCCGACACCCTGCATAAAAATAAAATGGGTCTTGTGGCCGATATTGTCCCCAATCACATGGGCATTGGCTCGCCTGAAAATGTATGGTGGTGGGACGTGCTTGCGAATGGAAAGAACAGCCGGTTCGCCGCCCACTTCGACATTGATTGGAAACCTGCGGAAAAGGATCTGCAAGGTAAGATATTGGTTCCCATTTTGGGCGACCTGTATGAAACACTTTTGTCTAAGGGGGAGTTCCAATTGTTGCACGAAAAAGAACAATTTGTCCTGGGTTATCACGAGCACCGGCTTCCCCTTTCGCCCGATTCCACCGGCAAGCTCTCCCCTGATCCGGCGGCTCTCAAGGCATTTAGCGCCAATTTAAAAGCACTGGACCAGCTCATAAAACGGCAGCATTACCGCCTGGCCTTCCATGAACACGGTGATGCGAAATTAAACTACCGGCGTTTTTTTGCCGTCACTTCGCTGGCGGCGGTCCGCGTGGAGGAGGAAAAGACCTTCGAAGCCACCCATGCGCTCTTGCGCCGTTGGCTGGCCACCGTACTCCTCGACGGCGTGCGGGTGGATCACCCGGACGGCTTACGCGACCCGGCAACATATTTGCAACGCCTTCGCGCTCTTGCGCCCAACGCCTGGATCGTCATCGAAAAAATTCTTGAGCCCGGCGAATCGCTCCCCAAGTCCTGGCCGGTGCAAGGCACCACCGGTTACGATTTTTTGAACCAGTTGAACGGACTTTTCATTGACCCGGCTGCCGAAAGCCCCTTAACGCAACTGTATGGTTCATTCACAGGCGAGCCGGTGGATTACCCTGTCCTTCTCCTGGAAAAAAAGCGCGCTGTGCTGAAAACGCTGCTGGCTGCGGAATTGAACCGTCTCACCGGCCTGCTCTGGGCAATTGCGGTTCGGAACAAAGTTGGTAAAGGTCTTGCCCGCGCGATATTTCAGGAGTCGCTCGCAGAAGTTGTCGCCTGCTTTCCGGTTTATCGCTCCTATATCACCGAAAAGACGGGCGGTGACGCTGCGGATATTGCGGCGATCAAATCCGCCGTGCATCTCGCCTGCGAGAATCGCAAAGACCTTCCCACGGAAATCTTTGCCCTGATCCACGGCTTGTTGATGAAACCGCCCGGCGGGAAACGGTCCCGCGATTTCGTGGCCCGGTTTCAGCAACTGACCGGCGCCGTGATGGCCAAAGGGACTGAAGACACGGCCTTTTACTGTTTCAACCGTTTCGTCTCCCAGAATGAGGTGGGCGGCGATCCAAAAAAATTCGGAATCAGCCCTGCGGAGTTGCATGAATTTCTGGGACAGCAGCAAAAAGACTGGCCCCACACGCAATTGACCACCTCCACCCATGATACCAAACGGGCAGAGGACGTGCGGGCGCGGCTGAACGTGCTTTCGGAGGTGCCGCAGGAGTGGGCCCGAGCAGTGCAACGCTGGTCGGACATCAATGCGCGCCACAAGGTAAACCAATTTCCAGACCGCAATGCGGAATATCTTTTTTACCAGACGCTTGTTGGCGCGTGGCCATTGCCGGAAGACCGCGCCCAGGCCTACATGGAAAAGGCCACGCATGAAGCCAAGCAGCATACTGATTGGACGAAGCGAAACGTCCCCTACGAGGATGCCTTGCGTAAATTCATTTCGGCGGTTTTGCGCGACTCTGCTTTCATCCCGGATTTGGAGCATTTCATCAGCCGTCTTTCCGATGCCGCCATCATTAACTCGCTGGCCCAAACCTTGGTCAAGCTCACGGCCCCCGGCGTGCCCGATATTTATCAGGGCTGCGAGCTTTGGGATTTCAGCCTGGTTGATCCGGATAATCGCCGTCCCGTGGACTTTAAGCTTCGTCAACGCCTTCTGGCGGAAGCTAATTCCACTTCCGCCGAAAAGGCTTGGGAGCGCCGCGCGGAAGGTTATTGCAAGTTATGGCTTGTACGCAAAACTTTGAAATTTCGCGGGGAACTTCCGGATTTCGCGAATTTAAATTACACGTCCATTTCCCCGGCCGGAGCCGGAGCGAACAACGTCTTTGCCTTTGCCCGGGGCAATCGCATTATCACCATTGTTCCGCGACTAACATTGAAATTAAACAATGACTGGCAGGATACACGGCTGGAATTGCCGGCGGGCAACTGGCACAATGAATTCACCGGGGATGATTTTCGGGGTGAAATTCACATGACAAAATTGTTTCAAAAGTTTCCGGTCGCATTGCTGTTTCGAAAGGAGAATGACTGATGCACTCGTTTGAAGTTTGGGCGCCACTGCCAAAAAATGTCGAAATTCAAGTTGGCGATCAACGCCTCCCGATGGTTCGCAAGGAAGACGGCTGGTGGACGGCCGACGTTCCCTCGGCCCACCCCGGCGATGATTACGGGTTCGTGCTCGATGGAGAGGGGCCCTTTCCCGACCCCCGTTCGGCCTTCCAACCGACCGGCGTCCATGGTTTATCGCGTTTGGTGGATCAGCACATTTATGCCTGGGGGGACAAAAGTTTTCAAGCCCCGTCGCTGGTCAACGCATTGATTTACGAACTGCACGTCGGCACGTTCACTCCGTCCGGCTCCTTCCTGTCTACCATCGAAAAATTGGATCATTTGGTTTCGCTGGGCGTGACCCATGTGGAATTGATGCCGGTGGTGGAATTTGACGGCAACCGGGGTTGGGGTTATGACGGCGTGGATCTGTTTGCCCCGCACCATATTTATGGCGTTCCTGACGATTTAAAAAAACTCGTGGATGCCTGCCATGCCCGGGGTCTCGCCGTGATCCTGGATGTGGTTTACAACCATGTCGGGCCCTCCGGCAATTATCTGGGCAAGTTCGCGCCGTATTTTACCAAAAAATTCGCGACCTTCTGGGGCGAGGGCATCAACTATGACGGCCCGGACAGCGGAGAAGTGCGCCGGTTTTTTTGCGACAACGCCTTGATGTGGCTGCGCGACTTTCATGTTGACGGTTTGCGGCTCGATGCCGTCCACGGCATCCTCGACACCTCGGCCGTTCATATTCTTGAACAGCTTAAAATCGAAGTGGAAGAACTTTCCGCCCTGACTGGCCGGCTTCTGGTGTTGATTCCTGAAAGTGACCTGAACGATCCGCGGCTGCTTTGGCCGCGGGTCCGGGGTGGCTATCAACTCGACGCCCAATGGAGCGACGATTTTCATCACACGCTGTATACGGTTTTGACCGGTGAAACGATGGGTTACTATTCCGATTTTGGAAAATTGGAACATTTAGCCAAGGCCCTGCGGTGTGCGTTTGTTTATGATGGGCAGTTTTCCCCGCATCGCCGCCGGGTGCATGGCCGCCCCGTGGACGACCTGAATGGCCGTCATTTCCTGGGCTATTTGCAAAATCATGACCAGGTGGGCAACCGAGCGCGGGGCGATCGAAGCAGCCAGTTGATGAGCGTGGGCCGGCTAAAGATCGGGGCGGCGCTGTTGTTGACGTCGCCGTTCACGCCGATGTTGTTTCAAGGTGAAGAGTGGGGCGCATCCACGCCGTTCTGCTACTTTACGGATTATCAGGAGCTGAAGCTGGCGAATGCCGTGCGCGAAGGCCGCTGCCGGGAATTTGCGGTGTTTGGCTGGAAGCCGGAGGACACCGCCGACCCGCAAGCCCGGGACACGTTCATCGGTTCCATCTTGAACTGGCGTGAACTTTCACGCGCGCCACATTCCGATATTTTAAACTGGCATAAGCGGCTCATTCAACTGCGCCGCAGCGAGCCATCGCTGGCCGATGGCGAAATGAAATCGCTTCAAACCCGGTTTGATGAAAGCCGGCGTTGGCTCGTGGTGGAACGGGGGCCGATTGTCCTCGCCTGCAATCTTTCGAACGAACCGCAGGGTGTGCCCGTGATCCCGGGCGACTATCGGCCCTTGCTGGCTTCAGAAACCGGGGTGGAGATTTCCGGCGACATGGTGAAATTGCCGCCGGACTCGGTCGCCATCTACAAGAGGAGCGGGGCATAATCGCTTGGCGATCTGCCCCGCTCGAAGGGAACCAGCCGGTCGGAACTCTACGGATTTGACTTCACCGTGATTTGATTCTGCACGTCCTTCACGCCTTGGACGCTCTTGACGATATCCTCGGCTTTGGACTTTTGGTAGGAGTTGTCCACAAATCCGCTGAGCTGGACGGTTGCCCGGAAAATATTCACGTTCACGTTGCTGAATTTGTAATCGGGATTGTTATCCAAGGCGCTGCGCACCCGTACCGTAAGTGATTTGTCGTCAATGTATTGACCGGTGCTCCGGTCGTAACGGTCGCCCGCGCAACCAGTGAACGCCGAAATTGCCCCGGTGCAAAGGCCCAGGCACAACAGTACACACAATCCGTTTATCTTTTTTTTCATAATAGTTATTCTCCTTTTGTTTTTTTATTCCTAACTTAGCTGCGATTATGCACTAGCCAAAACTGTGCCACCTTCCTGCTGGCTAAAAAGGGGGTGTGGCCATGCAAAATGCAAACTGCGGAGGGCGTTCCTTGCAAATGGTGTTCGCACATTTTTGAGAATGCGCCCAAAATTATAAGCGGCCATCATTTTGTGGCCATGTGCAAAACAAGAGTGATAGAATTGCAAATTGCCGCCCGGCCCTCACCAGGTTCAAACAACACAACCAAAAGGGGCAGGCCGATGAATAATTACCGAATGAAAATCCTCAGAATCATTTTACAATTGTGTGCGTCTTGCGTATTGCTCACGGCGTTTATGGCGTTCGCTCAAACTAATTCAACTCGCGCCTGGGCTTCCTTGGGCGCGATGCCAAGCCCCGTGTGGGATGGCCGGACCCTTTTGTTTCGCAGCAGTCAAGGTGCGCTTGCCGTCACCCCCCTTTCGGATGACATCATTCGCGTCCGGTTCACCGGTAAACAGGATTTTGGCCGCGACCACTCGTATGCAGTGGTCAATCGCGATTTGGGAGCGGTGAACGTAAAAACGGAAATCAAACCGGACACAACCACCCTGACCACCGCCTCGCTCTTGGTGACCGTGCAACACTCTCCCTTGCGCATTTCGTTCGCCAATCCCGCCGGCGAAATTCTGGATGCCGATGACGCGGGCCGGGGAATCTCCAGTTCCGGTGACGAACTGCGCGTGGCCAAACGGCTCGGTAATGACGAGCACGTCTATGGCTTCGGCGAAAAAACTGGACGGCTGGACAAGCGCGGCTGGAAGCTGGGCGGTTATAATTACGTCATGTGGAATTCAGATACGCCGGCGTATGATTCCAGCACCGATCCGCTTTACGTGGACATTCCGTTTTTCATGGTGACCCGCCAGGGAATCGCCCATGGAATCTTTTTGGACAACACCTGGCGGACTTTTTTTGACGTCGGCCGGGAACAGCCCAACTTGCTGACCTTTGGCGCCGACGGCGGCGATTTGAATTATTATTTCATTGCCGGTCCCGATCCTAAAAAGGTCATCGAACGTTACACTTCCCTGACGGGACGGATGCCGCTGCCGCCCTTGTGGTCCCTCGGCTATAACCAATGCCGCTGGAGCTACTATCCTGAGTCACGCGTGCGCAAACTGGCCGATGATTTCCGCACCAAGAAAATTCCCGCCGATGTGATCTGGCTCGATATCCATTACATGGACAATTACAAGCCCTTTACGTGGGATCACGAACGATTTCCTGATCCTCAGAAAATGATTTCCGACCTGCGCGCCCAGGGGTTTCGTCTGGTCACCATCCTCGATGGCCACCCGCCCGCTTTGAAAGGTTACGCCCCGTATGATTCGGGAATAGCCGGCGATCATTTCGTGAAATGGCCGGACGGAAAAGTTTTTGAAGGCCCGGTCTGGCCCTCGCAGGCGGAAAAAGATCCGGCCCCCAGTGTGTTCCCGGACTTTAGCCGCCCGGCCACCCGCGAATGGTGGGGCGATTTATACCAAAGTCTGCTCGATGTGGGTGTGGCCGGTATTTGGAACGACATGAATGAGCCCTCGGTATTCGATGACCCGACGGGAACCATGCCGTTGGACGTCATGCACGACAACGAAGGCCAGCCCACGACGCATCGCGAAGTTCACAACGTTTATGGCCAGCTCATGACCCGCTCGACATTTGAAGGCCTCAGCCGGCTGCGACCGGATGAGCGTGCGTTTGTGCTGACGCGTTCCAGCTTCGCGGGCGGCCAGCGGTATGCGGCGGTGTGGGCGGGCGATAACACCGCGGATTGGTCGTCGCTGCGGCAATCCATCTCCACCGTCCTCGGCCTGGGCCTTTGCGGATTTCCGTTTGTCGGCAGCGACATCAGCGGCTTTGTGCGGCCAGCGACAGGCGAATTGTACGCGCGCTGGCTGCAGGCGGGGGTTTTTTATCCGTTCATGCGTTCGCATACCGAGCTCGGCACTCCGGACAAGGAGCCTTGGGCCTTCGGTCCTAAGTTTGAAGCCATCAATCGTAGGACGATTGAATTGCGTTACGAACTTCTGCCCTACATTTACAACGTCATGCAACAGGCCAGCGAAACTGGCGTCCCGGCGCTGCGCCCGCTGTTTCTGGAGTATCCCGCCGACGAACACACGGCCGGGATTGATGATGAATTTCTTTTCGGCTCCGACCTGCTCGCCGCCCCCGTTTTGTGGGATGGCTTCACGGATCGCCAGGTTTATTTGCCGGCCGGTGACTGGTTTGATTATTGGACGGGCAAACGCTATACGGGTAATTCAACCATCACCGTTTCAGCGCCGTTGGATTACCTTCCCATCTTTGTGCGCGGCGGCGGCTTCATCTTCCGCCAGCCGGTGGTGCAAAACACCGGTGAGATGCCCGGCAACCCGCTCCGCGTCTTGGTTGCACCGGCGGCAGATTCCAGTTCGACCCTCTATGAGGACGATGGGAAAAGTCTCGCCTACCACTCGGGTCAGTTTATGAAACGGCAGTTTCGTCAGACCCGCGAGGCGGGCGAAGTTGCCATCGCCATTTCCGCGCCGGAAGGAGCCTTTCGTCCCGTAAAACGTGATTTGATTTTGGAGCTCTGGTCTGACGCCGAGCCAAAATCAGTGAGTGAAGAGGTTGGCGGCGGGGCAGGGGAAACATTGCCGCAATTGAGCGCTGCTGAGTTCGAGACGTCACCGCGTGGTTGGAAGTTTGCCGGCGGTATTTTGCTGGTCAAGGACCAGGATCGTTTTGAACCGGCCCGCTTCCGGATTCAAAATTAAGCTGTTAAATATGAATTTCA
>Ga0302320_10009831_pt1 | contig 20486 bp, 11 predicted proteins | sample Bog_T0_3_FD_202130 | JGI IMG/M metagenome (GOLD analysis project Ga0302320, IMG submission 202130) | Peat permafrost microbial communities from Stordalen Mire near Abisko, Sweden - Bog_T0_3 | ecosystem: Environmental > Terrestrial > Soil > Wetlands > Peat | place: Sweden: Abisko, Stordalen Mire...
TGGTGTTGTCGATGGTGTTGCTGGCCCCGAGGTTGAGGAGGAGGAGCAGGGAACCGCCGCTGGAGGGAGCATTATCGTCGACCTGCATCGGGGCGTTGATCGGGCCGGTCAGTTCTCCAGCATCAAAGTTGACGGTAATGCTGGCTCGCGCAGGCAGGGCCAGCCACGCCGCGAGCGCAAGTAGAGTGAGATATTTTTGCATGATTATTTCGATTTTTATCGGTTAATAGGTTGGGGTGTTCGTCCAAAAAACGGTCAGGCCGGCGGCGGTGGCTTTGCGAATCGAGATCGCGGTGCCGGCAGGGATGAGATCAGATCCATGGTCGTTGGTGATCGCATCGCCAAAAAGACGCCAACCGCTATTCATATAGAAATAAACGGAACTGGCTGACTTGTTGAAGCCCACTTGGGCATTGCTATAAAGAAACAGCTCGTCTTGAAAATTGCGGGTGGACGTGGTTGCGACAAAGGAACCAGTTGCGGGACTCAGCCCACAATTGTTGAGACTGACGTCAAGCGGACGAATGACCGCCGCGGGATTGTCCTGCGGTCCCGTGCTTAAAGTTGCCAGCGGAACCGTGAGCTTGGAAACAGGTACGTTGCCACTAACAACCAGGGGCAGAGTGGGTGCTCCGTTCTGGTTCCTTACGGTGAAGTAGAGATCCGGCTGGAGGATATCGTTGCCATGGTCAGTGGTGATGGCATCGCCGAAGAGCCGCCATCCCACATTGGTGCCGCTGCTGATGAAGTAATAGGTTTTGGACGTGGCCAAATTGATTCCGGGATCGGAAAAATCGGGAATCAAGACTTCGGTCCTGAAGGTCCGCGTCGAGGTGGTGGGCGTGAAGGAGACGTTGGTATTTGCGGAAGGAAAAAGGGCGGCGAGAGTCCAGTACGGAATGAGGCTGATTTGCGCATTAGCCGGGATGGCGCTGATCGTGTCGCCGTTAAGAGAAAGGGTGATCGTGCCGGCCCCATTGGCCGTGACGGGATATATGCAGCCTTCTTTGGGGTTGGCCGGGCCGCTGCTGCTGGCTCCGATCAACGCATAGTAGGTGTTCGTCTGGGTGCCGGCGGCATAGACAAATTGGTTCGCCGTCCAATTGGGCGAGCCATTGACCGTGATGACGTTACTGGAAACCGACTGGACCGTACCGACGAAGGCCGGCGAACGGGAAAACGGGACGGACACAAGCGTGTCCGAGTTGGCCAACAATCCGAGATAGTTGCCGCTGCCATCGTAGGCGCCAAGCTCGCAAAATCCAGCCGGGGACTGCGCCCGTCCGGGCAACGCGAGGCCGGAGAAAACAAACACGAGGGAGCTGATCAGCCCTAAATAAACGCCGGAGCGATGGCCGCGGCGAGGCATAGTTAAGGAGAAGTTCACGTTCAAGGGGCGTTGGGCCAGTCCAATTCTGAGGAGGGAATAAGCACGCATATTAAGGAGATGTGACGTTGAGATTGATGAATTTCCTAGTCGCGCCGGTCACGGCCACCTCGACTTCTATGATCGGATCTCCAGTGGCGGAATCGGTCCCCACCGTTTGCGAGATATTGGGGGTAACCGTCTGCCAGGTTTTCAGGTCGGAGGAAGTTTGCACGCTGACGGTGATTCCGCTCACATACGGATTCGCCCGGTAGGTCAGGGTGAGATAAGGAACACCGTTGACCGTCGTCGTGCCCACCGTGGGCAAGGCGGCGCGGTCTGCGGCAGTCATGACTTCGGTCGGATTGATATCGAAGAGATACTTGTAGACGTTGGCGACGCCATCATTTTCCGGCGTGGCGTTAGCGCCGCTTTGGCTGGACTGTTGAGCGGTGAACCAGTTGCCGGCCCAGGAAGCATAGGTGGTGAAAACCGTGATGGTGAAGTTTTGCGTCGCTGCCGTACCGACGCCGTTGCTGGCGGTTACCGTTCCGGTGAAGACCCCGCTCGCCGTCGGCGTGCCGGAGATGACCCCGGCCGACGAGAGGCTCAGCCCCGACGGCAACGCCCCCGCCGTTACCGAGAACGTCGGAACCGGATAGCCGCTGGTCGCGTAGGTAAAACTATACACATTACCGACGTAACCGGTTGCCGTCGCCGGACCATTGGTGATAGACGGCGCCTGCTGCACAACGATTGTGAAGGCTTGCGCCGGCGCTGTACCAACGCCATTGCTGGCGGTGATCGTGCCGGTGAAGACCCCGCTCGCCGTGGGCGTGCCGGAGATGACCCCGGCCGACGAGAGGCTCAGCCCCGACGGCAACGCCCCCGCCGTTACCGAGAACGTCGGAACCGGATAGCCGCTGGTCGCGTAGGTAAAACTATACGCATTACCGACGTAACCGGTTGCAGGCGGCGGGCCATTGGTGATAGACGGCGCCTGCTGCACAACGATTGTGAAGGTTTGCGTCGCCGCCGTACCGATGCCATTGCTGGCGGTGATCGTGCCGGTGTAGATGCCCGTCGCCGTGGCCGTACCCGAAATGACGCCGGAGGACGAGAGACTAAGCCCCGTGGGCAACGCCCCCGCTGTCACCGAGAAGGCTGGCGACGGATACCCGGTCGACGTGTAACTGAAGCTGTAGGCCGTATTAACCAATGCCGCCGGCGGTGCGTTGGTAATCAACGGAGCCCCTTGCACCGTCAACGTGAAGGTTGCGGTGCCGGTACCACTCGCGTTGGTCGCGTTAACTGTCAGGCTAAAGACACCGGAAGCGGTCGGTGTCCCGCTGATGAGTCCTGTGCTCGAGTTGATGGTGAGGCCGACAGGCAATCCCGTTGCGGAATAGCTCGTCGGAGTGTCATTGGCCACGACCTGGTAGGAGTAAGCGGTACCCGTTAAAGCCAAGCCGGGAAGGGTTCCAACCGAAATCACGGGTATATAGGGCACCAAGACCGTGAGACTCTGGAATGACGAGGCGCTGCCATCACTGGCGGAAAGCGTTAAGACGTAGGTTCCACCCTGGGGAAAGGTTACCGTCGTGCTAAGCGCGCTGGGATTCGCAAAAGTGACATTGGTCGGGCCGCTTGCCATACTCCAAGTCGTCGTAAGAGTCGATCCGGTGGGCAGCCCGTCGTCGCTGGCCGTACCGGTGAGGCTGATCGGTATGCCGGGAACTGGACTGGACACGCTGCCGGGATTCACTTGCGGGGCATTATTCGCGGTAAAAGTTTGGGTCGCTTGGAAAATGATGCCATTGAGCACCGCGCCGCTACTCGTACTGGTCGTTCCACTGCCGATCTGAACATTGAGCTCATACAGGCCGGTAGAAGCGTTGTAAGTGGATAAGAAGCCACCGGTGGTACTGAGTTTTCCAATCGCATATCTCTGGGTGTTGTCGGAACTCTGTGACTGTGAGCCTTGGAGCGACAGAGTCGTTCCGCCGGTAAAGCTGGCGCTTGTTTTCGAGTACGTCCCGCCGATATTGATCAGCGTCGGCCAAGCCGTGGAACTGGGGTTATTGTAGTCGAACGAGGACGCAATCCAGAAGGTATATGCCAGCGGAGTACTGGACGAAAGCTTGAAGGAGGCATAACCGTCCGTGCCGTCATGGACGGCGTTATAGGCTTCCATCACATTCCAAGGAAAGAACTCGGAACCGTTGGTAAAGGTAACGCCCGAGGTTGCGGAAGTTCCGGCGGGGGTGTAAGTCGATAGACCGTCGGTGGCGGTTCCGCTGGCGGTCGTGCCGTCGTCACCACGCCCAAGAGATTCAAAGGCAAAGCTGTTGGTCCACGTAAATTTGATCCCGCTGCTCGCATTGCTGCTGGTCTTGAGATTGAGCAGCGGGGTGGCCGTGCTGGGCGTAACCGTGGTTGTTCCACTTTCGGCGGACGCGAGCGAGGTCCAGGTGGTTCCCCCGATGGTACCCGTGCTGGCCGCCCCATCACTCAGGGCCCCCGTGAAGCTGAGCTGATCAACCACGGTGGTACCGGTCGAGTTGACTGGAACTCCCGCCCCCACGGTAAGAGTCGCGGAGGACGAAACGACTCCGTCACTCACCGTTGCCTCCAACACATAGGTGCCGGTGGTGGAAAATGTCGCGGAGGTGGATGCCGCATTGGCGTTGGCAAATGTCACCGTGCCGGGGCCGCTGACGACGCTCCACGTCACTGCCGGCGTATTGACCGCGCTCGTCGCCGTCGCTGTCAAGACCAGGGAGTCTGCGATGCTCGGCAAGCCGACCGCGTTTGTGCCTGGGGAAGTGATCGAGATCGTGGGCCCGGGTTGCACGGTGATCGCCAGCGTGGCGCTGCCGGTTCCTCCGGCATTGGTCGCGCTGATGGTCGCATTGAAGATGCCGCTGACCGATGGCGTGCCGCTGATCAGGCCGTTGGAAGTGTTGACGCTGAGACCTGTCGGCAAGCCGCTGGCTCCGTAACTTGTCGGGCTATTCGCGGCGGTGATCTGGTAGCTGAAGGCAACACCCACCTCTCCGGATGCGCTCAGGGTACCGGTAATCACCGGCGTGGGCGGAACGACGGTGATCGTCAGCGTGGCGCTGCCGGTACCTCCGGCATTGGTCGCGCTGATGGTCGCGGTGAAAGTGCCGGTGACCGATGGCGTACCACTGATCAGGCCGGTGGAGGTGTTGACGTTGAGGCCCGCCGGCAAGCCGCTGGCCCCGAAGCTGGCGGGACTGTTGCTCGCCGTGATTTGATAGCTGAAGGCGGTACCTTCCTGGCCAGCCGCGGTCAGGGTATTGCTAATCACCGGCGGCGGCGTGGCAATGACGTTGATCGTCAGCGTGGCGGTGCCGGCACCTCCGGCATTAGTCGCACTAATGGGCACGGTGTAAGTGCCAAGCGTCGTTGGCGTGCCACTGATCAGGCCGGTGGTGGTATTGACGCTGAGGCCCGCGGGCAAGCCGCTGGCCCCATAGCTGGTGGGCGCATTGGTGGCTTGGATCTGGTAGCTGAACGGAGAGCCAATGATGGCGTTAATGGTATAAGGAATGAATTTGAACACCGTCCCGTAGTCGATGCTTGCATTGCTTCCGCCACCGGAGGTTGCTCCGTAGTAGTACCCATCACTGCCCAGGGTCAACGGCGAGTACGGGAATTCCCCATTGGCGCCGGAGAACGCGCAGAGAGTCGTCAGGGTTCCACTTGGGGTGATCTCAAAGAGGGTCCCATCGCCTTGAGATGAGCTGCTTCCGCCATAGACGGTGGTACCGTAGAAGTTGCCGTCCTTGCCCTGAATCAAGGGCGCATTTGGGTTTTCCCCATTGGTGCCCGTGAAGGAGCAAAGTGTCGTCAGCGTTCCGCTTGGGGTTACCTTGAACACCACCCCATAACCGGCACTTCCACCACTATAGGTTGTCCCGTAAAAGTTTCCGTCACTTCCCTGCACGACCCCCGCCTCAGGGTCAGAGCCATTGGTACCGGTGAAGGAGCAAAGCGTCGTCAGCGTACCGCTCGGCGTCAATTTGAAGACCGTCCCATCATTGGCACTTCCTCCCCCGTAGGTGGTCCCGTAGAAGTTCCCGTCTGAGCCCTGAATCACCCCCCCATACGGAAAGAGGCCATTGGTACCGTTAAACGAGAAAAGCGTCGTAAGGGTACCGCTCGGCGTCATTTTGAAGACGCTGCCATCGTAATTGGCTCCGCCCAGGTAGGTAGTGCCGTAGAAGTTTCCGTCCGTGCCCTGAATCAGCCCGGCATACGGATCGGCTCCATTGGTGTAGTTGAACGTGACGAGCGTCGTCAGTGTTCCCCCCGTGGTGATCTTGAAGACCGTCCCATTGTTGCCGCTGCCGCCATAGACGGTTGTCCCGTAGAGGTTGCCGTCCTTGCCCAGGAGCAGCGGCGAAGTCGAGTAATTTCCATTGAGACCCGCGAAGGAGACTAGCGTCGTCAGCGTTCCGCTCGGGGTCATCTTGAAGACCGTTCCCAGGTTGTTGGCTCCGGCAATGGGTGTCGCACCATAGAAATTTCCGTCGCTCGCCTGAGTTACCCCCCCATAAGGCGCCTCTCCCGTGGCATCGACCAACGAGGCAACAGTTGTGATGGGCACAATCACCGGCGCAGGCGTCAAGACTGTAATGGTCAGGATCGCGCTCCCCGTGCCACCCGAGTTGGTGGCAGTGATGGTCGCAGTGGAGGTGCCGATGGCCGTGGGTGTGCCGACGATCGCTCCTGTCGCTGGGCTGACATAAAGTCCGGTCGGTAATCCGCTGGCGCCGTAGCTCGTGGGATTATTGCTGGCGGTGATTTGATAGCTGAAGGCGGCCCCCTGATTTGTATTCACGCTCAACGCACTGGTAATCACCGGGGTTGGCGGCAGGATGGTTAGGGTGAAAGGTGTCGTGAAAAGGAGACCGTTGCTATCGGTGACTTGGACGGTGAAACTGGTCGTTCCGAGTACCGAGGGCGTTCCACTGATCACGCCGCCACTGCTCAGGCTGAGGCCTGTGGGCAGGGCGCCGGAAGCCAGGGACCAGGTGAGAGGCGCCGTACCGCCGCTGGCGGTCAACGTCTGGCTGTAACTCACGGTGGCAACACCCGAGGGCAAAGGACTTGTGGTCGTGATGATGGGAGAGCCCTGGGCATAGATCGTCACGGCGAAAGCCGTTGAGGAAGAGTTCCCCTTGCTATCGGTCACCTGCACGGTAAAACTTGCCGTTCCCGCCGTGGTGGGCGTTCCGCTGATCACGCCTCCGCTGCTCAGGCTCAAGCCCGCAGGCAGACTACCGGAAGCAAGGGAATAGGTGTAGGAAGGCGTGCCGTTGGTGGCGGTCAACGTCTGGCTGTAACTCACGCTGACGACGCCCGAGGGCAACGGACTGGTGGCCGTGATGGTCGGAACTAGCGTACCCGCAAGCGCGTTGATCATGGTGGTTCCCAACGGCGTGCCCCAACCGGTGCAGAGATCGTAGCCGGTTACCGCCGAAAATAGATTGGGACTACTCGTACTAAAATTGTTGCCGGTCGTAGTGTCGTGAAAGTCAGAGGTGTAGCTCGAGCCATTGCCAATCGTGTAGACCGCGGGGTTGATGAAACCCACGGTGCTCCCGCTCGCCGCCACGGCCTTCTGGTTGACTAGCGCGGTGAAACCGGCCCACAACGGCGCTGCGCAACTGGTTCCGCCCACAATCGTCGAACTACCATTGTTGTAATCGATGAAGACGTTGTCGGCGGTCAAGGCGACGTCGGGCACATTCCGCATCGTGGTCGAGCCCTGGTTGGTGATCATGCTGACGCCTTGCTGGTAACTCGGAATCGAGTAATACGTGCTGGTTCCGCCGCAACTGCCTTGGCCATTACCCCAGTTCCAAACGGTTTCGGAGGTGTAGGAACCACCCGCCCCAGTGGTGGTCAGGGTGGTGCCGCCTACCACGGTGATGCTTGGGCTATCGCATGGAAACGGAATGGACCCGGTATAAGCATCGGAGTCACCCGAAGCGGTAAAGAAGGACTGACCTTGCGCGGCCATTTCCTGGAAGATCCCTTCCGCAGTGGCGTCGGGATTGCCACCGCCCCAGGAACAACTGATCTGCTTGGCCACATCATCCGTGGCCATGCGGCTCAGTATGGGGTCCCATTCCCCACTCTGATTCGGCGCTTCGTAGACGTAGACCGCCGAGATTCCCGGTGCCATCGCAATGGCCATTTCGATGTCCAGAGCGACTTCATCGTTGGCGCTGCCTGGGGAGCTGATGCCGCCGTTCACGGGAACGACAACCTGTGTAACATTGGGGAGGCTGAATTGGGTTTCGTAGGACGTGATGTCACTGGCATAGTAGCCGTCGAATTCCAACAGCGCGATGCTCTGCCCGGCGCCCGTCAGCGTCGTGCCCGGAACATAAGCGGTTCTAAAATCGTTTCCCGCATAACCACCATCCGAGGCGGAGCCGGATTGCGGCGAGGCTTGGGATTTGGATCCTGGTTTGGGGTTTGTGGCGGGGTTCAAATTGGCGGGCCTGATCTTGCAGTACGAATGGGGCAGCGAGTAGTTGTCCAAGCCGATGATGTCGAGAATCGGAACGGCCAAATCCACCGACGGGGCAGTGCTGGGAGCGTAAAACTTGCGCGCTTCGGTCGGATGCTGATAGTTGAGCATCTTGACGTGAAAAGCTCTTTCGATGTCGGGCACAGCTCCGTCAACCTCCAGCAGTATCCGATTCGAATGCGTGGCCATAACCTTGAATCCCTGGGCCGTTGCGTACTTGGTGACCGCCTGAAAATCGTTTTGCGTCGGCCCGAATTTCTCCGTGAATTGCGCGGGCGTGAGGTAATGCCGGTAATTGGGGCTGGAGGGATCAGAGATTTGTTTAAGCAGGTCGGTGAGACCTTGCTGGTTACGCAACGGCAGGCTGATGCTAAAATGCAAATGTTGCGTCGTGGGGAGGTTTCCCAGCGGCGCGAGTTTTGCTACCGCAGCGGGCAACCGGCTATGCAGAACTTGAGTTCCCGCGGCCCGGCCGGGCATCGCGGCTATCAAACACATGACCGCCAAGAAAAGTAAAAAGACGGCCCATCGTCTTAACGCAAATTCCCAGCGCATCCCCCGGTGAGGCACCGACGGTCTCAGCACATCGAGCGTCCCGAGCACGTTCATACGTTGCTTTTGACTTGAGAGGAGTTCCATGGAGGTATTGCATGGATGCAAATGCAACCTAACTGGCAGGGCTCGGTAAATCCGACTTGCCTTGTTGGCTTGATAGATAAAGGCATAATCGGATAGTTAAGGTGTTTTCTATACTATGAATATCGCAACCGGGCTAAACCGAAACCAAGAGTTGCGGCCATGGATGTCCTCTTTTGCGCCTTCGCGGTCAGGTAGCTAGTCGTTCCTTAAAAAGGACTGGGGCATAGAGAAGGCCCGGTGAACGGCGAAAGGATCGATTTTTTGTGCTCGTTGACCTTGGTCACGCAGTAGATGTGCGGCTCGTGCAACGAGTAGATTTTGTCGTTGTCGTATCTCTTCTTGGCCAGGGCCCGGCGATAGAGAGCGAGATCGCCCTGGTGCTTTTGCAGGGCCACCGTCGAGAGTTTTCGTCCGAGTTCCCGCGCCAAGCGCCCGGCGATGGCTCTCAACTTGCGCGTGGCCCGCTGCGTCTGCTTCACCGTGCGCCAGTGGACGCGTCCCCGCTGGGCCAAAAGACATTTTCGCACCTCCTTTCTAAATCGCCGCCGCAACTGGATTTGCTTTTTTGTCCGGCCCCCAACGCATTCGCATCGTTAACCTTAAGATATGGTCTTACTGCTCGGAGATGTCATTCCCATTAATTTTGAAGGACTTATTGCCGATCTGAACCGTGGTGCTGTCATATCCACCGCTTCCGGTGACGGCGGGCGCGCTCGCACCGCTGTCTTGAAGCGTCAGCACGACCAGATAGTTGCCATCGTCAGAGGAGAAGTGGACGAAGTTGTTTTGACGATCGCCAACGGCATCCGAGCCGCGCGCGCGGGTACCGGTTGTGAAGGTCACCTTGGCCGGATAGAGCACGGTACCCTTCATGGTGGCTCCGGCGGCAGACGTAATGGTGAAGGTGTTATCGTCGGCGGTGGTGATCTTGTTGCTGGCCAGCGTGGCCAACTGCCAGAATTTTCCATTATCCGAGCTGTCGCTGATGACGAAGGCCGCATTCGCCCCAGTGTCAAAAGAGCTGAGGAAACGTCGCGTGTGGTTCTTGGTGCCGACGTTGTTCTCCGGGATCGAGAGGACGCAGTGGCCGGAGCCATCCGCGTTGACCACAGGCGTGCCTACGATCTGGCCTGAATTACCATTGGTCGAAAGTGGCGAATCAGGATCAACTGGATAAACCGTATTCATCGAGCGCCAGTAGGCATCCTGGCCATTGGATTGAATGCCGTAGCGGCCACCGCCCGCAGCCCAGATGGTATCCATCCCGACGATGCGGAAGGAGAGCGCATCGGGCCCGTTGTGCCCCATGTTTCCACGCAACTTGGCGTAAAGCTGCGCGACCACGTCGGAGCTGTCCTTGTAGTGGTTGCGGTAAAGCAGCATGCCGTTACCGGCCGTGTCGATGAAATCTTTCCTCCAATCGGGGAGGCTGAGCGGGTCCTTTTCTGCTACGTCCGCCGGATAGAAAAGAATGGAGGAAATGGAGCCAAAACCCCCGTCATCAAAGGTCTTGCTCCCCTGCGAACCAACGGTGCGGTCATACCAGTATTTAAGGCCGGGGATGAGCTCCGGGGGACAGAAAGCGAAGGCGAATCCAAAACATCCCATACCGATGGCATCGGGATTGTCATCGCCGAAATCGGGACGGACCAAGCCGTGGGACGTCGGAACCAGGCCCGCATAGGTTGTCCAGAGGGTCATGCGCAGTCCAGGAAGATTGGTCAAGTCGAGGCTCGGGTCCTTTCTCTTGACCGCAAGCACGTACTGCAGGACCGACCCTCCCAAAGGATAAAAGGTGTAGCCGAGGCCCTCGATGTTCCAGCCCCGGGTGTCGGGGTTATCGCCCAGGTTCGCCGTGAGGTAGCGCTGGACCAGATCGTTGCATTTCTTCAGGCGCGAGACATCCACGGGCTCGTCAGTGGCGAGGAGGCAGAGTCCGGCCGACGACCAGCGCAACCCCTGCCAGTTGGAGGCGGGACTCGAATTCTGTTCCCGGCCGCCGTTCTCAAAGATGACGTTGTGCTGCTGGAGCAGCGCCTTGGAGATTTTGTTGGTAAAGTCCTCGTCCCACGAGGGAGCCCCGTAGCACATGTCATAGGACATGGCGACATACATGGCGGCTGTGTACAGAGCCAGACCCTTGACATTGGGAGTGCCCCACATATTGAAAGTAAAGAGCTTCTCAATGGCCTTGCGGGAGGCCTGAGCATATTTGTCGTCGCCGGTGGCCAGATATAGGAAGGCATTGCGGCAACTGAGGATCTGGTAGTCGTAATCCGCATGGGTGAGCCCGGGTTGTCCGTCAAAGCCGTTGTCTGCGATCGCTTCCATGTTGGCCAGCATGGAGGCATAGGGCTCCGTCGCCATTTTAGCCCGGAGCGCTTGGACATCGTTCTTGCCAAGCAGGAGACGCGGGTGTTCGGCATTCAAGTCGGCCGAGGCCGGCGGCTGGGTCCAAATGGTCATGAGATAGACCAGGGCGCCGATGACCGAAGCCCGCGGGAGGATTCTCCAGCCGTGGAGGAGCGGGCGTCTTTTCCGCGAAGCTTGAGGGGCGGGCGGGTGGATTGCATGGGTGTTCATAATACTCCTGATTTCTAGTTTTTGGATCCTGTGGTGGCGATGCCTTGGATGAAGGACTTTTGCGTGAAGAAGAAGAGGATAATGACCGGCAGCATGACCATGGTGGAGGCCGCCATGAGCAGGTTCCAAGACGTGCCGCCATTCTCGCTTTGAAAACTTTGCAACCCGAGGGCGAGGGTGAAGTGCTTCTGGTCGGTCAGGTAAATGAGCGGGCCGAGAAAATCGTTCCAAGTAAACATGAACTGGAAGAGCGCCACGACCAGAAGGGCGGGACGGCTGAGGGGAAGAATGATCCTCCAAAAAATCTCGAACTCGTTGCAGCCGTCGATCCGCGCCGCCTCGGTGAGGTCCATAGGGATTGTCAGGAAGAATTGCCGGAGGAGAAAGACGTTGAAGGCCCCAGCAAAGAAGGAAGGCACCCACAACGGCATGAAGGTACCAATCCAGCCGAGATGCTTGAAGAGGGAGTAAATGGGAACCATGATGACCGGGAACGGGATCATCATGGTGGCCAGCAGCAAGAGAAAAACCTTGTCCCGGCCGCGCCAGGTGATGCGCGAAAAGCCATAAGCAGCCAGGGAACTACTCGTGACCGTGCCCAGCACGTTCATCACGCATAGAAAAAGTGAGTTGCCGGCATAACGCCAGAAATACCTCATTTCCTGAATGGCATCGCCGTAGTTGTTCCACTGGATGACGCTGGGGATCCAGCGCAGCGGCAGTGACATGGTTTCCCTGAGCGGCTTCAAGGAAGTGGAAATCATCCAAAGGAAGGGCGCCAGAAAAACAATGCTGAAGAGGACGAGGAGGGCCAGTACCAGGAAGCGGAGGAGGATGTTTTGCGAGGTCATGGTTTATTTCCCCGAATAGTGCACATGCTTCTCGGTTAACTTGGTCGCCGCCATGGTCAAAACCAAGATGATCAAAAAAAGAATGACGCCGATGGCGCAGGCATAGCCCATGTGCCAGTAGTCGAAGGCATTTTGGAAGAGGTAGGTGGCCACAAAAAGCAGCGAACGCTCGGGGCCGTCTCCCCCTTCGGTCATGACATAGGGAACCGCGAAAACCTGAAGGCAACCAATCAGCCCCATGATGGTGTTAAAGTAGATGACCGGGGAAATCATCGGCAGCGTGATATGGATGAGTTTCTGCCAAAAATTGGTGCCATCAATATCCGCGGATTCATAGAGATGAACCGGCACATCCTGCAATCCGGCCAGGTAAATCACGACGGACTGCCCTACGCCCCAAAGCACGGTCATAATAATGCCCCACTTGGCGTAATGCGCGTCGAGGAGCCAATTTGGCGGCGTCAGCGCGGTTCCGAAATAATAGTTGATGCCGCCCAAAAAGGGACGCAGCGCGGAGCTGATGAGCCCGAGATCACCGTTGAGCAACCATTGCCAGAGAATGGCCAGGGAAACCATCGGCACGAGTGAGGGAAGAAAGAAAATGACCCGAAAAATCCCCTTTGCCGGCACATTGCAGTTCAGCAAAAGCGCGAGGCTCAGCGAAAGAATAGCGCTGAGCGGGATGGCGAATGCCGCAAAAAAGAGCGTGTCATAGAGCGACTTCCAAAAAACTTCATCGGTGAATAGCTCGCGGTAGTTTTCCCCGCCAACATAAACGGCCGGAGAGAGAACGGAATAATCGCAAAGCGAGTAATAGATCGAACTAACAAAAGGATAGACGCTAAGGACCACGAAGCCAAGGAGCCATGGGCTGATGAACAGCAGCCCCCACTTGAGATTGTGCTTTTCCATTCTAGTCATTGCTGACTCCATTCGGAGGTGAGTTCGGGGCCGACGCGATCCCACCGCCTCAGGTCCTGATCCTGAATCTTCTGCTGCCGAACCTGCACTTCGTGCAGGGCCTCGGCGGCGGTGGTATCGCCCGCTTGGATTCGGCTCAAGGCGTTGTCGAAATTGTTCTTATATTGTGACCAGGAAATGAGGCGCGGCGGTCCCAACGTGGCATTGGGGCTTTTCGCCAAATCAAGGAACACGCGGATATAGGGATTGGGATGATTGGCCAGGAAGTCGGGACTGCACTGGGCCAGGGGGCTGAATTTGCGCTGCGCGAAGCAGAGCTTTTCCATTTCTTTCTGTGAGTTGACGAAGGCGATAAATTCAAAAGCCTCCTTGGGATGCCGGGCTCCAGATGGGATTACCAGGGCATCGCATTCGGCGATGGTGGTGTCATGATACTTCGAAGGATCTGACGTCGGGAATGGAGCGGCCCCCCACTCGAAATCCGGCGGCGCGTAGTTCTTGATGTAGTTATACATCCAGACGCCTTCCAGCTCGATGGCCACCCGCCCGGTGAAAAAGGGATTTTGGGAGGAAGCTATGTTTCCGAATCCCGCGCGGAAGGTAATGAGCTTTTGCGCGCCGAAGCGTTTGGTGTACGACTCCACCCAGCGAAAAGCTTCAAGATTGGCGGGAGAATCCGCCGTGATGGCTTGGTTCCCGTCCCAGAGCGAACCGCCGAACCAGTACCCCCACATGGAATCCCAGGAATCGGGCTCACCCGGAACATAGCCCATGGCCTCGATGCTTCCGTCCGGGCGGTATTTCATCAACTTGTCGTTGTACTCTTCCAACTCGGCAATTGTGTGGGGCGGACGTTCCGGATCAAGGCCGGCCTCGCGAAAGGCCTTCTTGTTCCAGACCAAGGCAAGCGTGGTCGGGGTGGAAGGCAACGCCCAGAGATGGTCCCGGTACGAACAAAGACGCCAGAAAACATCTATATACTGCTCGCGATGAATCCCCTGCTGACTGGCAAAATTGTCCAGGGGGATGAGCGCATTGTTTTCGGCGTATACCGGAAGCCTGGAGCCCCAGATACCGGAGACGTCGGGTGGCACGCCACCAGCCGTGGCCATCATGAACTTGCGGTCCAACTCGCCGATGCTGCTGTATTCTACACGGATGCGGTTCTGGCTGGCATTGAAGTCATCGACCACCGATTGCATGGCGTCGGATTCGAATCCGGTCCATTTTTCCCAATATTGAATAACCACAGGACAATTGGCGGAATGACTCGCACAACCAGAACAAAATAACACGGCAACCAGTGCCAGAATGACGTAAATTCCACCAGAACACGCGATGCTCGAAACCGGCTTCATGGCTTTTGGACATAGAGACTCGCCGTCGCGACGAACACCGGTTTTCCCTTGGGCGCAGCGACGACCAGGATATTTTCCGTTTTGAGCAACCCAGCATCCACAGGAAAATCCATGATCCATGGCGCTTCGGGAGAAAGCTTGAGACTCATGCCATTCAGTTTGACCTGAAGATCGGCGGGATTCTCCGAAAGCACCAGGCGCAAGCGTGCCCCCGTGGCACCCTGCAACGCTTGATCTGGAACCTCGATTTTCAGCACCGCCGGTTGTGCGTCGGTGGCGTTCAGCAAAACATCCCCGGAAGCGAACTGCTGCCAGTGCTCCACCGGCATCTCCGGCACCAAACCGTTCGACGTACCCATGAAGACCAGAGCCGATTTGGCCGCGCAGACCTGGTCGGGCACCTTTTCCCCGGGCGGCAGGGCTGTCTCTTGAATGGCCAGCCAGGGCTCCTGCGTTTGCCGGCCATTCGTCACCAGCTGCCGCGAACCTGGCCCGATCTCGCGCCGCACCAGACTGCTGAACGTCGTTCCCGCCGGTAGCGCGAGCTGCAAATGCAGTGTCGCCGGCTCGCTGGAGTCGTTAAACACCACAAGCGTCATCCGCTGCCCCTCCAGGCTGGCCACGCTCCACAACTGAGGCGACGAAGAGGTGGTCTCGAGCAATTTGCCGCGCAGCGGTTTCAACAACTTGAAGGCAAATTCATCTCCACCATTGTCCTGCGGCTGATGGGCGGCGCGCATCACGGCCTTGTCCGGGCAGTAATCGATCAGATAGATCACATCCCGCAAAAAATAGCTCAGCGCACCCTTGGCCTTGCCAAGCGCATCGCCCACCGCGGCCGGCTTGACCACCCCCGGTTGCTCGGGATCTATATAGCCGCCCGCTTCGGTATTCCATAATTGGATCCGCTTGCCGTAATGCGCCAGGGTGTAGTCGTACGCCATCTCGTAGGAGGCGGCAACCACGCGGGTATCGCCCCCGTAATGATGCTCATAGAGGGCATCGAGCCAATCATGCGTCGCATCGATGGTCGGACAGTAAAGGAGGTTCCAACAATCCCAATTCTGGTCGAACATGTTGAGTCCCCAGCCTGCTCCCAGCTTCACATCGGGATCGGATTGCTTGAGTCCTTGACCGAACGCTTGAACCATTTCGATATAGAATTCGCGGTTGACCGTTCCCGACCAGTAATACTTCTGCGTAAGGTCCTTTCCGCTCCACCTAAGTTTCAGGAGCCGCGTTCCGCGATGGAGGAGCGAAATCTCCTTGCCGTCAACCAGCGTCGCTTCCCCCTCCCCCCGCAGCAGCTTGACGGTTTGCCCGGGGTTGCCATCGCGAGGGATAAACGAGGACGCCACATAATCGGTTTGTTTGTCCTGCATGTTCAGCGCAAAAAAAATCGGGCGGTCCCAGACTAGATTCGGGACGGTCTCGCCGGTGACCCGGACCTTCATCGGCGCGCCGGCCGCGGCGTGGAAAAGGTCGTAGAAGTTACCGTCGTAATTCACCGCCGGGCGCGTCGCCCAATTCAGGTACGGCTCGTTCCAGAATTCGAGATTCTGCTGCTGCCCGGTCTTCTTGGCATCCTCACCATAGCTCGCACCGAGCCCGGCCAAATAATCCTTCCAGTCCGCGCGGGTAATGCAGAGCGCAGGCTGGTATCGGTCCCAGAGACACTGCACCACCTTTTTCAGGTCTCCGGGCAACGCGATTGTTTTCTTGAAATTGTTGGCGCCGGACTCTACATACTGCCCACCGATAACCGCATTCTTACCATCCGGGTGCTGATTGATGAATCGAACGGATTCAATGCCCCAGTCCTTGACCACATCTTCCGTAAGGGAAAGATTGTGGACTCCGAAAAGCCCGGTCGGAACCTCATCCACTCCGTTCACACTAACTACCCGGGCATCGACCGTAATCGTCGCCTCCTCCGCCCCAAGCGGCCCTGCTGACAACAGAAAGGGCAGGACACCCAAAAAAAGTTTCATGACTTTAGGGAACATGGTTGAGCTCAGGCGCGACGACCGTGGGTCCCTTGACCGCAAGCGTGACCAGTCCGCCGCAGGCAATCGATTTTTCCACGGCAGAGGCGAGTCGCATCGTTGCCAGCGCCTCGGAAACGGGAACTAGCGGCGCCTTTCCCGCGGCGATGCAGTCGAGATAGCGCTTCAAAAAACCCGTCATGTCATGGTGAATCTCATTCTGCGAGTCGGCCGAAAAATCCTCCGTCCGCTCCAGCACGGTATCCTTGTTTTCTTGATCAAACCGGAAAAGATGGAGCTTCGCCCCGTAAAAATCGGCTAGGCACGAACCCTGCGTCCCCATCAGGGACAGCCGGTACTCGTGTCCCGGAGTCGCCGCCCAGTTTACGGGAATCCGCGGATACCGCCGATACCAGCTCGGAGCGCGATTGTGAAAAATCTCCAGGCTAGCGGTCCGGCCGTTCGCTGTTTCCAACGCGATCAACACATGATCCGGCACATCCTCAGGATAAAATCCGAGGGAATTTCGTTTGGAATGAAACGCCTGCACGCGCGAAAATCCGCCGAAAAAAGTTCGCAGCATGTCGAGTTGGTGCACGCCACAGTGAAAGACTATGCCGCCGCCCAACTCGCGCCGCAACCGCGTCTGCGTGGCGGGATCGGCATCCGGCGGGTCCGACCACCAATGTCCGCGCGAATCCGTGCAACTCGCGGACAGCAACTCCCCGAAAAAGCCCTCCTCCACCAGTTGCAGGAGCCGGCGGGGCATCTTCGAATGCACGTACTCAAAATTGACCTGAAGGCTGCCCTTGGAAAGCTCGGCCGCACGTACCATTTCCTCGCATTCCTTCATCGTCGCGGCCATGGGCTTTTCGCAAAAGACGTGCAGCCCCTTCCCCAATGCCTCCATCGTGGACGCATAGTGCTGCTGATTGGCGTTGACCACGAGCGCAACGCTCGTCTCGGGATGCGCGGAGAGCAAGTCATCCAGTGTGGTGTAGCCCGGCAGCCCCGTCTCCTGTGAAAACGCTTCCAGGCGCCCGGCATTCGCGCTGACGTACCCAGAAACCGCAACTCCCCATGCCTTCAAATCATCAATAAATCCCCGGGCCACACGCCCGGTTCCGATAATACTGACGTTAAGCATTGTTATGGCTGGATAAAGGGACGATCGACCTTGAAAAGCTCGGTAAATCCGGCCTGACGCGGCGTCTATAAAGTGAATATCGCAATCCACCAAATGGAAACCTTGAGTTGCGTCCCTTGATGTCTCTTTTTGCGCTTCTCCAGACTATTCTTCGCAAAAGTAACCATGGCTCCACTACGCGAGTCGGCAGCCGTCGCCCTACTTCGCCGGTGACACCTTGAACAACTCCGCGCCGTGCTTTGCCACCTGGACCGTATAACCTGTCGCCTGCACGCCCATATCCTTTTGCCGCCACAGATCGCGCACGGTTTGCGGCCCGTTGAGCGACAAATCCAACCATTGGATCGCGACATCCGCGGGGCCTCGCCTCGATTGAAAAACGCCACGGCGAGGCTGCCATCGGCGAGAGGTTTCATCCAGACTTCCTTCTGGCCATCCTGTTTGGCGCGACAGCCTTGTTTGCCGAGCGCATCCTGGTCAACCGCCAGTACCTCGTCATTGCTAAACAGACTAAGGGCAAACTTGCCAATAAGGGAAAGCTTACCGAAATGTCTCATGTCGCAACCAATGATTAATGGTGCGGACAGCATGCACCAGAGCGTCATGTGCGTGTAATTTTCATCCGGGGTAAGGTAGCCCCGGCCGACCTCGAGCATGTCGGGATCGTTCCAATGACCCGGCCCGGCATATTTCTCCAAGCCATTCTCGCCGAAGCCATTTTCCTCCACTTTAGGCCACGTTGCCGAGATGTCGGCGGATGTGCGCCAGAGGTTGGCACCCGTCTCGGGCTGACCCCATTCCCAAATCTTATACGCCCCGGAAACGCTATAGACTATGTCGCGGTTCGCCTTGTCAACGGAGGCGCGCATCGTGACCCACGGGAGCTTGGCGATGGCATTATCGAAGTCGATGCCCTTGTGGTTGTCAGAGTTGAACCGTCTGGCTTTTTTATACAGCGTGTCGTGCTCGTCTTCATTGGAAAGCTTAGCGGCGTCGAGCTGCTCCTTGGTCCAGCCCGTCATCTCGTCCATGGCGGTTTTGACTTCGTCAGGCTGCCGCTGGTACTTGCCCGTGGGGCTGGGGTGCGCCAGCCTCGACAAAAGTTCATGGACCGCCAACTGACGCGCGGTGGCCAGCATCAGCGCCTTTTCATCGTCCGGGCTGAGCAGTGGCGCGCATATGCGGGAAAGTTCCAGCGGTATCATCAAGCTATAGCTGCACATGTCGTACTTCAGGTAATCCTCCCCCCATGCGGCGTAAGTCGCGGCGTCCTGGTCCTCGTGTTGGTAGGATGCCTCCTCGCCATCACAGGAGTACGGTCCCGGGCCTGAGTAAATGCCCGCCTTGAGGCCCTTGCCGTGGATGTAATCGGTCAGCGCCTTCATATCCGGGAATTTAGCGTTCGCGTGGATCGTACCCTGCTCGTCGCGTTCCCCCTGCCAGTTGTCATCCATGCAAATGTAAGTCCAGCCGTGGTCAACAAGGCCGGTATAGACCATCCCGTCCGCCTCCGCGCGGATGATTGTGTCGTCGATGCGGGGGCCGAAATTATTCCAGCTATTCCACCCCATCGGTGGCGTGAGGCAAATGTCCGGGCCGATGACGATCTTGAACGAGGCGGTGTTTTTCCCCAGCGCATTGGTCGCCGTAAGCGTCACCGCGCGCTCCCCGGCCTGGGCGACCGCGCCCGTGATATTACCCGTCGCGGAATCCAGCGTCAGCCCGTCCGGCAACCCCGTCGCCGTGATCGTGACCGGCCGCTGGCCGGTAACCGGAACATGATATAAGAACGGATGACCGGGCCGCGCTCCGAAAATGCTGGGGCCATTGATGCGCGGCGTATCCGGTGCCAGCGGGGTGCGAATGAAGGGCGTGTCATCGACCGGGGGAGAACCTGCATAGGCCGGAAGCGCGAATGACATGAGTCCGAGCAGGAGCAGGGGGCAGAGGTGTGTTTTCATGACAAGTCAGGCCTAATTCCTAATCTCGGGGGCGATATCCGAAACTGGATTCTATACCGTTTATAGATACCTGAAGTTGCGTCTGTTGATCTCCCATTTTGCGCTTCGCATACCCGCTACGGACGACACTTCGAAACTGTCGCCCGAGAGGCGAATTCCGCGCTGCGCGCCCATCGGCGAGTCACGATACTGCCCACCCCCATCGCGAAACAATTCTTGAAATCATCAGATTCGCGGCGTATTCCGTATCGCGTCATGCACCTGGAGTATATCGAAGACCGAAACGTTGACGCGGCGCTCGACGCCGATTTGCGGAAGCTCCTCTCCACTTGCTTCACCGGCAAAATTAACGAGGTCTTTCTCCATCAGCGCTTTTTCAGTGAAATGCCGGCGCACCGCTGGCTGGCGCGCGACAGCGATGGCCAACTCGTGGCCCATCTGGCGCTGCACGACAAAATCTTTGGCACAACGGCGGGCGACCTGCGCGTCGGTGGCATTGCCGAGGTCTGCGTTATTCCGTCGCATCGCGGCCAGGGACTCGTGCGCGGCCTGCTGGCGTTGAGTGACGAATGGATGATCAAGGAGGGCGTGCCTTTCGGAACGCTCCTCGGCAACCACGGCGTTTACGGTTCCAGCGGCTATCGCAAGGCCGATAATCTACTGCGTTATTTCGTTCCATCAACCGGCGAATGGCGGGAGGAATCGCTCTCCGGTTTTCTCATCAAGCCGTTCGGGACCATTCCGTGGCCATCGGGTCTGATCGATCTGCGCGGCCCCAAGTTCTAGACATGCATCGAGCCATCCTGCTCTATATCATAGGATGAGGTCATCTATCCTTCCATTTGTCCTTTTCCCTTTGCACCGATGAAACTGGGAACCGCTTACTACCCCGATTATTTCCCTTCCACTGAGTGGTCTCGCGATCTTGGCCGCATGAAGGCCGCCGGCATTAACCGCGTGCGAATTCTCGAATTCGCCTGGAGTTGGTATCAGCCTGAACCCGACCAATGGTCTTGGGAGGGTCTCGATCGTTTTCTCGATTTGGCTTTGCAAAAAGAGATGGATGTCTGCCTTGCCACCCCCACCGCAACGCCACCTCCGTGG
>Ga0302320_10009833_pt1 | contig 20484 bp, 11 predicted proteins | sample Bog_T0_3_FD_202130 | JGI IMG/M metagenome (GOLD analysis project Ga0302320, IMG submission 202130) | Peat permafrost microbial communities from Stordalen Mire near Abisko, Sweden - Bog_T0_3 | ecosystem: Environmental > Terrestrial > Soil > Wetlands > Peat | place: Sweden: Abisko, Stordalen Mire...
GTCAAAATCCAGGATGGAAACGCGGAAGCCGATGAGACAATCGTTCCCGATCTGAATATTATTATTGCAGGAAATCGCGAAATCATTTCCAACCGCCGTGCCGTGGCCGATGGAGATGTGGGCAGAGCGATTTGCCAGGGGGATATAAAACCAGCCGTTTCCTCCAAGTTGCACCCCATCCCCAATCGCGATTTGCCGCAGATTCAAAAACGGCCATCTAATCCCCTTGCCGAGGTGCACCTTTTTGCCCGGCGCAAATCCTAATATGCGGAGTGGCGCCAGCCGACGAAAGGTCGCCACCGCCTCCTTGCCGGCATATAAAGCGCGCAGAAAAGATATGATCATTGTCTTCATTTGATTCCCGAAGCCAATTCAATGATACCCGGCAATTTGCAACCACCGACCCGTCACCTTTTCAATGGATCAAGTCTTCCTCCAATAATATTCGTGGGAGTCGGTCTGCAGAATCTCATCATTGATTTTCTGCTGCGCTCGGTAATCGGTGATGGCCTTGCGACAGGCTTCAACAGCTCCGTAGTCATCGATGATCAAAAAACCGCCTTTCGATAGTTTTGGATACAAGCTCGATATGGCATCCATCGTGGATTCATACATGTCACCGTCCAGCCTGAGAATCGCGAGCTTGTCGATCGGCGCCCCCGGAAGCGTATCCTTAAACCACCCTTTGAGAAAACAGACTTGACTGTCCAGTAAATTATATCTGGAAAAGTGTTCCTTCACTTTTTCCAGCGATACGGCCAGATATTCTGGCTCATGCCAGTCCGCGCCTTTATCCGCGGGATACTTTGCTGTATCCGGGGGCGGAAGCCCTTGGAAAGAATCGGCTACCCAGACTTTCCGGTCTTTAACCGCATGTGCCATCAGGATTGCCCTCATAAAAATCGAGGCCCCTCCACGCCAGACTCCGGTTTCAATGAAATCTCCCGGAATGCCATCGCGAAGCACTGTTTCAGCGCAACGTTTCAAATTGTCCAAACGCTTGAGTCCGATCATGGTATGGGCAAATTCCGGCCATATTCTTCCCTCCTCCCGGCTGCTGGTATCCACCGGCACATCTAAAACCAAACGCAGTTTGAATGGCCTGAGCACGCCAAGCAGGGCGCTGGCCAGAATTCGGGAGAGGTTTTTCGGAGATCTCCGCGGATCAATGGGGCGCGTTGTTTCATCCCACAATGCGTGGGAAACCGTCATTTTCACCAAATTCAGGTATTGTTCACGCAGCATCTCATCACTCGCAAATGCCTTGTCCTTTTTTTCAATTATTTCATTCATGCGCTGGGAAAATTCTATCTGTTCAACGGCGATTAATGCGATTCCTGATGCTTAAAATAGTAAGGGGCGGCGGAGAAAGTGTCAACCTCGACCACTTTTAATGCCAATCATTATCGCCTCCCAAATGGCCTTCGCACGAGCGTTCCAATCCCACTCAAGTCCAGCGGCATACGCTTCCTTGCTCGTCTCCGCGTAAAGTTTTTCGTCCGTCAGGAGGCGGTGAATGCAATCGGCCAGCCCCGCGAAATCTCCCGGCGGGGCTTTCAGCCAGCCGCGCGGATAATATACTCTCAGCGGCGGCAGATCGAATGAGACGCCCGGCAGCCCGCAGCATAGCGCCTCGGCTGATGCCATCCCCCCGACCTCGAACACCGCCGGATACACCACCACCCGGGCGGATTTGATGATCTTGTATTTCTCCACGCCATCGCGAAAGCCGAAGAACTCCACGTTTTTGGCAATGCCCAGTTTTTCCGCCTTGGCCTTGCATGGCGCGTCGAGCGGGCCGGAACCAATCATCGCCAGCCGGGCATCCGGTTTCTTTTGCGTCAAAATTTTCCAGACATCCATCAGTTCCATCGGCCCCTTTTGTGGGTGCAGCCGGCTGATGAATACGGCGTCAAATGACTTTTCCTTTGGCTCTGGCACGCTTTGCGGGATGGACAGATCAACCCCGCCCAATACCGCAAAAACAGACTCCGGCGTCCGGCCATCGGCGACCATTAAATCACGGTCCTGCGGCACGGTGGTCAGGATCATCTCGGCCTCGCGCAAAGTGCGGCGGTAAATCCACTGTTGAAAGGGGCGATAGGCCGTGAACATGAAACCTGGTCCCGGCTGGCCCGAAAACCATTTGGGGGCAAAGAAATAAAGTCCCACTACCAGCGGCGCATCCGGATAACGCCGCTTCAACCGCATCGCGGGGATGCAACTGGGATGAAATTCCGACGTGGCCATGATGAGATGCTTCTCGTCGGGCGAAAACTGTATGTCGCGCACCGCCCGGTTGCCCTTGACCATCTGCATGAACCACCAGAATAGGCGTCCGTACTTCTTCAGATGATCGGCGGGCCAGGTAACATGCTCAATGCCTTTAAGCTCAAACCAATCGCAAAGCTGTTGTGAACCTTCATTGCCGTACACGGTGATCTTGTGATCACGGCTCCAGCGGCGAATGCATTCGACCATGATCCGGTCCCCACCGCTCAAGGAAATCGGTGGGGGCACGGTGGTGTTGGCGATCCAGTGAATATGCATTGTGACTGGCACCCAATTTAGCGGAAGAAAACCCGCGGTGTCTACCGGCAATTCGTTTTTTGAAATTTCTTTTGACACTTCTTTTGTAAGATGCTTTAATAAAATCTGAAATTAGAAATTCGCAGGAACATGAGGCAGCAAAGCCGGTTTTTGCGAGTTACTTTTTAAATCATCATTCTCAGAAAAATCAGGTAAAGGAAGGTTATGAAACCAAGTTTTCACCTACTGCCAGTTGGCGTGTTTGTTCGTAGCGTCTGGCAGTTCATGCGTTGTGGCTGTTGGCTGCTGCTGGCAGGCTCGGCAGTCTTGTCCGTTCGTGCGGCCGAATTGCAAACGCTGCGCGGCCATGTGCCATCGGTATTGGGATCTTTGACATCCACTGGCCGGTTGCCAGCCACGAACCGGTTGAACCTGGCCATTTGCCTGCCGCTGCGCAATGGGGTCGGATTGTCTAATCTGCTGAAGCAAATTTATGATCCGGCCAACCCCAATTATCGACATTACCTGACGCCAGCCCAGTTCACCGAAGCATTCGGCCCCACGGAGCAGGATTATCAGACGGTTATCGCTTTTGCGAGGGCGAATCATCTGGAGGTGACCGCACTACACCCCAACCGCTTGTTGCTGGATGTGAGCGGTTCGGTGGCGGAAGTGGAGAAGACCATGCACGTGACACTGCAGACGTACCAACACCCGACGGAACGGCGAACGTTCTATGCGCCGGCTAGTGATCCGTCATTGGATTTGAGCCTACCCATCTTGAAAATCAGCGGGTTGGACAACTACGCGCTGCCACGTCCTCACTTGAAGGCGACGCGCATCGTGCCGGGGCAGAATGCGTTGCCGAATGCAGGCTCCGGCCCCAACGGTACTTACATGGGCAAGGATTTTCGCGCCGCTTATGCTCCCGATACCGCGCTCGACGGTTCCGGGCAGGTGGTAGGGTTGCTGCAATTTGATGGCTACACGCCCGCCGACATTGCGTATTATGAAAGCAAAAACAGTTTGCCCAATGTGCCCTTGCAAAATGTCTTGCTGGATGGCTTCACCGGCAGCCCCACCGGATCCGGCGGAGAAGTGGAAGTGTCACTGGACATTGAAATGACCATTTCCATGGCCACGAATCTATCCAAGGTGATTGTTTACGAAGCCGGGCCATCCGGCAGTTGGCACGATATTCTGAACCGCATGGCCAATGACAATCTGGCCAGACAATTGAGTTGTTCCTGGTACATCCCCGGTGGTGGTGCCGACGCAGTGGCCGATCAGATTTTTCAGCAGATGGCGGCCCAGGGCCAGTCATTTTTCAACGCCTCGGGCGATGACGATGCCTATACTGGTTTGATAAATTTTCCAGGGGACACGCCTTATATTACTCAAGTTGGCGGAACCACACTCACCACCACCGGACCCGGCGGTGTATGGGTTTCAGAAACGGCCTGGAATTGGGGTGATGGCTCTGGCACCGGCGGCGGGATCAGTACGCAATATCTCATCCCTAGTTGGCAGACGAATATCAGCATGACGGCCAACCAGGGTTCCACCTCCAGGCGCAACACGCCGGACGTGGCTTTTATCGCCGATCAGGTATATGTGCGGGCGGATAATTTTGATCATAATGTGGGCGGCACGAGTTGCGCAGCGCCATTGTGGGCGGGCTTTGCGGCTTTGGTCAACCAGCAGGCCGCCAACAGCGGTCAGCCCGCGATAGGCTTGATTAATGCAGCGGTGGATGCCATCGGCTCCGGCCCAAATTACCCCGCCGCATTTCATGACATAACCGCCGGCAACAATACCTCGAGTCAAAGCCCGGCAAAATTTTATGCGGTTTCCGGTTACGATCTCTGCACGGGCTGGGGGACTCCTGCCGGCCAACGCTTGATCAACGCGCTGGCCAATCCGGAAGCGTTGCTGATCGCCCCTTCGACTGGGTTCTCCGCCCTCGGCGGCGCTGGCGGGCCATTCAGTGTTACTTCACAAATTTACTCCCTGACCAACAGCGGAACGAATCTGTTAACATGGAGCTTGTCCAACACATCCGTCTGGCTGACTGCCTCCTCCAGCAGCGGCACTCTGACCCCGGGCGGCCCCGCCGCCAGCGTTACACTCAGTTTGAATAACGCGGCCAGCAACCTCGTGGTTGGGGCCTATGCTGCAACGATTTGGATAACCAACCAGAGCGATCATTTCGGCCAAGGCCTGTCATTCGCGCTGTCAATCATCAGCCCGCCAAGCATCACGCTGCAACCCGCAAATCAAGCGGTATTGGCGGGCGCCGCCGCCGGGTTCACCGTGCAAGCCACGGGCGGGTTGCCATTGGCTTATCAATGGCGCATCAACGGAACCAACCTGACGGACTCCGCCAACCTTTCTGGCTCCGCCACCCCCAACTTGATGATCGGCGATGTCACCGCGGCCAATATTGGTTCCTACACGGTCGTTGTGACCAACTTCGCAGGCCAGATCACCAGTTCCAATGCGGCACTGTCCATTACTCCGTCCCCCCCGGTCATCACCACTCAACCAGTGAGTAAAATCGCGGTCGCCGGCACGACGGCGCAGTTTTCTGTGGCGGCAATTGGCAGCCAACCTTTCTCGTATCAGTGGATTTTTAACTCCAATAGTATTCCAGGCGCGACGAATGCCTTGCTCTCTCTGGCCGATGTTCAATTCACGAACGCTGGCACTTATGCGGTGGAGATCACCAACGAGTTCGGCTCCACCCTCAGTTCCAACGCGATCTTGACCATCGTGAATGTGCCCCTGATCTTCTCCTTCAGTCCCGGGGCGGCGGCGGTCAGCAATAACGTTACCATCACTGGCGCCAATTTTAGCCCCTTGCCGGCCGACGACATTGTTTATTTTGGGGCCGTGAAGGCGGCGGTTCTGGCCGCCAGTGTCACCAATCTGGTGGTGAGGGTTCCGGCGGGAGCCACCTATGCGCCCATCACGGTCACGGTTAACGGCCTGACGGCCTTTGCCTCCTCGCCATTCCTGCCGACCTTTTGGAGCGACGCGAGCCTCAGCTCGTCTTCATTGGCCGCGCCTTTCCTGTTGGCCGCCGGTTCGGGTCCCGCGCGGGTACTGATTGGCGACTTGGATGGCGACGGCAAGCCGGACTTGGCGGTGCTCAACGGCAGCGATGGAACGGTGGATGTCTATCGTAACCTTGGGACCAATGGCCCCTTGGCAGGAGCTTCCTTTGCGCCACCCGTGGTTTTGACCATTGCCGGCGGCGCCAACAGTTTTTCTGGTCTGGCGCTGGCCGATTTGGTTGGCGATGGACGGCTGGACATTCTCGTGGGCGGTTACAGTTTGAATCACGTTGCCATCTTCCAAAATTTAAGTTCCCCTGGCGGCCTGACGACCAATTCCTTTGGCGGCGAGGTTGACCTTGCCGTCAGCGGTTACCCCTCGTCCATCGCGGTGGCGGACTTGGATGGCGACGGCTTGCCGGACATTGTCACGGCCAACCAGCAGGGCAACACCGTTTCCATCCTGAAAAACCTCGGTGGTAGCGGCCCCATCAGTGCCGGTTCCTTTGCCCCGCCGGTCAGCTTTGCCACCGGCCCCAATCCTTGGAATGTATTCATTGTGGACATCGACGGGGATGGCAAGCCCGACGTGGTCACGCTCGACCAGGGCAGTGCCAATCATAAAATATCCATTTTACGCAATCTCGGGGTGGTGGACGGCATTACCACCAATTCATTTGCCGCGGCGGTGGATCTGGCGGGCGCGGACACTGGTGAAACCCTGGCGGTGGGGGATTTGGATGGTGACGGCAAGCCCGATCTGGTGGCGGGCTCATATACGGGAAGAACGATCGCGGTTTACCGGAACACGAGCGTGGCGGGCAGCATTACCACCAATTCATTTGCCGCGCCGGTGGTCTTCTCTATTGGCGCCAGCGTTCACACGATTGCGTTGGGAGATATGGATGGGGATGGGAAACCGGATGTGGCGTTAGTCACCGAATCGCCCAGCAGTCTGGTGCTGTTTAAAAACCTGACCACCCCGGGTAGTTTTACCGCCAGTTCATTGGGTCCGCAACTGAACTTTGCCTCCGGCGATAATGCCATTGGGGTGGCCATCGGGGATCTCAATGGCGATGGCCGGCCGGAGGTGGCCTTTGGCAATCAATACGATGGCACGGTGGAGATCTATCAGAACATCATACCGCTTGGCACCGCGCCGGTGATCACCACCCAGCCCGCCAATCAAACGGTGACTTTGGGCGGCACGGCAACTTTTGGTGTCGGCGCCACTGGGGTAGTCCCCCTGAGCTACCAATGGTACTTTGACCAGACGAATCTGCTGGTCGGGGCCACCAACCCCATCCTGACGCTGGTCAACGCTCAGTTCGCCAACGCTGGCGTCTATTCAGTTACGATCACCAACCTGCTTGGATCCGTCACCAGCAGCAATGCCTTGTTGGCGGTGAACCCGCTGCCCACGAACATTCCAGCCATCTTCTCCTTCAGCCCCGGAGCCGCGGTGGTCAGCAATAATGTTACGATTACGGGAATCAATTTTAGTCCCGTCTCGGCCAATGACATTGTTTATTTTGGGGCGGTCCAGGCGGCCGTGCTGTCGGCCAGTAACACCAATCTGGTGGTAAGTGTTCCAGTCGGAGCCACTTATGCGCCCATCACCGTCACGGTTGCCGGCTTGACGGCCTTTGCCCCCGCGCCCTTCCTGCCCACATTTTTGGGCGGCGCGAGCCTGAGCGGCTCTTCACTGGCCGCTCCCGTAGTGATTAATGCCGGCTCCGGTCCTGCTCGCGTGCTGATTGGCGATCTGGATGGCGACGGCGAGCCGGACCTGGTGGTGCTCAAAGGCAGTGACGGAACAGTGGGTGTCTACCGCAACCTCGGAACCAACGGTCCCTTGGCGGCCACTTCTTTTGCCCCACCGGTGGTGCTGACCATTGCCGGCGGTGCCAGCAGTGTTTCTGGTCTGGCGCTGGCGGACTTGGCTGGGGACGGACGGCTGGACATTATCGTGGGCGGTTACAGTTTGAACCGCATTGCCATCTTCCAAAACTTCAGTTCCCCCGGCAGCCTGACGACCAACTCCTTTGGCGGCGAGGTTGACCTTGCCGTCAATGGTTACCCCTCGTCCATCGCGGTGGCGGACTTGGATGGGGACGGCCTGCCGGACATTGTCACGGCCAACCAGCAGGGTAACACCGTTTCCATACTGAAAAACCTCGGGAGTGGCGGCACCATCAGTGACGATTCGTTTGCCGCGCCGGTCAGCTTTGCCACGGGTCCCAATCCTTGGAACGTATTCATTGCGGACATTGACGGGGATGGCAATCCCGACGTGGTCACGCTCAACCAGGGCAGTGCCAGTCAGAAGATATCCATTTTACGCAATGTCGGGCTGATGGATGGCATAACCACCAATTCTTTTGCCGCGGCGGTGGATCTGGCAGGTGTGGACAGCGGGGAAACCATGGCGGTGGGGGATTTGGATGGTGACGGCAAGCCCGATTTGGTGGCGGGCTCGTACACTGGGAGCACGATTGCGGTTTACCGGAACACGAGCGTGGCGGGCAGCATTACCGCCAATTCATTTGCCGCGCCGGTGGTCTTTGCCATTGGCGCCAGCGTTCACACGATCGCGTTGGGGGATTTGGATGGGGATGGCAAAGTGGATGTGGCGGTGGTCACCCAGTCACCCAGCAGTCTGGTGCTGTTCAAAAACCTGAGCAGCCCCGGCAGTTTCACCACTAGTTCATTAGGGCCGCAACTGAACTTTGCCTCCGGCGATAATGCTATTGGGGTGGCCATTGGGGACCTGAATGGGGATGGCCGGCCGGAGGTGGCCTTTGGCAATCAATTCGATGGCACGGTGGAGATCTATCAGAACATCACTCCGTTCGGGACCGCGCCAATTATCACCGCCCAGCCCACTAATCAAACGGTGAACGTCGGTGGCACCGCAGCATTTGATGTCGGCGCTACCGGGGCAGTCCCCCTAAGCTACCAATGGTACTTTAACCAGACCAACCTGCTGGCTGGCGCTACCAACGCCATCCTCACGCTCGCCAACGCCCAGCTCACCAATGGCGGCAGCTATTGCGTAACCGTGACAAATCTGCTGGGCTCAGCCACCAGTTCCAATGCCCTGCTGACTGTTCTGGCACCGCCGGTCATCATCGCCCAGCCCACCAACCAATCGGTGGCCGCTGGCGGCACGGCAACCTTTGGCGTCAGTGCCAACGGGGCAACCCCGTTGAGCTATCAATGGTTCTTTAACGGAACCAATTTGCTGGCCGGCGCCACCAATGCCCTGCTCACGCTTGCTAACATCCAGCTCACCAACGGCGGCGACTATGCGGTAACCGTCACCAACATTTTTGGGTCAGTCACCAGTTCCAATGCCCTGCTGAGCGTGCTGACTCCGCCGGTCATCACCGCCCAGCCCTCCAATCAGACAGTAAGCGTGGGTGGCGCTGCAAGCTTTGGCGTCAGCGCCACTGGCTCAGTCCCGCTGAGCTATCAATGGTACTTTAACCAGACCAATCTGCTGGCCGGGGCCACCAACGCCCTCCTCACGCTCGCCAACGCCCAGCTTACCAATGCCGGGAGTTATGCCGTCACGGTCACGAACCTCCTCGGTTCTGTCGTCAGCAGCAATGCCTTGCTAATCGTCAATCCGCTCACGAACATCCCAGTGATCGTTTCCTTCAGTCCCGGGGCTGCGGCGGTCAGCAATAATGTTACCATAACGGGAACCAATTTTGGTTCCGCCCCGGCAAATAATATAGTTTATTTCGGGGCGGTTAAGGCGGTGGTCCTGGCCGCCAGTCCCACCAATCTGCTGGTGAGTGTTCCCCCCGGAGCCACCTACGCGCCCATCACGGTTACGGTTGGTAGCCTGACCGCCTTTGCCCCGGCGCCCTTCCTGCCCACATTTTTGAGTGGCGGAATCCTCAGCACCTCTGCACTGGCCACGCCCGTGTTGCTGACCTCCGGGTCCAATCCCGCGCGCGTGCAGATTGGCGACCTGGATGGCGACGGCAAGCCGGACTTGGTGGTGCTTAATGGCGGCGACGGAACCGTGGATGTCTATCGTAACCTTGGGACCAACGGCCCCCTGGCGGTCACTTCCTTTGCCGCACCAGTGGTGCTGACCCTTGCCGGCGGGGGCAACAGTGTTTCCGGTCTGACGCTGGCCGACTTGGTCGGGGACGGACGGCTGGACATTGTCGTGGGCGGTTACAGTTTGAACCACATTGCCATCTTCCAAAACTTTAGTTCCCCCGGCAGCCTCACGACCAACTCCTTTGGCGGCGAGGTCGACTTTGCGGTCAGCGGTTACCCCTCGTCCATTGCGGTTGCCGACCTGGACGGCGACGGCAAGGCAGACATCGTCACGGCCAACCAGCAGGGCAGCTCCGTTTCCATCCTGAAAAACCTCGGTGCCAGCGGCACCATCAGTGCCGGTTCCTTTGCCGCGCCGGTCAACTTTGCCACCGGCCCCAATCCCTGGAATGTATTCATCGCGGACATCGACGGGGATGGCAAACCCGACGTGGTCACACTTGATCAGGGCAGTGCCAGTCATAAGATATCCATTTTACGCAATCTCGGCGTGGTGGGTAATATTACCACCAATTCGTTTGCCGCGGCAGTGGATCTGGCGGGTGCGGATACCGGGGAAACCCTGGCGGTGGGGGATCTGGATGGGGACGGCAAGCCCGATCTGGTGGCGGGCTCGTATTCGGGAAGAACGATTGCGGTTTACCGGAACACGAGCGTGCCGGGCAGCATTACCACCAGTTCATTTGCCGCGCCGGTGGTCTTTGCCCTTGGCGCCAGCGTTCACACCGTTGCGTTGGGGGATCTGGATGGGGACGGCAAAGTGGATGTGGCGGTGGTCACCCAGTCGCCCAGCAGTCTGGTGCTGTTCAAGAACATGGGCACCCCCGGCAGTTTCACCACCAATTCACTGGGACCGAAACTGACTTTTGGCGCCGTCAACAATGCGATCGGGGTGGCCATTGGGGACCTCAATGGGGACGGCCGGCCAGATGTGGCTTTTGGCAATCAATTTAGCGGCAATGTGGAAATCTATCCGAACATCATTCCATTCGCAATTCCACCGGCCATCACCGTCCAGCCCACCAATGAAACGGTGAACGTCGGCGCCACGGCAACTTTTACTGTCAACGCCACCGGCACCGCCCCCTTGATTTACCAGTGGTATTTTAACCAGACCAATCTGCTGGCTGGCGCCACCAATGCCCTCCTGACACTCGCCAACGCTCAACTTACCAACGGCGGCAGCTATTCAGTGACGGTCACCAACCTCTTTGGCTCAGCCACCAGTTCCAACGCGGTGCTTGCGGTCGTTGATGTTCTGGATCACTTCCTGTGGAACACAGTCCCGACGCCCCGGTTCGCCGGCGCCCCCTTCGCCGTCACCATTCAGGCCTTGGATCCGGTCAATAAGTTGTTTACCAACTTTAATGGCACCGTAATCCTTTCGGCCACCAACGGCCTCTCCGTGATTCCTCCGGTCTCCAGCAATTTCACTCAAGGCGCATGGACCGGATCTGTGACCATCCTTCAAACGGCCACGAATCTGGTCTTGCAGGCCAACGACGGCGCGGGGCATAAAGGACTGGCCAATCCGATCAATGTGATTGCCAAGCTGCCTTTGGCCGTGGCCCAATCCGGGGGTTCGCTACTGCTCTCCTGGCCGGATGCGCCGGCGGGCTTCATTCTGCAAACCTCCACGAATTTGGCGCAACCGCAATGGCTCCCGGTGACCACCTCGCCGTTGCATATTGGGAACCAATACTTGGCTCTGATCTCCAACACCTCCACCAACCAGTTTTACCGGCTGCTTTATACCTTGCCATAATGGTTGCGTGACGGCGCTTGCCTTCGCCACCATGTCGGATCGCGCGCCCGGCCGGCGTCCGATACTTCCGTTGATTGACGCGGGACCGTAAGGCCGCTAGCCTTGTGTATGGAACGAATTCTCGTCACCGGCGGCGGTGGTCTGTTGGCGTATCAATTTAAAAAAAGCCCGCTCCGTGATTGCGAGTTTTTCTTTCCCGGCCATGCCGAGTTCGATCTGGCCAATGCCGGCTTGATGGCCAAACGGATTTCCGAATTGCAGCCGCAAGTGGTCATCAATACCGCCGCCTATAACTTGGTGGACCGCTGCGAAATTGAACGCGACCTTTCCTGGGCCGTTAACGCCGTTGCGCCGCAACAACTCGCGGAACTGTGCGCGGAAAGAAGCATCCGGTTGGTCCACTACAGCACCGATTACGTATTTGATGGTGCCAAACAGGCGCCCTACGCCGAAACCGACGATCCGAATCCCCTCAACCATTACGCCGCCGGAAAATTCGCCGGCGAGCAGGCGGTGCTCCGGGCTTCGCCGGCTCATCTGGTCCTGCGCACCAGCTGGGTGTTTGACTGGCATCCCACCCAGACCAAGACCTTCATTCATACCATTCTCAACGCCGCCCGCAAAGGTAGCCCCCTGAAATCGGCCACGGATCAGGCGTCTGTCCCCACCTTCGCATCCGATTTGGCGCGGTGGACACTGGAACTGCTGCGCGGCGGGGCAGGGGGCTTGTTTCATGCGGTAAATGACGACGGCTTAAGCCGGTTTGACTGGGCAAAAGTGATCTTGGCGGAGGCGGCGGAGGCGCGATTGATTTCCGCGGCGCCGCCAGTGGAACCGGTCTTGAGCGCGTTTTTTAACTCCGCGATGCGACGGCCGGCTTACACCGTGATGAGCAACCAAAAACTGTCGCGGTGGCTGGGCCGGCCGGTGGGTTCGTGGCGTTCGGGCTTGAAAAAAATGCTCGCGCAGATGAATTGAATTTGGGTAGCCTTGCCGCCCATGTCCACCGTCTGGCAATCCGTTGAGGTGCGCGGAATTTTTGAAATTCCCGGCTTGCCTGGCGTGCGGGTGGAGGCGTTACCGGTCTTTAAGGATAGCCGGGGCAGCCTGCATGAACTTTTCCGCGTGGACGAAGTTCCCAACGGTTTCAAGCCGTTGATGGCCTGTTCCTCCTGGTCCCATGCCGGGGTCGCGCGGGGCCCGCACCAGCACGTCGAACAGGATGATTATTTTACCTTTGCCGGGCCTTCCAATTTTCGCGTTTTCTTGTGGGACGACCGTCCGGGTGCATCCGGGCCGGCTAAAGGCTGGGTCATCAACACCGGGGAGCAGGCCCCCACGCGCATCCATGTTCCCCGGGGTGTCGTTCACGCCTACCAAAATACCGGCTCCGCACCGGGGCTGGTCGTCACGGTTACCAGCCTGCTGTTCAAAGGCGAGGGCCGGCGCGATCCAGTGGATGAAATCCGTCACGAGTTAAACCCGCAGTCTCCTTACCAAATCCCGCCACCATGATTCAAGAACGGACCCACTGTCGCACGTGCGGCTCGCCCAACCTCAAACTGATTCTGGACCTCGGAAAAACCGCCCTGGTCAATGATTTCCTCCGGCCCGAAGATGTGCCCGGTTACAAAATCTCGCTGCCGCTGCGGGTCGTGCTCTGTCCCGATTGTTCGCTGGTGCAGCTGGCCGACACGGTAGACCCGAACATTTTATATTCCCATTACGCCTACGTCACCTCCACGTCCAAAACCATGGACACGCACCTGAATAAAATGGTGACTCACCTCCTCTCGACCGCCCTGCTGGGGGCCGGCTCCAAAGTGCTGGAGATTGCGTCCAACACCGGAGTGTTCCTTAAAAAATTTCAGGAACAGGGCTGTGAAGTCCTGGGCATTGAGCCGGCCGGAAACATTGCCGATGTGGCGCTGGCCACGGCGATCCCCACCCGCAAGGAATTTTTCAACGCGGCCAATGCCCGGAAACTCCGGGCCGCTTGGGGAGCCGCCGATTTGGTCTTGGGCCGCCATGTCTTTGCGCACATCGATGATCTGCGCGATCTGGTGGCGGGACTGGAAACCATCTCGCACACTGAAACCTTGATCGCTTTTGAGGTGCCCTATCTGGTGGACTTCTTTGAACACACCGAATACGACACGATTTATCACGAACATCTGTCCTATGTTTCCGTCGCGGCCATTCAGGCGCTGGTGAAGGATTCGGTGTTCATGTTGTCGCGCGTGGATCATTACCCCATTCACGGCGGCTCGATTTTGTTTCATTTGCGGCATCGTGCCTCCCAGACCCCGCCGCACGCCAGCGTGGCCCAGGCACTGGAAAAGGAAAAACAAATGCGGCTGGCCGATCCAGCCACCTGGGAGGTGTTCGCCAGTCGCGTGGCCCACATCCGCAGCGAGTTGCCGGCGCTGCTGCGCAAACTGAAGGCGCAGGGTAAGCGCATCATCGGTTACGGGGCTTCCGCCAAGGGCAACACGCTCTTGAACACCTGTGGCCTCGGGACCCAGGAACTGGATTACATCATTGATAATACGCCGTTCAAGCAGGACAAAATTGCGCCTGGCTCATGGATTCCCGTGCGGCCGCCGGAACGGCTGCTGGCGGATCAGCCCGATTTTGCGCTGCTGCTGGCGTGGAATTTTGCGCCGGAAATCATCAGGCGCGAAACCGAATATCAAAAACGTGGCGGGCGGTTCATCGTGCCAATTCCCGAACCAAAAATTGTCGAGCCGGCGGCATGACGGATGGTTCAGACTCAGCTCCAATGAAACAGATTGTCATGCTGGTAGGCATTGGGAATAATGACCGGGGTTCTGCCCGGCTGGCGTCGGAGCTTGGGCGGACGCTGCTGGTGCAGGACGCCTATATCGAACACATCGAAATTTGGGAAAATGGTGAACGCATTTACAATGGTCCGGAATCCAAAATCCAAGCGTCACGGTTGTTGGGCGAATTGACGCTCGGCTTCACTGGGTTTTTGCGCATTCTCCGTCATTACCGCCGGCATATGCAGGGTCAGTCGTGCGATCTAATCATTACCGGCGCTTATGTCCACACGGCGGTGGGTCTCTGGCTGCGCGCCACGGGCAAAACGCGCAAGGTCGTTTGCGTCGTCTCCGACTACCTGCCGCCGAAGGGTAAACTCATCGTGAGAATTCACCGTCGAATCACCGGCTTTTTAACGTGGATTGCGGTGAGACTTTCCGATGAGGCCTGGGCTGTTTCGCCGCGCATCCCCACCGTCAAGGCGAATCCACGCAATTACATCCAGCCATTATTGATCGATAACAACCAGTCCGGATTGGAAGGTCGCAGCGAAATCGGTTATATCGGTTTCCCTTCGCCGGATCACGCGCTCGACGTGCTGTTCGAAATTTGCCGCAAGCACAATTTCAAATTGAACATTTTTGGCGATTCACCCTATCTGCAGAGCATCAAACACCTCGCACCCTCGGACGCAATTTTTCACGGCATCACCAATGATATCGCCAGAATTGGCAGTGTCCTGAGTCGCTGTTTTTGCGGCTATGCGGTGTATCGCGACAACAGTCCGGATAGTTACAGCCATTATGGTGTTCCGTCCAAGTGCCTGCAATTATTTGCCAACAACGTCCCGGTGGTAACCACCAATACCGCCCACTTTACCCAGTATATCGCCTCCTCGGGCGCGGGGTGCGTGGTGGAACCGGTGCCCGAACTGATCGAACGTGCCATATTGGATATCCGCGCCCGGTTCCCGATTTATTTTGCCGCCATCAACCAGCTTCGGGATGCTTGGAATATCGGGGTAAGACAATTCCATCGGGAACGGATCGGAGCTTTGCTGGAGGCCACCCCGGTCGCCCCCGAAAAATGAAACCCGGGACGGGAGTCATCGCCGCCGAAATATCCGCCAGCGCGGGCGGTTTGCACCGCCGGCGGGTGAATAAGCTCGACAATTTTTCCGCAGTTAATATTATCCAGGGCATTTAATGAACTTGCCCACCCGATATGTCCGGAAAGCCGTCCGTAGCCGTGGCTTCGACATGATTCATTACGCGCCGTGGGCGAATCTATTTGCCACCTTTCAGATTGACCTGATCCTGGATGTGGGTGCCAATGCCGGGCAGACCTACGACTCTTTCCGCTGGGCTGGCTTCAAGGGGCCGATTTGCAGTTTTGAGCCGAATCCGGAAATGTTCGCGAAACTTGAACGAAAGAACGGTGTTTCCTGGCAGCGTTTCCAATACGCGTTGTCCAGCCAGTCGGGGCAACTCAAGTTCTATATTGCCAATGACACGAATGTGTGCGGATTACTGCCGCCCCTGGAGGGCGAGTTCAGGGTGGTGAAGGAGATCACGGTGCCGGCCTGGCGGCTGGATGAGTTATGGGGCAGGGAGGGCTTTTCGGGCAGCAACGTCTTTTTGAAAGTGGATGCTGAAGGCCATGATTTGGAGGTAATCAAGGGCGCCGCGGGAATCCTTGACCGGATTCCGTTGATCATGGCGGAAGTCTCCGCATTGCCCCGATTTGAAGGCGAACCTCCTTTTCACGATTTTGTCAACCACATGGCGCAAATGGGCTATCGCGTTTGCCGGGCCGATAAGAATTGTTTCAACCGTGCCGCCGGAATTGATACCGCGCTGGACCTCGTTTTTGCCAAATACGATTTGTTGGCAAAGCTTTAATTTGAATCCATCAGCGCAGCCGGCGGACCGCCCAGGTTACGGGCTGCGGGTTCAAACCGGCAGGGGGGGCAAAGTTTCACGGTCCATGCCTTCGCAAACCCAGCCGCATGAAAATTGTCGCATCGTCGCCGGGTTTGAACATTAGATTGGGTTGATGGTCAAAATTGCCGTTGTCCGGGATACGCCAATCGCAGCCAGGTGGAAATTAACCGACGATGGCACGCCGCTTACTTTATGAAAGACAGAAAATTTACCGCTGGCTCCCCATTGGGCGGCCGCTGCGTCATTGTAGTGCTGGCCGCCATTCTGGCGGTTCTCTTTTGGCGGAGTTTCCTGCCCGACTACGTTCATTTTTCCAATGACGGTCCGCTGGGCCAGCAGAATGTGGCCTGGGCGAGGATGCCCGCCTGCATCACCGGCATGTGGTGCGATGTGAATTACATTGGCTTTAATGAAGGCACCATCTCCTTCAGCATCAGTGCGCTGCTGCATTTCATCACCAGCCCGGTTGGCTTTGCCAAATTTTATCCGGCCGTGACCTTGTTATTGTTGGGATTCAGTGCCTGGGTTTTGTTCTGGCAGCTCAGGCTGTCTCCCTTGGCCGCCTTGTTCGGTGCCTTGGCGGCGATGCTTAATTCCACGTTCTTTTCCAGCGCGTGCTGGGGCGTGGCCTCGCAGGAAATTGCCGCCGCGATGGATTTTTTTGCGCTGGCTTTGATTGTCGGTTGTGCCACGGCAACCCCGGCCCTCCTGGGCTGGACCCGGTTTGCCCTGGCCGGTCTCTGCGTTGGCATGAATGTCATCGAGGCGGCCGACATCGGAGCGCTCTTTAGCCTCCTGATAGCGATCTTTGTTTTGATTCACTCCCTGGTGGAAGGCCACGGAGCGGTGTTGGGCAGGGTGTTTCGCGGCGTCGGACGCGTGATGGTCGTGGCCGGCTTCGCCGGTTTCATCGCCTTGCAAACGGTTCTTTCGCTGGTTGGCAATTCCATTCAAGGGGTGGCCGGGACCGCCCAGGATTCCGAAACCAAGGCCCAGCACTGGGATTGGGCCACCCAGTGGAGCCTGCCAAAAGTTGAAACCGTGGGCCTGCTGGTGCCAGGTCTGTTTGGTTACAAAATGGATACGCCCAAGGACATGATGCCAGCGTTGCAGGATGCCTATCGGAATGGCGTGTATTGGGGAGGGGTGGGGCGCGACCCGGCGCTGGACCGGTATTTCGATGCGGGCAGTGAGGGGACGCCGCCGTCCGGGTTTATGCGGTTTACCGGGGGCGGAAACTATTGCGGCACGCTGGTGCTGCTCGTGGCCGCTTGGGCCATTGCGCAATCCCTTCGTAGAAAACTCTCCCCCTTTTCAAGTTCGCAGCAGCGCATGATTCAATTTTGGGCGGTGGTGATGCTGTTTTGTTTGCTGTTTGCGTGGGGACGCTTCGCCCCGTTTTACGCCCTGCTTTATCAGCTCCCTTATTTTTCAACCATCCGCAATCCGGCGAAATTCCTGATCTTTTTCAGCTGGGCGACCGTGATTATTTTTGGGTATGGCGTGCACGCATTGAATGGCTGCTATTTGAATACTGCGGCCAGACCGACCGCCGGTTTCCAAAAACAAATCAGTAATTGGTGGTCCAAGGCGGGCGGATTTGACCGCCGCTGGGCGTTTGTCTCGCTGGGACTCCTGGCCGCATGCGTGGCCGGTTGGATGATTTATGGCGCGAAACAGGCCGATTTGATTCAATATCTTCAGAAGGTGGGATTTTCCGACCCGGACCCGACTCACGACAATTCCGCGCCGGCCATTGCCGCCTTCAGTCTCGGCCAGTTGGGATGGTTTTTGGTCCTGTTTGCGGCGGCAGTGGGTTTGTTGCTGGTCGTCATCTCCGGTTACTTTAACGGCTCGCGGACCAAAACCGGGGCATTGCTGCTCGGCGGTTTCATGCTGTTTGATCTGGGCCGCGCCAATTTGCCCTGGGTCGTCCACTGGAATTACAAACAAAAATATGAGGTAGGCTCGTTGAATCCCATTTTGGAAGCCTTGCGCGAAACGCCTTATGAACACCGCGTGGCCGGCCTGCCGTTCGAGCCCCAACAACAATTGCGGGGCTATGATTATTTATTTGGCGGTTCAGGTTTGTATCGCATTGAATGGGTGCAGCACCAATTTCCCTACTATGACATCCAGACCCTCGACGTGGTTCAGATGCCGCGCCCGCCGGAGGACATGAAGGCTTACATGGAGGCATTGGCCCCGCGTCCCGATCCCGCCACTTATCCGCTCATTGCCCGTGAATGGTTGCTCACCAATACTCGATATTTGCTGGGAGCGGCCAGTTTTCTGGACGTTCTCAATCAGGAGTTGGATCCGGCGCAGCATCGCTTTAAGCTTGTTCAACGGTTTGATCTGGATCTCAAACCGGGCGTCAACCGCCTTTCCCAGCTCGAGCAACTGGCCGCCGTGCCCAATCCTGACGGCGACCTCGCCCTCTTCGAGTTCACCGGCGCCCTTCCCCGGGCCAAGCTCTACTCCAACTGGCAGGTCAACACCAACGACCGCGCCAACCTAAAAACCCTGGCCGACCTGGGCTTTGACCCCGCAAGAACGGTTTTGGTTTCCACCCCGGAACCCGGCCTCCCTGCGGTGGGCACCAATGACAACTCCGGCAGCGTGGAGTATCGGAATTATCAATCCAAAAATATTGTCTTATCCGCCCGCACGACCGCCCCGTCGGTGCTTTTGTTGAACGACAAGTTTGACCCGAGCTGGCAGGTGACCGTGGATGGCAAGCCGGCCCGCTTGCTGCGCTGCAACTTTATCATGCGCGGTGTGTTCCTGCCCGCCGCCGGGGAGCATACCGTGGTATTCAGCTTCAGCCAGCCATTGGGCCGGCTATACCTCACCCTGTCGGCCATCCTGGTTGGCGTCGGGCTGGGCATTGTCCTGTTTTGTGCCAGCCGCCGCCGTTCCGTTCCAGCCGCCTGATCCGACATCCAATGCCAGCGGCTGGGAAAGTCCTGGGACGAAACCGCGCCTATCCGCGTGCGGTTTTTGCCGGGGGCTGGAATGGCGCTCGAATTTTGGACTTTGGCTTCCAGCCTTATCCGTAAATGTTCTTTGGATGGCGCGGGCGGCGCAGAATGGAGAACAGATAAAAGTCGCGCAGTTCAACCAGCAGCCGGCCCGCCACCCATAGCGGCCAGCCGGTGATGCCGCGCGCTGCTTGCGCGATTTCGCGCGCATATTGGGCATTGCCATTTTGCCGCACCCGCTTGGCCTTGATGCCCGAGCGCACGGCAAACAACCCTTTTAGCTTTGCCTTGCGCAGCGGGCTCCAGCCCCTCCCCCGCAGTAATTCGTTTATCTCCATGGTTCGCCATTCGTCAAGAATGAGCGGCTGCAGGCCCGGCGCCAGAAACACCGTCTGGTTGCTGCCATGCCAGCGGTATTTCGCGAGGGCGCGATGGACGTGAACAATTTTTTCGCAGTGCAGCCCGTGGGCCGCCCAGAATATCGTGTCGCCCAGGATCGGAATATCCTCACGAAAGCGGCATGGGGGCGGCAATCCGCCGGTCTTAAGCAGCACGGCGCAAAATGATTGGTTGCCCAACTCCGCCTTGCGCCGCAGGAAATCATCCCGGTCCAAAACTTCAATCTTCCCGTCCGCCTTCCCGGAAAAACTGAGGTGCCGGTTGTTTTCATCAATGCGCTCATCCAGCGACCACGCCATGCCGCGTCCCGCACAATCCTTGAGCGCCAGCGTCATCACCTCGTAAAATTCCGGCTCGATGGTGTCGTCCGCATGCAGGATCTGCAAATATTCCGTTTCCGTGGAATAGTCCAGCGAGCGATTCAGGTTGCCAAACAGTCCGATGTTGCTTTCGTTGCGGATCAATTCGCAGGCGATGCCCGTGAAATTTTTGACAATCTCCGGGGTCCGGTCGGTCGAACAATTGTCCAGCACCACCACGCGGTCGGGACGCAACCTCTGGCGCGCGAGCGATTCCAGGGTCTGTGCGATAAAGGGCTCGCCATTGTAAACCGGAATGACCGTGAGCAGTTTGCTTTTCATTTTGTTAGCCGTCAATTCACCGGGCCCGCCCGGCTGGCCGCGGCCACGATCATGTTAAGCCGGCGCTGGCTGCCCGGCGGGCAAAACCGAAGGATAGAAAAACAGAAACAGCCACCGGCTACAAGCCTCCGCATGGTCAAAGCTGGACTTGTCAGCCCTGCGCTTTATCATGGCGTATCGTCATGAACGAACCGGCCAACATCCCGGTTTTCATCCTGTGCGGTGGCTTGGGCACCCGCATCAAGGAAGAAACCGAATTTCGACCAAAACCAATGGTGCCCATCGGCGAACACCCGATTCTCT
>Ga0302320_10009836_pt1 | contig 20482 bp, 17 predicted proteins | sample Bog_T0_3_FD_202130 | JGI IMG/M metagenome (GOLD analysis project Ga0302320, IMG submission 202130) | Peat permafrost microbial communities from Stordalen Mire near Abisko, Sweden - Bog_T0_3 | ecosystem: Environmental > Terrestrial > Soil > Wetlands > Peat | place: Sweden: Abisko, Stordalen Mire...
CACCGGCATCCTGCTCATGTTCTATTACGTGCCGTCCACCGGCATGGCCTATGACCGCATGCTCGACCTGCGCAGTTCCGTCGCCTTCGGCGTCATTCTGCGCAACATGCATCGCTGGGCGGCCCATGCCATGGTGGCCGTCGTCTTCCTTCACATGTGCCGTGTCTTCTTCACCGGCTCTTACAAGCCGCCGCGCGAGTTCAACTGGCTGGTCGGCGTGTCGCTCTTCCTGCTCACTCTGCTCTCAAGCTTCACCGGCTACCTGCTGCCCTGGGACCAGTTGGCCTTCTGGGCCATCACCGTCGGCACCTCCATCGCCGGATACGCTCCGCTGATCGGCAAGGAACTCCGCTTCATGCTCCTCGGCGACGCCAACGTCGGCCAGGAGGCGCTGCTCCGCTTCTACGTCCTCCACGTCGTGGTGCTGCCGCTGGTGCTCACCCTCGCCGTCGCCATCCACTTCTGGCGCATCCGCAAAGACGGCGGACTGGCCAAGCCTGAACCCAAGGCCGTCCCGGCTCTACCGCCCCCCGTTTTTCCAGCCTTGGACGTTCCCGCCTCTGAAGCAGCCCCCGCGATCGCCGCAGCCGCCGCGCCCGCCCGCAAGTTTACCATCCAGGGCCTGGTCCGCGGACCGCTCATCAAAGTCGGCAACCTCGAAGAAGACACCGTCTTCAGTTGGCCCACCCTGCTCATCGCCGAGCTCTTCGTCTTGCTGCTCACCGTAGCCGGCGTCATGGCCGTCTCGTTCCTCTTCAACGCGCCGCTTGAGCAGCCGGTCAACGTCATGCATCCGCCCAACCCCGCCAAGGCGCCCTGGTACTTCCTGGGCCTTCAGGAGCAGGTCAGCTACTCGGCCTTTTGGGGCGGCATCGGCATACCCGGCATCGAGTTGCTGTTGTTGGTTCTGCTGCCGTATATCGATCGCGGCAAAGAGGGCGTGGGTCGCTGGTTTGCCCGGCAGCGCGTGCTGGCCAACTCCATCTTCCTGCTCTTCGTGATCGTCAACATTGTCCTCATCGTCATTGGTACCTTCTTCCGCGGCGCGAACTGGCAGTTCGTGTCACCTTTCTGAGGAGCTTCAAGTATGCGACTGGCGTTAGCCGTGGTGAGTCTTGGGTTGTTGGTCGGTTCCGGAGCGGTCGTCTACGACCAGTTCCACAGCCGATGGGAAGATAACCAGAAGACTTATTTCAATCAGGCGCTCGAGCTGGCGAAGACTCCCGCCGAGCGAGCCTCCATCCAGGCGAGAAGCCCCAAGATCGAGCAGACCATCGTCACCGCGTTTGGCGCCCAGCGCATTGACCGCTGCCAGAGCTGCCACATCGCGGTAGACGACCCCCGCTTCGACCAGGGCAAGCAACCGCTGCGCACCCACCCTTACTCCGAGGCCATGGGCGACGTGCTCAAGAACGGCCGTTGGGAGCGCCGCCACAAATTCTCTGACTTTGGCTGCACCAGTTGCCACGACGGCCAGGGCCGCGGTCTCGACAAGGCAGACGCCCACGGCGAAGACGCCTTCTGGCCCGAACCCCTGCTCGGCTTCACCATGCAGTCCGACTGGAAGAAGCAGAACGCCGGCCACCTCCGCGGCAAAGAGTTCCTCCAGGTCAACTGCGCTCAGTGCCACACCGCCAAAGACTTTGCCGGCACGCCTCTCATTTCCCGCGGCCGCGACCTCTTCTTCAAGACCGGCTGCTACGGCTGTCACCGCATCGAGGGCATCTCCTCCGGCACACTCGGCCCCGACCTTACTGAAGTCGGCAAGGAGCGCAAGCTCGATTACCTCTGGGGACACATCGTCAATCCACGCGACTACACCCCCACCTCCATCATGGCGCAGTTCAAGCTCAGCGACGACGACAAGAAGGCCCTGGTCATCTTCCTCAAGAGCCGCCGCGGAGCAGACCTCTCCGAATCCGATGTCCAGAGCTTCACCCTCAAGGTCAAGGCCGTCACCCCTGCCCTGCCCGGTATAGCCGAGTTGGATGCATCGCTCACACCTGCCGCCCGCGGCGAAAAGCTCATCGGCACCCTCGCCTGCCTCTCCTGCCACAAACTTGACGAGCACGACGGCGGCATCTCGCCCGACCTCTCCTTCGAAGGCCTCATGCGCGACCAGGGCTGGCTGATGGACCACTTCAAAAGCCCCCGCTCCCGCGTGCCCGATTCCAACATGCCCGCCTTCGGCCTGCCGCAGGCTGACTTTGAAGCCATCACCGCCTACCTGTTGACACGCACCACGCCGCCCCCGGCCGTGAGCGCCGCTGACACCTACAAGAACCTCTGCGCCCGCTGCCACGGCGACAAGGGCGATGGCCACGGCGTCAACTCCGTCTATCTCGATCCCGCCCCGCGCGATCTCACCCGCGCCGAGTTCATGGTCAGCAAGCCGGAAGAGCGCCTTATCGCTTCCATCCGCGACGGTGTCCCCGGAACCTCTATGCCCGCATGGGGCAAGAGCCTCAGCGACGCACAGATCAAGGGCGTGCTCGACTACGTTTGGCAAACCTACGTCCACGAGCCGCGCCGCCAGCTCAAGCCGCGCAAGGTGCCGGAAGTCAACCCCGTGCCCCAGTCGGCAGCATCCGCGGCGCGCGGCGAGGCCATCTTCGTTGCCCGCTGCACCGGATGCCACGGCCGCAAGGCAGACGGTCACGGGCCCAATTCGATGGACATCTCGCCCCGCCCGCGCAACCTCACCAACTCCGCGTTCATGCTGAAGGTTCCGGACCGCCGTCTCTTCGAGTCGATCCAGTATGGCGTGGAAGGTACCGCAATGCCCTCATGGATGGACTACGGCCTTTCGCAGTCCGACGTGGGCGACATCGTCAACTACATTCGCAGTCTGAATCAAAACGGAAAGTAAGACACGAAACGACAGGGTCAGGAAATTGAGGAGGCTGGTATGGCAATACAACCGGGCAGTAACTCTGCCGCTGCACTCGCCACGCAGGAGATTCACCAGGACACCACGGTGAAATGGTTTCTGCTTGGCGCAGTCAGCTACTTCGCAGTCGTCGGCATCATCGCGCTGATTATTGCCGCCAAATTCGTATGGCCGGATTTTCTCGGCAGCATCCAGTACTTCACCTACGGCCGCATGCGTCCTCTCCACGTCAACGGCATGCTCTTCGGCTGGCTGCTGGCCGCGGATATGGGACTGGCCTACTACCTGGTCCCGCGCCTCTGCGGCGTCAAGCTGTGGAGCGAGAAGCTGGGCATCGCCACATCCATCGTCTGGAACATCATCATCCTCAGCGCCATCGTCAGCCTGCTGGGCGGCTATCAAAAAGGCCTGGAATACGCTGACCTGCCCACCCCGGTTGCCGTGCTCGTCGTCATTGCCTGGGTCATGTTCGGCATCAACATCTTTGCCACCATCGCCACGAGGAAATACGAGCAGATGTATGTGTCCACGTGGTACTTGATGGGCACCATTCTCTGGACGGCCTTCGTCTACCTCACCGGCAACTTCGCCACCCTGCTGCCCGGCATGACCGGCGTCAACCAGGCCAACCTCAACTGGATGTACACCCACAACGCGGTCGGTCTCATCTTCACCCCCGCCGGCCTGGCCATCGCCTACTACTTCATTCCGCGCGCGGCCAATACCCCGCTCTATAACCACAAGCTGTCGATGATCGGCTTCTGGTCGCTGGCCTTCGTCTATGTTTGGACCGGCGCCCACCACATGCTCCACGGGCCCATCTCGCAGTGGTTGCAGACCATCGCCATCGTCTTCTCCGTCATGTTGCTCATTCCCGTCTGGGCCGTGGTTTACAACTTCATCGCCACCATGAAGGGCCAATGGCACCAGTTGAGCGATAACGTCTCGCTCAAGTTCCTCATGTCGGGAACCATCTTCTACCTGCTCACCTGCTTCCAGGGACCGATGCACAGCCTGCGCTCGGTCAACGCCATCGTCTCCAAGACCGATTGGATTCCCGGCCACGCCCACATGGCGGTCATGGGAACCTTCTCGTTCTTCGCCATGGCCGGTGTCTATTACGTCGTCCCGCGCATCTTCAACACCACGCTCCACTCTGACAAGCTGGCCAACTGGAGCTTCTGGCTCTTCATGGTCGGCGGCCTGGGCATGTTTACCTCTCTGTGGCTGGGCGGCTTCTGGCAGGGCTGGCAATGGAACAATCCCGCCATCCCGTTCATTGACACCGTGGTCGCGCTCAAACCCGTCTGGACCGTGCGCTTCCTCTCGGGAATCATGATCTTCACGGGCATCGTCCTGTTCATGTTCAACATCTTGTCCACCGCAATCGAAAGCGGCCAGGCCAAGCCAGCGCCGGCGCGCTCGTAGGCGGAAGGGAGACTTTATGCTGCGCAAATCCGATTCCAACGCAATGCTGTTCGTCGTGCTCGCCCTCGGGCTCTTCTTCATTGGGGGCCTGCTCACCACGGTGGCTCCGCCGCTGATTGACAAGAGCTGGGCCAGGCCCTTTGAAAACTCCGACCCCGCCAAGGGGCCAACCGGCAAGCTGGTCGCTTACACCGCGCAGGAGCAGCGTGGATATGAAATCTATATCCGCGAGGGTTGCAAATACTGCCACACCCAGCAGACCCGCACCCTGCTCTCTGACGTAAAACGCTCCGGCTGGAAGGGCGTTGACTCGCCCGTCTCCACGCCCGACGAGTTCGTCTACGACTATCGCCAGACCTTCGGCACCAAGCGCACCGGTCCCGATCTGTCCCGCGTAGGCGGCAAGTACAACAAGGAGTGGCACCGCGCTCACTTCCGCAATCCACGCGACCTGGTCCCCGGCTCCATCATGCCGCCCTTCCCGTGGATCGCCAACAATCCTGACGAGTTCGACGCCCTGGTTGCTTATCTCCAGACGCGCGGCCGCGCCAAGGATTGGCGTCCGGACAACGACTACGAGAAGTGAGGCTGACCGATGACTGACTACACCTATCCGAGCGTGTACTTCTCGTACTTCTTCTTCCTCCTGCTGGTGGGCGTTGCGGTTTACTTCTTCGTCCGCTCCATCAAGGACGGCTATTGGGGCCGCGAAAGTGAAGAGCCGAAGTACCGCATGCTTCAGGACGAAACCGATCACGTTTCTCAACCCGCCGGCGCCGCTGCGCCCAGGAGGTCATGATGACCGAGAAGCCCACGACTGAATTGAAAGAATACGCCGGCGGTTGGATCACCGAGCGCAAAGGGACCTCCATCCCTCCCTTTCTCAAGCTCGCCTATCCCATCATCGCCATTGCCGCCTTCGCTTATCTCTTCCTGTTCATCAACGGCGAAGTCAACCACTCCACTCGCGGCTCTCTGGTACGGCAACTGAACGCTGTTACCGGTTCGGCCAACCCCTTCATGTATGTGGTCGCTGGCCTCATCGCGATCTTTGGCATCGTCCTGCTCGTCTTCGTCTACGGCAAGTCGAGTCACGAGGAATAAAGAACACTCATGGCGCATCAAAATCAAAACGGCGGCCAATTCGGCCTGATCGGCGGGGCAGACTACTGGATGCAGATGGTCAAATGCCAGGATGCCTGCCCTGTGCATACCGATGCCTGCGGTTACGTCACCGCCATCGCTGAAGGCCGCGATGAAGATGCCTATCGCATCGCGCGCGCCACCAACCCCTTCGCCTCCATCTGCGGAAGGGTCTGTGGCGCGCCCTGCGAGGCCAACTGCCGCCGTGGCGACCTCGACGCTCCTGTCTCCATTCGCGCCCTCAAGCGCTTTGTCACCAGCCAATTCGGGCCCGAGACCGGCGACTTTACCCACCACCGCGAAGGCCTCAACCAGCAGATGTTGCCGCCCAACCGCGGTGACTACGAGCGCGTAGCCGTCGTCGGCGCAGGCGTCGCCGGCCTCACCGTCGCCCACGATCTCACTCACCTCGGCTACAAAGTCACCGTCTTTGAGGCCTACTCCACCCCCGGCGGCATGCTCACCGCGGGCGTCCCTGTCTTCCGCCTCCCGCGCGAACTGGTAATGGCCGAGATCAACGCCATCCTTTCGCTCGGCATTGACCTGAAATGCAACCAGCGCCTCGGCCGCGACTTCTCCATCGAGAGCCTCCGTGCCCAGGGCTTCAAAGCCATCTTCCTGGGCGTCGGCCTGCCCAAGGGCCGCAAGCTCGACCTGCCCGGCGCAAATCTCGACGGCGTCTATGACGGCATGGATTTTCTCCGCGCCTTCAACGAGGGCAATCCCCTCCCTGTCGGCAACCGCATCATCGTCATCGGCGGCGGCAACGTGGCCTATGACGTCGCCCGCTCCGCCGTCCGCCCCGTCGAAGCTACCGAGCCTGCCGACAAGCTCACCGACATGCACACCGGCGACTCCACTGCCCTCGACGTTGCCCGCTCCGCCATGCGCCTCAGCGGCGAGCGCCAGGTCCACGTCGTCTGCCTTGAAAGCCGCTCCCAGATGCCCGCCGACGAAATTGAAGTCAGCGAAGGCGCTGAAGAAGGCCTCGTCCTCCACAACTCCCGCGGTCCTCGCGAGATCCTCGGCAACAACGGCAAGGTTGCCGGCCTGCGCACCGTCGAGTGCACCGCCGTCTTCGACGCATCCGGCCGCTTCAACCCCACATTCAACGAGGCCCACGTCGACGACATCTCCGCCGACACCATCATCTTTTCCATCGGCCAATCCTCCGACCTCTCCTTCCTGCAGCCCGGCGACGGCGTCGAGTCCAACCGCGGCCTCATCAAGGTTGACCCCGAGACCTACCAGACCACCGCGCCTGACGTCTTTGCCTGCGGCGACATCGCCCACGGCCCGCGCCTCTTCATCAACGCCATTCAATCAGCCCAGGTCGCCGCCCGCTCCATGCACGACTATCTTCGCGGCTCGCGCACTGAGATCGTCGTCAACTCCTCATGGCAGCCCGCCACCTACACCATGCGCGAAGACTGGGACCAGGTCCGCCGCCATCACCCACCCGTCGCGCCCGCCAAAGAGCGCGCATCCACCTTGCAGGTGATCGAGGACTCCTACCCGCCAGCCGCCGCCCGCGAGCAGGCCGCCCGCTGCCTCCGCTGCAACATCAACACCGTCTTCCACACCGAGATCTGCGTCGCCTGCACCGGCTGCGTCGACATCTGCCCTGAGAGCCTCATCCGCCTCACCGGCCTGCCGGAGCTTTGCGCCACAACCGAAGGCCTCGATTATGTCGCCGGGCTGCTCGCAATCCCACCCGCGGAATTGGCAACCATCGACACCGCGCAACTCGCCAGCCTCGGCGGCGTTTTGCTGAAAGACGAAAGTACCTGCATCCGCTGCGGCCTTTGCGCTGCCCGTTGCCCATCGCACGCCATCACCATGCAGCGTTTCAACTTCAGCCGCCAGTGCGTCAACGTGCCGGGCATTAACTCCAAACTGAAGCAGACTCCGGCCCAGAGAAGGCCATGACACCCAGCGACTTCTATCTCGTCCTGGTCTTAGGTTTCGTCTCCAGCCTCCACTGCATACAGATGTGCGGGCCCATCGTGCTCACGTACAGCGTGGCCTCCAACACCTCCGCGGCCCGCCGATCCCTGCTCGGCCTCCATCTCGCTTACAACGCCGGCCGCACGCTCACTTACATGCTTCTCGGCGCACTGGCCGGCCTCGCCGGCGGTGCCATGGGTTTTGTAGGCCGCCTCGCCGGATTCGAGAACACCGCAGCCATCGTCGCCGGCGCTGCCATGGTTCTCACCGGCCTCGTGCTCCTGGGCTTCGGCTTCAAATCCTGGCGCGGCTTTGCAATGCCCAACCGCTTCCTCCGCCCGGTCGGCAAGCTCATCTCCTCCCGCTCTGCCGCCAGCAAATTTGCGCTCGGCCTGCTCATGGGCTTTCTTCCCTGCGGCCTCGTTTACGCGGCGCTGATGAAAGCCATCGGAACCGCAACCTCGCTCGGAGGGGCCCTCACGCTGCTCGCCTTCGGCCTCGGCACCAGCGTCGCTCTGGTCGCCGTCGGCCTCGGCTCCTCCGCCGCAACGCGCAAACTCGCCCGCTGGGGAACCACCCTCTCCGCCGTCACCGTCCTCATCATGGGCACGCTGCTCATCGTCCGCGGCGCAACCGCTGGCTCCGTCACGCACTGCAACATGCCCAACATGGTCATGAAATAGAGGCACACATAATGGCAACACCCCCACAAACCGGCTCCGCATCCAGGCCCCTCAAGGTTATCCTGCCCGGCACCCGGTACCATCGCATTCGCAAGACGGTTCAGCTCATCTGCTTCCTCATCTTCATCCTCCTGCCGCTCTTCAATATCGTCCGCTTCGACATTCCCCACGAGCGTTTCTACTTCTTCGGCGCAGAGCTCTGGATCAGCGAGTTCTCCATCATCTTCCTCGCCCTCATCTTTCTCATGTTCTCCATCGCCGCCGTGGCCATGCTCTATGGCCGCATCTATTGCGGCTACCTCTGCCCGCAGATGATCTTCTCCGAGGCCGCCAACGCGCTTGAGTCCTTCATCAACCGGAAGGTCAATCGGAGCCTCTCCCAACTCAGCCCCCCCGCGCGCAAAGTCATCTCCGTCGCGCTCTTTTCCGCTGTTCTTCTTCCAGCCGCCGTCTTCGTCAGCTTCGTCTTCATCTCCTTCTTCGTCCAGCCAGCCGATCTCTTTCAACGCCTGCTTTCCCTCGACATCCGCACCTCGGGCGGAATCCTCGGCGCAAGCGTCACCCTCGTCACCCTGCTCGACTTCGCCTTCCTTCGCCAGCGCTTCTGCACTGCCATCTGCCCCTACGGCTACCTGCAAAACATGCTTGCCGACAACCACACGCTCCTGGTTCACTTTTCCGATGCGCAAGGCAAGTGCATCCAATGCGACAAGTGCGTCCGCGCCTGTCCCATGGGCATCGACATACGCACCTCGTCTCACCAGCTTGAATGCACCCACTGCGCCGAATGCATCGATGCCTGCTCCGGCATCCTCGGCAAACTCGGCCGGCCATCCCTCATCCAATATGCCTGGGGTGACGCTGGAAACAACGCCGTCGAAGAGCACCTCTGGTATCGCCGCATCGGCCTCCGCGACGGCAAGCGCATCGTGGTCCTTTTGCTCATGCTCATCTACGCCTCGGGGCTCGCCATCGCCATCAGCCTGCGCCAGCCCGTGCTGGTCCGCATCATGCCCAACCGCATCACCCTTTACACCAAAGCTCCCGACGGCCTCATCCACAACCGCTTTCGCCTCATCGCCATCAACCGCGGCAAAGCCCAGGCCAAACTCACCATCACCCTTGCCGATCTGCCCGCCGCGCAGATCGTCGGCCTGCACGATGGAATCACGCTCCAACCAGGCCAGAGCCTTCAGCAGGAGTTCGAAATCTCCGCCGCCGCCAACGCTGTCCAGCCCGGAGTGAACCACCTCCGCATTCTCACCCAGGTCGTCCCCACGCAGAAGTCCGAAGACTTCGACGAAACATTTATCGCGCCCATGGACTCAGCACCAACTCCCGCTCCAGGCGTCAAACCATAAACCGCTTCGCAGCTTAGCCCAGCCTTCCCCAACCGCAAGGAGTCGAGATGAACCCGAACAAGTCCTCCGCTGAAACTCCCTCCAAAACCCGTCCCCCCGCGCCGCTCACCATCCTGCTGGCCGTCGTCATGGTCTTCTTCTGCGGAATCCTCATCTTTGTCTATGTAGCCACCAAGCGCGCCAACCCCGTCATGCTCGACCAAAGCGGCAAGCCCCTCGACCAGCAATCCCAGCCCGCCTCAACAGGAGCCCACTGACCATGACCGGCGCCCCAACCTGCTCGCTCTGCGAACTGCCCTGCGGGCTAAAGCCTCTGCTGCGCCGTTACGACGACCGTGAACTCCCCTTCTGCTGCATGGGCTGCGCCAACGTCTACTCCATCCTGCTTGAGAGCGGTGTGCTCGCCAGCGGCCAAGACATCCGCGAGACTGAAGTCTTCCGCCGCAGTCTCGAACTCGGCCTCATCTCCAATCCTGAAGCCGCACCCGAACCCGCAATCTCTATCGATCCCAACGCCCCCACGCAAGAAGTCCTCCTGCAAGTCAACGGCATGTGGTGCTCGGCCTGCGCGTGGCTCATTGAGCACGCCCTGCGCGCGCTCCCCGGCGTCATCTCCGCCGATGTCTTCTTTGCCTCCGACCTGGCAAAAGTCAAATTCAGCCCGCAATATCTTCCCCCTGACAGCATTCCCGCCTGCATCCGAAAGCTCGGCTACACGGCCGCCGAGTTCGACGGCGAAAACACCGCCGCCAAATCCGAGGTGCGCGATCTGCTGCTCCGGCTTGGCGTCGCTGCCTTTCTGTGGGCCAACATCATGGGCTTCAGCACCATCCTGTATGTTGGCTACTTTGAGCAGATTGCCGCCAGCGCCAGCCGCATGCTCCCTCTCTTCTCCCTGGTTCTGGCCACTCCGTTGGTCTTCTATTGCGCGTGGCCCATTCTTCGCGCCGCGGCCTTGGGCCTCGTCAACCGCCAAATCCGCATGGAGACGCTGCTGGCCCTCGGCATTCTCTCCGCCTACTTCCTCAGTGCCGTCCAGGCTCTTCGCGGTCAGACCCACGTCTACTTTGACACCGCCGCCGCCATCGTCACCCTCGTGCTTGCCGGCAAGCTCATCGAACGCACGGCAAAGGATCGCGCCGCCCGCTCCATTGGCGTGCTCTATCGCCTCATGCCAAAGAAAGCCCGCGTACTCAGCCCCGCCGGCGAGCGCTTTGTCTCCATTGAGGCCTTGCAGCCCGGGCAAATCTTCATCGTCAAAGCCGGCGAGCGCATCCCCGCCGACGGCCTCGTTGTCGAGGGCCAAGCCCACGCCGATGAATCGCTGCTGAGCGGAGAATCCGCCCCCATCCCCAAGTGTCCCGGCGATGCCGTCGTCTCCGGCAGCCTCAACGCCGGCGGCATCATCCATGTGCGCGCCACCCGCACCTCCGGCGAAAGCGCGCTGGCCCAGATCATCGCCTTGGTGCAGCGTGCCCTCAGCAGCCGCGCGCCCATTGAGCGCACCGTCGATCATGTCGCCCGCCTCTTTGTGCCGGTCGTCATCGCTCTCGCCCTCATCGACTTCGCCGTCCTGCTCCACATGCATGCCTGCGTCGCCGCGGCCATGATGCGCGCCACAACCATCCTCATCATCGCCTGCCCCTGCGCTCTCGGCCTCGCCACTCCCCTCGCCATCACCGCCGCCATCGGCGCTGCCTCCCAGGAGGGCCTGCTCATCAGCGACAGCTCCGTCCTCGAGACCATGGGCAAGATCGATGTGGTCGTCCTCGATAAAACCGGCACCGTCACCACCGGAGATTTCCGCTTGCTTCAGTGCATTGAAGTCGAACAGCCAGTTGCCGCCGCCGCCGCCGGTTCATCTCAACCGATCGCCCCCACGCAGCCCCAGCCCAGCGACCAGTTCCTCACCGAATGGTTGCCCCTTCTTGCCGGCGTCGAGCGTTGGTCTGAGCATCTGCTGGGCCGCGCCGTGAATCAGTTTGCCAGCGATCGCAACGTCCAACCCGAAGAAGCCAATTCCATCCAGGTGCACAAAGGCGAAGGAATCAGCGGCCTTGTGCGCGGCCGGCAGCTCTTCATCGGCAACCGCCAGTTCATGTCGTCCATCGCCGCAGAGATTGAACCAGGCCCAGAGGCGCAGGCAGTCGCCATGCAGCAGGCCGGCCAGACCGTTGCCTTCTTTGCCTGGGATGGAACCGTGCGCGGTCTGCTTGCCTTTGGCGATCAAATCAAGCCCGGAGCTGCGGCCATGGTGCAGAGCCTGCGCAAGCGCGGCATGACCGTCAAGATCGTCTCCGGCGATGCCTGGCCCACCACCGCGCATGTCGCCGCGCAAATCGGCGTCGACGACTTTATCGCCGAAGCCTCCCCCGCAACCAAGGCCCGCATCGTCCAGGACCTCCAGCAGGCCGGAAAACGCGTAGCCCTCATGGGCGACGGCGTCAACGATGCGCCCGCGCTGGCCCAGGCCAACCTCGGCATCGCGCTCGGCACCGGAGCCGACATCGCCATCGGCGCGGCTCCCATCGTCCTCGTCAGCGGCGCACTTTCCAAGGTGGAAGACGTCTTCCGCCTCGGCGCCAAGACCACCCGCGTCGTGCGCCAGAACCTCTTCTGGGCATTCTTCTATAACATAGTAGGTATAAGCCTCGCGGTCAGCGGAGTGCTCACTCCCATCTTCGCGGCAGCTGCAATGCTGCTATCGAGCACATCGGTAGTCGCCAACTCTATGCGCCTTAACGGGCAGGAAAGAAGGTAGTTGCGCCCTATGGCAATTCTCACCTCATCCATGCAACTAACGCGCGCCGCTGACTATGCCGTCCGCGTCATGATTCACCTCGCCTCCCTGCCTCAAGATCAGCGATCGCTGCTGCCCGCTCTGGCCAAGGCCACCGATGTCCCCAGCAGCTTTCTCTCCAAGGTGCTGCAAACCCTGGGGCGCGCCGGCATGGTCTCCTCGCGGCGAGGGCAGCAGGGTGGCTTTGAGATTCTGCCCAGAGGCCGCGCCGCGACCGTACGCGAGGTGGTTGAGGCCGTCGATGGCCCCATCAGCCTCAACGTCTGCCTGATCCACGGAAAAGGCTGCGAGCGCAAATCGTGGTGCCCCGCGCACCTTGTATGGAACGATGCTCAGGCCGCCATGCTCAAAGTCTTGAACGCATCCGTAATCGCAGATCTTGCCGGCCGCCCCGTGAGTGCCGTCATCCAACAACCTGCAAATGACAACAACTCGTTCCCAACACTCTGACACGGAATTGCCGAACTCCTTCAACGCTGGCGGCCAGTTGTGTCGCCGGCGTTGCTTTCACCCAGAGAACTTGTCAGCTCGGCTTCGCGTCTCAGCCGCTTCCGCGGCAATCTGTTCCACGGCCAGTCTCGGCAGCTCTTCCAGACCTTCGCCTCCCTGCGCCAGATGTTCTGAAATCTGCGCGCGCATGCGTGGATCCCAGAACTTGCGCAAGTGCTCCTCAATGCTGGTCACCGCCTCCGGCTTGGCCTGGTGCGCAAAAAACTTTCCAATCTGGTTCGCCAGGTAGACCAGCTTGCCGGCGTAATCCCGCTTGGTCATGCCTCTTCGCTCCCCAGGCCGCTTTTGAAAATAGCCTGCATGCCATGCGTCCCCGCTGTACTGCCGGCCGGCGAAATCCGCACCGCCGTCACCTTGTACTCAGGGCAATCCGTAGCCCAATCCGAGTAGTCCGTCGTCACCACATTCGCCATCGATTCCGGATGATGAAATGTGGTATACACCACGCCCGGCGCAACCCGCTCGGTAATCTTCGCCCGCAGTGTTGTCGCGCCCGATCGGCTCTCCAACTTCACCCAGCCGCCATCTCCAATTCCTCGCTCCTCCGCGTCCTGCGGATGCACCTCAAGCAAATCCTCCGAGTGCCAGTCCACGTTGCTGGTGCGCCGCGTCTGCGTGCCCACGTTGTACTGCGACAAAATCCTCCCCGTCGTCAGCAGCAGCGGAAACCGCGGCCCCACACGCTCATCGGTGGGCACATACTCGGTCACAAAAAACCTTCCCTTGCCGCGCACAAATCCCGGCACATGCATCACCGGCGTGCCCTCCGGCACTGCCTCATTGCACGGCCACTGCACTGAGCCCAGCCGGTCCAGCTTTTCGTAGCTGACTCCCGCAAACGCCGGAGTCAGCCGCGCAATCTCATCCATGATCTCGCTGGGATGCGTATAGTGCATATCGTGCCCCATCGCCCGGGCCAGCAACTGCGTCACCTCCCAATCCTGATAGCCGCCCTTCGGCGTCATCACCCGCCGCACCCGTTGAATGCGCCGCTCCGCATTCGTAAACGTCCCATCCTTTTCCAAAAATGTCGAACCCGGCAAAAACACATGCGCATACCGCGCCGTCTCGTTCAGAAACAAGTCCTGCACCACCACGCACTCCATCGCCGCCAGTCCCGCCACAATGTGCTGGCAATCCGGGTCTGACTGTGCAATGTCCTCGCCCTCGATATAGATGCCCTTGAACGTGCCCTCCAGCGCCGCGTCAATCATGTTCGGAATCCGCAGTCCCGGCTCCGGGTCCAGCGTCACGCCCCAGTCGGCTTCAAAGCTCTTCCTCACAGCTTCATCCGAAACATGCCTGTAGCCAGGAAGCTCATGCGGAAAACTCCCCATGTCGCAGCTGCCCTGCACGTTGTTCTGGCCGCGCAGCGGATTCACGCCCACGCCCTCGCGCCCCATGTTCCCCGTCGCCATCGCCAGGTTAGCCAGCGCCATCACCGCCGTCGATCCCTGGCTGTGTTCAGTCACACCCAGTCCGTAGTAGATCGCCGCGTTGCCGCCGGTCGCATACAGCCGCGCCGCCTTGCGAATCTGCTCTGCCGGCACGCCGCTGAGCTTCTCCACCTCTTCCGGGCTGTTGCGCGGCTCGGCCGCAAACGCCGCCCACCGCGCGAACGACTCCGCATCGCACCGCTCGCGCACAAACTCTTCGTTGCCCAGCCTCTCCGTCACAATCACGTGGGCAATCGCGTCCAGAACCGCCGCGTTCGTTCCCGGTCGCAGCGCCAGGTGAACCGCCGCCTCCACATGCGGCGTCCGCACCAAATCAATCCGCCGCGGATCGATCACAATCAGCTTGGCCCCCTCGCGCAGCCGCTTCTTTATCCGCGTTGCAAACACAGGATGCGCATCCGTCGGATTCGCTCCCACCACCAGCACCACATCGCATTGATCCACGCTGTCAAAATCCTGCGTCCCCGCCGACGTCCCAAACGTGCTTGAAAGCGCGTACCCGGTGGGCGAGTGGCAAACCCGCGCGCACGTGTCCACGTTGTTATTCGCAAACGCCGCGCGCACCATCTTCTGCACCAGGTAAGCTTCCTCATTCGTGCACCGCGAAGAACTGATGCCGCCGATCGCGCCCACCCCATGCTCCGCCTGAATGCGCTTGAACTCCGCGGCCGCATGCGCAATCGCCTCCTCCCACGAAACTTCCTTCCACGGGTCAGTGATCTTTGCCCGCACCAACGGCTTCAGCGCGCGGTCGGGATGCGTCGCATAACCCCACGCAAAGCGCCCCTTCACGCACGAGTGCCCATGATTCGCCTTGGCGTCCTTATACGGCACCATGCGCACAACCTCTTCGCCGCGCATCTCCGCCTTGAACGCGCACCCCACGCCGCAATAGGCGCAGGTCGTCACAACCGAGTGCTCCGGCTGCCCCTTCTCCACAACCGTCTTCTCCATCAACGTGGCCGTCGGGCAAGCCTGCACGCACGCCCCGCACGAGACGCACTCCGACGAAAGAAAATCCTCCTCCATCCCCGGCGAAACCTTGCTCCCGAACCCCCGCCCCGCAATCGTCAGCGCAAACGTCCCCTGCACCTCTTCGCAGGCCCGCACACACCGCGAACACACAATGCACTTCGCAGGATCGAATTGAAAATACGGATTCGAAGTGTCCTTCTTTGCCTCCAGGTGGTTGGCCCCATCCATGCCATAGCGCACCTCCCGCAGCCCCACCGCCCCCGCCATCGTCTGCAACTCGCAGTTGCCGTTCGCCGAGCAGGTCAGGCAATCTAGCGGATGATCCGAGATATAAAGCTCCATCACCCCGCGCCGCAGCCTCGCCAACCGCTCCGTCTGCGTGTGCACCACCATTCCCTCAGCCACCGGCGTGGTGCATGAGGCCGGCGTTCCCGCCCGCCCTTCAATCTCCACCAGGCAAAGCCTGCACGACCCAAATGCGTTCAACGAGTCCGTCGCGCACAGGCGGGGAATCTGCGTGCCCAGTTCCGTAGCCGCGCGCAAAATCGACGTGCCCTCCGGCACGCAAGCCGTCTGGCCGTCGATCGTAACGGTGACCGTCTTGCCGATCTGCACCAGTTTCGTGCCGTAGTCGATCTCTTGAATCAGCGCCATTCTAGCCCTCCTGCCCCACTGCCGTGTGCTCAACTGCCGCGCCAAAGTCTTCGGGGAAATGCTTCAGCGCGCTCAGCACCGGGTAAGGCACAAGTCCGCCCAACGCACACAGCGAACCCGATTTCAATATCTCGCAAAGATCGTGAACCAGCGCAAGACTCTTCTCGCGCTCGCGCCCGGCGAGAATGCGATCAAATATCTCTACGCCGCGAATCGAGCCAATCCGGCAAGGCGTGCATTTGCCGCACGACTCATGCGCGCAGAACTCCATCGCAAACCGCGCCATCCGCGCCATGTCCACCGTATCGTCGAACACAACAATCCCGCCGTGCCCAATCAGCCCATCGCGCGCCGCAAAAGCCTCATAGCAATACGGCGTGTCAAACAACGCCGGAGGGAAATACGCGCCCAGCGGCCCGCCCGCCTGCACCGCGCGCACCGGCCTTCCGCTTGCCGTTCCTCCGCCCACATCCTCCACCAACTCGCCCAGCGTAATCCCAAATGCGCATTCAAAGATCCCGCCATACTTCACGTTCCCGGCAAGTTGAATCGGCATCGTGCCCCGCGAGCGGCCCCAGCCAAAATCCGCGTAGGCCTGCGCGCCCTCGGCAAGGATAAACAGCACACTGGCCAGGCTCAGCAGGTTGTTGATCACCGTCGGCTGCCCAAACAACCCCTTCAGCACCGGCAGCGGCGGCTTGGCCCTCACCTGCCCGCGCTTGCCCTCGATGCTCTCCAGCATCGCGGTCTCTTCGCCGCAGATATAAGCGCCCGCGCCCACTCTCACTTCAATGTCGAATGCGTAGTTGCTCCCGGCCACCTTCGGCCCCAGCAACCCCGCGCCCCGCGCGATATCGATCGCCCTGGTCATGCTCCGCACCGCATGCGGATACTCCGAGCGAATGTAGATGTACCCCTGCGTCGCGCCCACGCCCATGCCGGCAATCGCCATCCCCTCGATCAGCGTGAACGGATCGCCCTCCATCAGCACGCGATCGGCAAAAGTCCCACTGTCGCCCTCATCGGCATTGCAGACAATGTATTTCTGTGCGCTTTTGGCACGCGCCGCAGTCTCCCATTTGATCCCGGTCGGGAACCCCGCGCCGCCTCGCCCGCGCAATCCCGAGCGCTTCACTTCGGCAACAATCTCGTCCGGACCCAGAGTGAGCGCCCGCTCCAACCCGCGTAGTCCGCCCAGCGCCCGATAGTCCTCCAGCGAAAACGGATCGGCCAGCCCGCAGCGCGCAAACACCAGCCGCGTCTGCCGTTTGAAAAACGGCAAATCCTCCACCAGCCCAACGCACCGCGCATGCGGCTTTCCCTCAAGAAATCCCGCGTCAAACAGCGAGGCCACATCCTTGGGCGTCACCGGCCCATAGCGCACGCGCCCCGCCGCTGTTTCTACCTCCACCAGTGGCTCCAGCCAGAACATCCCCCGCGTTCCGGTGCGCACCAGCGTAATCTCCACATTGCGCCGCTCAGCCTCAGCGACAATCGCATTGGCCACGCGCTCCGCACCAACCGCGACAGCTCCGGCATCAAGCGAAACGAAGACCTTCATCGCTTCGCCTCCACGCCCAAACCATCAACCAACTCTTCCAACTGCTCCGCGCTCACGCGCCCCAGCGGCTCGCCATCCAGCAGCGCGCCCGGCGCACTCGCGCACAGCCCCAGGCAATACACCGGCTCCACGCTCAGTGCGCCATCCGGCGTTGTCCCGCCCCAATCCAGCCCCAGCTTCTTCAGCAATTGCTGCGCATTCAATTCGCCGCCCATCGACTGGCACGCCTCAGCCCGGCACAGCTTCAACACGTGCCGCCCAGCCGGCGCGCGGCGAAAGTCGTGATAGAAACTCACCACGCCATGGACTTCTGCGCGTGTAATGTTTACGAGATCGGCAATCAGCGGCTCGGCCTCGCGCGGAACGCACCCGAACTCCTGCTGCAACCCATGCAGGATCGGCAGCAGCGGCCCTTCCCTGCCCAGTTCATCCTGAATAATCTGCCGCGCCCGCTCGTGGTCAAATGCCTCGGCGCTCGCGCCGCCCGCAAGGGGCAATGAGGTCACCACCTGCATGCCATCCTGGGCAATCGCCTCACACGCCCGCGCAAGCCGGCCATCGATCTGCACCGTGCACGCATCCACCAGATTAATCGCTTCCGATCGCGAGTGAGCGCATCCCCGCGCAACCTGAAAACCGCATCGTCCGATCACGTCGATCAGGCGCTCGCCATGCAGAAAATCCGCAGGCTCGCCGTTGAGCTTGAGTGACATGTGTGGGCCGACCTCCCGGCACTGTGCAATGATGTTAGTTCCCAAAACCCAGCACAGTAAAGACCTTTCCGCTCATTGGGACCTGGCGCGGTCAATCCATCGTGAACTGAACGGAAAATAGAGGGCAGGCTCGCAGAGCGCGTTCGATGTCACCGCAGGCGCACGCCACTCAGCTTCCGATCTGCTCCGGAAGGCAACGAAACCCGCCCGAGTAAACCACGAACCGCCGCCCACGCAAAAATCCAACCAGCGTCAGCCCCAGCTCGCGCGCAAGCTTCACGGCCAGGCTCGAGGGCGCCGAGACCGACGCCAGAATTGGAATCCCGACCGCCAGCGCCTTCTGCGCAATCTCAAATCCACCGCGCCCGCTGATCAGCAAGATGTGCCGATCCAGCGGCGCGCGCCCTTCCAGCAGCGCCCAGCCGGCAATCTTGTCCACCGCGTTATGCCGCCCAATGTCCTCCCGCGCCGCCAGCAACTGCCCATCGCCGTCAAACAGCGCCGCCGCATGCAGCCCGCCCGTCTGGCTGAACACCGCCTGCTCCGCCCGCAAAATCTCCGGCAGCCGGCACAGAACCTCCGCATCGATACGAAACCCTTGATCCGGCGCACGCAGCCCGCGCACCCTGATGGCGTCGATCGATGCCTTGCCGCAGATCCCGCAACTCGATGCCGCAAAAAAGTTCCGCTGCATGCTCGTGGCGTCAAACGCCGCATCCTTCAGCTCAACTTCCACCACGTTGCTGCGCAATCCGCTCTTGGGCGCAACCTCGCGCAGATCCGCAATCTGTTCCTTCCGCTCGACAATCCCCTCAGTCAGCAGAAACCCCGCCGCCAACTCCAGATCGTGCCCCGGCGTCCGCATCGTCACCGTCAGCGGAACCCCGCCCACGCGAATCTCCAGCGGCTCCTCGGCCGCCAGTGAGTCCAACTGCGAGCGCACCTGCCCGTCTTCCCATTGCGTAACCTGCGTCAGTTCCACACTTCGTTCCGGCGTGCGCATCCAGGCTCCGTCCTGCCATCTCTCTTCGACGTTCACTCCCCGGCTGCGCCTCAGCCACTGCGCATCGCCTCAGTCCGCAAAAGCGGCGTCAGCCCGGGCGTCCTCATGAGCGCGATGTTAGCATCTCAACAGCACCCGCGGCGCATTCAAACCCGGGCGCCCCGCATCAAGGACGCCGCATGAAACTGCGCATCAAAGGGAATTCATTGCGTCTGCGTGTTGCCCCGTCCGAGGTGCCGCGCCTGCTAAAAACCGGCCGCATCGAGGAAACGATTCACTTCGGCCCGCAAAAGGACTCCAGCTGGACTTACGACCTGGAGCACGCCGACCTTGAGACAGAGATCTCCCTGCGCCACCAGCCCGGCGAAGTCGCGGTTCTGCTCTCGACTCCCGCTGCCCGCGCCTGGGCCGGCAGCGACCAGGTTGCCATCGAAGCCATTCTTGAGACCGGGCAAGGCCCTTTGACGCTGCTGGTCGAGAAGGACTTCGCCTGCCTTGATCAAAGCGATCAGGACAACGAAGACACCTTCCCGAACCCAAACAGCGAGGGGCCCTGCTAAGCTCGCCTTGCCCGCTCTCGTGTGAAATGCTGCCGCTTTGACCACAACGGCAGCCAGTCAGTTAAGCCGCGATCACGCCATGAGGATCCAGCACAAACTTCTTTGCCGCACCCTTGTCAAAGTCCTTGTAGCCCTGCACCGCCTGCTCCAGGCTCACAACGGTCACATTCACGGCCTTGGCGATCTTGATCTTGTCGTGCAGAATCGCCTGCATCAGTTGCCGGTTATACTTCATCACCGGGCACTGCCCCGTCGTGAACACATGCGACTTGGCCCAGCCCAGCCCGATGCGGATGCTCAGGTTGCCGGTCTTCGCCGCATCGTCGGCCGCGCCCGGATCGTCCGTAACATACAGTCCCGGAATCCCCAGCGCGCCACCTGCGCGAGTAACTGTCATCAGTGAGTTCAGCACCGTCGCCGGCTGCTCTTTGCCCGCGTTGTGCCCGTGTCCGCGCGCCTCAAAGCCCACGCAATCCACCGCGCAGTCCACCTCCGGAACCCCCAGAATCTGCGCAATCTGGTCGCCCACTGAGGCGTCCTTTGATACGTCAACTGTCTCGCAGCCAAAGCTCCTGGCCTGCGCCAGCCGCTCCGGAATCAGGTCGCCCACAATCACCACCGCCGCGCCCAGCAGGTGCGCCGCCGCCGCGCTTGCCAATCCCACCGGCCCCGCGCCGGCAATGTAAACCGTCATGCCCGGACCAACGCCCGCGCTCACCGCGCCGTGGTAGCCAGTGGGCAAAATGTCTGACAGGCAGGTCAGGTCCTTGATCTTCGCCATCGCCTGCGCCTTGTCA
>Ga0302320_10009838_pt1 | contig 20481 bp, 19 predicted proteins | sample Bog_T0_3_FD_202130 | JGI IMG/M metagenome (GOLD analysis project Ga0302320, IMG submission 202130) | Peat permafrost microbial communities from Stordalen Mire near Abisko, Sweden - Bog_T0_3 | ecosystem: Environmental > Terrestrial > Soil > Wetlands > Peat | place: Sweden: Abisko, Stordalen Mire...
CGGAATGAAAGAACTCTGGCTCCGGATTGAAGCGGCAGGTAGCGCGCCGGCGAGTTAACAGTTCAGGAAGCCGGCCCCGACGACGGCTGAAATAGAAAAACCTCTTCGTCCCGATTCCAGCCGATTTGCACCTGGACGCCGATCTCTCCTCGTTCGACCGCATTCTGCACGCGTGCGACAAACTCTCTCGCCACATCCGGCTCACAATGCAGCACGCGCAAACCCTGCGCCATGCGGCCCAGGTAGCGCGGAGCGAGGCGCAGCCAGCGGCGCGCCGCACCATCGGCCGGCTGGATGCATTCAAGAGCGATGCCGTCCAGCTTGGGCAACCACTGGGCCGGCGCGGCGGTCACGGTCCAGGTAACCAGGACCCGGCTGCTGCCAGGCGCTTCAGTTAGCTCAACGTGCCGCACTCCCTTGCCGAAAAGCTCCACGCTCGGAGAAGACAATGGAGCAAGCAGATCCGGCAACACGCCCCGCTTCACCATTTCATTTTCCACCGCCTGCGGAGCACCGGCAATACAGACGGCGACCGCCTCTCGTTTTCGAATCTCATTCTTGAGGATGCGCAGAGCCTCGTCAAGGGAGTTGACAAGAAAATCGGCGACGCCATCGCGAATAGCCTGCTTTTGTGCGGCCAAGTCGGCGCTGGCCGCCAGCGATGCAGCGCCAGCAATGTTCCCAGCAACCAACAAAGCGCGCCCATGGGGCTCGAGCTCCCCGGCGTAAATCAATTTCCCTCCGAGGTTCGGATCACCGGCTGGGCCGGGTTCCGCAGCGCCGACGCACGCTATCAGGGCAGCATAAAGCCGCTCAACTTGAAGTGTGAATTCGAGCGCAGCAGATGAAATGAGATCAGGCATCGGAAGTTTCTGGATCAGGTTCAGCGAGTTAGCCCCGCTTCGCGGGATACCGAGTCAGCAAGTCAGCGTGAGCATTGGTCGCCAGAGGATTCACGTCTCCGCGGGTTGCCGAGCCAGTTACTGCCGGAATTTCTCCATCGCATTGAGTTCGCGTACAAAGAAAACGAACTCGCCGGGTTTCGCAAAGACCTGAAGCTTATCCGGAACTTTTTTACCAATGCAGTTGTTGGGCGCTACGACCCCCTCACTGAGGATCTTTTCAATCGAGTACCACCGATCGGGTGAGGGCGCGTGCTCGGCTGAACCACGATCCTTGTCGGCATCGCAATTGGCATAGACATACGAAGAAGTGTCGTAGGTGGCGTGAACGGAGAGAAGATTGGCGTCGGCGGGCAGGGTGAGGGCGCCGGTGCCGTCTTCATTCTTCTTCACCCAATCGCCGTGTTCAAGCTGCTGGTGATCGACGCGCACGAGGAAGTAGGAGGAGGGGATCAGAAGGCCGGTGCGGCTATCGATCATGCGGATCGTGATGGTCTTCTGGTCTTGTGCCCAGACCAGGCTGCACAGACCAGCCATGCAGACCAACAGCAGGCAGACGCGCAATGCACGTCGATCGATGATCGCGGCTGAACTGATCGGACTTAACAAAGGGGGCTTGCCTCCGGGATTCTCTACGCGCTTTGGATGCGCTCTTGAATCCACTCTACACTCACCAGGTGTTGTAGGGTTGCCCGTCGGAGCCCGTCTCTTCAGAGCCGGAATGTATGTCGTCAATGCCAGGATCGGTCTGGTCCAGCGAGTGCATGGAATCGCTGGTGTCGGTGACCCATGTTGTGTTGCTCTTGGTCATCGGGTCTTCGGGAACCGACTTCAGATAACCCTCCTGAAGCAGGTCGTCGAGCGACTGCGGAGCCTTTTGCTTATCCATGGTGTAGGAGTCGATGGCGGCGCGCAGGGTGTGCAGATCTTCCTTGAGCACGGCTTCCCTGGCGTGCTTGATGGCGCTGATATAGCTGGGCACGGCCACCATCGACAGGACGCCGATGATGGCCATGACGATCATCAACTCGACCAGCGTAAATCCCGCATCCTGTTTTTTGATTCTGCCCATTGTTGACCTCTTGTCAGTTTTCAGTTGTCAGTCCTCAGTTGTCAGCTCTCAGACTTTCAGCCAACCTCGCAACCAACCTACCACGTCGAATACTTCGTCCCGTCCAGGGCCGTTCCCTGGGCTTTGGAATACACATCGAAAACGCTCTGCCCGCCGTAGGAATCGGAGGTCGGATCGTCCTGCATCGATCGTAACCCCCACTCCGGCTTGCCGGTCATGGGATCGATGGGAATGCGCCGCAGAAACTTCACCTTCTTGCCCTGCACGTCGACTCCGTTGACCAGTGTTTCCAGGTCGGGCGGATAGTTCTGGCTGTCGACCTTGGTCTGAAATGCGTGCTTGTCGGCAGCGTCCTTGTAGGCATCGATGGCGTCGCGCATCTCCCATAGGTCGCGGCGCAATTCATGCTCGTTGGCGCGCTTCACCGTGAACATGGTGACCGGCACCGCGGCCGAAGCAAGAATGGAGAGAATCGCGACGGTCACAATCAACTCCACCAGCGTAAGCCCCTGCTCCTGCTCGCGGACGATCCGGGTTGGTCTCTTGTCTCTCATAGCATCAATGCACAACAATGGTGGCCTTGCTACTTTGTATCGCTATCTGCTGCTGCGTGCTGCTGAGCGCTCCGGCGCGCGTCATTGAGAGCGTGCTTTCTCCTGCCGCTTTGGCCTGGAAGCTGAGCACGCAGACCACGCCTGCGCCGTTGACTCCGGCTACTCCCGGCGGACGGGCCGCATTGATGGTAATGTTGCCAACCCCGTCGTCGCGGTGCACCAGCGCCACCGCCTGGTTGTCGCGGCTGAGAAAATCGCCGCTGGTCACATTCACCAGGGAAAGCATCGCTGAGTCGTATTCAATCAGCATTGGGACCGAGGCAATGTCTTTGCCGCCCGTAAGTACAACCGGGACCTGGAATGTTGAGCCCGCCGCAACAGGACTACCCGGCGGACTGAACATGAGATTCACGCTTCCCGCCGCGGCCGGTGCTGAAACAGCCGGTACTGAAGCCGGCGGAGGTTTCGGGATGTTGCTTGTTGGCGGAACCGCGGCCATTATGGTTGGCGGGCTCGTAGCTATTGTGGTTGGTGGGTTCGCGGCCATTGCGGTCGCTTGCTGTCCGTTTGCATTGGCCGATGCGCTGAGCTGCGCCAGTGCCGCCGGTGCAGCCGCCATGGCGCTCTGTCCTGGAACCACGCCGACGGTAGGCCGGTTATCCGCGGACGGACGGCCGGGAGCGACGGGGTTAGCCGGAGCGGCAGGCGACGTCGGCGCAGAAGCGGGACTACCGCTGTCCGCTGCCGGAGCCGAGACGTGCCGCAACTCGACCGTAGTCCCAACGCCCGTATCGATGGTGCGCAGGTTAGCCCTGTCCAGAGTCTGCGTGCGGACAATATGCGGCACCACCAGGAACACCAGCTCGGTATCGTTGATGGTGTGATCCTTGGAGCCGAAAAGATACCGGAGGATGGGAATCGAACTCAACCCAGGGATGCCGGTCCAGCTAACCGTTTCCTGGTTCTCCTGAATGCCGCCCAGGATGCTGGCCTCGCCCTCGCGCAGGCGGATCACCTGGTCCACAATATTCTGCGCGATGATCGGTTCGGTCACGCCGCTGATGGTCACAGAGCCACTCTGCGTCGACACTTCAATCTTGATCTTCAGCGTTACGTCATGATCGAAGTGAATGGTCGGCGTCATTTCGACCTTAACGCCCACGTCCTGGTACTGGAATTGCGTGTTGACCAGCGAACTCACCACCGCGGTGGCCGCGCCCGTCTGATAGGAGCCCGTCGCAATAGGAATCTTTTCGCCGACCGTCAAGGTAGCCTTTTGAGAATCCGTGGCGCGAATGCGTGGATTCTGCAGAATCTTGGTGTTCGAGTCGGTGAGCAGCAGGTTGGCGGTAGCCGAGCCGATGGTTACCGCAAAGTCCGTCGCCTTCAAGTGCGCCAAGTCGTAAAGGGACGGGCTGGTGCCGTTATCGGTTGTCCCTGTTGTCCCCGTCGTGCCCGTAGTGTTCGTGGTGCTGCTATTGGTCGAGTTAGGCGGCTGCAGCGCGATGCCGACGGTGCTTGGCCACTCAATGCCCAGCGTCCGCTCCCAGTTCTTGCTTACTTCCAGCACGGCGATGTCGACCACCACCTCGGCGCGTGCTTTGTCCAGATCGTTGATGAGCTTTTGCGCCAGCAGCAATTCGTCCGGCGTACCGCGGATCACAATCGCATTCTGGCTGGGAACACCATAGATCTTCACCCCTGTGAGCACGTTGCGGACGGCCTGCTGCACGTCGGTCAGGTCGTTCTGCTGCCAGGCGTTGCTCAGGTAGAAAGTCTGCACCGCCGACGCGTCCATATCGGTGTGCTTCTGGCGCGAATTCTGCGCCACAAAAATGGTGTTGTCGGTGATCGGACGCCAGAAGGTGTTGGACATCACGCCCACAATGCGCAGCGCGTCGAGCAGCGACTCGTTGTTCAAATCCACCGTGATGCGCTTGGCCGTGTAGTCGGGATCGAACAGCACATTGATGCCTGCCGCCTTGCCGATTGCCTGGTAAACCACTTTGGCATCTTCCGTATAGTGCAGGGTCAGCGGCTCGTTCGACATCGGCTTCAGAACCACCGGCGAGCCCATTTGTTCCAGTTCCTGCTGCCGAGCCTCGTCCCGTGGCGGGCTGATTTCGCCCTGCGGTGAAACCTCCCCGTGCCGCTTGCGTATCTTGCCGATCTCCTGCTGCGCGGCCTCGTTGCCGGCATCGATCTCCGCGGCATGCAGAAACTCCACCAGGGCGCCCTGCTCGTCGCCGCCCTGAAGCAGCCTGCGGCCCTTGGTCATGTGCAACCCGGAGGCGGAAACCCGCACGCGAATCAAAGCCGTCTTGTAGGTTAGATCCTTGGGCGCCTTGGCGGCTGCCTTCTGGTAAAGGTCAAAGGCGGTATCGTAGTCCTCGCGCGCTTCCGCCGCCTCGCCATGCTTGTACATCGAATTGGCCGACTCCGCACGCAGCGTGACGCACGACAGGGAGAGCAAGCCAAACAGCGCAACCCCGAAGGCGCCGACCCGAAGAAGAGGGCCAAGAGATCCGGTGTAGCCCGGTCCAGAGGTAGCCGGTAAAAGAACGCTGCGATTCATCGAACTCCCAAGCGTCCCGTGCGGCCCGACTTCCGGGCCAGACTCATGCGGGCTGCCTTGGCCGCCCATGACGCATTTCATGTATCGATTTCCCGTGCAAATAATAGTAGCGATTGAGTCCATCCAACGATGCCCCATTCTAGCAAAGCCCCGTAGATGCGCGGCGAACGCCCAAATGTCGCCAGCCCAGATAATCCGTGTCGATGTTAAAATCGAGATTCGAGGTTGCTTCCCCATGGCCCGCCAAACCAGCCACGTGATCGTTCAGCACGACGACAACGGCCCCAAAAAGCCGGTGCGTCCTCGCGACCCGGTGGCCAGCGGCGAGCGAGATGCGGCGCACAACCGCATGGCCGGCCATAACTACTTTCTGTTGGAAAAATTCGAAGCCGGAGTCGCCCTCCGCGGCACCGAGGTCAAGTCCATCCGCCAGGGTAACGCCAACCTCAGGGATTCCTACGGCCTCATCAAAGACGGCGAGGCGTTTTTGCTCAACTTGCATATCGGTCCTTACTCCCACGGAAACCTGGCCAACCACGACGAGACTCGCACCCGGAAACTGCTGCTGCACAAAGACGAGGTTCGCAAGCTACTTTCGAAGACGCAGATCAAGGGTCACACGCTCATCCCCACCCGCCTTTATTTCCGTAACGGCCGGGTAAAGTGCGAGTTGGCCGTGGCCAAGGGCAAGCAGGACTGGGACAAACGCGAGACCGAAAAGCGCCGCGAAGCCGACCGGGACGCCCGCGCCGCCGTCAACGCCAGCAAGCACCGCATGGGCCGCTAGGACCACGACCCGATCAGCGGATCACTTCAATCTGGATCCCCAAAGAGAGACTCTTCCAGACTTTGTCAGTGGTATAGACCGTGGCTTTGCGGTCTATGGCGAGGGCCAGGCAGGCCCGGTCGCCGAGCGAGAGGCCGAAGGGGCGGGTGATGGACCGGAGCTCAGCTGCAGCTCGGGCCTGACCGACTGTAAATGGGCAAATCTCGCACTCCAGGCCCTCGATCCAGCTCAACACCTCTTCTGCCTGGGCGCCGCGAGAGAGCATCCGCTCATGAACCTCCGCCAGGTTGACGGTACCGAGTAGCGCGCCCCCTGAGATCGCATCGACAACCTCCGCGCCGGACTCGTGAAAGAATACGGCCAAAACCGCCGAGGAGTCGAGGACAATCAGGCTACGCAACCTGCTCCGCCTTCCGCAAGCGGGCCTGATAAAGCTCACGGTCGCGGGCCATCTCTTCCTCTTCGCGGCGGAACTCTTCGCGTCGGTCGGCGATCAGCTCGTCCGATGCCAGAATGCCGGGTATGGCGTATTTTGCGCACTCCCGCTGGATACGCCGGATGCGGGCCGGGTACGACTCGATGCGCAGCACTCCATCCTCCACATCCATCAGGAGCGTGTCGCCCGGCGAAAGACCCAGCTCCTGCCGGATGGCGGCGGGAATCACGATGCGCCCGTTGGGGCTTAACGCGGCTTTAGCATGGATCTTCGGCTTGACATTGGTTTCCATGAATGACACCTTCAATAATACTGACATTCAGGCGTCCACCTGTCAAATTCTCTCGACTTGCCACCTTTTCGGGAGTAGTCACCTCTTTCGTTCGCCGCGCGTGATCGTCATTGCCTCTCCGAAGTGGCCTTCTTCTCCCATGGGATGAAAGAATAGGGTCATGAAAACGGAACTCTCTTTCGCTTCCCTTGCCGCAATCGAGACCGACCTGCTTGCCGTGCTTGCCGTCGATACCCAAACCGAAAAAGGCCCGGAGGCCAAACCGCAGCCGGAACTGCTCACCTCCGACGAAGCCGTCAAGGCCGCGGCGGCATTCGTGCTCGCAAGCGGCGAATACAAGGCCGCAGCCAACGAGGCCGTTTTGCTCCATGCTCCAGCCGGTCTTGCCGCCAAGCGATTGCTTATCGTTGGCCTGGGCAAGAAAAGCAAACTCGCCTCTCCAGCCGTGCGGAGTGCGGCTGGCACCGCCGTCCGCTTCGCCAAACCGCGCGGCATCCGGGAACTGGTTCTCGCGTTGCCCGACATCGCGCAGTATGCGGCGCGCAGTGCCCGGGCCGTGGCCGAAGGCGCCCTCCTCGCCGATTTCGACCCCGACACGTATCGCAGCGACCGCAAGGACCTCAGCGTCAAATCCTTCGTGCTCGCTGCGCGGTCAACCGCGGACCAGGCCGCAATAGAAGCCGGTTTTGCCGAAGGCGTAATCATCGGCGAGAGCCAAAACTTCACCCGCACGCTCGTCAACGAGCCGGGCAACAAGCTGACGCCCACGATTCTCGGTCAGCGCGCCGCGGAGATGGCCGAGTCAGTCGGCCTGGGCTGGGAAGTCCATTCCACCGAGAAGCTGCATGAATTGAAAATGGGAGCATTCGCGAGCGTGTCCCAGGGCTCTGCGGAGCCGCCCGCTCTCATTGTCCTGCGCTACGTGCCCGAAGGGTTGCCGGCTGAGCACGGTGGCCCGGTTCTTGGCCTGGTGGGGAAGGGAATTACGTTTGACACCGGCGGCATCTCCATCAAACCCGGCGACAACATGGAGAAGATGAAGTACGACATGGCCGGCGGCGCGGCCATGCTGGGCGCCATGCGTGCCATTGCCCTGCTCAAGCCCCGAGTTCCCGTGATCGCCATAGTGTGCGCCGCTGAAAACATGCCCGACGGCAAGGCCTACAAACCCGGCGACGTGGTGACCGCGATGTCCGGGAAGACCATCGACGTAATCAACACCGACGCCGAAGGCCGCCTTGTATTAGCCGACGGCCTGACTTACGCAAGGCAGTTGGGCGCGACACACCTCATTGATGCCGCCACGCTGACCGGCGCTATCGGAGTTGCACTCGGCACGCACAACGCCGGTGTTTTCTCGAACGACGAAGACACATTCGCGAAGTTACAGGCAGCCCTTGCCGTCACCGGTGAAAAATTCTGGCGCATGCCGCTGGGCGAAGAATACGCCGACCAGATCAAGAGCGACATCGCCGATATCAAGAACACCGGCGGACGCCATGGCGGCGCCAGCACGGCCGCGGAGTTTCTGCACGTTTTCGCCGAGGACACGCCGTGGATTCACCTGGACATCGCCGGCATGGCCTGGATCGACGATGCGCGGCCGTACATCGCCAAAGGCCCCAGCGGCGTAGCGGTGCGGTCAATCTTGGAGTGGGTGCGGAGCTACTAACTTACTGAAGCTCAACCGTGTACCAGATTCGTTTAGGGGTAGAATACTCGTAGATGCAGGAAGTGGTCGGGCTGAGCAGGAGGTTGTCGAATGATCATTGAAGCAGCGGAACTTTCGCCAAACCAGAAGGCGGCGATTGAGGAATTGCTCGGCCAACCCCTCTTCGAGACGGACGCAATCAGCCTGCGCGCTCTTCCAGCGGCGAAATCAGTTGAACAGAAGGCTGCCGCCGAGAACTTGAGCAAATTTCTGGCGGCAAGACAGCGCCCACGGACAGGCGTCTCGGACGAAGAATTTGAAGCGGCCATCTTGGAAGCGCTTCGCAGCGAGCGTCCCCATTATCAAGCGCAATAGCTGCGTTTTCTTAGTCGCCGGGGAACGCCTTGAACATTTGGCGGATGAAGCTGAGCGCGGGAGAGCGCCGAAAAGGCGGGGATGACATGTGGCCCTCGTGCAGAGAGCGCGGGATCGCAAGTTTTACCCATGAGCCCATCTATAACACCGACCTTACGAATCTTGAGAAGTCAGACGTGGATCCGGCCGTCAAGGGTTCAGCCCGACCCAGCATCTGGCTCTTCGCCTGGGAAATAAGAGGGGGCGACGTGATCTATGTGGGCGATTCCGCAACCCACGAAATGGTCGGGAGGGGAACTGTAGTCGGCGAGCCGGGCCATAGGGCCTATCGGTACAATCCGGGCGACGCAATCACAGAGCCAAGCAAACCGAATATCGCTTGGAGACACGAGGTGCCTGTTCAGTGGGATACCGATTTCACTCCGTTCATTTACAAGGATCCGGCACCTCAGAATTCCGTCTTTCCCTGGAAACCACCAGCAGTTGATGAACGTAACGACCGGTGGGACGCATTCAACAGCGGCGATGAAGCGGGGCCTGAAGATGCTCTGCTCAACGATCTTGCCTATCAGCGAGAAACGCCTGCATTCAAGAGGAACATCCTTCGCCTACACGTGAGCCTTTCAAACAATTTCCGCATTTGGCTTGAGCGGGAATTCGCAGTGAAGGTTAGGCAGGAAAGAAACCGCATCGACCTCACCTTCGGGAGCCAGGGACAAAACCATCTCGCTGAACTCAAAATCTGCTATGGATCAGACACGAGGCACGCAATCCGCGAAGCGATCGGCCAGCTATTCGAATACAACTACTACCCATCATACGAAGAGGCTCATTTCTGGTGGCTCGTCCTCGACTGTGAGCCATCAAAGGCCGACCGAAATTACATTTCCGCTCTTCGCCAGAGATACGAAATTCCGCTGACAATCGCTTGGCCCAGTGGCAACGGCTTCAAGGCTTTTCCGCACGCACCGTTAGAGCCTCAAAAACCCTCTCCGAAGGCTCGAGCAAAGCGATAGGTAGTCCCGACCTCCTACTCTCCCACTTTCGTCAGCCGCACAGTTTTCCCCGTCCGCACCGACTCCCGCGCCGCATCCAGAATCTGCATCACCACAACATTCGTATCGAGCGCCGTCAAATCCCCTTTGGGCTCCAACTCCCCGCGCAGCACCGCCGCGAGATAACTCAGCGAGTTATTCTGCGGCCCGGTCAGCGAAGGCGCGGTGGTCAGCCGCTCGTCGGAATCGTGCTCATGCCGCAACCGCACTTTGTCCGGACCCACGGTAATCGCGTAGCCGGTCGCGCCATAGACTTCCATATCCTTGCGAGCGAACGGCCAGTTCCATGACCCCATAATCACCGCCTGCGCATGAGGATACTCAAGGACAATGGTCGAGTCGTCGTCGACATTGGGATAGATCGCCGGCTTGTCGTGATTGGCCACGGCGGTCACGGTCAACGGAGTCTCCCCGCGCATCAACCATGTCATCAAGTCCACGCCATAGCAGCCAAAGTCGTAGAGTGCGCCGGCTCCGTTCTGCGCAGGATCGGTAAGCCAGCTCAGGAACTCCGGCGGCACGCCAATCTCCTTCGGCCCCTGATGCCCATCGTGAACCACCACCCGGCGAATGTCGCCTAGATGGCCTTGCTCCACCTCGTCGTAGGCCGCCTTGTTGCTGGAGTACCAGGTAGTCTCGTAGTTCACCAGCACATGAATTTTGTGGTGCCGCGCAGTTGCGCGAATCGCCTCCGCGTCGGCGAGCGAAATGGTCAGCGGCTTCTCCACCATCACCGACACGCCATATTGCGCGGCAATCTCGATCGCCGGCCGGTGCTGGGCGATCGAGGTATACACGAGCACCGCCTGCGGATGCGTCTTCTCGATCATGTTGGCTTCGCTGCGGTAGAAGAGCGTCTCCGCCAGGGAGTACTTCTTCCGATACTTGGCGAAGAGCGCCGGGTCGGAATCGGCAATGCCTACCAATTCAACATCCGTGTGTTGTGGCAACGCCCCAAGAAACCCCTCCACGTGTCCGTGTTCAAGCCCAACGATGGCCACGCGCAGCTTCGGCGGCGCCTGCTGGGCGTAGGTGAAGCAGGGGGCAATGACCAAGAGTGCCACGAATAAACAGGTCCAGAACGAAGCGGCAAAGGAAACAGGTGTAACGGCAAGAAGGCGCGTCATAGGGTTCAATAATTCTCCTCGGCGCAATTTTACGCCGCAACCCCCCGGGCCATAGCGACATCCGGAAATGTGCAGGGGATCGCATGAAATTTGCTGACAAAACTAATCTCCGATTTCTTCCCGGAGTTTGCAGTCTATTTCGTGAAAGGGGGGATAATCGACTCAATGGCCTCCACCGCACAACAAATACCGCAGCGCCCTCAGACGGTGAACGGCCGGAGATGGCGATGATTTACCCCACCCCTCCCCCCATTTCGTCCCACCCCTTTGAAAACAATGATGTTACGTCAATAAAACCCAAAAGCGCCTGCGAAAACAAACAACTTACATCGCAGAGCCTGACAGAGAATTCCCGCCACTTACTATCAAAGGCAACTGGATGGTGAAGGACGCGCCGCGCCGTTCCTCTTCGGTTCTGGGCAGAACCGCGATGCTTCCGCCATGCAGGTCGACAATCTCCTTGGGTTTCCTGAAAGTCCGGCTGCAAGGGAGCGGAGTTTTGCCGATAAGACCTGACGGAGAACCAAATGAGCCGGCAGATGCGAATTTCCGACTTGAAGGCCGATGCTGCGAGTCATTCATCGCGGCTGAGAACTGTCCTTCGGGTAAACCATTCATTGTTGAAATTCGTCCATCTAATCGGAGGGGCCGTGCATACAGGAGCTGTGCAAGCCCGCTTTCGCTGTCCATGCTGCGGATACAGGACTCTGGATACCGCCGCTGCGTTGGCCTTGTGCCCGGTCTGCTGGTGGGAGGACGACGGCCAGGAAGACGACGATGCTGGGGAAGTCCGCCTCACGGTGAACGGACAGCTAAGCCTCAACGAAGCCCGCGACTACTTTGCCACCTGTGGAGCTGCCCACCCCGGATTCATTCCCTACGTCCGGAAACCGGAAGTCACCGAGCAGTAACGTACCTTTCGGTAGCCTTCCCGGCGCCAAATTGGTCCGCTCGGTTTGACCCTTCCAGCAAACCCTCTTACCATGAGATGAGGCATATCCCCTTCTGCACATCGCAGGTTCCAGCGACGTGCGGCAGCCAATTGTGTCACTTTGGATAGGGAGCCGGTGGCCTGCAATACGGATTCCATGGTTTGCAGCCAGAACGCGGCCCGGGGTATCAGCCAGACCGGCAGACAAGTTGGCGCTGATTTGCGCCTGGAAGGCAAAACGTTGAGCTCTACCGACACTCTCGAAAACAGCCCCCACCCTGAAGCGGCCGATGCCGCCATCGAGCACGATTCCACCCACGAAGACCACGATCATCAGGGCCACGATCACGAAGGCCACGATCATGACCATGAGGGCCATGACCACACACACCAGCACGGGCCCGTCCTGAATCCCGACTGCACCCGCGAACTGGTGCTCGACATTCCCGCCGAAGAGGTCTCGAAGGCCTACAAGACCGTGGTGGGCAACTACCGCAAATATGCCAAGATACCCGGCTTTCGCGCCGGCAAGGTGCCGGAGTCGGTGGTCAAGCGCCGCTATGCAACCGAAATCCGCAAGGATGTGATTGACGGCCTGCTGCCGGAGCGTTTCAACAAGGCCGTGACAGATCTGGGCGTAAGGCCTGTTGGCCAGCCGCAGGTGACCGAGCTTACCGTGGAAGACGGCGCGCCCCTGCATGTGAAGGCAGTGTTTGAGTTTATCCCCACGTTCTCGATCGAGGGGTACCAGAACGTGGCAGTGCCCAAGCCTCCGGTCGAGATCACCGAAGAGGAGTTCCAGGCCGAGCTCGCGCAGCTTCGTGAGTCGCGCGCCACGGTCGAGCCGGTTGAAGAAGACCGCGCGCTGGTCGATGGCGACTGGGCGCAGATTACCTACAAGGGCGCGATTGAAGGCGAAGCCGATGCTGCCCCTGTCACCGGCGAAGATACGCTGGTCGAAATCGGCGGCAAGGACACGGTCGACGCTTTTTCTTCAGCCCTGCGCGGCGCCAAACCCGGCCAGGAACTCAAGGCCGAGGTCATCTATCCCGCTGATTATGCTGAGGCTAAGCTTGCCGGCAAGACAGTGGCCTATGACGTCGAAGTAAAGGCCATCAAGAAGCGCACGTTGCCCGAACTGGACGATGATTTTGCCAAAGAACTCGGAGCTTACGAGGGCTTTGCTGACCTGGAAGAGCGCGTCCGGGAGCACCTCGCAGCCCGCAAAAAGCGCAGCATCGAAGGTGAAACCAAGGACCGCCTTTTTGCCGCGCTGACTGAGAAATATCCCTTCCCGGTGCCGGAATCGCTGGTGCAGGAGCAGATTGACGCCCGTCTCGATAGGGGACTCCGCGCCTTGGCAGCCCAGGGGATGGACACCGAGCAAATGCGCAAGCTGGACTTTGCCCGCCTTCGTGCGGCACAGCGGGACAGCGCCTCCGCCGAGGTGAAAACCTTTATCCTGCTGGACCGGATTGCTCATGAGGAAAAAATCACAGTAAGCGATGAAGAAATGGACCAGGAACTGCAGTTGGCAGCCTTACAGTCCCGCGAACCGCTGGATGCCCTGAAAGTGCGATTGACGGAGGACGGTGGGCTAGCTAGAATCCGTGAACAGCTAAGACGGGAGAAAACTGCGAGTTTGTTGTATGATAGGCTGCCCTCCTAACCGGTAATTAGTCCGGTTTAAGGGCAGAAGGGGCTGCACGGGCAAGAAGTAGTTCCGGGAAACGAGATCCGGTACCTGGCGGCCACAAAAAAACGGGGCGAACGGTCCCAAAACTGAAATTACGGGAAGAACATTCAATGGCATTGGTTCCCATGGTGGTTGAGCAGACGAGTCGGGGCGAGCGCGCCTACGACATTTACTCCCGTCTGCTTCGCGACAACATTATCTTTCTTGGCACCCCGATCGACGACCAGGTGGCCAATCTGATTGTGGCGCAGATGCTGTTTCTTTCCGGCGAAGACCCGGAAAAGGACGTGCAGCTCTACATCAACTCGCCGGGTGGCTCCATTACCGCCGGCCTCGCCATTTACGACACCATGCAGTTCATCAAGAACAACGTGGTCACCTATTGCATAGGCCAGGCTGCCAGCATGGGTGCATTTCTGCTGCTGGCAGGGACCAAGGGCAAGCGGTTTGCCCTGCCCAACTCGCGCATTCTCATCCATCAGCCGTCGATGGGCGGGCTGAGCGGGCAGGCCACGGACATCGACATTCACGCGCGCGAAATTCTTCGCATTCGTGAAATTACCAACACATTGATCGCCAAGCATACGGGGCAGCCTCTGGACCGCATCGAACGAGATGTGGAGCGCGATTTCATCATGAATTCGCAGCAGGCCAAGGAATACGGCATAGTCGATGAAATCATCGACCGGCCGCGCACATAATCCGCAGCGGGGCTGGCGTAGCTAGACGCCGGCTCCGCCAACAACGCTTACCACGCCAACACCGCGAACGCCGTCCAAAGGGAGCAGGAAAATGAAAACGCGCACGGGACCTGAAGAAGCACTGCGCTGCTCGTTCTGTCACAAGTCACAGGACGCCGTGGCCAAGCTGATCTCGTCGCCCAGCGACTACCCTCGCGCGTACATCTGCGATGAGTGCGTAGCCGTTTGCAACTCGATCCTCGAGGACGACCGCGGCGATGCCGCTCACCCTGCCACGACCGCCGGCCACCTGCCCAAACCGCAGGAGGTCAAGGGCTTCCTCGACGACTTTGTCATCGGCCAGGACCAGACGAAAAAGAAGCTTGCCGTCGCGGTTTACAACCACTACAAGCGCATCCAGATGAACCGCATGCGCAACAATGAAGTGGAGCTGGCCAAGAGCAACATTCTTCTGATCGGGCCCACCGGGTCAGGCAAAACGCTGCTGGCGCACACGCTGGCCAAGATGCTTGACGTTCCCTTTGCGATTGTGGACGCCACCACGCTCACCGAAGCCGGCTATGTAGGTGAGGACGTGGAGAACATCATCCTCAAGCTGCTGCAGGCGGCTGAGGGCGATGTGACGCGCGCGCAACAGGGGATCATCTACATCGACGAAATCGACAAGATCGGCCGCAAGGACGAGAACCCCTCCATCACCCGCGATGTTTCAGGCGAAGGAGTGCAGCAGGCTCTGCTCAAGATTCTTGAAGGCACGGTAGCCAACGTGCCGCCGCAAGGCGGACGCAAGCATCCGCACCAGGAATTCACCGCCGTCGACACCACCAACATTCTCTTCATCTGTGGTGGAGCGTTTGTCGGCCTGGAGCGCGTAGTTGGCCGTCGCGTCGGCAAGAAGGCCTTAGGCTTCAAGGCAACCGACACTGAAGCCGAGTCAGCGGCGCGCTCGCATCGCGACACGGAACTATTGCGCAAGACCGAACCGCAAGACCTGATCAAGTACGGGCTCATTCCAGAGTTTGTAGGCCGCTTGCCGGTCATGGGCATCCTCGACGAACTGGACGAAGCAGCCCTGGTCGAGATTTTGACCAAGCCGCGCAACGCTATCCTGAAGCAGTACCAGCGTCTGCTTGAATATGAGAATGTCCGCCTCCACTTTACGCAGGAAGCCACCGTCGCCGTAGCCCGTGAGGCCCTGGCGCGCAAAGTGGGAGCGCGTGGTTTGAGGATGATTCTGGAAGAGCTGATGCTCGACCTGATGTACCATCTCCCATCCAACAAGCGGGTCCGTGACCTGGAGATTACGCGAGAGATGGTCGAGCGACGCGACCTGTCGCTTTGCCTCCTCGAAAAAGCCGGATAGCCCTTCATCGCCTTGCAGAAACAAAAAGCCCTCATCCCGCAAGCGCGGAATGAGGGCTTTGTGTTTCCGTTGCAATTTCAAAAAACCTGTCATCCTGAGCGACCGCAGCGTAGCGAAGGGAGTCGAAGGACCTGTTTTTCGGAAGTTCGTTGCACTCAACTCTCTTCAAGAAATGCAACGAACATCCGGCTCATCTCGCTACGGAACGAACACACCCAACCGAACATGCCACTTCGTGCTCTGTCCCGGCTTGAGGGTCACCATTCCTGTATCCGTCGAACCCCATTCCTTCCCGAAGGGGTCCCCAAAGTTGTACTGATGCTCAATCGCCACAAACTTTGCCGTAGGCGGAGCGTACATCTGGATCGCCTTGATCTCCGGCGAAAGCCCGATGATGTTGACGCCGTAGTGCGCTGCCGGATCGATCACCCGCACCGTGACCGCATGATTCGCCCAGTCGAGGTGGTTCCAGTTGTCGTCGAAGAAGTTGGTCCCGAGGGCGCCCCCGGCGGTCCCGCGCAGGTCGAAGCGGGTTCCTTGCACGGGAAGGATCTTTCCGGTGGGAAAGACGTTGTCATACCCGTCGACTTCCGCAATCGAGGAGGCAGGAATGCTTACCCGCGCCTGCGTGCGGTCGCCCGAGGGCAGGTTGAAGTAGGGATGCCAGGCGATAGCCATCGGCTCTTCTTCATCGCCGATATTGCGCGCATCGATGCTCACATCGACGGCATCGGCAGTCAGGCGGATGGCAACCACAAATTGCGTTTTGGAAAGCCAATGTCCGCCGAAATCGCCCGCATGAATGACGCCTTCAACCTCTTCGCCGCCGGAAACCTTTTTAACCTCGACGCTGTCGGTTTTCGACTTGAGAATCAGCCCGTGCATAGCGTGCCGCTCGGCCGTAGGCAGCTTGCCAATGTTGTTGGCGGGCAGGGTGATGGTCTTGCCATGCCACTCGGTAGTGAGCGTCTTGCCATCCTCCGAGAGTTTGCCTCGAATCCGATTCGGATACGGCGCAAGAAAGGCCGCGCCAAGCCGGTAGCCGAGGTCGCCATTGGGCGTATCGTTCTCGTCGAGCATCTTCTTCGCCGTGGCCAGGTCGGGTGAGGCCAGCACATTAATGTTGCCCTTGCCGGGGAAGTTTGCCGTAATCTGCAGCACCTCCATGCCGCGACCGGGTGCGACGGTGATGCTGGTGAACTCCGGTTTGGTCGTGCTGGCGGCTGTACGCGAGAGTGCGACAACCTTTTGGCCGCCAATCTCAGTTGCATCCTGGGCGCCGGCATCGGAAACGAACACGCCCGCAATGAAAACCGGCAGGACGACGGACAACAACGTAAGAGCATGCATAAATGACTTCATCTCGTTCCATCCCTGAAGTAGCATTTGAATTCCTGGAGTAGCATTTGAGTTTTGCGGAACAGCCTGACTTCCGACGGGCATTTTTTCCGTCGCGAGAAAGCGTATTCCAGCAGCGGAATCATTCTACGCCACCCTGCTGGACCGGGGCAGGAAGGCGTGCAGCAACCCCGTCGCCCGATGGTCGTCCACAGTGTCCCAGTCGTCACAATTCAACGCGGTCCAGCCCGCGCAGGTAGTACGATGTTCGCACGGTGTCGACCATTTCCCCGGTCACACCGTCATTCCTCTCCGGGGTGACCAACAATGCAGAATTTGCTGCGCGATCTCCGCTACGCGTTGCGCCAATTGCGCAAGTCTCCAGGATTCACGGTAACCGCAGTGCTGACGCTGGCGCTCGGCGTAGGAGCGACCACGGCCATCTTCAGTTGTGTTTATGGCCTACTGCTCAAATCGCTACCGTTTGCAGACGCGGACCGCATCGTCGCGATGGCCGAGACACATCCCCAGATCAACGGTGGCATCGTGGCCACTTATCCGGACTATGAGGATTGGCGCAAGAAGCAGACCAGCTTCTCCCAGGTAGCTGCCTATTCCACGCTCAATCCCGCCACCGTTTCGCTCGTAGTGGATGGCCACTCCGAGCAGATAAATCGTGTGCTCGCGTCCGGCAATTTCTTTTCGCTGCTTGGCGTCGCTCCGCTCACCGGCCGCACGATCGACGAGCAGGACGACACGCCCGCAAACGATCATGTTGCCGTCCTAAGCGCAACTGCGTGGCAGCGCTACTTCGGCAGAGACTCCCATGTTTTGGGACGAAGCGTCGCTCTGAACGGTACCAGCTACATCATCATCGGCGTGCTGCCTGAAGGCGCGTCATTTCCTGCGGACGGCGAAGTATGGCTGCCGCTTTCACTTCTCGACCAACCCACCAGGGTTTCCCGCGTCTGGCACTCGGTAAATGTCCTCGGCAGGCTGCGCCCAGGAGTCTCATTCCCTCAAGCGAAGTCAGACATGGAGACAATCGCGCAGCGCCTGGCTGCGACGTATCCCGCCACCAATCGCAACGTCGGTGTGGCCTTGACGCCGCTCCGCGATCAACTAGTAGGGACATTCCGCCCAGCCCTGCTCAGCCTGTTAGGAGCCGTGGTGCTGGTCCTCCTGATTGCCTGCGCCAACGTCGCTAATTTGCTGCTGGTGCGCGCCACGGCAGGTCAGCGCGAGGTCGCCATTCGCCAGGCATTAGGCGCCGATCGCGCGCGTCTGCTTTCTCTGTCCCTGGCCCAGACATCGATCTTAAGTCTTTCCGGCGGAGCCCTCGGAATCGCCTTTGCTGCTGCGGCCCTCCCGCTCTTGCGCATGCTGCTCGCGCATACGGACGGCCTCGACCCCGCAATGATTCAGTCCATCGGTCTCAGCATTCCTGTGCTGCTGTTCTCGCTTGGCATTTGCACGCTGACAGCCTTTGTCTTCGGCATGCTACCCGCTCTCAAGGCATCCCCGCGCCTGGCTGAGACGCTTCGTTCCGGAGACCGCGGCAGCAGCGACCAGCACAGCCGCAGCCGAGGCGCGCTGGTCGCAGGTGAAATTGCCATCGCGGTCATGGTGGTGTTTCTCAGCACACTCGTCATCCGCAGTTTCGAGAAGCTGCTGGCCATCGATCCAGGATTTCGTACCGATCATTTGCTGACTGTCGAAGTCACGCTGCCCGAGCCAAAATATGGAGACTCGAGCCCCTCAACCAATCATCTCTTCGAGCAGGTTCTCGACAAGGTTGCGCAGTCTCCAGGAGTGGTCGCAGCCGGCGCCACATCCATCGTTCCCCTCAAGCCATCCCAGGTGATGACGCGCTTCTTAGTCGAGGGCGCACCACCGCTTGCTCCGGGGAATTTTCCCGCCGCGCAGATTCGATATGTCAGCCCGGACTTCTTTCGCACCATGGGCCTCGCCGTGAAGGAAGGCAGAGTCTTTCGGCAGGACGATATAGAGAACAATTCCAGCTACTTCGTTGTGAATGAGGCATTCGCTCAGCGTTACCTCGCGGGAAGATATCCCATCGGCGCCAAAATTCTTTTAGGAGTCCTGACACCGCATCCGGACAAAATTCCGGTCATTGGCGTGGTGGCCAACGCGCACGATCTGGGAGTGGATTCCGACCCTCAACCGGAAATCTATCTTCCCGGCTTCGGACTCCACGAAGTGCTGCTCGTGCGCTCCACAGTTGACTCCAAAAGCATCGTGCCAGTCGTGAGAAGCGCCATGCACACATTGGACCCGGATCAGCCCATTTCCAACGTCCAGACCGCCGATGAGTTGCTGTCCAGCTCAATGGCGCGCCAGCGAATGACGTCGGCGCTGCTCGGCATTTTTGCGTTGGTGGCGCTAACCCTCGCCGCGATCGGAATCTACGGAGTGCTGTCCTACTCGGTCGCGCAGCGCACACGAGAAATAGGCGTGAGGATGGCCGTAGGAGCCAACCGCGCCGACATCCTGCAACTGGTCCTGCGTCAGGCCGGCAGGATTACCGCAGTTGGAGTTGTCATTGGACTGACAGCAGGCCTGGCCTCCGCGCGACTCATCAACGGTTTACTTTTTCATACGAGCGCAGTCGATCCGTGTTCGATAGCGATTGCCATTATCACCCTCGTCGCAGTTGCCGCTTTGGCCGTGAGCATACCGGCAGGCCGTGCGGCATCTGTGAGCCCAACCGAAGCACTGCGGGCAGAGTGATGTCCGACGCCAGCATCGCCAGATAAAATGCGGAAATGGATATTTCCACGGATTCCCTATCAGCGTTGAATGCCCGCATCGTGAATTGCGAGCGATGCCCGCGCCTGCGGCTCTACGACGCCGAAGTGGCCCGGGTGAAGCGGCGCGCCTATGCCGACCAGGAATATTGGGGCAAGCCAGTGCCTTCGTTCGGCGATCCGAACGCGCGAGTCCTGATTGTGGGCCTCGCCCCCGGTGCGCACGGATCGAATCGCACAGGCCGCATGTTCACTGGCGATGGGTCAGGGGATTTTCTATACCCTGTGCTGCATGAAGCCGGCTTTGCTTCGCAGCCCACGGCGGTCTCGCGTACCGACGGAATGAAGCTGACCGGCTTGAGGATCACCGCGGTAGTGCACTGCGCTCCGCCAGGAAACAAGCCCACCCCTGGCGAGCAGCGCAACTGTGCCCCCTGGCTGGATGAAGAGATTGCTCTGCTCCCCAATTTGCGCGTCGTGGTCTGTCTTGGCAAGATTGGCTTTGACGGTTTTCTGAATCATCAAGTGCGTGCGGGCAGGATATCCACGCGGGCAAAGTTTCAATTCGGCCACGGAGCGCAGTATGCGATGCCCTGCGATATAACCTTGATAGCGAGTTACCATCCATCCCTGCAGAACACGAATACGGGCAAGCTGACGCGCGCCATGTTTCTGGATGTGTTCCAGCGGGCGAGGGAAGCGGCGGGCCTGGACTAACCGAATTGAACAGGAAGATTTGCGGTGGAAGTAGCAGGAGAAGAAAACGATGCAAGACATGTCGAAGGAAATTTGGAAAGAAATTCTGCCTCCGGAAAGGGAAGTGCTTCCAGCGGCGAAGACCAAGCGCCCCAAGGACGC
>Ga0302320_10009839_pt1 | contig 20479 bp, 20 predicted proteins | sample Bog_T0_3_FD_202130 | JGI IMG/M metagenome (GOLD analysis project Ga0302320, IMG submission 202130) | Peat permafrost microbial communities from Stordalen Mire near Abisko, Sweden - Bog_T0_3 | ecosystem: Environmental > Terrestrial > Soil > Wetlands > Peat | place: Sweden: Abisko, Stordalen Mire...
GGGCAGCTCAGCAAGGTTTCAAGCTCCGCCAGCTATACCTGGATCGATAGCTCCGGCCACACCAGCTTCCAGACCAATGATGTGAATGCCGACCCCAACGGCACCTTGCGAGGCACATGGACACGCCAGCAGGTGGTACACGGCGACGGGAGCCAATAGCAATTGTGGGCCAGGACGTAGAGGCACCCACGAGGGGTGTCTCTACGTCGTGCCCATGTGGACTCGCTCGGCCAGGCGCTGGTCTTGGCCATTTGCGGGGTTTGCAGGGTAAGACCCGCGGACCCAAAAACGGGGGGCACGGTACTCCAGGAGTGTGCACTTTGGAACAGACAACCCCCCCACCATGGTCTAACGATTAGGACTGCCCTCTAAGAATGAGAATCCTCGTCAATGTCCAAGGGAGAACCTCACCCATGTCCAAAAATGGAAGACTTGCCGCAACGCTAATCGCTCTGACTTTCTTAGGCTGCTCCGCCGGTCAGCCCACCGCTCTGCTGAATGGGGAATCCGCACTCTTCGGAGGAATCCGCACCGAGGTCATCTCTGACCCCACGCTCAACAACATGGTTGCATTTCAGGTGCCGGTGCCGGCCAAGTGGCACTTCCAGGGCGTGGTGGACGCGGGCGACAGTTGCGTCGGAATAGCAGCGCCCGTGTTCCGCGCCACCAGTCCGGATGGTTTGAGCTTCTCGGAACAGATGCCCATGCTCGGTTGGACCTGGGGTACGGGGATCGCTGCCAAGATACCATCCAAGAGCGGCTGCCTCCCCTTGAAGACTGCGATGAGCGCGCGGGACTTCCTGAAGTACATGACAGCAATGCTGAACGTGGAGTATGTTGCTGACGACCCGCTCCCCGCGGGGCTGGAAGCCAATATTCAAAAGTCTTTGGACGACGCTGCGTTACCCTACGCTGCGCAGTACGCCGCCATGCACCTGTCGCCGCCCAAAAATAACGTGCAACTGGCAAGGGCGATTGTTCGCTACAAGAATGGCACCTTCGAAATGAAGGGGCGGCTGGGGACCAAAGTAATTTGCTCGGAGGGATATACCCCGGGGCCGAGATCCATGACGAGGGGAGTGCCGGACCAGCCGGGCTGGACGAGTGACGATTGCAAAGCCACCGTCGTCTACCTGGCCGGCCCGGAGAAGCAGTACGATGCCCTCATCAAGCTATGGGACGCCCCGGAATTGCAGGGACGTGGCAGTGCTGAGTGGGAACAGGCAGTGGTTGACAGGAAGAAACGCATAGCGACCGAGCGAATGAATGCGCAGTGGACGGCCGACCGCCAGGCCGACGCCCGAATGAACGCGCAGGCGGCGGCCCAGCGCCAGGCCAGCGCCCAGCAGTTCAACCATGACCAGGCCGTGCGCCAGCAGATGCATGAGCAGTTCCTGGCCACGATGCAGCGCGGCACCGACATGTCCATGGCGCGCGCGGCGCAGGTGGCCAACACCAACCACACCATCGCTTCAGACTGGGTGGACTACTCGCTTGACCGGCAGACCGTCCTTGACCCCAACACCGGGCAGCTCAGCAAGGTCTCAAGCTCCGCCAGCTATACCTGGATTGATAGCTCCGGCCACACCAGCTTCCAGACCAATGATGTGAATGCCGACCCCAACGGCACCTTGCGAGGCACGTGGACGCGCCAGCAGGTGGTGCACGGCGACGGGAGCCAATAGCCATTCCCGTGACACAGGAACTCCTGGCTGTGAAATAAACGCTGCCGCCCCCCACGCCCGAAACCGCTCTGCCCGCTGGAATTGTAGGGGCTGGGCTTGCTTGCGGTGCCGCCGCGCACCGTCACTCCCGATCGTGCCGGATGCCTCCGACTGAATACTGAGAACTGACGACTGATAACTGAAGACTAAAGAGTCGCGATCAGCGCCGCCAACAGCGCCGCGCGTTGGGGCAATTCACGGACGATCACGTGCTCGTGGCGGGCGTGGGCGCCGTCGCCGGTTCCGCCCAAACCGTCGAGAGTGGGGATTCCCAGGGCGGCGGTAAAGTTCCCGTCGGAGCCGCCTCCGGTGGCGGCCTCGTCCAGCTCAAGGCCCATCTTTCGCCCCAGGTCGCGGGCCTGGCGAAAGAGCGCGCTCGCCATCTTCCGTTCCAACGGCGGGCGGTTCACGCCGCCGGTGATCTCAAGCGTGGCTTCGGGGTGAATGGGCGTAAGCGCGCGCATCTGCCGTTCAATCTTCTCGCGGTCGGCCGCCGTGGGCACGCGCACATCAACCCGCGCCACGGCATGTTCCGGAATAACGTTGGAGCGGGTTCCGCCCTGGATCACATCCACGTTGACGGTCAATCCCCGCCTGGGGCGCGACAACTTTTCGATGCGTAGAATTTGCCGCGCCAGTTCCGAAATCGCGTTGACCCCAGCGGAAGGATTGATTCCCGCATGGGCTGAACGCCCGCGCACCGTCACCTGAAATTCCCCCACGCCTTTGCGCGCGGTCTTCAGGGCGCCCTTTGCCGCCGCCGGCTCCAGCACCAGAACGGCGCGGGCAAGGCGAGCCTCCGCCAGCAGTTCGTCGCGAAAGGCGATGCTGGAAACCTCTTCATCCGCATTCAGGAAAAATCGCACCGGGCCCGCTGGTTTTATTTTCAAAGCCTCAAGCGCCTGGATCGCCCAGAGGCCGCAGACGATGCCGGACTTCATATCGTATATCCCCGGTCCATAAGCGCGCCCATCCCGCACCTGGAAAGGCATCTCCTTGAGCGTGCCCACATCCCACACCGTATCGAGGTGGCCGAGCAGCAGAATGGGCTTGGCGCCGCGTGCGCCCGGCCAGAACTCCGCCAGCAACGCTGAACCCGCCGTGGGATTGCTGAGCAGTTGAACCTTCGCGCCGCGCTGGCTGAACTCGCGCGCAAGATGATTCGCCATGCGGTCAATCGCCGCGGGGTTTAGGCTGGGGGATTCGATCTCCACCACCTGCCGCAGGCAATCCACAAGCGCGTCCAACTCCGCTTCGCAATAAGCCAACAAAGCCCTGGGGTCCAGCATGCTTCCTCCTGCGCCGGGCGGCGGCCAGACCGCCGTTGCGCACACCTTTATTCGCGGCGCAAATCTTATCACGCCTTGCCGGAAGTGGCTCGCGCTTCACTGGCAGGGGTTGTGGCGCAGTTTGGGTTTGTGGCGGTGAGTTTAACGTTGGGTGTCAAAATTAAACTTTGCCTGGGCCGAGCTTCGGGCCAGGCGACGGTTGACGAAATGGCCCCAATGGGGCACAATGGCGGTGATGCAGACCGTCGTTGAGACGCGACACTACGCCGCTCGTGCCGGGAAATTCTTAACCGAGAGCGAGCGGGACGCGCTTATAAACTTCGTCGCATTTGCTCCCCTGCGGGCGATCTCCTGGTCGGTACCGGTGGCATTCGCAAGGTTCGGTTCGCCAGGGGTGGCAGAGGCAAAAGCGGGGGTGTGCGGGTGATCTACTACTTCTACACCGCCGAAAAGCCGATCTACCTGCTGGAGATCTTCGGCAAGAATGAAAAAGCCAATCTCACGGCAGCGCAACGAAACGCGCTGGCGCAAGTCGCAGCGGAGATCAAGCAGCAGCTTCAGAGGAGGCAAAGATGAGCAAGCAAGCATTTGAGGGGATCATGGAGGGTCTGGAGGACGCCCTCGCCCACGCTCGTGGCGATCGTTCCGCCGCCGCACGCGTCGTGCGCGTTGCCGTGAAACCTTCCGACATCAAGTCCGCACGTAAGAGAGTCGGATTGAGCCGCGATGCTTTTGCCCGCACCTTTGGCCTGAGTCCAGCAACGCTGCGGAAATGGGAAAACGGTGAGCGACAACCCACCGGCGCAGCCCGCATTTTGTTAACCATCATCAGCCGCGAACCCGAAGCCGCCCTCCGCGCCATCCGTTAATCGAGTGATCGCTGGCGTGGTGCGGGGGAAAAGTGCGGAAAAGTATGTGACATCTTTTCCCTTCAAAAAACAAAACTCGAAAAAGGGACATTTCTATCCGGGCTTGATACCCCCGCCGCACCCTGGGTCCATGAAGGGCGCAGGAAATATTCTCCACCCGGCATGCCAGTTCGGACATTAACTCTCTTGACACCCTCATAATTCTAAGCTACAATGTAGCCCCAGGGGGATGCCATGTCGCTGATGAAAAAACGAACCATGACCGACAGACAAAAGGCGGCGGCGCGCGCCAACGGGAGCAAATCGCAGGGACCCGCCACGCGCCAGGGGCGGGAGAACATCCGCGCCGCCAACCTTCGCCACGGGCTCTACTCCAAGGCGGAGAATGTCGCGCTAGAATCCCTGGGAGAAGACCCGGGAAGATTCAAAAGCTTGCACGAAGGGGTTTATGCTTCCTTCCCGCTTGTTTCCGATTCCCGACGAGAGTTGGTGGATCAGCTCATGGCGGCAATGTGGAGACTCGAACGGATTGAGCGCAAGCAGGAGGAACTATCCATTGAGCAGGAAAAGGCGCTGGAAGCTTGCGACCTGCTGCAGAAGCAAGACCACGCCTTTGACCCCAGCTTCTATTCGCGGCTGCTGAGCATGGAAGCAGTCACCTCGCGTGAGGTTTTGCGGCTCAACAACCAGCTTTTCAAATTCGAAAAAGCGGAGCGAAATCGCCCCCTGACGGGATTACCCGAGAAACCATTGAAAACAAAGGGGCAGCAGGGCAAGGAGCCGCCGGCAGAGGCGGGGGATCTCCCAAGGGATCAGGGCGGAAAAGGATTTTGAGGGTCACCCCGGCCGCTCGACCCAAACGGTTGGCACGAAGCCGTTGAAGGAGGCCGAGTTGGCCGGGGGAAACAAGACGGAAACCTCCTGTGCAGGAATAACCCCAGAAGATATTGAAAACAAAGGGGCAGCAGATTAGGACAGAAAGAGATTCTGATGGTCACCCCGGCCGCTCGACCCGGACGGTTGGCACGAAGCCATTGAAGGAGGCCGAATTGGACGAGGGAAACCAGACTGGGGAACGGGAAACCTCCCTGTGCAGGAATAACCCCAGAAAGTATTGAAAATAAAGGATGAGGATAAAACGGACCCCAAGAATTTCACTGTCTGCCGGAGCTGCTCTGAAGAAGTTGAAAAAATTGCCGATGACGCAATCTGCCCTTAATTTAAAAAGGGGAAACTCAATTTGCATTTCGCAGCTATAAATTATTTGTTACTGACAACGCGCGATGTTCCATTCTATCCTTAATAAGACTCCCGAATTTTCCTCGACCGCCCGGAGGGGCCGCAAAATTGAGTAAAGTCTCCCTCGCACTTGTCATCCACTCTCACCAGCCGGTGGGAAACTTCGACCACGTGATCGAAGACGCCTACCAGAAGTCCTATGCGCCGTTCGTGCGCACGCTGCACGCGCATCCCCGCATTCACCTGAGCCTGCATTTTTCCGGCATTTTGCTGGAATGGCTGGAGCACCATCACCCGGAATACTTCCAGCAGCTTCGCGAACTGGTGGGGCGCGGCCAGGTGGAACTGGTGGGCGGCGGCTATTATGAGCCCATTCTGCCGATCATTCCCGACGCTGACAAAATTGCCCAGGTCCGCAAGCTGGCGGATTACCTGCACCATCATTTTGGGTCAACGCCCACCGGGGCGTGGATCGCCGAGAGGGTTTGGGAGCCCACACTGCCGCGTCCACTGGCCCAGGCTGGCGTGGGATACGTCGTCCTGGATGATACGCACTTTCTGGCCACGGGCCTTGAGCCCTGGCAATTGCACGGCAGTTTCGTGACGGAGGAGGACGGCCATCCGCTGCGCCTCGTCCCCAGTTCAAAGGCCCTGCGTTACACCATTCCCTTTCAGGAGCCGGCGGAAACGCTGAAGATCCTGAAGGCGGAGAAAAACAAGCACGACGCCCTGTTCGCCATGGGGGACGACTGCGAAAAGTTCGGCGTGTGGCCCGGCACTTACGATCACGTCTACAAAAACGGCTGGCTGGAACGCTTCTTCAAGGCGCTGGAAGGCAGCCAGGACTGGCTGGAGACCACGACAGTGGCGGATTACCTCTCAACGCATGCGGCGGTGGGGCGTATCTATCTGCCCACGGCCTCTTATGCGGAGATGATGGAATGGGCGCTTCCCCCCGCGGCCTCGGCGGACTTCAAGGCGTGCCTGGAAGAGAGTGAGCACATCCCCAATGGTGCGCGCTTCCAGCGTTTCCTGCGGGGAGGACTGTGGCGCAACTTCCTCACCAAGTACTCTGAATCCAACCATATTCAAAAGCAGATGCTGCTGGTCAGTCATCGCCTGCACAAGCTGGCCGGCGGAGTGGAGGGCGGAACGGAAAAGGCGGCGTTGCTGGCGGATGCGCATCAGCACCTGCTGGCTGCCCAGTGCAATGACCCGTTCTGGCACGGCGTCTTTGGCGGCCTCTATGCCCCACACCTGCGCAGCGCGCTGCTGCGCAACATGATCCAGGCGGAATTTCAACTGGACCGCGTGGAAGGGCGGGATGCCGGTTCCCCGCCGGAAATTGTGACCAAGGACTTTGATCAGGACGGGCAGGATGAAATCCTGATCCGGCAGGATATCTCGGGCATCACCGTGCACCCCGCCGACGGCGCCACGGTTTCAAGCCTGCGCTTTCAGCCTTCGAACGTTGAGCTGGTGAACTCCCTGATGCGGCGGCCTGAAGCCTATCACGATCTGGTGCGGAAGCAGGCGGCCTCCCCCCACGCGCCGAGTGAAGGTCCCGCCTCCATTCACGATCAGGTGCTGAGCAAGGAGTCGCACCTGGATGCGCTGCTGCGCTATGACCGCTATGCGCGCCATGCCTTCCGCTCCTACGTTTTCCCCAGTTCCAAGACCTGGCAGGATTTTGAATTTCTGCGGCTGGAGGAGAATGAAGATCTGGCGCGGGGCGCGTGGAATGCCGCGCCGCTTAAATCCCAGGGAGCGGCATTTGAATTCCGCACCGCCGCGGATGTGCTCGCAAACGGCTGCCTCATGCACGTGGATGCGCTCAAGACATTGACTTCCAAAGTGACGGGCTCCGCCTGGCAAATCGAATGCCGTTCTTCGCTGAATACCGACCGCTCCTGCCCGACGGGAATGGCCCTGGGACTGGAGTTGGTCCTGAATCTTCTCGCCCCTGACGCCCATGACCGCTACTTCCTGGCTCAGGACGTTCACCGTCCGCTGGAATTTCGCGGCGAAATCAACTCATCCAAACTGACGGTGGTGGATGAGTGGCAGCGCGTCAAAATCACGCTTGAGACCCGTCCACAAGCCACCTGGTGGATCGTTCCCATCGAGACGATTTCTCAATCGGAGCTGGGATTCGAGCGCGTCTACCAGGGATCCGCAATTCTGGCGGTCTGGAAGATCGATCCGCCTTCATGGCGCAACATCAACTGCGTTTTGCAAATGGAAGTTTCTCCCTGGGAGAATACCGCTGCGGAATGACGCGCGGGTTGAAGTTGCCGGGCGGGTCTGCTAGATTCATCGTAAGTGGAGGTTGTGCATGGCCGTATCGCAGGAACTGCTGGAAATTTTGGTTTGCCCCGCGTGCAAGGTGGCGGTGCAGCTCACCGCCGATGGGCAGGGCTTAAAGTGCGCCCAGTGCCGGCGCGTCTACCCCATCAAAGACGATATCCCCGACATGATCATCGAAGACGCCAAGATTGAAGCGGAGTGAAACGATTTTGGATTGGCGATTTTGGATTTTGGAATAGGGCTGCGGGATAGCCTGGGGCTTTTCACGAAAACGCCAGGCCGGGAACGCAGATCATTAATCTATTAGACATCAACTCTTGTGTGAAATGTTAATCCAAAATCTAAAATCCAAAATCTAAAATCAAATGAAAGCCGCTTCCCTTCTACCCGATTTGCCTGCCGGAGCGCGCGTCCTCATCCTTCGCCTTCGCTCCATCGGCGACATCATCCTGCTCACCCCTGCCCTGCGGCTGCTCAAACATTGGCGGCCTGACCTGCGCCTCTCCGTGATGATTGAGCCCCGTTTCCGCGACCTCTTGCAGGGGAACCCGGCCGTGGAGGAGATCCTCATTCCTGGCGAAGGCTCGGGGGCGCGCAAACTGCTCTCCCGTGCGGCGGTCATTCGCCAGCTTCGGCGCAGGCGCTTCTCGGTTTGCGTCAACCTGCACGGCGGCCCCACCAGCCGCATCTTTACGCGCTGGAGCGCCGCCCCCTGGCGCGTGGGCTTTGCCCACTACCGCGGAGCAAGCCTCTACAACATCCTCGTACCCGATGCCTGCACGATCTTGAACAAGCCCTCACTGCACACGGCTGAACATCAGGCGGCGGCGTTCTTCCACCTGGGGCTGCCGCAGACAGAGATTCCGCGCGCCCAGATCTTCTCCGGCGCGGAGCACGCCGGTTGGTGGGACGCCCAACGCGCAAAACTAGGCCTTGCTGCTGATCAGCCTTACGCGATCGTCCAACCCACCGCCGCTTACAAAACCAAGGAATGGGCGGCAGAGGGATTCGCAAGAGTCGGCAAGTATCTGGCAAGTGAAGCTGGTGTTACGCCCATCTACTCCTGCGGGCCGGGAGAAGAGCCAGTGCTGGATGCCGTGGAGAGAGCTGCGGGAGAGCCTGTGCGGCGGTTGCAAGGTGTGAGCCTGGCGCAATTTGCTGCGGCGCTCGAAGGAGCGCGGTTGTTTGTGGGGAATGACAGCGGGCCTGCCCACATGGCCGCGGCGCTGGCCCGGCCGGTGGTGGTCATCTTCGGCTCTTCCAGTTCGCCCATCTGGGGCCCGTGGCCGCCTCAGGCTTCAAATCAGGGCTCGCGTGTGGTGCAAAACCCCTTCGAGTGCAATCCCTGCCCCGGCGATCACTGCTACAAGTTCGCCCAGCCGGAGTGCATTCTCTCCATCACCTTTGAGCAAGTAAAGGACGCCATTGCCGCAGTGCTGGCGCAAACCTGATGAGGCGGCTCAGAACGGTGAATAGGCAAGCCCCTTGGTCTTGCGATCAACCAGCAGTTCACGCGGAGGCTCTTCATCATTGATCGTTACCGTTACGATGACGATGGCCGCCCCCTTGGACCGCGACCCAAGAATCTTGAAATTGCGAATCTTGCCGTAGTCGCCGTGCTCGCCCCAGTCATGCAGGAAATCCTGATAGGCGTAAGTGCTGCTGGGCTGCCAGAGCCGGTATGCTTCGGGGTAATTGCCCTGCTCCAGAGCTGTTAGAAAACGTGAAAGAGCCTTTTCCTCGGCGTAATTGCGAAGCGCGATATAAGCGACCCCGCCGATGATGATCACGGCCAGGGCCAGCAGGATGTAGCGTCCTATCTTTCGCGGCGGTTTAGGTGGTGTGGCATCAAGCAGAGTCATTGCCGGTCCTTCCCGGGAAGCAGGAGATGCGAAGATGCTCCCGACCCCCCACATTATGTTGGATGCGGGGCGGCTTGCCAAGAGCAAGGATTAGAGGGTGCGCTTGAAGAGGGCGGTTTCCGCCACTACCATCCCCAGGGTGAAGATCAAGAGGAACAGAAGATCGCCGGAGATCGCCATGATCCCCGTATTCTTGAGCAACAGGGATTTGAACGCATGTACGGCGTAGGTGAAGGGATCGAACCGCGAAATGACGCGCATCCAGGGCGGAAATCCATAGATGGGATAAACGGCGCCGCTGGGAAAGTAGAGCAGTGTGTTGAGCACACCAAACATGGCTCGGGGCACCAGGGGATCGTTAACGCGGACCATGAGGAAGAACATCATGCTGATCAGGGCGAGCGAAGTGAGGACGATAACCAGCAGGAGCTTGATAAGCCGAATGGGTTCCAGCGGATTGGGTATCCCGGCAATGACAGACCCAACGGTGGTCAGGACGATGCCCGCCAAAACCGCTTTGGCCGCGCCGGAGAGGTTGAAGCCCAGGATCAGTTCCAGCTTGGAAATTGGCGTGACCAGATAACCTTCATGAAGGCCGCGCGCTTTATCGTCAATATAGATAATGCCTCCGCCAATCATCGCGGACACGAAAATCGCCATTACGATTGAGCCCGAAAGCAGGTATTGGATATAGGGGACGTAGGGATAGATCTCCACCACTGAAAGCGTGACGCGGCTGGGAAAGCGCGGCGGGATGGGGCCTTGATTGTACGCGCCGACGATGTCACTGAAGCCGCCCTGAAGGGCATCGACGGCGAAGTTATCGGTGTTGTCTTCAATCAGCGCCACTTGCGGCGCTTCCTTGGCCAGAACCCGGCGCGAATAGTCCGGCGGGAAATTCAGAACTCCGTTGATGCGCCCGTCCCGCAAATCGCGCAGGGCCTTTTGCCCATCGGAGTAATCAACCGTGGTGAACGTTCCGGCATTGGCGGCAATGGCTCCGCACATTTCGCGCAGTTTCACGGTGGGCATGCCGTGATCCTGGTTAACCACGCCAACGCGCAGATCCTTGATTTTGCCGCCGAAGGCGTACCCCAGAATGACCAGTTGAACGAGAGGCATCACCATCGACACCATGATCAGTGTGGGGCTGCGCTTGAACTTGCGCAGGTCGCGTTCAACCAGTGCCAGGATTCGATTCATAGTCTTCTACCTTTGCCCTTGAGGGACAGGAGGCTGGTAGCCAAGCGCGTCCTGCAAGGAGTCGCGCAACTGCCGGCCGGTATAGTGCATAAACACATCGTCAAGCGAGGTGCTTTGGACGGAAAGCGAATTGATTTCAATTTGCGCCTCGCGAACCGCCTCCATCAATGCCACGGTGGTTTTGGGACCGTTATTGGAACCGATGCGGAAGACATGGTCGTCCGACTTCACATATTGCACGTCTGCAAGGTTTTCAAGAGTCTGCTGCCACCCGTCGGGTATGCGAGAGAAGCTGACTTCAAGGATGTTGTTTCCAGGAATGGAAGCTTTCAATTTGAGCGGCGAATCCAGCGCCACCAACTGGCCATGGTCAACAATGGCAATGCGATCGCAGAGTTTGTCGGCCTCGTCCATGTAATGAGTGGTCAGAAGGACGGTCAATTCCCGTTCCTTCTTCAGGCGCATCAGCATTTCCCACACGCCCACGCGGGAGGCAGGATCGAGACCCGTGGTGGGCTCATCGAGAAAGAAGATGCGGGGTTCATGCACAAGCCCGCGCGCGATTTCAAGGCGCCGCCGCATGCCGCCGGAGAAGTTCTTCACCGGCTTGTCCGCCCACGCAGTCAGGTCCACCGCTTCCAGAAGTTCCTTGGCGATCTTCATGCGTCGGTCCCGGGGAACGCTGTAGAGCTTGGCGAAAATCTGCATGTTCTCCATTGCGCTCAAATCAAGATCGGAGGTCATGGCCTGCGGGATGACGCCAATGCACTTGCGCACTTCGTCGGCGTACTTGGCAACGTCAAATCCAAGAATGCGAGCCACACCGGAGGTGGGGGGCAGAAGCGTGGTGAGCACGCGGATCAGCGTGGATTTTCCCGCGCCGTTGGGACCCAGCAATCCAAAGACTTCACCATACGTCACCGAGAAACTCAGATCGTTGACGGCGCAAAAATTGCCGAAACACTTGCGCAGGTGTTCAACTTCCACCGCGATAATCGTCTTCGGCTGTGTGGGCATTGTTTCCATGGTTGCAATTCCAGCCGCCCGATGGCGGTTTAGCGAATGTCTTGCAAAGGTATGGTTATGAATGCTGTCAGGCCTGGCCAAAGTCGCCGGTCAGTATTATCAACGCGCAGGCGGAGTTCAAAAGTCTTGATGTCGCGCTTGCTCTGGCTCACGTCACGCTGCGTGGCATAATCAGCATCAACGCCGCGAAAGAAAACCTTTCCCGCGCGCTCCAGCCCGTCGGGAAAACGCACTTGCAGGCCGTCACCCAGGCGAACACGATCTACATAGGTTTCCGGCATGTCGGCGCGCACCCAGAGATCATCAGGATTGACAATGGAGACGATGGGTTGGCCAACGGTAACCACTTCACCCTGGCGGGCGGCGAGCACAGAGATGATGCCGGCAATGGGCGCGTGAATCTCCGTATAGTCCAACCGGACCTGGGCTTTTGAAGTTTGTGCGCCGGCGGCTGCCTGCTGTCGCTCCATGGATTGCAGTTGGCTGCGTCGCATTGCGATCTGGACATTATTCGATTGGGCAAGGGCCACGGCTGCGCGTTGGGAATCCACCTGCTTGTGCAGGGATTGAACGTGCGCCTGCTGGGCCTCAAAGGTGGCTCGCGCCTGGTCGAGCGCCTCCTGCGAATCGATTTTCTGATCATAGAGGCCCTTGGTGCGCTGGTAATTCAAGCGGTCCAGTTCCAAATCTGCCTTGGCCTCGTCTTCCTGCGCCTGGGCTGCTGCCAATCCGGCCTGGGCCTGGTTGATCTGGTCGCTCGTCTGTTCTTCCTGATACTTCAACGCTGCCTCAGCTTCCGTGACCTGCGAAGCAGTGCCGCGCTCCGCGTGCTGATAATAGGACTCATCAGCGCGCAATTCCTGGGGCTCAATGACCGCGATCAACTGCCCGGGTGTTACCGTGTCGCCTTCCTTCACCAGCACCTGCGCCAACTGTCCCTGGATCTGCGAACTCGCCACAACATCGTTCGTGGTAACGATGCCGGTAAGTACCAACGGTTGCGGCCGCGTCACTGCTTTGTAATAAAGGTATCCGCCGCAGAGGATGAGTACAACCAGAATGGGTAGGATAATCTTGCGCTTCATTAAGCTGCAGCCTCCGGATCACGGAAGAGGGCGTAGCGGATGAACTTGAGTACTTCCGCTTTCCTCTTCGCCAAGTTCGCCTTGCTGTAGGGGTCCTGACCGGTCACCAGGCGGAACGCCGGGGCAATATTGAAATAGTGCGCCCCCAGGCCGGCAATGGAAACAATGGTATGCCCCTTGTCCAAACGCCGGAACTCGCCCGACCGCATTCCGCGCTCCAGTACTTTCGCCAACTTTTTCTTGAGCGGAAGGGAGAACTCGCGGATCGTCCGCTCCAGAGCGCGATCCTCTTCCATCATCATGCGCTGGAAGATGCGGGGGTAATTGGGATGAGTCCCAATAAAGTCAAAGTGATAGCTAACATAGCGCATGAGGATGGGCCCCGCCGGCCCCGCCGCCGAAAGCACTTCACTGGCCTGCGCCTGAAACTCCCGCAGTTGTGAGCCCACCACCGCCTGGTAAAGCCCTTCCTTGCTCTTAAAGTAATAGTACAACAGGGCTTTGTTGACGCCCGCGGCAGCGGCGATGGCTTCCGTCCGAGCGCCCGCCAGGCCGCATTCGGCGTAGATTCGCTCCGCCGCCTTCAGGATATTGGCCCGCGATTCAACGCTGTCCCGGTGCCGAGCTTGAGCTGGAATTTCCTTTTGAATCAACCGTCTCGCCATTTAACTAACCAGATAGTTAAATAGCATGGGTTCTCAAGTGGTGTCAAGTGATGCAGCGATCCGGTGGTGGTTCAATTTGAAAATGTAGCTGCGAGTTCACCTCGCCATGTGGCGGCGTAAAGCCGCCTCTACATCAAACTGTACCGCCACCGAATATCCAGAACAGAACGCGGGATTAGTTGTGCCCTTGGGGGGAGTAAGTGAAACGCGTGCGGGATTTTTCTCGATGGCGTTCAAGGGCCAGTTCAATGAGTCGGTCCAGAAGCAGCGGGTAGGGAAGGCCGGTTGCCTCCCACAGCTTGGGGTACATGCTGATGGAGGTAAAGCCGGGAATGGTGTTGATCTCGTTCAAGTAGACTTTCCCTGTCTTGCGGTCGAGAAGAAAATCCACCCGGCCCATGCCCGCGCCGTCTACAGCCTGGAATGCCCGAATGGCGACTTCCCGTACCTGCTTTGCCTGCCGGGCAGTCAGGCGCGCGGGAATGACAAGCTCCGATCCCTCTTTCAGGTACTTCGCCTCGTAGTCATAGAACTCGTTAACCGGCACCACTTCCCCCGCCACGGACGCCTGGGGATGATCATTCCCCAGCACGGAGCATTCGATTTCGCGGGCATCGATTCCATTTTCAACCAGGAGCTTCCGGTCATATTGCGCGGCCAAATCCAAAGCGGCGGCAAGTTCACGCCGATTGTGAACCTTGCTGATTCCCACGGAAGACCCCATGTTTACCGGCTTCACAAACAGCGGGTAACGCAATTCCTTCTCAATCCGCTTGCGGACAACAATGGGGTGGCTTTCCCAGTCAGAGCGCAGAATGAGCTGCCAGGGAATTACGGGAAGGCCTGCATCCCGAAACAGGCGCTTCATCACGTCCTTATCCATGCCGGCAGCGGATGCAAGCACACCTGCGCCGACGTAAGGAAGATTCGCCAATTCCAGGAGTCCCTGCACGGTGCCATCTTCACCAAAGGTGCCGTGCAGGACGGGAAAGACCACATCGATCTCCGGCCGTGGGTCTGAGGCCGGAACGACGTGCGCCAGGGGAAGAAGCTTGGGGCCGAAGGGATTTACAGAAGGCGTAACCGGCTCCCCGCTTTCGAGGACTTGTGGCAGGAGCTGCACCGCCCCGGAACCAACCCGCCAATGGCCGTCACGGGTGATGCCAAGCGGCACAATTTCGTACTTGGCGGGATCGAGTGCGTTGATCACTGAGGCCGCGGATTGCAGCGACACATCGTGTTCACCCGAACGCCCGCCAAATAGAACTCCAACTCGGGTCTTCCGGGTCACAGAATTCTCTTTCCCAGGGCAGAGGCCGCGAATCCCACGCCCAGAATCGCCGTCTTGTTCATAACGTCGATAATGGGATTGATCTCAACAAGTTCGAAAGCAAGCATTTTGCCGCTGTCTGCAATCATTTCGAGCGCCAGGTGCGCTTCCCGGTAGGTAATTCCTCCGCGGACGGGCGTGCCCACACCCGGGGCGTCATCGGGATCAACCACGTCCATGTCAAAGGATACGATAAACCCCGCGGTGCCTTTGGAAGCCAGGGTGATGGCTCGATCCATGATGTTGCGCATGCCCATTTCATCGACTTCCCGCATGGTAAACAGGTTCACGCCCGAGCCGCGAACAACCTGCCGCTCCTGCCCATCCAGGTCTCGAATACCGATCAGTGCGCACTTCTCCGGGCGCAGTTTGGGGGCGAAGTTGAAAATATTGGTCAACGCTTCCGGCCCGTGGCCCAGGCTCGAGGCAAAGGGCATGCCATGAATGTTCCCGCTGGGGCTGGTCTCCGGCGTGTTCATGTCCGCGTGGGCGTCAATCCAAAGACAACCCACCTCCTGGTTGCGATCGTGGTAATACTTGGCAACCCCGGCAATCGTGCCGATGGACATGGAGTGATCACCGCCGAGCGAGACGGGGAAGTAGCCATCCGCCAACGTCTGGTAGACACGTTCGGCCACCTCTTGCGAGGTTTGCGCGATCTCTTTTAGATATTTGGCGCTCTGGTTGCCGAACGGCTGTTCTTCGGGCAGCCGAACGTGAATGTTGCCTGCGTCCTCAACCTCATGGTCCAAACTCTTCAAGGCCTGATTGAGTCCCGCGGCGCGCACGGCCGAAGGCCCCATGTCAACACCTCGACGCTCCTGGCCAAGATCCAACGGAACACCCAAAACTCTGATTTTCATGCTGATCCCCTCAAACGCGCTGTCGAGCGCAATTTAGATAAAACAATATCATACCGCGAGATTGGAGGTTCGCGAAGGCCCCAGGCCGTTTCGCCCGGAACCTTCGCAGCGGATAATCGAACGTTACCCAAGAAAGGCAATGCTGCTTTATGGCGTCAAACGGTTCAACATGCGCGCAAAGGGTATTGTCTCGCGCACATGCTCAAGCCCGCAGATCCAGGCCACGGCGCGTTCAATCCCCATGCCGAACCCCGAATGCGGCACGGTGCCGTAACGGCGCAAGTCGAGATACCACTCAAACGCCTTGCGCGGCAATTTGTGCTCATCAATACGTTGTTCCAACAGCGTGAGGTCGGCCAGACGTTCACCGCCGCCGATGATTTCGCCGTAGCCTTCGGGAGCAAGCATATCCACACACAGCGCCACTTCCGGACGTGCCGGATCCGGCGCCATGTAGAACGCCTTCACCTGGCTGGGATAGCGATGAACGAGCAACGGCTTGTCTGATCCCTCGGAAAGGATGGTTTCATCCGTGGCGCCAAAATCACCACCCCACTGGATCTCGCTTCCCTTGCTTTGGAGGATCTTCACCGCCTCGTCGTAGGTCATGCGCGGGAACGGCAGTTTGATCTTTTCCAGATTCTCAATGTTGCGCTCCAGGAGCTGCAATTCGGGCCGTCGCTTTTGCAGCACGCGTCCAACAATGAAAGCCACCATCTCCTCGCCAAGCGCCATGGCGTCTTCGAGGTGGGCAAAGGCAACCTCCGGCTCAACCATCCAAAATTCGGTCAGGTGGCGGCGGGTCTTGGATTTTTCCGCGCGGAAAGTAGGCCCGAAGCAGTAGGTCTTGCCCACCGCCATGGCCGCCGCTTCGTTGTAAAGCTGTCCGGATTGAGTGAGGTAGGCTTTTTCCTCAAAGTAGTTCACTTCAAAGAGGGTGGTGGTGCCCTCACATGCGGCGGGCGTAAAAATGGGCGTATCAACCAGGGTGAAGCCGCGATCATCAAAGAAGTCGCGCACGGCCTTGATGATTTCGTGGCGCACGCCCAGAATGGCGCGCTGCCGCGTTGAACGCAGCCACAGGTGCCGGTGATCCATCAGGAATTCAACCCCGTGATCCTTGGGAGTGATGGGATAAGGCGTCTCCGCCGGAACATGTTGCAGAACTTCCACGCCCACAACGTCCAATTCAAAACCGCCAGGCGCGCGTTTATCGGCCCGCACCTTGCCGGTTACGCGCAGGGAGGATTCCTGCGTCAGGCCGCGGACGGATTCAAAGACCTCAGGAGGCACAGCGCTCTTCACAACCACGCCCTGAATGATTCCCGTCCCGTCACGAAAAAGGGGAAAGAGCAGCTTACCGCTTGCACGCTGGTTATAAAGCCAGCCTTGAAGAGTAACTTCCTGGCCGTCATGCTCGGAAACTTGGCGAATTTCAACAATAGGTGGCAATTGATTAATCCTCCTCGGGAATGCTCTCCATGCGTTCCATCACCTCTGCCAGGCGGGAAAGGCTGGCGGTTTCCGGCCCGGTATCGCGGATTTCAAAGAGGGTGGGAAATTGCCCTTCGCCGCGGCGCAAGTCACGCACCGCCTCTGTCCAATTGATGTCGCCGTCAAAGGGCATCAGGTGATCGTCCTTTTCACCGCGATTATCGTGGACATGTGTTGAAGCAATGTAAGTGCGCAGGGTCTCAAATGCCGCGTGCAAGCCGTGGGTCATGTGCGCGTGTCCGGTATCAAAGCAGATTTTTACGTTCAAGCGGGTGTACTGAAGAAACTGGACCAAGCGCTCAGGTGTGCCCAATTCATTGGGAACATTCTCAAGCAGCACCTGCACGCCGCGGTCCTTGGCATGAACTTTCAAATGTTCGAGTGAAGTCATGACGGCGTCGAATTTGCTGATATCGTAGTCCTCGTCCGGCAATCCCATGTGCACGATGAGATAGCGGAAGGGCAGGACGTCAGCGATGTCGAGGGCGCGTTTAATCTCATCCATGGAATCGATGCGAAGTCGGCGCTCCAGGTAAGCCACTGAAACCGAGAGGCCTCCCAGCCGTCCCCAATCCGCGTCACCGTAAAGCGGGGCATGGACGGAATGCAGCGTCACCTGATGATCGCGAAACCATTGGGCCACGTCACGAACGTGGTTGCGGTCCGTGTAATCCAGGTGCTGACGGGCCGCAAACAGCTCAATGTTTTGGAATCCCGCCCCCAGAATCTTATCCAGGATGTGTGAACTGAGCCGCTCATTAACGTACAGGTACGTGGAGAGACCGTATTCCATCAGTATCCAACCGCCTTTCCATCCTCCCGGGGATCGGAAGCGCCAAACCGCCATCCCGACTGGGGATCAACCTCGATGGCTTCGCAGTCACCCATACTATCGCGAAAACTCACCGGGTAGCCGGCCTTCTGAAGCTTCTCGATAGTATCAGAAGCGAATCCCGTGCGCTCGAAGCTCAGGCGATCCGGCGACCACTGATCATGAAAGCGCGGTAAGGAAACGGCCTGAAGAACATCCATCTTATAAACCAGGACATTCAGCAAGACCTGTAAAACCGTGTTGGTAATCGTGCTGCCGCCGGGCGAGCCCAGCACCAGGCGCGCTTTACCGTCACCAACAACAATGGTCGGAGTCATGGATGAAAGGGGACGCTTGCGCGGGGCGACGGCGTTGGCCTCACCCTGCACCAACCCAAAGAGATTGGGCGCACCGGGCTTCGTGGTGAAGTCGTCCATCTCGTTGTTGAGCAGATATCCCGCGCCTTCCACCGTCACGCCGCAGCCGAACCACCCATTCAACGTGTAGGTATTCGCCACCGCGTTGCCCTCCGCATCGACAACGGAAAAGTGCGTCGTGGCGCCGGATTCATAAAACTGTGGTTGACCGGCGTGAACAGGCGCATTTACGGGTGCGGCAAGAATTTCATTCCGTAGCTGCGCGGCATAGCGGGGCGAGGTAAGTCCGGCAACCGGCACGGTGGCAAAATCCGCATCGCCCAGGTATGCGGCACGGTCAGCGTAGGCGCGGCGCATGGTCTCCGCCAGCAGATGAATCGACGTGTAGGAATGCGCGCTGCCGAGGTCAAGTGGCTCAAGGATGTTCAGCATTTCAATCAGCATGGTGCCGCCGGCGCTGGGCGGTGGGGCCGTCAGGATATCGAACCCGCGGAAATGACCCAGCAACGGCGGTCGCAATTTCGCCTGGTAATGCTCCAGATCGTCGTGTGTAATCAGGCCGTTGTATTTCTGCATCGTCGCCACCAGCGCTTTGGCGGGCGGGCCGGAATAGAAGGCGTCGGGGCCGTGTTTGGCGATGCCGGCAAGGGTGCGAGCCAGGTCAGGCTGGCGAAAAGTTTCACCTGGTTCGTAGAGCTTTCCATTGTGCAGAAAGATGCGGCGCGAGCCGTCAAACCTCTGCATCAGGGAGCGTTGGGACCGAATATTTCGCGCGAGCGACTTGCTGACGGGAAAACCATTTCGCGCCAGGCGAATTGCCGGAGCCATGACGCGTGCCAATCCCAAGCGGCCGTACTTCTCTTCCGCCATCGCGAGTCCCATAACGGTGCCGGGAACTGCCGCTGCGCGCGCGCCGACGGTGCTGGAATGGGGGATCAGGTCTCCATGGGCGTCCTGAAACATTCCGCGTGTGGCCGCGGCAGGCGCTTGCTCTCGGTAATCCACCACAATCGATTCCCCGCTCGCTTTGCGGATCAGCATAAAGCCGCCACCGCCAAGGTTTCCCGCCTGCGGAAAGGTGACGGCGAGTGCGAACCCCACCGCCACCGCGGCATCAATAGCATTGCCACCGGCCTGGAGGATTTCCACGCCCGCCTGGCTGGCCAGCGGCTCGCTGGAAGCCACCATGCCGTTGCGTCCGCTCGCCGGAGCCGCGGCAAATGCGGGCAACGACAGCAAGGCAGCAATGAGAACAAGGACGGGAATCAGGCGTTTGAAGGGCACAAAAAATCACCTGTGCGGGTAACGGAACTTCCTGGTCTTGCGGCTTCGGCACACGCTTACAGAGGAATAACTGTAGGAGAAAAGGTTGAGGGCGTCAAGGCAGGCACGGGGCGGGAAAAGTCAAAGGCTCACCATGCTAATATGGGCGAGGAAATAGGCGCGCAATACTTGTGTGGTGCGCACCGCTTTACCATCGACAAGGCGACACCAATCCGTTTGAAGGCATTTCATGAAAATCTACTTCGGCTTTACCGTTGCGGGTGACCGCTCAACTCTGGAAACCGCCAGACACATTGTGCGCCTGCTTGAAAATTTGGGGCACGAGGTTTTGACGCGCCACCTGGTGAACGATAATGCCCGCGCCGCTGACCGCTTGCTGGGCCCACAGGCGGTGTTCGAACGGGATATGGCTTGGATCAAGCAGTGCGACCTCTTCATTGCAGAAGCTTCCGGATCGTCTTTCGGCGTGGGCTTTGAAGCGGGATATCTGCTAGGGGCAGCCACTGCAAAGGTCGTCCTCCTCTATCAAAGTAACCTTGCAGGCAAAATTTCGTTACTGATCACCGGGAATACCCACCCAAACTGCACCGTGGTTCCCTATGCCAGTCCGGCGGAAGTTGAAGTGTTCATCACGAATCATGTAGGGCGGGCTTGAACACGACACCCAGACAACTGCCTTTGCGAGGGCGATTGGCTAGCTGGGAATGAATGCCCTGGTGATGTGGCTCTGGCGGAGAACACGGTCTTCCACTCATCCTGCCCCCCCCGGGTCTTCGACCTTACTCGTAAGGCTAAGCGACTAACCCGGAAAGAACAGGCTCACTGCGGATGCAGCGCGTGCCCATCCAGCCCCGCGGGCGGCGCCACGTCCAGCAGGTTCAACACCGTCGGCGAGATATCCAAAATGGTGGGCGGCGCCGTGAATTGCCGGTTGGAGAAGAAGATTCCCTGCGTATCGCTGGGGTCGGAGGCGCAGTGGTCGCCGCTCCATTTCTTCATGTTGGCCACGATGATGCCCGCCGGAACCGCTCCCAGCGAAGTCTGCCATGAG
>Ga0302320_10009841_pt1 | contig 20478 bp, 14 predicted proteins | sample Bog_T0_3_FD_202130 | JGI IMG/M metagenome (GOLD analysis project Ga0302320, IMG submission 202130) | Peat permafrost microbial communities from Stordalen Mire near Abisko, Sweden - Bog_T0_3 | ecosystem: Environmental > Terrestrial > Soil > Wetlands > Peat | place: Sweden: Abisko, Stordalen Mire...
GACTGCCAATGTTCCCTGGGCGCGGTCGAGTCCGGTTGTGAGGCATCGGGTTCTTCCGGCAATGGCGTGGTGGTGACTTCAATCCACCCCGCGTTCAACTGCTCCCGCCGCCAGCGCCAGACGGCTTCAAAATCTTTCCAGCAATTTTCCAGGCCGATTTTGTCCACTTCCGTTCTTTGCGCGGCTGCCTTGGGGAAAAAGCTGTCGGTCTGCGTCAGGAGCCGCTGCTGGCTGAGAATGTAAAACGCCGCCTCCGGCCAGGATTTGAGGCTGAAGTTTTGGAGGTAGCCGTAAACCGCCAGTTGCAATTGGCGGTTGGTTTTCAGTTCTTCCTGGCGGCGTCTGGCCCCGCCCAGCTTGAGGTCTATCACCGCGCTTTTCCCCGCTTGATTCGTCACCAACAAATCAATGTATCCCAGGAGCGTGCCGCCAATAAATGGCGCGTCGGCAGGTTTAACATTGGTGCTGGCAGCCGTCACCTTGGCGGCCCGCAGTTGTTGCAAAAGTTCCCAAAGCGAGCGCTTTGCCAGATCCAGCAATGAAAGGTTTTCCGAGAGGTTGCCGGGCAACAGCAGCGTGGCTCCCTCCTGTTCCAAAAGATTCTGCCAGCACTGTTCACACCAACGATCCAAACCCGCCCGATTGCAAGTCAGCCACTTGATTTCCAGCGGCGGAGCGGCCAGGAGCAAATCCAGCAGGCGGTGCAACAGGGTGCCCTTCAGTCTGAAATCCGGAACCAAAGTCAACGAAGTCATCGGCCCGCGTTGAAGTTTGGCAGGGTGATTCAGCACCCAGGAAAATGGGGTGTAAATGAATTTTTCCAGACTGGAATAAGATTCCCTGGCCCGTGGCTCAAGCCACTTTCCGTCGGGCAGTTTCCACCAGCGCCGGGGTGCCGGCAGTGGCCGGTGCGGCAGCGATGCGAACGACAATGGCGCTGTCGCCTTTTGAGAATACAATTCGCGGTCGAGATCAAGCATGGGCAGGCGGGCCGGATTGCCTTCCGTCAGGGCCAGCAATCGGGCAAACAAAGGATGCTTGGGCAGAGCCTCGCCGTCCCGCTGCTTGGGCATCACCAAAATCAATTGCTTCCGCGCGGCGAGCATCGGTCGCATCCACGATTTCACTTTCAATTCGGCCTGGATTTCAGGCGTGATGAATCTCGCTCCATGCGACTCCAAAGCCAGAATTTCTGTTTTTGTCCATGGCAACGGCTTGCTTTCGGTTGGCTCGAAAAAATCCCACCAGATGATTTGGTCGGCCGGTTCGATCACCGCAGGTGGATGATAAACGCAGGCGACATGGCCCAACTGGGGCTCGGACACTTCGCCTTCCCATCCGGTCGCGCACAATTCCTGCAACAACTTTTCCAGTTCCAGTCGGGGAATCTTCGGCCACCCCAGCAACACTTCCGCCAGATCGGAGGCGAGAGAACTCAAAAGCTTGAAATGGCCGATCTCGATTTCGTTCGCGTCCGGCCTGGCCGAACGCGCCGCCGCCCAGCGGGACAAGTGCATGCAAAACTCGGAAAGCTTGTTGCCGGGCGCTCCCGCATCCGGGTCAAACCGTTCGATCAATATCCAGCGTTCCAGATCCTCATCCATCTTCTTTAGCGCGGCTTTGACTTGCTCCTTGTCGCCAAGCTGGCTCAGGACGGTGCCGGCGTCTGCAAGGGCACTGTTCCATTTCGGGCCGCCGATTCCCGGCGATTCCGCCAGCGCCTCGCTCAAATGCCCGCGTAGGATTTTCCCAACCGGGCTGGTCGGATGGGTGAGAAATTCCAGCAGGGCGCCGGGATTAACCGGCTGCCAGCACAAACGCAGGGCCAGAATCAGCAGTTGTGGTATTGGCCGCGCCGAGTAGCGTAGCTTCAATCCCAGCACTGGTTCATCCTCGGCTGCCAGGGCTTGATCCAGAATTCCGGCCTGCGAGCCAGCAATCAAAGTCAGTTCGTTTTCTTTGTCCCGCTGACTGATGATTTGCGCGACTGCCCGCGCCAGGGTGATTTCCGAATGGGCGGTTAACACCAGCAATGAACCGTCATTGCGGGGCGTAAATTTTCCAGATTCCTTGCCAGCAAGACGGGCCTGATAACCGGACAGATCCGTTGCCGCCGTGGTCGTTGACCATTCTGGGGCTTTGCTGTAGCGGGCTTGCAGCCGATCACAGACCTTCTGCCACAAAAATGGCCAATGCTCCCTTTCGTCCAGCACTTCCAGTTCGATCCCACCGGGGTTGCGCGATTCCAATTCCCGACAAATTGCAGCCAACCGGTCAGCGTCACCCGCTGCCACCAAGGCTTGCACCTTCACTTCCAAGGCGGCCAGGTCGCGCAACCGGGGAGGATCGGTCTGCGTCGCCAATCCATCCCAGCCGGCTTCGCTCAAACTGTCCCGCCAATGGAGCAGGACCCGGGCGGTGGCCAAACTGTCTTGTTGGGACGAAGCCTTGAAAAAAACCGCCTGGTTCATGGCCGTCTCCACCACGGCCTGCCGAAACTGCAGCACACGTTTGAACGACGATGCCGCCAATGAACTGAGGCCCAGTCGGGTTTCAAGGAGTTGCAGAAGCCCTCGTGGTCCGCAGGTCAATGCGTCGAAAGCGGCTTTGGCCTTCGGCGCATAATAACCATCCAAATTGAGTCCAAAAAATATTTGCATCTAGGTTTCCTCTTCAAGTTACATTCAGCCGTTGTGTCCCGGCCACATTCCCATTGCCAGCTAATTCGTCCAGCCGCAAGTGGCAGAGCCGTTCATGAATGATGAGTTTGCTCATTAGCCACATACCATCGTATTCTTCTGATCCTTTATTCAGGCTCGTTTATTTTGCGGAACAGCGGAGGAATGAATCTGTTCCGTGGCTGTAAAACGAAAAGCTGCAAGCCCTTCTTCGGAACCGAGTTCGGACGGACGAATAAATTTGCCTCCTTAAGCCACTTTAAATTATGATCGTAATATTGTTCATTATCCATCTTAAACAGGGTCTTTAGGCGAGGTTTATCACAGACCAAATTCATTAAGACTTTTTTGGCTGCGACCGATATCTTGTCTGATCGCCCAAGATAACACTTCGCATCGATCAAAGTAGATCCCCTCACCTGAATGGCTTCTGCGCCGATATTCAAATGTTTCATTAAGCATTCTGAAATCTTCAAAGCACCCTCCGTTGTGTGCGACGCCGTAAGGACGATAATTTCTTTAAAACGCTTCATCCCCGAAATGAATTCACTACCTATATCCGCGATAGGGAAGTACTTGTTCGCGTCTATAAACTCTTCCTTACAAGCTTTCGCTGAAAGATAGTGGGCCTCAAAACTCCGTGTAAGCTGACCGCCGCTCAAAACGACCTCCGCCAAGATCACAAGGTGCTTCTTATTACTGCCGTCATACGCGGCAATCTTGTTCACGGCTTGATCCAACTCAAGCGAACGCATGATTTCCAATCCGCCTTGCGTGAGCATAAACAAACGTTGCACCCCGCCAAGATCATCCGGGCGCTTCGCAGAAAAGAAAATAGATGTTTCTTTAAGAGACACAACATGTTTAATGAAAATATCTACGTCATTCATAGTGATGCATTGATGGGCGGCAATTACGTCAAGCAATACTTTAGCGTCACTTAACTCAAACTGCCCTAACCAGCGCAGCAAGAAACGCTCGCCATCAACGAAGCTTTTGATTTTTTCAGAGGTGACATGATTGGAAAGAATCACATTAACTGCATCTTGAAAGCTTGGGTCTATTTTTAACGTTTTTGGATTGGGATCTTTATCAATAAGGCACTCGCCAATCGCAGGATCTATCGCACTTTGCCCGCAATTAGAAACCGCCTCCGAGCGCCTTCTCACCATCTCAAACATTGCCCTAATGACATCGTCAGCCAAAAAGAGAAGCAACTTCGATTTGTGGATTACAGAATAGACAAGACCCCGACCCAATTCAGCCGCATGTTGCGCTTTCAGGGAATCCCAGACAGGCGAACGGCCACCAAAGCGACATAGCAAGACATCCATCGGCGCAACAACATCACCGGAAGCAGACATTAACTTCATCCCCGCAATAATCAGCTCGTAATCATCCCCACGTTCAACCTTTGCCCGTTCAACGGAGCGCAGGAGTACCTTGACATTGTCAGACTTCGACGAGGTCTCAATGTCTGCAGATTCGGTGAACACTGCGACAAGATACATAAACTCACGAGTTAGCAGATCAAGAAGGTTGATACCGACTATTCCAAGAAATTTGTCCCCGGCAGCCCAAGCCAAGCTCTTTTGGAAGGCATCCAATAAGTCCCACAAGGATCTGTCCGAAGGTGATTGAACTGGAACAAAACTCATCCGCTTTGCGAAATCTCCCGTGTCCCCAGTAATTGATAGGTAGATTGTAAACGTTTCTCCCAATAAAGTCGGCAGTCTTTTCTCTTTAGCATTGTTCTTTTGCGCAATTGACCAACTTGCGAACTCTGCTGCAGCACGCAATTTACTATGGTCAACCTCAAGTGGGCCTGAATCTGGGGACTTTCGAAACTCGGCGCAGAAAATTTCAAGAAACTTTACCTGACTGAGATGATCAAGGCCAGGTGGGACAAGCGTCCGAAAATCCGCGGCCGTCACTTGAGCGTAGTGATCATACGGCAATAAATCGCGTTTTGAGGATTTGATTCTCTCGATTAGGAGTGACCACGCAGATTCCAGGTCGTTGCTTATCACTAAAATGCTGTCGCGCTCCGAAATGAGCAACTTTGAACCCAGAGCAGTAGCCGGCACTGCTGGTATTAAGCAATTTTCCAGAATACCAAAACCTTTGGAAAACACATTGGGAACTCCGCCCTTGTCGCCAAAATGAGCTGCGCGAAACGCGGAAAGCACCTGAAATATACGGGCCGCCAATTCCATCACTCCGACAAGATTGGACTGTCTTTCAAATAAAGCAATAATGTCGACTGCTGATTCTTCGAGGGCGTAAACGGTATTGATAAAGGGAAACTTCGAACTTTCTGGCTGCGACAAAAGACACTTTGGACGCGCGGGCTCAGACTTGAACAGAAGTTTATTTGGATGTCGGACCAGAAGTTGGCTACCCCGACGCAGGATTGTCAGATCATTCTCAACGATGTTTCGCAGGCACATTTTCTTATCTGGATGAAGATCAACGTCACCGGAAGAAAGCAGCCATTGTAGAAAAAGGATGTTGTGCTTAGTAGCCTCGGCAAGCATGTCAGCTTTTGAAGGCAGCGAGTCAACCACAGCTTTGTTTGTCTTTGCAAAAATGAATACTAGCAAGTGGTAATGATATTCGTCGTAAATATTATGCCTATCCGAATACCCCACATTTAATCCATCTCCCCCGGCAATAGCTGCCAAGAGAATAGTGCACGTTGTTTGCACGATCTCCACAGTGTCAGCCTTCTCTAGCCACAAAGGCTTACTCGGGCTCCAAATTGGCAATTCATTTGTGACAACAAGCAGGGCCTTCCAGACTCGCCCCAGCTCCTCTTGCTTTTTCTCCCGGCCCACGACTGAGCACAAGCAACAAAGCAAGTGATATTTTTTCAATAGCTCTCCACTGCCATGCCGACTTTGCTGAAGGCATGCGAGAGTCTGGGAAGTCTTTTCTTGCTGCTCTAATTCCTCTAAAACGAGAGCGAAAAACTTGTCGGCGGAGCGTCCGTATCCTGCAACGGAGAGCTGATTTTCAAGCATGATGATGTGCAGAAATTCAATCGCCTCCTCCAATGGAAGACCGCTTAAGCTATCAAGAGACCGGTAAAGTACTTTATCAGTTATTTGGAGCTTACTGCTCTGCCGCAAGCATGCGATCAGATCAGACGTCGCGATTTGGTGATCTATTTCAATCGCGTCAGAAAGTTTTGGGTGGCTCAGCATAAGATGAACAAGCAATGATTTCGCGAGAGACGATTGTGCGGTTTGCGTGGTGCTTCGCAAGCTGCGCAGAGCCTTGGAGAGATTCGCTTCAGCATTGGCAGTCAGCGGGTCTTCAGCCACTTTCCAAAGCAGCGAATTCAAAAAAACTTCAAGTCGAAAACCAGAAAGCCCCCCAAAAACATATTTATCTTCGGAATAATCGAAGTCCCTCCACTCCTTCACGAGATGGTCAAACAGATGCTTGAAAAAAGAGCCGCGCCCATGCTCAACTTTCAGCAAATCTGAAATTAATTCGGCCGCACCCTTCGGAGAGTTCTTCAAATGCGTCAAAAAGAAAGAAGCGTTCTCTGACCGCACACCCATGCCTCCAGGCGCCTCGATCATGTCGTTTAGAGCCTCTCGCGCTTGTGCACTTTGCGAGGACGAAGAACTCCGCGAACTGCGGGAAACTTGGTTTACAAAGTATTTTGAATCGTTTTTATATTCATGAAACTGCTTTCGGTAATCGCAAATCGGGCCAAGAAACGCCTTGTCCTCGTTCACCGCCAGAGACAGCGCCTCAATCTCGCCGCGGATTGCTAAAGCGATTGCCTCCGCCGAAATTTTATCAGGGGCTATCAAGAAAATATCATCAACCCAACGGAAATACCGAGCCTGATACGTGCGCATTAAGGCTTCGACGTCCTGATCAAATTGAAGAAAATAGAGCTCTGCCAGATACCGCGCAAACGCTGGGCCCTGCGGCACTCCGCTATCGGTGCCGCTTTCGGCCCCAGTGATTACGCGACACCACTCAACGAGCGTGGAACACATTGTGTCGTACTGTTTCCGGCTTTTTGGATCAAGCGACTGCAAGGTCAAGCCGCACGCGGCCGAAGGCCCACTGCCCAATTTTACGCGGAGCCGAGCTAGAGGGATTGAGTCATAAAAGGACCGAACGTCAATTTTGATAACCCAGTAATCATCGAATGCATTTTCATCAATGATTTCTGAAAGCGCCTCCGTGTACTTTACCCATTGAGGAAACCATGGTTTGAAAAGGTTGCTGCCCGCCAAGCTTGGCTCAAACCTATAACCGTAAGAGTGAGGCGACACTTCAAATCCAAATAGACCATCTAGAATCTTTGTGAACCAAGCAGAAAGTAGCGCGTCACAAGCCTCCAAGGAGACGAGCGTTCTCTCCCGAGAGGAAGTTTCAGGACGCTGGAATTTATAGTAATGCCCGAGAACGCGCTGCTGGGACAGCGAAGTCTGCATGGCTTCGATCGCGACTGCGGAATCGATGCGCGCCATCTCCTTTCGGAGAAAATGAAGATCAATTTCGTCGTTGGTCTCGGCATATCGCAAACTAGCGTTTCGGATTGCCTCGAAGTGGGCAACGTTTAATTTAAAAAGATTTTCGGCTTCACTCTCACAGTTGTCGAGCAGCTCGACAGGAGATTTCTGGACTTCGCAGCTAGAATGCGCTTCACAGGTTTCTTTCTTTAAAGAGAAGGCCTGCGCTAAATAGCTACATGTGGGCGGATAAAGATTCAGGTTCGCGAGTTTTGCTCGCGTAACATTAGGCTTAAAGTTAGGGAGCCTGCTAAAGAGTTCGAAAAGCATCTCTTTGCCAAAGTCCTGCCGGTCAGGAAGCTGAATCCGCCGAAGAAGACCAACCATTATGGCGCGCTCTTTTTCGGAGAGCTGCTCATTTGCCGAGCATCGCTCAATCGTTGGGCGCAAAACGGCGCACTTTGCTAAATCGTTTAGTAATGAGTCCAGAGTTGGAACTTGCCCTGGCAAAAGCTTTATCGCCTGCCGGATGTAGCCATGATCCTTGGCGACTTTCTCAATTGTCTTCGCATCCAAGTCTAACCTGCCCGCAATATATGGCCAAGTGGGCACGATGAAGCTTTTCAAGATAGCAGCCTGTTCATGGACAAGGTCGGGCTCCAATTGTGAATTTGGATTGCGAAAGAGATCGGCAAGCTGCTGAGGACCAGAAAGCAGGCAAGAATACATTCCTGACTTCTTATGTTTAGAGAGGGGAAGTTTTACTCCCTTTCCAAGCTTCCCCTCGCAGTGCGCAGTCTGCGGAAATCTGTCGATATCAGCGTAACTGCAGCCGCGTAGCGGCTGGCAGTCGTCTAAGATTTTTTGCTGTAGGGAAAAACCATAGCTTTGATCAACGAATTCACTCCAAACAACCCAAACATGCGCGCCGCGATTCCCCGAATACTCGATCAGGTAAGGTATGTTGTGTTTAAATAGATATGCGCATAGTAGCGACGAAACGTTAACGATCTCCGATTGCGCATCATTCTTTAGAGCTTGGTAATTTTCCTTGGCGAGTACTTCGCGTTTTATGTCCACGTCAAAGCAAACCCAACGCAACGCACCAGAGGAGAGCTGATAGGTCAAACAGGATTCCCCATTTTTTAGGAGCGAATGGATTCTTTTGGGGTCTAATGGCCTATAGACTGTGCTATATTTGCCATCCGCAAGCTGTTCTGCGTGCGCCCAATGGTTTGCCACAAACGTTTGGTGGAGGAGGCGAGCTAGATCCTCAAGCTCTGTGTTTGTGGGGGGCGGGCTCATTCGATTCTGGGGTGGAGGTTACGGCGGACGGATCGGCTAACCAGATAACGCTCGTTGGCAATGGTGCCACCGGATTGGAGCAGGTCAGACTTGAAGAGTTCGTCCGCGAAGCCGAGCCGGATGGCAGGACCCGGAATGCAGAGTCTCTGGCAATGCAAGGCAGTGAACGGGATTTGCTTGCAATTGTGCTTGGAGCCGTGATCAAAACTGAAGATACCGACAACCGCGCGACGCTGAAACGCCTCTCGTCGCGACCAGGGGAAGGCGGCCTGGGAGTTGCCCAGTGGCGTCAGCACAGCATATTTCTTGTTTTGTTTCTCGTTCTTCACGGCGCAAGAATCATCGCAAATTTCCACCGACTTGGCGAAGCGAAAATGCGCAACTGGCAAATGTGCGACGTGGACGTGACGAACTCGTCTCCGGTGAGCACACAACTTCGGGCGCAAGCAGCGAGCACCATTCGCGTGCGACGGTGTGGTCGTCAGGCGTCCCGACTCCGAATTCGTAAGTGGCGTCGAGGTGCCGGACGGGGCGGTCGGCGCCGAGCCGTGCGACGGTGGTGGGTTCAAAATTGAGGGCGTGGAGCGTGATTTTGCAGGGCCGTTTAATTTTCATGCTAACAGTATGGCACAGCCTGTTAGACACTGGCTGTCCAAGTCAGAACTTTTTGACGGCCATTCTCAATGGCCAAATCTCTCGACGTTGCTCTCCCGGCCCTTCCAGACCACGTTGAACTTTCCGAACTGGTTCATGATGCCAAGGCATTCATTGGCCAGTGCAAACATCCGTTCGCTGCTGGGATACTTTTTGAAGATCACATTCCTTACCACCAGCCGGTTCCTGACAATGGTGGAATCCGTCTCGACGAGCAGGGACAGCATCTTCAACTCGATGGATTCGGATTGAAACCGCCCGACGGCCTCGTCCAACGCAAGTTTCAAGGCATTGAACTCGGCCTCGTTGTTGGTGCCGTGCCCGAACATCACCCGGCTGCGCTTGAGAATTTCCTTGCCGTCCAGTTTGACTTGGAAGGAGCCGTATTTTTGTCCGGGATTGCCGAGGCAGCCGCCATCAAAATAGATTTCCACCCGTCGGGCGGTTTTGGCCGATGGGGTTGCGGCCCTCGGTTCGACACCGAACAGGCTCATGGTCTGATATTCGCCTTTGCTTTCGTTTCGTCGCATATCCACGGCTGGAATGGCCGTGAATCGCGCATGATGCATCCGCGCGCGAAAGCTGCATAGAGAAAATTTACACGGCAAACGCGACGACTGGGTTGCTCCGGGACGTGCAGGAGAAAACCACTTCGGGCGCAAACAATGAACACCATTCGCGCGCGGCAGCCTGGTCGGCCGAGGTGCCCCCGATGAGTTCGTAAGGGCCGTCGAAGTGTTTGATGAGGCGGGCAGGGCCGAACCGCGCGATCGTGGTGGGTTGAAAAACAAGTGCGTGGAGTGGTGTTTGATAGGTGCGTTTTATTTTCATGGCGTCAGCATGACAAAGACCATTGGACACTGGCGGTTCAACCCGGAAAATAACTTCAGGCCAGAAAATCAGCGCCGGGGATCCGATCCGAGGCGTTGGCCAGGCAAGTTCCCTCACAGCAGCTTGGCCAGGCTCGCCGCACGCATTTGATAACCTTGCGGCACCAAATATTCGCAGGCGACTCGCGCCCAAGCCCGCTCGCACTGCCGCACCCAGCCCTCGCAAAAGGCCAAATCGTCATCCTCAGCGGTGGATAGCAATGCATTCCATCCGCGCTCCCACTGCCGCGAGAGCCGCATCAATTTATCCCGCAACTCCGGTTCGGGCGCTTGCCCCGCCGCAAATAACGCCGTCGCAACCGCCGCCACGGCGTGCCAAAACTTGGATCCATCGGTTGCGATGTCGAACAAGGACATTGCCAACCGGGGATTTTTAGGCAGCGACGGGGGCCAGAACCGCTGCGCTCCCTCGTCGAAGAACCTATGGGCCCACAGCCGACGGATGGCGGCAAAGTTACTGTGCGATCGCCAGGCAAACGGGCACCGGAAATCAGTTGGCCACAAGTCACAGCCGCATGCCTTCAGATAACCGTCGAGCTCGCGAAGGCGCTGTGCATCCACGAATTGCGGGTAGTGGTTACGGACCACCAAGAAGACCGTTTTGCTTAGCCCGACGGCGACGACCCACTGGTGGTTGAAGGCCAGCACGTGTCCGTCATCGAACACCTCGGCGTCGCCGGCCGGGAGCATCAGCAGCGGACCGACCGGCAACGGCGTGCGCGGAACTCCCGCCGGCAGCCCCAAATCGGAGTCACCGATATTCATGGGGCTGGAGTACCGTGCCGGCGACTGAAGTCCAGCAAAAGTCGTCCGCCGCATGTTTTTGATATAGAAAAGCCAGCCCTGCATCACTCAAACCGAGACGGAAAGCTCCAAGCTCACTGGGGTTTTTAACTCAACCCAGGAGCGGTGTGTCCGGCGGCTTCCAGCCGCAGTCCCAGCCACACCGGCTCACAATCGGGAGGGGAAAGCGGAAAGGACATTATTACCCCCTGGGGGGTCGGGAGACAAACGCAGTCTCTCGTCATATTGCACCCAATGCTCACGCCAAACGCCGGAGGCGCTTCTCCGGAACCAAATATAAAACCATGACACCATTTAAACAATTCCAGCGGCTTCCTCCCGTTGCAAAGGAAATTATTACCGACTATGCACGCCGCCGAGGAATGCTCTCCGACGGGCTGGCCGATTTTCTCCTGCCCATCTTGCGACTGGAACGAGTTGCGTTGCATCAGGCCAGTCCGTTCATCGCGCGGCTGACGGCCGCCGTTAAAAACCACGAAAGAATTCTGATCTTTGGGGATTACGACGCCGACGGCATCACCGCGACCACCATTCTGTTGCGGTGCCTGCGCGAGACCGCCGGCATCACGCCGATGTGGTCATTGCCGAACCGGCAATTTGACCACTACGGCCTGGACCTGATAAAGGCGCAGAGCCTGCGCCAACAGTACCAACCCACGCTGCTGATCTGCCTCGACAACGGCACCAATTCCTCCGAGGCCATCCAATGGCTCAAACAGGAGGGTGTGGAAACAATAGTCTGCGATCATCATCCGTTGGAGGGCAGCCTGCCAGAAACCATTGTGGTCAATCCCAAAGCCCACGGCGGCGACAAGGAGGACCTCTGCGCCGCCGGTCTGGCCTTGCTGGTATGCCATGAGCTCACGTGCGCGTGGAAGGCGGAGTCCCTCTGGAATCGCGACGGCGCGATCCTGCTCGCCGGAATAGGCACCATGGCCGACGCCGTGCGCCTGACCCCGCTTAACCGTGCCATTACCAAGACGGCGATCGCTCTGATGAATGATGCAATCAAGGTTACCCAGATTCCCGGGCTGGCCGCACTGATCGCGAACGTACCCAGTCAACTGAACCAGCGCCAACTGCAATTTGATATCATCCCCGCCCTCAACGCACCGGGCAGGCTGGGCTCCGCCGAACCGGTGGTGACCCTGCTGACGACGGCAGATTTCAATCAGGCACGCTCCATCGCCGCGCACTGCCGCGAGCAAAATGAACGCCGCAAACAAATCCAACGCGAAATGGTTCGGCAGGCCAGCGGGCTGGCGGAAGCAGTCGTGAACAGCCATTCCGACGCGGCCGTGCTGGTGCTGGCGGGACGCAACTGGCATCACGGCGTCGCCGGTCCGGCGGCCAGCCAGATCGCTGAAACCTATCGACGCAGCGTCATCCTGCTGGCACCTCATGGCGATCATGATTGGAAGGGGTCCGGGCGCAGCGCTAATGGGGACCATCTGGGAAACTGGCTTCGCGCCGCGAAAGCACTTGGCTTGGTGGAACGCGGCGGCGGGCACGCCGCCGCAGTGGGCTTGGCGCTCACGCCAGCCCAACTGGCTCCGCTTCAATCGGCGGCCCTGTTGCTGCCGATGCCGCAGACCGATGCCGAGCCCACAACCGAATTCGTCGGGGAAATTGATCAGCTCCCGACCGAAGAATGGGCCGCAGCCGTCGAACTTCTCGCCCCTTTTGGCCGGTGCAATCCGTTCCCGGTCCTCCGGGCGCCCGGCGCCAGACTCCAAGGAGAACCTGTAACTTTGCAACTGAAGGACAACGGACAACCCTGGGCCATCCGGGCCGAATTCAAAATGAATTCCGGCCGGCGATTGATGGCCCTCTGGCGCGACGTGGATGCAGCCAGAAAACAATGGACGCCCGGAGCGCGTTGTGATTTGACGCTAGAACTATCCATCCAGGCCAGAGGGGGAAAAACCTATTATAACTGGTCGGTGGTTTCGTTCCAATCCACGGAGGAAACGAAGCCTGATCACCGGGATTAGTTGGCGGCGGTCGACGGCTTTCAGCCGCCCGCCCGGCCGCGCCAATTTTATATCAGGAAGCGACAAAACGGGGGGATCAAATTATCCGCAATATTTAAAACCCAAAGAGGACAATGAAAAACACCACCAAGCCCAGTCTGGAGCGCAAGCATATCGAAAACTGCAACTGCCAACCGCTAATCGATTCCCTTGACTCAAGGGGGGACGGGCTGCTGCGGCTTCGCCGCTCCACCCCCAGCGTGATTGCAAACCCAGTGCAGGATCTTTCCAGAAGATGGAACAGAAAACGAACAATAACCAACATGTAATAAAATGAAAAAGACAAAAATCCAATGGTGCCACTCAACCGTCAATCCCGAGATGGGCTGCGACGGTTGCGAGCTTTGGCCGGGAAAGGGCAAAATCGTCAGCGAATTGACGCTGGTGATTATCGCCAAAATCATCGCCCAGCAAACGGCCCAGGTGCAGAAGTCCGTCGCGAGCTTGATTGGCAACCGTGCAACGTCGGAGATCTATTCCGACCGCGTTCAGATCGCGGACCTCTTGGCCGCTCAATTTCACCTTGCCGAACCCGCTCGCAGCCAACTGGTGGATGCCATCCGGAAGTCCTGCAAATGTTATGCGGGACTGTTGGGCACCATGCGCGCTGGCCAGGCCAAGGGCCACGCGGATAAATTCGAAGAACCCATCATTTTTCCCGGTCGCATGGCCGATGCCGCGCGATGGGGGCCCCCCTCGCCGGAGGAACGCGCCGCCAAACCCTGGTTGGCGGGGGCACCGCGAATGATATTTCTTTCCGACATGGGCGACGCCCTGAGCGAATCCATCCCCTCTGAATATTTGCAGTCCGAAATCATCGACGTCGCCGACTCAGATGCGGGCCGCCGCCACCTGTGGCTTTGGCTGACGAAGCGACCGGACCGAATGGCCGACTTTGGCAACAGACTGTTGCAGGCAGGCATCCGCTGGCCGGACAACCTAGTCGCCATGACCTCAGTCACGTCGCCAGCGACGGCCGGCCGGGCCGAGCATTTACGGCGCGTGCCGAGCCGATTCAAAGGCTTGTCTTGCGAGCCGGTATTCGCGGAGTTGACCCTGAATCTGGCAAGCATTGACTGGGTCATCATGGGCGGCGGCAGTGACGTTCTGGCCGATGCATTTCACGTCGAATGGGCGCTGAGCCTGCGTGAACAGTGCCGCCAAGCTGACGTCTCATTCTTTTTGAAACAACTAGGGCGAAATGCGATTTTCAAAGGCCAGCCGTTAAACTTGGTGGATGGACATGGCGGTGATTGGGGCGAATGGAAAAGGGATTGGCGGACGCGCGAGATTCCCAAATCGTTTCAAACGCCAGGCATTCTTAATCCCGCTGGCACTGGCATCCCATAACGATAATAAAGTCGGGGCAAGTGCATGGGGCGATAGAGATAGCAGGGCGGGACGGGTGAAAAACCGTCCCGCCTTTTGCTATGCGACGCACGAGCGATGAAACAGTTTATTCACTTTCGATTTGAAGCACGGCAGGTAGCCAGCCTGAAAATGGAGGCGCTCCTGGCCGCGTTCGATGCGAAAACAATGTCGGACCCGGGCTTGCGCCATTATTGCAGCTCGGTGGTGATCCAATTCCACCATCTCGACGATGCACCGCACCCGGTTCTCAATCCCGAATTACGAAAATTCCTGCGTGTGCTGGCCCAGCGATGGGGGCCGCACTCAGCGCCCTTCTTTTCTGACCTTGAAGGCCCATTTCTGCTGACATATTTCGTGGCGCAGCTGGATCATCTGTGCGTGGCCGAATACGAGGAGGACGATAATTTCATCGTCCGGCACCGTCCGGACGAGCTTGAAGCGGTCCGCCAGACCGCGCTCGAAGGCATCCTGCAACTGGGCCGACGGGCCGGCCTTTCGACAGGCGAGGTCCGCAGGCGCCAGAGGAAGGTCGCCAACCTCCTTTCCACCGCATTTATCTATCCCATTCATGGCTGACGACGGTCAAGCGTCGGCACATGCTCTTCGACCATTTTCCCCGCCGGTGGGCTAATAATACTAGGTTAAGTATATTGACATCCTTTTCACCGTTCGTTAGTGTTGGGCTGTGACGCCCAATGAAGTTGCCGCATTAGATCGGAGGCTGGACGGATTTCTGGCCGATTTAGCCGAATCCCTCGGTCGCAGTGAACGTCACCGGTGGGCCAAGGTTTACTTGCAAGGACTGCTCATGGACGGCGGGCGCAAATCGATCGAGCCTATGGCCGAACGAATCTCGGGGGCCGACGTACAGTCTTTACGCCAGTTTGTTGGTCAAAGTCCCTGGGCAGTGGAGCAGATCCAGCAAAGGCTGGCAGAGAAGGTGGCGGATCTAATGGCTGAACCGGAAGTGTGGATGATTGATGAAACTTCCTTTCCCAAAGCCGGGGACGCTTCCGTGGGGGTCGCCCGGCAATATTGCGGAGCGTTAGGCAAAGTTGCCAACTGTCAAGTGGCTGTCAGCCTGCATTGGAGCACGTGTGAGGCGAGTTGTCCATTGGGTTGGCGGCTTTATCTGCCCCAATCCTGGTTGGCCACGCCGGAACGGCGGGCCGAGGGCAAGATCCCCGATGACATCCGTTATCGAAGCAAGAACGAACTGGCCTTGGAATTGATCGACCAAGTGTTGTCGTGGGAGGTTCCCCGTCTGCCCGTGGTAGCTGATTCGGCTTATGGCAACGATTTTGACTTCCGCGCGGGCTTACGCGAACGGGGGTTGCAGTATGCTGTGGCGGTGGAACCGAGCACCAAGGTTTGGACCACGGATCCGGAGCTGACGCCCTTGGTCGCCAACAAATCGGCCGGGCGGCCCCGGCAGTATCCCGCGTTAAAAGATTTGCCCGCGGCCAAAACCCTGGTCGAGGTCGCCAAGGGGTTGCCCAAAACAGCCTGGCGCAATATCACCTGGCGCCAGGGAACCAAAGGACCGATGCGTTCCCGGTTTGCCCAAGTCAAAGTTTGGGCAGCGCATGGTTGGAAGCGTCAAGAACATCCCCGGCGGGTCATGGAATGGCTGCTAATTGAATGGCCCGAAGGGGCGGCCGCTCCCACCGACTATTGGCTGGCGCAATTGGGCGATCAACCAGTGGGTTTGCGGCGGTTGGTAAAGATCGCGCGGGCCCGCTGGCGAGTGGAGCTGGATTACCGCGAGCTCAAAGAAGAACTGGGATTAGACCATTATGAAGGCCGGTTTTGGTTGGGCTGGCATCACCACGTGACGCTGGTGAGCCTGGCTTTTGCCTTCCTGCGCACCGAACAAGCCCGCGTAAAAAAAAACTGCTGGTGCGAAGTCGACGCTGGCAACCCTTCCGCAGATACGGGCGCGATTGCAGGTCCGGCTCATCCATCTGGCGGGACAATGCCCGTGGTGTAAAACTCGTTTTGAAAACACCACTTGATACTTAACCTAGTAATACTAAGCGCCTGTGCAAAAATTAATTCCCATTTGTCCTCGGAAGGAGAGTGTAATTCCACTCCGGCAGTTCGGGGTGTTTGAGCAAGTCGAGTTCCGCCATTTGCTCTTTGGAAACCTGAATATGGGTTGGGTAGTGCCGGGGGTTTAACGTGCAATTGACCACCAATCCAGTTTGCGTGCGCGTGCTCTCAATCAGGCGGACGATGGTTTCGTAATCCGCCAAGGGCTGCCCGCTCCAATGCTTACTGATTGCGCTAAAGAGGCGATGCTCGACGGGATTCCACTTGGAGGCGCCGCTGGGATAATGACAAACCGTGACGCCAAGCTGATAGGCATCCACCAATTTTTCCTGCAGGGCGAGTTTCCAGGCACGGCAACGCGCCCCATTGCTGCCTCCGCTGTCCGCCAAGATCAGTAACTCGGGAGCGTTGGGGTAACGATGACAGCCCTGCCGGCGCCACCACTGGCAAATGGCTTCCACGGCGAAGGCCGGAGTGTCGTGGGACATGCCGACGACCACCGTGCCGCGGTTGGCTTGCAGGTCATAGATCCCATAGGGGATGGCCATGCCTTTGGCTTGGGAACGGAAATCATGGTCTTGAACTAGGATGGCGTCGCGGCTCCACACCCGGCCGTTGTTTTTGAACTGGCCGACCAGTTCCTTCTTCTTGGTGTCCACACTAATGATTGGATAGCCGCTGCGAGTAAACTCCTGGCGTTGGTGGTTGAGCAGCCCGAACTGCTGATCGCGGAAAGGACTGCTATTGGCGCAAAGGCTTTTGCGGTTGGCATGCAAGGCGTAATCGATTTCGGCCAACAAACGCCGAACCGTGTTTGGACAGACGCGCAACCCCAACTGCGCCAGTTCCGAACTGATCCCGCGCAGCCGTTTGCCAGTCCACAAGCCGCGCTGGCCCATCGGGTCCCCAGCCGTGTCCTCCCGCAACAAGGCCCGGAGCCGGTTCAGGATTTCGGGCGTTTTTTTTCCACGGCCGGTCGGCCGCCTCCCGGCAGCCGAACCCGCCCCCGCAGCACTTGGCCGCTGCACAACTCGCGCTCCCCACGGGCGACGGTGTCCACATCCAGCCCAAAGCGCTCCGCCGTTCGCTGCTGACCGCCATAGCCGCACTGCAAGCTCTCCAAGCCCGCATAAAGTCGCCGCTGCTGTTCGTCCAGCAGACTATAAAATAGCGCTTTGGCCGCCTGCAGGTCATCGCCCGCCTCTTGTTGGGCTTGCCTGGCGGCCCACTGCTCCTGTCGCCGCGGCCGATCCAGGGCGCAATACAGATAGCGGCCTTCCCACTCTCGCCGAAAGAGCCGGCCAGCCTGCACCAACTGACGCAAGGCGTCCTTGGCCGCGACATGAACCACCGCTTCCAATTCGGACACCAGGTAACCGGCGGCCGATAGCGTCACCAGCGCCTCCGCCGTGTTCACCAGCGTGCCCTGTCGCGAAAAATGGACGTCGCCGTGGGACCAGAGCCCCAGTTCATCATAGTGCGCGAGGGCATCCAGCGTGTAATAGGTGCCGCCATGGGAATAGCTGCTGCGGTAGCCCAAGGGGGACAATTTGCGCAGGACCGTATAGGTGACGGAGGTGCCCAGGGCGGCTTTGAGTTGCGGCATGGTGGCGACCTTTTGGTCGTGCAAGAGGTTCACCAGTTTCTCAGCGGGGTAGCGGACGGTATTCATAATGTGAATATAACGCCTGTACGGCCGTTGTCTAGCGTGATATGCACATTTCCAATTGGCAGCATCCTGTCCCCGTAATCGCGTCCTCTACACAATCATTATTGGGATTGTGGAGGATTATGCCTCAAGTCGCAGCGTGGGCAGCATCCACGTATTGTGTGTCTATGCCGCCACTCTGTCGGAAGTTGTATTTGCACGGACCCTTAGCGCACGAATCTGCAGTGTCGCTGGCGCGTGCGGCGAAAATCTTAAGCAATCCACGCCGCGCGGGACCAATCGGGCCTTGGAGCGTAACCCTTTCGTGCGAAAGAATTCGCGCATCATGTCTCCATTTTGGGCGGCGATCCGAGCGGCGAACCGGCTGCGCAGAGCCCAGGCCCGGCTGTTCCAGCCCATGTTTTTCTTGGTGAAAACCCACGCTCGGGCGCCCGCCATCCAGGCGATGATCGGTTCAGTGTAGTCGTCCGAGTAATGAAACGAATGCCAGAGGGCGAAGGCTGGGCATGGGGAAACGGACGACTGACCACTGACGACTGACGACTGACCACCAGCGAAAGCACGGGAGGCACGCCACGCGCGCCAAAGCAGCGTGACATAGGGCTTCGGCGATACGGTAAACGGAGCTTCGATAAAGGGAATTCCCATCGCTTCCACCTCCTGATCCAAATCACCACCTTTATGCGCTACGCAGACACCCGGCGCGAAGCGGGTGCGATCCAAGCGCTCAATCAGATTCAGCAGCGCACGCCCGGAGCCAGCGGTGATGAAATTCGGGATCGTAAACAAAATGGCATGCGGAGCGGTCATCTTGATTCAGGACATCAATTGCGAAGCAGGCAGCGGAGTGATTTGCTCTGCGCTCCGAAACAGCCTTGCCTCGATTTTCCGGCGCAGATTCAAAGCGGGCTTTTCAATCAACGCATAGGAGAGGAACGCCGCGCCCAGCGCGAAGAAAACATTCCACGGAAAGGAACACATCAAGTTTCTCGAAGCATGGTCCAAGAACAATTGCTGCCAAAGGTAGAGTGAATAACTCAGCACGCCCAGCAGGACTAAAGGACGAAGATTGAGCACCTGACCGGACCATTTTTCGGGATGGCGGATGCAATGCAGAATAAACAGGGCAATGCCCGCATTCAGGAGCGACTGGCCCACCAGGAAGTTCAGGCGCGGACGCCCGGAAATTAAAAAGTTCAGCCAAACGACCAACAGCGGCAGAAAGAGCATGAAATTTGACGCGATTAATTTGTCGAGCTGCTTTTGCCGAGCTAGCCAACTTTGCAACCCCGCCAGCAAACAACCGGTGGCCAGTGAGTCACACACCGTTTGAAACTGCCATTTGATGCCGGGCAACCAGGCTGGAAAGTAGCGCCAGGTCGCCATCCGGACCAGCGGCGCCAAAACAATGACCGCGGCAGCGATCGCGAGCCCTTTCCGCTTGCCTAGCAGCCAGAGCGCCGCCGGCCACAGCAGATAAAACTGTTCCTCAACGGCCAAGGACCATAGGTGGCCCACATTCCAGGAGCGTTCGACAGCAGTGCGATAGTTGATCGTGTAGGTGCCGGCGGAGAGGAGGTCGCACTGATTCAATTTGAGGAGGTTCAAAAAGTTCAGGAGGGCCAGGCTGCCTAGACAAACGTAGAACGCAGGGAAAATGCGAAAGGTGCGGCGCAGATAAAAATGCCGGAGCGAGATTGTGCCGTTGAGCTCGAGTTCCCGCAATAGCAGGGTGGTGATCAAAAAGCCGGAGATGACAAAAAAACCGCGCACGCCGAGATTTCCCAAATCCCCGGTGACGTGCAGCATATCCCGCGTCGCAAAATTGCGCGTGCCGAGCAGATGGGAAAGCAAGACCAGCAAGATGGCCACCGCGCGTAGCCCATCCAACGAAGGGATGCGGGCGGGATTATTAGTCGCTGGAAAGAGAGGCTTCACCTGAAGGTCATGGTACTTCCACGTGGGTTCCTCCTATAGGAACGCAACCACGGAAATCCCTCGCCGCAGCAAGAACGAATTCCAGACACCACTGCCGTGTTTATAGTCGCCAATATGCGAAAGCTGGACGTATCAGGCTGCCCGCGTGATATCCGCCCTGCTTGGAATGACTATATTGAGGTCGCAGAAAAAAAGCGCGCAGACCGGCGAGGCTTTTGGATATACCGCTTTGTCCGGAGCCCCAGAAATTTCTTTCAGCGGATTTTACGGAAACAAAAATCGCAGAATGGCGTGCCTCTCATCACTGGGATTTCGCCGAACGGCCTGGCTCAAGCACGCCGGGCCAATGGTACTCAATTGTCAACCGAGAGACGATCCCGGCGTTGCCTGCAGCACGCTTGTTGGCTGGTGGAAACGTAGCCATTCATCTCGCAAACAACCCATAATCAAAATGTCATCCCCGGCGCCATCCAGGAACCGCGCGAACCGCTTTCGGCCCTCAATCAGAAATCCCTCTCGCTCGTAAAGTCCAACAGCGACCTGGTTTGAAGCAAATACCTCCAATTCGACGCGCTGGTAGGTTTTGGCAAAGGCCTGGCTCAG
>Ga0302320_10009844_pt1 | contig 20470 bp, 17 predicted proteins | sample Bog_T0_3_FD_202130 | JGI IMG/M metagenome (GOLD analysis project Ga0302320, IMG submission 202130) | Peat permafrost microbial communities from Stordalen Mire near Abisko, Sweden - Bog_T0_3 | ecosystem: Environmental > Terrestrial > Soil > Wetlands > Peat | place: Sweden: Abisko, Stordalen Mire...
GTCGGCCGCCGTCGTGGCCCCCTTCGTCGAAGCTCGCCCGCCTCGCGTGGAGAAGGAAGGTGCCCGGGGCCTCGCGTACATCGGCTTGCTCGGGTGGCAGCCCAACGCTCTCGGCCTCGACTGGTTCTGCAAGGAGGTGTGGCCCATCGTTCGTGAGCTCGCACCGGACGCCACGCTCACGATCGCCGGGCCCGGACTCCGAAAGCGCGAGGACGGCTCGCTCGACGTTCCCGAGGCGTGGTCGCGACCGGGTATCACGACCGTGGGCTACGTCGACGACCTCGAGGATCTCTACGGCGGGACGCTCGCGATGGTGGCCCCCGTTCTGGGGGGCTCGGGCGTGCGCATGAAGCTGCTCGAGGCGATGAGCGCGGGTATGCCCGTGGTCACGACGCGCGATGGCGCTGCGGGCCTCGACCTCGAAGACGGGCGGGAGCTCCTCGTCGCGGACGAGCCGCGCGCATTTGCGGAGCGCGTCGTGAGGGTCCTCGCGGACGCGGGGCTTCGCCAGGAGCTCCGATCACGCGGCCGAGACTACGTCGTTCGCCACCACGCTGCGGACCTGGCGCGGTCGCGCCTCGCTGCCGCGCTTGGTCTGCCCGCCTGATGGTCACGTAGTGAGCGACGTCGCCAGCGACCAGGCGGTCCCGCAGGGCCAGGCCGACCGCCGCATCGCGGTGCGCAACGCCGTCATGGTGACGGGCTCGCTCCTGATGACTTGGAGCATCGCGCTCCTCATCCGCCTCATCCTCCCCCGGAGCCTCGGCCCCGACCTGTTCGGCCAGTACAGCTTCGCCGAGGCCCTCGCCGTCAACGGCTTCGGCTTCATCGGTTTCGGGATCGACATGTACATCCAGAAGGAGATCCCCCTTCGCCCCGAGCATGCGACGGATTTCTTCGGAGGCGTGCAGCTCCTGCGGCTCATCGCGAGCGCAATCGTCCTCGTCGTGACGGCGTTGCTTGCCCGCACAGGTAGCCATGACGCCGACGTCGTCATCACGGTGCTCGTCTTCGGCGTGTCGCAGCTCTTCATCACCTTCGCCGCGAGCTGCGCGTCGCTCCTCTACGCGTCGCGCAGCGTCGGAAGGCTCTCGGTCCTCAACATCGTCTCCAAGCTTTTGTGGGCGGCCATCATCGGCATCTCGGTGTGGCGGCACGCGCCGCTGTGGGCGTTCGCAGGCGCTGCCGTCGTTTCGGAGGGCGTTCGCCTCGTCGTCCTCTTCCGACTGAGCCGCACGGTGCTCGGGCTCCGGCTGCGCGTGGACGCCCGCAATACCCTGCTCGCGCTGAAGAGCAGCTTTCCCTTCTACATCACCGCCATCGGGGTGACGCTCTACGGGAAGATCGATGTCGCGATCATGGGTATGCAAGTGTCCGATCGCGAGGTCGGCTTCTACAGCGCCGCGACCAACATCTCCACGCTCGCCATGCTGATGGCCCCCCTCATGGGCTGGGTGCTCACTCCGCAGATTGCGAGGGCGGCGCCGTATCCGGCGGAGTTCAAGGCGCTGATGACCCGGTCTTTGGAGTGGACGCTGGCGGTGGCGATTCCCCTGGGGCTCGCGCTCGGCCTTGGAGCCGACGTGATCATGCATGCCGTCTACGGGTCGCGCTTCGATCCCGCCGTTGGCGCCATGCGGGCGCTCTCGCCGATGTTCGCCGCGGTCTACGTGTCCATGCTCTGCGCGCTCGGTCTGTCGATGTCGAACCGAGCCTGGACGGTCACGAAGGTGACGCTCCTTTCGTTCGTCGTGAACGGCACGCTGAACTTCTTCCTTCTCCGGCCTTCGCTGCGCCTCCTGGGTGAGGGCGGAGCGGGCATTTGCGCATCGACCGTGTGGGTTGGGACGGAGCTCCTCGTGGCAGGTACCTACATCTGGATTCTCGGTAGCGAGGTGGTGGACCGTCGCAACGTGCGCGCCTTCGTGAAGTCCATCGTGGCGAGCGCCATCGTGGTTGCCATGCACCTGGCCACGTCCCGACTGGGAGTGCTCCGCCTACCGCTCGACCTTGCCGTGTACCTGGCCCTCGTCCTGGGCTCGGGGGCCGTCCCGTTCTCCGAGCTACGCGGCTCCGTCGCCTACATCCGCCGCCAGCGTGCAGGCGGCAGCGCGGTTGCGGAGGAGACGAAGAGCTCCTCCGGGTGAGAGCGCGAGCGCGTGGCGGGCTCGGGCAAGCGGGCCGAGCGCCCCGGAGTTGACGCGAGCCCACCGTAGGCCGAGACTCATGCCTCACGCGTTGCGCGAGGATCCGGGCCCGTCATGTCAAAGCCAAGCGCACGCCTCCACCAGCTCGATGGGCTGCGTGCCCTCGCCGTCACCGTCGTGGTCCTCCACCACGCGGGCGCGGCGAGCGTAGCGACGACCCTCACGGGCAAAGGGTACCCCATCGCCGGACGGCTGCTCTCGACCGGTACAGCGTCGGGGGTCGAGCTGTTCTTCGTCCTCAGCGGCATCGTGTTGCTCAGGCCCTACGTGCGCCGAGGCCGCCCGCTCGCGTTGGTGGAATATCTGAAGCGTCGAGCCCAGCGCCTGTGGCCGCCTTTCATTGCCGCCTGGCTAGTCTCCGGTCTCGTGATCCATCTGACTACCAGCTACCCGAGCTGGTGGACTCGGGACGAGGGAAACCCCTTGCCCATCTTCAGCGTCTCCACGTGGTTGGCGCAGCTGGGAATCGCGTACCTAGGGACCGACCGATTCAACTGGGCCTGGTGGAGCCTGACGGTCGAGATGATCTTCTACGTGGCGGTGCCGCCGATCGTCCTGGCGTTTGCACGGGTCCGGCCAACCCGCACACATCTCGTCGCTTGCTGGATCGTGGCAGTCTTGGTCGCGCTTGCCGCGCAGCAGGTTCCCGAGCAGCTACTCCCGCCGCAGGCCTGGCCCATCCCGAGCTTCGCCGTGTACGGGTCCTGCTTCGCGGCGGGCGTCCTCCTCGCCGCGTACGACTTCCCGCCCACCTGGGGCCCGGTCATGATGCTGGTTGGCGGCGTGTATGCCATCCTCGCGTGTGCGTGGCCCGCGCTCAACGTCCACGTAGGCTGGGGCCTGCTCTACTTCGGGCTGGTCACGGTCGCCCTCGACAGCTCGAGCCGAGTGGCGCGGCTGTTCAGCCAATGGCCTTTCGTCTGGCTTGGGGAGCGCTCGTATTCGCTCTTTCTCGTGCACTTCGCCGTCTTCACGAGCGTGTGCCTCGCGGTCTCGCACGTGACGACCGGCAAGGGCCCGGTCTACTTCGCGCTGACCAGGCTGATCGAATTGCCGCTGGCGTTGCTGGCGTCGATGGTCATTTTCGACCGTATCGAACGTCGCTTCGCTCACGGACTCGTCTCCGGGGAGGCGTTCTGGCCGACGTTGAAACAGCCGGCATCTGCGGAGCCGTCGGCTGCGGTGGCTCCCCCTCTAGCGTCGTGAGCTGGAGCGCGCGGGTACGAGGACGATGACCAGCACGGCCCCAGCGAACATGCAGCCGGCGACCACGTACAAGCCGTAATCGAGCCGGTGCGTGCGCTCGGAGATCCAGCCGACGACGAGAGGGCTGACGTAACCGGCCAGTCCGCCGATGGAGTTGACGAGGGCGATGCCCGCGGCTGCCGCGGTGCCTCCGAGGATGGCGGTCGGCATCGTCCACGAGACCGGGAAGCTCGACAGCACGCCACAGGTTGCGAGGGCGAGCGCCGCGACGGCGAGGGCGAGGTGCGGACCGGCGAGTGCGCTCCCGATTAGCCCGAGACCGCCCACGACGGCGCTCAAGGCGAAATGCCATCGTCGCTCGCCCGATCGGTCCGACGACCGGCCCACGAGCACCATCGCGACGGCGGCGCTGCCGTAGGGAACGGCCGCGAGCAGCCCCACGTTCACGGTGTCGCTGACGCCGGCGTTGCGGATGACCTGCGGCAGCCAGAACGAGATGCCATAGAGGCCTGCGCTGATGCAGAAGTAGACGAGCGAGAACAGAAGGACCCAGGGGTTCTTCAGCGTCTGGACCACCGAGAGGTCTCGCACCTCGCGCCGGCCCGCGGCGAGGTTACGGGTGAGCAGCGCCTTCTCGTCCTCGCTGAGCCAGGCTGCGTCGGCGACACCGTCGCTGAGATAGAAGGGGACCCACAGGCCGATCAAGATCGAGGGGACGGCCTCCGCCACGAAGAGCCACTGCCACCCACGCAGCCCAGGGAGACCGGCAGAGAGGACCCACCCCGAGAAGGGGCCTCCTACGACGCCGGCAAAGGCGATCGCCAGCATGAAGAGCGCCACGATGCGGGCGCGGCGCGCGGCCGGGTACCAGTACGTCAGGTACAGGATGATGCCCGGGAAGAAGCCAGCCTCCGCCGCCCCGAGCGCGAAGCGGAGGAGGTAGAAGCTCGCCTTTCCCGACACGAACGCCATCAGCGCCGAGAGGACCCCCCAGGTGATCATGATACGAGCGATCCACCGGCGCGCCCCGACCCGCTCGAGAAGGATGTTGCTCGGCACTTCGAAGAGGAAGTAGCCGACGAAGAATATCCCGGCCCCCGCGCCGTAGACGGCATCGGAGAGCTGCAGATCCGCCAGCATTTGCAGCTTGGCGAAGCCGACGTTCACTCGATCGAGGAATGCGACCACGTAACAGAGGAAGAGGAACGGCAGGATGCGCCGGGTGACCCGGGCGTATGTCGCCTCCTCGTCGTCTGCGGTGACCGTCACGCAGCGGACTTCACGATGCGTCGGGCCCCGCCTCGAAGAAGCGCATCACGCACGCGGTCTCGCATGGGAATCTCGATCTGGCGAAAGCAGACCACGGACAAAAGGACGATGGCGATCTGGAACGCGATGACGAATGCGTATCCGGCCGCGGGTGCACCGAGCAGCCTCTTCATCGCGGTGAGCGTCAGAATCAGGAGCGGAAGGTGCAAGATGTAGAGGGAATAGCTCGCCTCACCGAGGGTGCCCATCACCTTGATCGAGAGCGCGCGAGCCAGAGGCCCCGTCCCGAACGCGAGCGCGATGACCAGAACGGCGAAGAGCGGCGAGAGGAGCCCGTTGTGGAGCATCACGTACGGTATCCGCTCGGCCGTGACGAGGACGGCGAGGACGAGCCCGGCGACCGCGAACGACATCCACGGCGCGTGGGGCGCGAGCGCCGTCCGCACCCGACGGTCGAGGAACAGACGACCGGCGACGATGCCTATGACGAAGTCCGGAAGGCGCAGGATCGGCGAATACTTGAGGAGGTTGATCCAGAATCCGATCACCTCGCTCGTGGATACCGGGACGCCGTCCGGTTGGACGGTGATGTAGAGGATGCAAGCACCCATCGAAAACGTCCAGGCGAGGATCGCCGTCCCGACGGCCACGCCCGTGCGCGAGCGGACGACGATCGGCGCCAGCAGGGGGAATACGAGGTAGAAGAATGCCTCTGCGGAGAGCGACCACGCGGGGACGTTCCACGCGAGCGCAATCCTCGGGAAGTGCGCCTGGATCAGCGTGAGGACCGCCAAACCCTCCACGGCGAGGTTGGTCAGGTCTCCTTTTCGCAAGTGCGCGACTACGAAGAACGGAGCCATGAGCAGGAGCCCGACGGCATACACGGGATAGATTCGCGCGAAGCGACTGACGTAGAAGGGCCGGAGCGCGATTGGCTTGGGCGGCTCCTCGCCGCAGTGCGTGTACGTGAGGATGAACCCCGACAGGACGAAGAAGAGGCTGACCGCAACGTAGCCCGAGCCCACGAAGCTTCGCGCCCACGGATTCGTCCAGTGGACCCAGTCGGTGCAGTGAAAGAGCACGACGTGGTACGCTGCGAGGAAGCGAATCCCCGTGAGAGCTCTGAGGGAGGGGCGACTCATCGGGCAGTGCCCTCGGGGGAGGAGAGCGACGTTGACTCTATCTGCCTGCGGACGGCCGCGACAGCAGCCTCGGATCCGAGCAACTCGGGATGTCCCACGCCGGGCAGCTCCACGTACTGCGCACGGCTGCCGAGGCGAGCGGCGATCGCTCGGCCATGCTCGGGGAGGGTCGTGGTGTCGGCGTCTCCCTGGAGCACCAGCACGGGCGCGGGCACGGCGTCGAGCCACGGCAACGTCTGGTAAACGTCCCCCGGGATGACGCTCGCTGCCCACTCTCGCGAGCGAGGAACGAGCTCGACGTCCAGAGCACCCGCGAGGAGCGATACCGACGCGACGCTCTCGTGCGCGAGGGCCGCGGCACCCGCGACGCGGACGGCAAAGTATCCCCCGAAGGAGAACGCAACCAGGTGAAGCCGCGAGGGTGAGAGGTGCTCCTGCTCGAGCAGGCTGCCAAGGATCCGCTTCGCATCCTCGGTCATCGGTTCACGGCTCGGGCTCCCGCCCGAGGAGTCGTAGCCTCGGTACGCATACGTCGCCAGGCCCCAGTCGTGGCCCTCACGAAGGCGCTCCAGAAACGTGCGCGCCGTTGCAAGAGGCGTCTGATCGTTGCCCGAATAGAACAGAACCCATGGCGCGTCGGGGGCGGACGGCCGCCGGACGAGACCGTTCAGCGTGATGCCCGGAGCCACCGCCAGTGACGTCGGGGCCCAGCCTTGCACCGCGAGCGCGGCGTAGGCATCGGCGCTCAACGTGCCGGTGAGGTACGGGATGTGGAGCCGTCCATCGTGGCTGCGCAAGACGCGGACCGCTCCGATCGTCAACACCAACGCCCCGCCTACGAACGCGATGACGAACCGGACCCGACGCGGCCGCGAAGCGCGCATGCTGCGCGAGCATACGGCGCGCTTTTGCCACACGCCACACTCATGAAGCGGCTTCTCACAGCGTTTCTTTCGTGAAAGGATTGCGGCCATGGAGGACGCCCGCCTTCGCGGCCACGTGCGCGCCCTCGACGGTGTCCGCGGGCTCGCGGTCCTGATGGTCCTCGGCCTGCATTTCATCGGGAACATGGAGCCGACCACGCCGCTCGAGGGCGTCGTGGCGCACGCCTTCATCTACGGCACGCTCGGGGTCGACCTGTTCTTCGTGCTGTCCGGGTTCTTGATCACCGGCATTCTCGTCGAGGCGAAGGGCAGCACTGGATACTTCCGCAACTTCTATATGCGGCGCGCGCTGCGCATCTTCCCGCTCTACTACGGGGTGCTCGCCGTCGTCTTCTTCATCGCACCGCTCATCCCGCCGTTGCGCGATCCCAGCTTCAGCGTCCTTCAGGGCCGGCAGCTGTGGGCCTGGCTCTACGGCGTCAACATCTTCGACGCGATCCAGGGCGCGCTCTCGTTTCGGTACATCGACCACTTCTGGTCGCTCGCCGTCGAGGAGCACTTCTACTTCTTCTGGCCCCTCATCGTCTGGCTATGCCCGAAGCGCACGCTCCTGGGCGTCAGCGCGGGCATCGCGCTCGCGTCGCTCGCGGCCCGCGCGACGTGCGCCTCCCTGCACGTGAACGTCATCGCGATCGACGTGCTGACGCCGTTCCGGTTGGACGCGCTCTGCTTCGGAGGCTTCCTCGCGGTGGCGGCACGCGGACCGGGTGGGCTAAACCAGCTCGTTCGAGCGCTGAAGATTGGCGCGCCGGCGGCGGCCTTGCTCCTCGCGTGCCTGTACGCATTCAACCGCGTGACCTCGATGTGGACGCTACCATTGCACGAGGTGCGGACCTCCCTCTTTGCCGTCCTCTTCGGGTCGATGATCGTGGCTTCCGTCGCCACCCCCCCCGAGCGGCTTCTCTCGCGCATCTTTCGCTCGAAGGCCATGGTCTCTCTCGGCAAGTACAGCTACGGCCTCTACGTCCTCCATCATTTCTTCTCCTATTATTTCATGAGTCACCGCACCGAGTTCGTGGTGGCGGGCTGGGTCGGGTCGCATCTGCTCGCCGTCTTCCTGCAGGCGGCGGTGGGCCTCGGCCTCTCCATCGTCGCCGCACGACTGAGCTTTCGATTCTTCGAGAAGCCGTTCCTCGAGATGAAGCGCCTATGGACGTCGAAGCCCGCGCCCGCGGACGCACTCGTCGCCGAGGCCGGGGCGAGCAGCCCCGGTGGTGCAGGGGCGTCCGGCCAGTAAGCCGCGTCGCCGCGAGGACCACGGGCTCGTCCTTGCCTCCACCGTCGCCGCGTGATTTTATCGCGTGGCCTGGAGCCGATCATGCTCCGAGAACGGGACCCGCACGTGACCGAATTCCCCGACGTGAGCCTGCTCGTGACGCACTACAACCGGAGCGAATCACTCGAGCGCCTGCTGAAGAGCTTCAAGGACACAGGCACCGTATTTGGCGGCATCGTCGTATCGGACGACGCGAGCAAGCCGGAGCATTTGAGACGCCTCGAGGAGCTTCGGGAGACGTACGGCTACCGGCTGATCACGACGCCGGTGAACCGCAATCTCGGCAACAATCTGAACAAAGGCCAGGACGCCGTCACGACACCCTACACGCTCTACGTGCAGGAGGACTTCACCCCGACTGCCGCCTTCTCGAAGACGTTCCCGGTTGCTTGCGACATTCTCAAAGAGCGCGCGGACTTGGATATCGTGAGGATGTACGCGGGCGCGAGGTATCCCTATACGAAGCCATACAAGAATGGCTTCTCCGAGATGGTGTTCAAGCTCGCAAAGCCGGGATCCGCCAAGTTCTTCTATTACAGCGACACGCCGCACCTGAGGCGGAGCAGCTTCTTTGCCAAGTTCGGAAGGTATGCCGAAGGGATCAAGGCCATCAAGACGGAGAAATGTATGGTCATGTCCTTCCTCCAAGCAGGCGGAAGGGCTGTCGTCTCCGACGAGAACCTGTTCTCCCACGAGAATCTCGCGTTCGAGCCCAGCACCCAGGACTACAGCGCGTTCTTCCGGATCAAGCAGAAGATCCCCGATCCGATCTTCGATCTCGTGTGGACCGCCAAGCTGACCGCGCAGTACCTGGTGAAGCCGTACCGGCACTGAAGATGTGTCATCTCGAGGCGGGTCGCGAACACCGTCAGTAGCGCAGCTCTCCGCTGTCGACGAGAAAGCCGAGGGACCCGTACCCCGAGGACAGCGGCCCATAGGGAGCCTGGTTCAACCAGCCGTAGACCAGCGCCGCGGTGAACGCGACGTGCCGCGAGACTGTGTAGCGGACGTCCGTGCGTGCCTCGAAGGCCTTCACGGAGGACGTGAAGCCTGTCCCTAGCGTATCGGAGGCGAGGATCTGCTCCGCGATCGAGAAGCGGTGCTTCGCATATCCGTAGACCAACGTAGCCGAGGCCGCGTCGTCGGGCAGACCGCGGTAGTCGATCGTCGGCGCGAGCGCGACCTGGAGGCGAAACTGGTTCGTCGAGCCCGAATACCCCGGATAGCGGAGGGTCGTCGGGCTGTTGTAGGCATAGGCGGCCATCGCAACCGGGTAAGGAATGATGTCGTAGCCGGGCTCGATCGGAGGCAGGTGCGAGCGAGTCACGTTGAACCCGGCCCCCAGCTCGGTGATGCTGTGGCGCGTTAGAGAGTGGCGCCACACCTCCTCCACCAGGCCGATGTCGCTCTGGGGTGCACACTCCGGGACGGGCTGGTTGGGCTCGGCGACGAGGCCGAGGCACGGGCCATTCACGTTCCTCGAGTCGACGAATTCGCCGGTCGTGATCCACAGGTCCCGGCGCGATGACTCGTACTTGGCAAGAACGTCGACGCGAGGCCCGTATTGAAAGGGGAGGACCGCCTGCGAAGCGGCGCCGATGCCGCCCACCATCAGAAAGGAGGCCGTCACGTTCACGAGGAGCTCCCGGCTCACACGCTGCTCGACGGTCGCGGCCGTCTTGGAGTTCGCGGTGGTGAGGGTCTCCGTCTGGGGCAGGAGGGTGAGCGTCGGCGGGGGAGCGCCTTGTACGGGCGCGGCGAGCCCCGCGTATGCGGTGCTCTGCTTCCCGTAGGACCCCAGCTCCGACAGCGCCACGCGCGTCCGGTCTTCGATCCACTGGGCTGTGAGCGTGGCGCCATCCCCGAGCAGCTCCGTCCGATCTGTGTGCAGCGTGTCCTGCTCGATGAAGGACGGCGTGTCGATCAGGATGAACGACCACTTGTGGAGGCCGGTCGTCGCAGACGGGATCGGCGACGCGATCTCGAAGTAGAGGCGGGGTATCACGTACAGGTCCAGAGCAGGGGGCGTCGGCGCGAGGCCGGGTACCGTCTCGGCGAACCGGAGCCGCGCCTCGGTCGCTGCAGAGAAGTCGTACGTTGTGTGGACGTCGTCCGCGAGCAGCAGTGCGGCAACGGCGCCGATCATTCCGACCCCTGGGTCATTCGACGGCCACGTTTCCCGAAGACTCTCCGCCCCCGGCGCTCACTCGACGACGACCAGGTCGCCAGCCTCGAGCCTGAACGCAGCAGCCTTGCCCTCGCCGCGGGTCAAGCTCGCGAGGCTGAATCGGATCCGGTGGCCCGCGCGGACCACGAAGATGCCGTCGTGGTCCGCGAAATCCGTGATGCCGCCGGCGCTCGCGATCGCCTGCACGACCCCCGCGTTCGGATCCAGGGTGTAGATCCCTTGCTTGCCGACCTCCCCCATCACCGAGACCAGGAGCGGCTGGACATCCTCCACCGCGACGGTGACGTGCGGCGTGACGACGTACTCCGTGAGCCGCGCCTCGAGCTCTCGCGCGAGGTCGGCCGGCCGCTTGTCGCGAACTTCGATCTCTCCGAGGATCGGAAAGGCGATCCGCCCATCGGTGCGCACGCGCGCCTTGGTCGTCATCGTCTCCTGGCCGAACACGTGCACGCTGATCGTGTCCCCGGCGTGAATGCGGTAGTCGTGCGCGGTCGGCGGCTCGGGCGGCATGTCGTTGACCCACACATACGCTCCAGAGCCACCGCAGCCTGCGATTACGCTGGCTGCCGCGAGTGCCATCCAGACATTGTATCTTCGCATCATTGCCCTCAGGAAATTGGCGCCGGACGGACCTTGCTACCCGACGATACCAGGTGGCCTTACGTGCACACCAGCGGTATGGCCCCGTCTGCGCTGGCGCCACGGCCCTCGAGCGAAGCCTCGACGGCGGCCTTCACGTCGCTGGAGAACTTGTCGAGCGTGTGGTGCTTCTCGACGTAAGCGCGAGCCCTCTCTCCTATCGCGCGCGCCCGCGCCGGGTCGTTCCACAGGGAGACCATCGCGGCTCGCATCGCGTCGGCGTCGCCGACGGGGACGAAGATGCCGGTGACGCCGTCCTCGATCACGTCCACCTGACCCTGGGTCCGCGAGCAGATGACGGCCTTGCCCATCGCCATCGCCTCCAGGATGACCGTGATCCCGTTGTCGGTGTCGGAGGCGCGGAGCGGCACGACGACGAAGCGTGAACGCTCGTAGAGCTCGCGCAGCTCCGTCGGAGTCTTGCGTCCGATCGTGACGTTCGTGTTGCCAAGCTTCGAGAACTCTTCCGCGCTCACCCGTCGGCCGAAGCCAAAGCGGTCGACGCGCACGTGATCGGTCGCGACGTGGCATCGCAGGTCCGTCCCGCGCAGCGCCTCGAGCATCGTCGGGTAGTCACGCATCTCGGCGCCCGCGCCGCAGATCATGTCCGTCTCTCTGTCCTTCGGCCGCCAGAAGAGCTGATCGACGAAGTGTTTCACCATGTAGAGCTTGGCCGACGGAACGCCGAGCCTGCGAATGGCGTAGTCACGCTGGACCGACGGCCAGGTCACGATCGCGCTCAGGCTGTCGCCGAAGAGGCGCATCGGGACCCGCACGCTGGGGCGCGAGAACCAGTAAAGCATCGCGACATGAGGCTTGCCCGTTCGCGCGAGCCAGTCGACCGTCATCAGCGCGAGACTCATTCGCTCGCCCCACGTGACGACCACGTCGTACTCGTCGCGACGCCGGCGAATCTCCATCGCCATGCGGATGAGGGGCGGGAGGGGCCGGTACATGGCCGCCAGGTGCCGGGGCACCTGATCGAGGAGCGACAGATCGTACTTCGTCGCGAACATCTCCTCGAAGAGGTACTTGCGGGGGGCCGTCTCACCCGTGGTATCGCGAACCTGCGGTCCCTTCGGGGGCGGACCGCCAAACGCGAGCGCCATGCGCGGTTTCGTCACTCCCTCTAGCTCCTTCCCGCGCCCTGCGACGCGTAAGATGCGTCAGACGGGCTGCTGCTCACGCCAGCCGGCTCGCGAGCGCCTCACGGTCCGCCGGAACGTGACGAGGGTATCATGGTGACGCGCCCGTTGCCAAACGGGGCGGCTCGGGATTCCGCTTGCGTGGGGTAGCCCTTGCTCTTAGAAATAGTCGAGCATGAGGCTGGTTGTATCTCCCGTCGCCGGGACGGCCTGAGCGAGCTCGGGCACCGGGCACCGGGCACTACCGTTTTTCTTCCTGAGCCCTTCTGAGGCACACGCGCACACGCCCATGACTCCACCCCCCAAACGGCGCACGCGAATCCGCCTCGGGCACGTGCCCATCGATGTCGTCACCATGGCGGAGACGCTGGACGACATCGAGGCCATGATCACCTCGGGCACGGGAGGCATGGTCTTCACGCCCAACGTGGACCACGTGGTGCTGGCGGACGAGAACGTGCGCCTGCGGGAGGCCTACCAGGACGTGACGCTGTCGCTCGCCGACGGAATGCCGATCCTGTGGGCCTCGTCGCTGCTCCGGCTGCCCCTCACGCACAAGATCTCGGGCTCGGACCTGCTCTTGCCGCTCGTGGAGCGCGCGAGCCAGCGAGGCTTTCGCGTGTACCTCCTCGGTGGCGCCGATGGCGTGGGCGAGCGCGCCGCCGCGGTCCTGAAGGAGAAGTACCCCAGCCTGATCGTCTGCGGCATCGACTCGCCGAGGGTGGGCCTCGACGACAGCGCGGCGGTCCGCGCGCAGCAGGCCGCGCGCGTCAAAGAGGCACGGCCCGACATCGTGTTCGTGGCGCTCGGGAACCCCAAGCAAGAGCTCTGGATCCATCAGACGTTCGAGTCGCTGAAGCCGGGCGTCCTCTTGGGTATCGGCGCTTCGCTGGACTTCGTGGCCGGCGTCAGCCGACGCGCGCCGCCCTGGGTGTCCCGGATGGGCCTCGAGTGGCTCTTTCGCCTCGGCATGGAGCCGCGCAGGCTCTGGCGGCGCTACCTGCTTCGAGATCCGAAGTTTCTGGCGATCCTCCTGCGTACGGCCCGCCGGCCGCGCCGAGAGCTCCTGATCGACCCATGATTCACGACAGGCAATGAAACCGAAACGAATTCTCGCGACGGTGCTCGCCGTCCTCGGCCTGGCGTCGATCGCGGCGAACGTGTTTCTCTTTCGTCAGGGTCAGACGTACTTCCACGACATGAACGCGGTCCGCCTGGACCCGATTGGCCTGAGCTACTACCCGTCCGACGCCGGTGGCCGGGCGCTGTCCCCGGGGGAGCGCCGCGTCGTGCTCTTCGGCGACTCGAGAGCGCTGATGTGGAAGGAGCCCACGGTCCCAAACCTGCAGTTCGTGAACCTCGGGATCGGCAACCAGACCACCGAGCAGATCATCGAGCGGCTCGACCGCCACGTCGCCGCGCTTCATCCTTCCATCGTCGTGCTCCAGGCTGGCGTCAACGATCTCAAGACCATTCCGCTCTTCCCCGAAAAGCGCGCGGCTATCGTCAGCAGCTGCACGGAGAACATCGAGCGGATGGTCACGATGCTTCGAGCGCTCGGCGCCACGGTCGTGCTGTCGACCATCTTTCCCATCGCCCACGTGGACCTCACGCGGAAGCCGTTCTGGTCGGACGAGGTCGCCAAGGCCGTGATCGAGGTGAATGAGTCGCTTCGCGCGCTGGCGGCCCGTTCCGATCACGTCATTCTCTTCGACGCCTACCAGATCCTCGTCGATTCGCGAGGCCAGGTGACCCCGGCGTACAGCGCCGACATGCTCCACCTGAACCCGACGGGGTATGATGCCCTGAACGCCAAGCTCGTGCCCCTCCTCACCGCAGCGGCGCAAACACCGTAAGCTCGGGTCGCAGGATGCGTAGGGCCGCTTACATCCTCATCTTCCTGGAGCTGATTCAGGAGCGTAACGGCGACATGTTCCTGGGTCTGTGGGACACGTTCATCCACACCCTGCTCGGCATCCCGAACATCGCGCTCCCCATCAAGGTCCGCCTCATCGACTTCATCGTCATCTGCCTCTTGCTGGTCGCTCGAGGGCGCCCGGGCGCGCAGAAGATGCGAGCGAAGCCGATGGACAAGGCGATGTTCGCGAGCCTGGCGACCATCGTGGTCACGGAGATATGGGGCATCGTCATCAACGGCGGCAACTTCAAGGTGACCTTCGTCCAGCTCCGCCCGTTCATCATCATGCAGGTCACGGCGTTCTTCCTCATCGCCGTGCTCAGGACGCCGCGCGACTTTCATGGGCTCGGTAAGGTGATCCTGGCCGCGGCGTTCTGGCGGGCCCTCATGTGCCTCTGGTTCTATCTCTTCGTCGCGCGCCAGATGGATCCCATCCCTCCGTACATGACGACCCACTTCGACTCGGTGACGTTCGTGGTCGGCATCCTGATTCTCTGCAGCTACGCACTCGAGTTCCGGACCGGGAAGGCCATCCTCGCGGCATTTCTCGGCTCAGCGGTGCTCCTCGTCGCCATCCAGCTGAACAACCGGCGCCTGGCCTTCATCAGCCTGTTTGCGGGTCTCGCCGTCCTGTATGCCCTCTTCCCGTCGAACCGCGCGAAGCGGACGCTCAATCGCTACATCGTGCCGACCGTCGGCCTGTACCTGGCCATCGGCCTCGGGACGGGGGCGACGAAGGGTCCCTTCAAACCCCTCGCCGCGATATCGACCAGCGGTGGAGCCGCGGCCGCGCAGGACTCGTCCGCCCGGGCGCGCGACATGGAGAACATGGGCGTCATCCTCCTGCTCACCAAGAGTCCCCTCCTGAGCACCGGGTGGGGGCACGAGTATACGCCGGTCACGAGGGCGTACACGGTGGAGGAGGGCTTCGCAGAGACGTGGTCGATTCCCCACAACAACATGCTCATGATCGTGTGCTTCAACGGAATGCTCGGGTTCATGGGCATATGGATCATCTTTCCGGTGTGCGTGTTCTTCAACGCGCGAGCCTACCGCGCTGCAAGCGCCCCGATCGAGAGGGTCGCTGCGGCGACATCCATCGCCGCGCTCGTCGTTTATTGGAATCAAGTGTTCGGGGACATGGGTTTCATCAACTACGACAATATCCCGATTGTCGCGTCGGCCATCGCGGTCTGCTCGCGGCTGTCGGTGTATACGGGTGGCTGGCCCGAGAAGGGCAAGAGCATGTCCGCAGCACCTGCGCAACGTGGTCCGGCGAAGGTGACCGCCGCGCAGCCGGGAGCTCCGGCTTGATCGAAGCGGCGGAAGAAGCAGGGAGGAGGTGAGCGGCGATGGCAAAGGGAATTCTACTTTCGATTCTGATCATGTCGGTGGTCCTCCCGATCAATGCGTCAAACGACAAGAACGCCGCGCGCGGTCTGAAGAAGACGGTGACCCGATTCATCATCTTCGAGGTCATCTGGGTGATGATGCTGGTGAAGCTCTACCTGCGGTACGCGGAGTAGCCGGAGGCGTTTGCCGCTGGTATGCTCGGGCTCCGATGGGGCTCTTCTCCGATCTCGCTCAGGACGCGCTGTCGCTCGCACGCACCCTGGGCGCAGGTCCGGTCACGCCCAAGGCCGTCGTCAGCGCGATGAGCGGCGATGCCTACGTCGTGCTGGCATTGATGCGCGTGCGCCAGTTCGCTCGCCGCTGGCACATCCCGGTGGTCAACCGCGCTCTGCGGCTCACCCAGATGGCGCTGTACAACGTGGAGATCTCGAAAGACGCTCACCTTGGCGAAGGGGTGAACCTCCTCCATACCGGCGGCGTGATCATCGGAGGCGATTCCCGGATCGGGGCTCGAACGCTCCTCCTCGGAAGCATCACCATCGGTAACCTGGACAACAAGGGCTATCCGCGGATCGGTGAGGATGTGATCGTGGGGGCGGGAGCGCGCATCCTCGGCCCTGTCACGATCGGTCGCGGCGCGAAGATCGGCGCCAACGCGGTGGTCGTCTCGGATGTGCCCGAAGGGGCTACGGCGGTCGGTGTTCCGGCGGTCGTCCGTACCAAGCGACGCCCCGAGGCTTGACCGACGCATGTACGTTCTCGTGAATGCTCGGCGTGTGGTCGGGTTCTGCGTCGTGAGCCTCGCCGCGCTCGCGCTCGGGTGGCACGAGCGTCACCGGATACGCGGTCTGGTCGAGAGGACGGCGCACTCGAACCCCCTCGCGGCCCCCCCCGTTCTGGCACGCGTGGGTGAGCCCACGCCGATGTCGACGGTGGTAGCCGAGCCCATCTTCATCGGTGGGCGAAAGCCGAATTGGCAGGACTGGGGATGGGGCCCACACGACGACGTGCCCAACGGTCCGGCGCGCATCGACATGTCCGGCTGGAAGGGCTGGATCCTCGGCCGCCCCGGGCTCACGGGGGACTTCGGCGGGCTCTCGTTCCGGTTCAAGGCGCCCCCCGAATACGGCGACTTCCTGACGGTCCACCTGGAGAACCAGGGCGACAAGAACTACCCGGTGGTGAAGATCGACGCGGCGCGCGGCAAGGCGCTGCCGGACGGGTGGCGCGAGGTCGCGGTGTCGATGGGGGAGCTGAACCCGGACGAGCGGTCCTTCAACCAGGTCGTCTTCTTCGTCTCGAAGGTCGTCCCGTCGGGCTGGGTGTCGTTCGACAACATCGTCCTGACTGCGCTCCCCGATCCGTCCACGCTTCCTCCGCCGCCCACGAAGGACGTGGCGATGACGATCGATTGGGGGGCGAAGACGCCGATCAACCCGCTCATCTACGGGAGCGCGCTGGGCGACTTCTCGATGGGGATGACGGCGCGCCGCTGGGGCGGCAACCGCTCCTCGCGCTACAACTGGCAGCTCAACGCGGACAACTCGGCGAGCGACTGGTTCTTCGAGAACCACCAGGCCGAGGGCCTCGGGGTGCTCGCGTACCTGAAGGACAGCCTCGACCACGGGATGACGTCCGCGGTGACGGTGCCGATGCTCGGATGGGTCGCCAAGGACACCACGTCCTTCGGATTTCCGAAGTCCATCTTCGGCGACCAGGACGGGTTCGACCGCGAGGCGGGCAACGGCATGAAGGGCGGCAAGGAGATCCGGCCGGGCCCGCCCACCCAGACGTGCGTGGCCGCTCCGCCTGCGTTCATCCAGCAATGGATCGAGGCCATCAAGCGCGCCGACCAGGTGCGCGGCAAGCGCGGCGCCAACGAGTACATCCTCGACAACGAGCCGAACCTCTGGAACCACACCCACAGGGACGTGCACCCCGATCCCCTCAGCTACGACGAGCTGCTCCAGCGGACCATCGACTACGGCTCCGCCATCCGCGCGACCGACCACGACGCGATCATCGCGGGCCCCGCGGAGTGGGGATGGACGGGGTACTTCTATTCGGCGAAGGACATGGTGAGCGGCCCCTCGTCGCGACCCGATCGCAAGGCCCACGGAGACGTCCCTCTCGCCGCCTGGTACCTCAAGAAGCTCCACGAGTACGAGCAGAAGACCGGCACCAAGGTCATCGACGTCTTCGACCTCCATTTCTACCCTCAGGGACAGGACGTCTTCTCGGCCGCCGGGGGGCGCGGCACCGATGCTCTACGCATCCGCAGCACCCGCGCGCTCTGGGATCCCACCTACGTCGACGAGTCGTGGATCAAGGAGCCCGTGATGCTCATCCCGCGCATGAAGGCGTGGGTGGCGGAGAACTACCCGGGGCTCGGGATCTCGATCGGCGAGTGGAGCTTCGGCGGAGAGGGACACATGAGCGGGGCCCTCGCCACGGCGGAGGCCCTGGGGCGCTTCGGCCAGCTCGGGGTCACCTCCGCGTACTACTGGGTCAATCCTCCGCTGAGCTCGCCCACGTACTGGGCGTTCCGTGCCTTCCGGAACTTCGACTCGAAGGGCGGCCGCTTCGAGGACTTCTCTCTCCACACGACGGCGGGGGAGGGCACGTCGCTGTTCGCGTCCCGGGACGAGGCGGGCACACACTACGTGTTCATCGCGCTCAACCTGATGCGCGACTCCATTGCCCGGGCCCACATCGATGCGCCCCCGGGCGGTCACATGTCGAAGCGGCAGGTCTTCCAGTACACCGGGGGACCGCTGGGGTTCGCTCCTCCCAAGCCGCTGCCGAACGAAGGGGCGGCGGTGATCGAGCTCCCTCCCATGTCCATCTCCGTCGTCGACGTGCGTGTCACCCCATGACGGCTCCCGGGTGGCCCATGAGGCCCGAGGTCCTCGCCCGTGAGGGGCTCACCCACGTGCCATGAGGACCGAGGTCCTTGCCCATGAGGGGCTCACCCAGGTGCCATGAGGACCGAGGTCCTTGCCATGAGGGCTCACCCACGTGCCATGAGGACCGAGGTCCTTGCCCATGCGGTGCTCACCCACGTGCCATGAGGTCGCTCGCTGGCCATCGGTGCGGGCGGAGGCTACTATTCACCCCATGGCGGACGCGGGTGACGACGAGGAGGAGGCGGTCAAAGGCCCAACTCCTCAGGAGATTCTGTCGTTCCTCGCCGCGGCTGCCCGGCGGCGTCGCAAGCTGGGCGTCGTCGCCTTCCTCCTGGTCTCGTTCCTCGGGATCGCCTTCTCCATCGTCAAGCCACCTTCGTACGTGTCGGACGTCACGATCGCCGCGCTGACGAACGGCAACGCGATGCGCAAGGCCGCCACCGGAGCGGAGAACAACAACGAGAGCCTGATCAAGGGCGCCGCGACCCAGATCCTGAACGACGAGAACCTCGTCGCGCTGCTCAAGGACGCGGAGATCGTCCAGCGCTGGGACGCCGAGCGCACCCCGCTCTTTCGCCTGAAGGACAAGATCATGGAGCGCCTCGTCGGCAAGGCCTCCCCGGAGGACTTCGAGCGCGGCCTCGTAGGCATGCTGAGGCCGCGGCTGACCGTGACCACCACGGGTGAAGACACCATCAACATCAGGGCGGAGTGGCCGACGAGGGACGGGGCGTACCGGATCGTCACCGCGGCGCAGGCGCGCTTCATGAACACGCAGAAGGCGAGCGCCGTCTCGATGGTCGGGGAGGGCGTGACCATCCTTCAGACCTACGTCCAGCAGCAGGGCACCGAGGTGGCGAAGGCGCTCGCCGAGCTCGAGGAGCTGAAGCGCGCAAAGGACGAGGGCCGTGACGTCGTGAGCCCGGATGCAGGCGCCGTCGCGAGCGCCGACGCAGGCGACGCAGGCGGTCGGGAGGCTGGGGCGGCCCAGCGGGTGGTCGTGAGCCGTGTCGCGGCCCCACCTCCCGTGCCCACCGTGGACCCGGCCCTCAAGCGAAGCCTGGACGAGAAGAAGCAGGAGCTCTCGGCTCTGGAAGACGACCGGCACAAGCGCCTGACCGAGGCGCAAGCCCAGCTCGCCGACTTGAGCGGGACGCTCGGCCCCGCCCACCCGCAGGTGGTGGCGCTCCAGCACAAGGTGGAGTCGCTCAGCCAGCCGTCGCCCGAGGCTGTAGCGCTGCGGTCCGCTGCCGCCTCGCTCGAGATCCAGATCAGCGAGGCCGCCAGCGACGTGTCCGTCGCCAGCGCCAGGAGGTACCTGAGCTCCACCACCACGACGACGGCCCCGCTGGGTGACGGCACTCCCGCTCCGCCGCGGCACCGTGACGCCGAGGCTGCAGGCCTCACCATCATGACGGAGCAGCAGGACGACCCTCTGACGGCCGCCGCGAAGGAGAAGCTCGCCGGCGAGATGCGCCGTTACGACGAGCTCAACGTCCGGTTGCACCAGGCGCAGATCGAGGCGGACGTCGCCGAGGCGTCCTTCAAGTACAAGTTCACGGTGATGTCGCCCGCGGAGAAGCCGAAGAAGGCGAAGCCGCCGCCCGCGTTCGTGTTCGCGATCGGGGGCATCCTCGCCGGTCTCATGCTCTACTTCCTGTTGCCCGCGGCCGCCGATCTGGCGAGCGGTCGGGTCATGGCCTCGTGGCAGCTTCGCAAGCTAGGCATCGAGGCGCTCGGCGAAATCGACTACCACAGCTAAGATACCACCGCTGAGTCACCACACGATGGCGTGGAGTCCGTCGAAGACGTGGAGAAGCCATCACACGTACGCGAGGAGTTCGTCGAGGACGTGGAGAAGTCATCTCCTTACGTGAAGGAGTTATCTCCTTACATGAAGAAGTCATCACACGTACGCGAGGAGTCCGTCGCGGTACTCTCGGTTTTTCGACGTGACGGATTTGGCTCCAAATCCGTCCGCGAGGAGTCACATCAGGTAGCCGTTTCGTCCAAATCGGTCGTCACTGGGTCGATAGACGTCCGATTTGAGCCCAGAGCTTGAAGCAAGGTGTCCCTCGACGTGCGCTCTTCCTTCTTGGCGGCGATGGGGAAGTCATTTCATCGCCTCTCTTGGTCCAGAGCGTACCGATTTCAGCCGGAATCGTCGCTGAGAGGACTCCTTCACGTACGGAGATAACTCCTTCACGTACGGAGATGACTCCTTCACGTACGGAGATGACTCCTTCACGTACGGAGATGACTCCTTCACGTACGGAG
>Ga0302320_10009850_pt1 | contig 20467 bp, 6 predicted proteins | sample Bog_T0_3_FD_202130 | JGI IMG/M metagenome (GOLD analysis project Ga0302320, IMG submission 202130) | Peat permafrost microbial communities from Stordalen Mire near Abisko, Sweden - Bog_T0_3 | ecosystem: Environmental > Terrestrial > Soil > Wetlands > Peat | place: Sweden: Abisko, Stordalen Mire...
TTTGCTTCTTGCCCAAAGCCGCGTTTCACTTTCGCTAGAGGTCACACATGGCTCCCCTCGTTGGAATCATCATGGGCAGCGCATCGGACTGGGACACGATGCAGCACACCGCACTGACGCTCGATGCACTCGGCATTCCCTATGAGAAGCGCGTCATCAGCGCCCACCGCACCCCTCAGCTCATGTATGAGTGGGGCACGAGCGCCGCTTCGCGCGGGCTCAAGGTGATCATCGCCGGGGCCGGAGGCGCGGCCCATCTCGCGGGGGTCGCTGCGGCGCTCACGCCCCTTCCCGTTCTCGGGGTCCCGATGGAGTCGGCCTCACTCAAGGGATTGGACTCGCTCCTCTCGATGGTGCAGATGCCCGGCGGCATTCCCGTGGCGACGTTCGCGATTGGAAAGCCCGGGGCGATCAATGCCGCGCTTTTCGCCGCGGCGATCCTGGCCCACGGCGAGCCGAGGACCAAGGCTGCCCTGGATGATTACCGCGCTGCGCAGTCAAAGAAGGTCGCCGAGACCAAGCTGCCCTAGGGGAGGACCCCTGTTTGGCGGTGACGAGGTAGGGACGGGCGGCCCGCCCGTCCGGGACCTACGAATGGGCCGGAATGCACGCCCGGACGCGCGAGCCGCGCGTCCCTACCTAATTCAGGTCAAATGGAGCCCGCCTCCAACCGGGCGGCGTCTTCCGGGGTGTCCACGTCGAACTCCAGCTCGGGCATGGCCACGCCGGCCACGCGGGCCGGCTCGGAATTCAGGAGGAGGCGGGCCCCGTCCTCCCCTGTGATCGCGGCGAGCGCCGCGAAGTGCTCGCGAAGGAAGAGGGCCGGGGCTCCAAGGCGGCCCCCATAACGGGCGGCGGCAATTCCCAGCCCGCTTCCCGCCTGGGCTGCGACGAGCTTCGCGATCGACGATGCGGAAAAGCAAGGTTGGTCGGACAGGGCGACGAGGGCAGCGTCCAAGGACCGGGAAAACTGCGCGAGAGCCGCGAGGCCCGCGCGGATCGAGGAGGCCATGCCCTCGGTCCACGCCGGGTTCTCGACGACCAGGACGGGCAGCCGGGCGAGCGCGGGGCGGACCCGGTCCGCATTCGCGCCGACCACCACCACCACCGGCCAGGCCGCGGACCCGAGGGCAGCCTCGGCCGCCGCCGCGACCAAGGGTTTCCCCCCGGCCAGGAGCAATTGCTTGGGCGTCCCTAGCCGGCTGGAGGAGCCCGCCGCGAGGATCATGCACCCAAGACGGAGGTCAGCCATGGATGCTTCCCTCCTTTTCGCGAAGGGGCCGGGCGCTGCGGCCGGAAAGGCTCGCCTGGATCTCCGAGAGGATGCTGAGCGCCACTTCCTCCGGGGAATTTGCGCCCAAGTCCAGGCCCACCGGGGCATGGAGTCCTCCGCGCATGGCGGGCGTGATGGGGAAGCCGCCGGCCCCGAGGTCCTCCAGGATCCGGTCCGCGCGCTGCCGCGGCCCGAGGAGCCCGAGGTAGCCGAGCGGGAGCGGCAGCAGGTCGCGGAGCAAGCGCAGGTCGTGCGCGAACTGGTGGGTCATGACCACGGCCAGCGCCCCTGCGCGCGGGGATACCCGGCCGACGAGCGTCTCCGCAGTCCCCGTTGCGATGAGTGTGGCCTCGGGAAAACGCGCGGCTGTCGCAAGCGCGGAACGCGGATCGGCAACCGTCACGCGCAAGCCCAGGTTCGATGCGAACGCGGCCAAGGGTTGCGCGTCGTCGCCGGCCCCAAAGATGAAGAGGGCAGGGGGAGGATCGATGCGTTCGCGAAAGACGGAAGGGGTCGCACCGTTACTTGTTAAATTCGCAGCGAATTTAACAGGTAACGGTGCGACCCCTTCCCCATCGTTTCCCAATCTTGTGCCCAGTTCTGCCGGATCCTCCGCCTCCCAAACCACCTCCAGCTCGGTGGGTCGGCCCGCATCCAGATTTGCGGCAAGTGCGACCGCCCAGGCGGGATTCCTCGGCAGCCGCTCCAGGAACACCTGGACAACGCCCCTGCACCCCTGGCCCGCGCCCCACACAAGGTCGTTCTCCGGCGTTGTGTCATAAAGAAACAAGCCGGGCTTCCCATCCGCGGCCACCTTTTCCGCATGGATCAGCACGTCCTCCTCAAGGCAACCGCCGCTGATCGATCCCATCCGCTTTCCGCCCGGAGTCCTGAGCATCCGGGCTCCTGGGCGTCGATATGAGGAGCCCTTAACGGATACAAGAGTTCCCAACACGCATCCAGCCTCGGAGGCGTCCGAGGCCAGAAAGCGGGAAATGTCTTGGAGTTCCCTCATGCTAACACACCCAACATTAAGTGGTTGTAATGGTTCGCTGGCGATCAGAAAAGGCGTACTATCAGCATCTTAATGGATCAATCTTGTTAAGCTAATTTAATAATCATGTTACTAAAGTGTAATAAAATGGGGTTGCGTCGGCACGGCGGATGCTGTTTCCAAACCCCAAGCAGAATCGGCTCCAGCCGTGATGTGATGGCTCCCAACACAAACCAACAGACATCGCCAAGACTATGAACAAACATTCCGTAAGGAAGTTTCTGGCCGCGCTTTCCCTGATTCTGGGAACCGGCCTCGTTCTGACCGCGGGCGCTCAGGCCCAGACCACAACACCACCCACGCCTGCGCCGGCCGCAGTTAACTCGGACCAGAGTTCCGACCAGGCCGTCCAGCTCCAGAAGTACGTCGTCACAGGATCCAACCTGCTGCAGGCAGGCGACGAATTCGTCGTTCCTGTGACGGTCCTTACGCCAGAGCAGATCGAAACGAGCGGCGAAGCGACCAGCACGCTGGACCTCCTCCGCAAGGTGGAGCCCTCCATCTCGGGCATCGGCGTCGAGAATGCGACGATCTACACGGCCAGCACCTACGGCGGGTCCCTGATCAACGTGCACGGCCTTTCGGTGCTGGTGCTGTTGAACGGGCACCGTGTCGCGAGCGACGCGGCTGAGGCGGTCGGCGGCGACCGGTTCACCGACCTCAACATGATACCGCCCGCGGCCATCGACCACATCGATGTGCTTGAGGATGGCGGGTCCGCCATCTACGGCTCCGATGCGGTGGGCGGCGTCATCAACATCGTCCTGAAGCAGGACTATAACGGCTGGGAGGCGACGAGCCATTACGGCGAGAGCAACAACGACGGCCACTACAATGAGAAGACCTTCAGCGTCACGGGCGGCGTGAGCAACGACAAGACGTCGATCCTCCTCTCCGCGAGCTACGGCGACAGCACGCCGATCCTCTTCAGCCAGCGGCCCTACACCAACCCGGATTATGCCAACGACTACATCCCCGGGGTCATCGACATCTACAGCCTAGCGACCGGCGTCGACGAGGACTACATGCTGAATCCGAAGTACACGGCCCCCCCTGGAGGCGGGCAGTACTCCATCGACCAGTTGATCTCCATGGGTTACTACATCGACGCCGGCAACGACGCGCTGCCCGCGACCGAGGCGGCCTTGATCCCGAAGATCTTCAACTTCGCCACCGGCCAGACGCTGATCGAGGCCTCCAAGGAGTCCAACCTCACCGCCACCGTTTCCCACAAGATCTTTGGCGACAACCTGCAGTACTTCGGAGACTTCCTGTACTCGAACAGCAAGACCCGGTCGACGCTGAATGCCCAGCCGCTCTATCCGTACATTTCCGATCCCTACACGGATGTGTGGTACAACGGCGGCACGCCCCAGCCCCCGGAGCAGTACATCTCCTACACGACGCCGAGCAATCCCTTCTCGCAGGCCTGGATGGACCAGGGCGCCAACGGCTCCGCCGGCTATGGCGTGGACGTGCACGCGCGTTTCATCCAGTACCCCCGCATCTTTGCGGATGACTCGACCGCGATCAACTTCACGAACGGATTCAAGGGCGACATCGGCAGCGACTACTCGTGGGAGGCTTCCAGCACGATCAGCCGTTACCAGATCGACTACACGAACCAGAACGTGATCAACGCGGCGAACTTTTTCGCGGCGCTGGCGAACGGCTCGCTCAATCCATTCGCGACCGTCCAGGCCCCTGGCGTTTTGCCCGGCAACATCCTTGGCACGGCATCGATGAACGGCCTCAGCACCCTGAGCGACGTGAACTTCGTATTCCGCGGTTCGCCCAAGGAATGGACGTTGCCCGCGGGAGGCGTGAGTTTCGCGCTGGGAGGCTACTTCTCGCGCGAAGTGCTCACTGCGCAGGCGGACGCCAACACAGTCGACTATGGCTGGCTGAATTCGCCGTCCATCCTCCCGATCAACAAGTCCCGCGAGGACCTCGCCTTCTTCGGCGAAGTCCAGATCCCGATCTTCGGAAAGGGGCTCCAGGTGCCGCTCGGCCACTCGCTCAGCGTGGACCTGGCGGGACGCGTCGAGGACTACGGCGGCACGGTAGGCGAGTCCAAGGTGCCGAAGTTCTCCCTCAAGTACCAGCCCTTCAACGACGAGTTCACGATCCGCGCGACGGTGGGCAAGTCCTTCGTGGCCCCCGTGATGTACGCACTGTACGGCCCCACCAACGAAGGCTCCTCGAACAATATCACCTACACCCCGTACGGGACCACGTCGCCCCTCGGGCCGCTTCAGTTCAACTCGGAGGGAGGGTCCAACCCGGACCTGAAGCCGTCGACCGCGACGACCTGGACCGTCGGAGCCCAGTTTGACCCGAGCGGGCTCCAAGGCCTGAGCTTGAAGGCGAACTACTTCTCCACGCACCAGCTGGGTCTCCCCGGCTCGGTCGACCAGCAGACCATCGTGCAAAGCGTGGAAGACTTGGGCGCGTCCTCGCCCTACGCCTCGTATGTGCACTTTGGTGGACCCAATGGTCCCGGCCCCGTTGGAAATGCCGGCGGACAGATCACCGGCCACCCGAAGTCGGTCGTTTGGCTGGACGTGCCCACCCAGAACACGGGGGGCACCTGGACCAAGGGAATCGACGCCACGGCCGAGTACAAGTTCACGACCACGAATGCCGGCAAGTTCGACATCACGTCGTCGGCCGTCATTTACACGGACGTCACCTACTCGGATACGGTCACGGATCCCTACTACAGCTACCTCGGGGACGTTTCCACGACCCTCGGGACGGAGGCCCGCTATCGTCTGTTCAACACGGTCGACTGGAAGTTCAAGGGATGGCAGGCGACCATCAACCAGACGTTCATCCCGTCGGTTGAGGATGTCGGCTCCGGCGGGGCCAACTCGGCCGCCGGCGTTCATGTCGGCTCGTATTCCCAGTTCGACGCCTCGGTCGCCTACACCTTCAGGGATGGCGACTTCGGGATCGGCAACTACCTGACCGGCCTCACGGCACGGGTGGGCATGAATAACGTATTCAATGAGTATCCGCCCGTTGCGTTGAACGCCGAAAACGAGACCAAGGCTGATGTCGGCTTCTACGACGGAGCAATCGGTCGGATGGGCTACATCGACCTGACCTACAAGTTCTAATCACGATACCTGGTACTAATCACGACTGACTGGTATTGTCGCAAGCGCCCCCGGGGAAACCCGGGGGCGCTTTTCTTTGGTGTGGCGAGGCGGATTGAGAGGCCGTGACTTCCTCTCTCCGGTCGCTTTTCGTTCGCCAAGCCTCACACAGTCGACCTGCGAGAGAGTTTTCCGGCACAAGCGGATTCAGCCTCCGGCGCGGTAGGGACGCCCGGCCCGGGCGTCCGGGCATGCTTTCGGTTCCATTCGTAGTTCCCGGACCCTTCGACAATCTCAGGGCAGGCTTGGCGAGCCGCCCGTCCCTACCCTTAAAGCGCCCTAACCTGAATCTTCTCAAACTTCCGGGCGAACAGGTGGTTCAGCCCGAACGCGGCCAGGTACCCGAAGGTGCAGATCGCGAAGAGGACCGCGTAGCCCCCCGAGATGTTGTGGGACGCCTTGAAGGCGTCGAGCAGCCTTCCGCAAAAGAACGGAAAGATCATCCCGCCGACGGCGCCAAAAAGACCGCCCAGGCCCAGGACCGAGGCCACCGCGTTCTTCGGAAACATGTCGGATACTGACGTGAATAGGTTGGCCGACCAGGTCTGATGCGCCCCGCACGCGAGGCCCAGGAGGAGGACCGCAGTCCAGTTGCCCGCCGTCCCGACCAGCAGGATCGGCAGCGTAAGGAGGGCGGAGACGAGCATGACGGTCTTGCGCGCCCGCGTGATGCTCCATCCCCGCTTGATCAGGCTCCCGGTGATCCAGCCCCCGGAGAGGCTGAGGACGGAAACGAGGGCATAAATGGAGGCGAGAAGGGGCCAGTTCTGCCTGATATTCAGGCCCCGCGATTTGTTGAAGTAGTCCGGGAGCCAGATCAGGAAGAACCACCATGTGGGATCCGTGATGAACTTCCCGGCGATGAAGGACCAAGTCTGCGGGTATCTGAGAAGCCTGACCCAGGGGATCTTCTCCCCAGTCGAAGTTCCGCTGACGCCGTCCTCGATGTGCGCCAGCTCGGCCGGGCTAAGGCGCGGGGACTTCTCCGGGACTTGGTAAAAGGGAAGCCAGAGCGCAAGCCAGACGACCCCGGCGAGCGCGGCCACGCCAAAGGTCGCCTGCCATCCCCAGTTGACGGCGATCCACGGCACAACGAGGGGGGCGAGCATCGCGCCGCAGTTTGCCCCGCAGTTCATGAAGGTCGTGGCCAGCGCCCGTTCCCTCTGGGGAAACCAAAGGGCGATGGACTTGAGCCCCGCGGGGAAATTGCCGCCCTCGGAGAGACCGAGGCCGGCCCCGCCAAGAAGGAAGCCGCGAAAACTGGAGGCGAAGCCCTGGCCGAGCGCCGCGAGGCTCCACGCGGCGACCGAGATCGCGTAGCCGAGCTTTGTCCCGAACGTGTCGATGAACCACCCAAAGGCCATCTGGCTGACCGCATAGGCCCCCTGAAACGCGGAATTCACCAGGCCGAAGTCGGCGTTGGTCCAGTGCAGCCTCTCGTCGAGGATCGGCTTGATCAGGGACAGGATCTGCCGGTCCGCGTAATTGATGGTGGTCGCCAAGAAGAGCAGCGAGCACACAAACCACCGATAACGGCCCAGGCGGGCCGTAGGCGGACGGGGGTGGGGCATGGGGCCGGTTGCTAGAGCGGCCGGCTATGGCGTGGAAGGCTTCGCGGCCTGGGCTTTGGGATGGGGAGGAGGCGGAAACGCGGGAACGGTCAGGCGCATGGGGGGATATCCCTCGGTCGACAGCTCAATCTTGTCGCCTGGCGCAAACGTATCGGGATCCGTCCAGAAGTGACTGATAGTGTAGGTGGCGGTCTTTTCCTTTCCCGATGAGGTCGTCTTGACCGTAATCGGGAGCGGGCCCGCGACCATGCTTCGCACCCGAAGATTGAAGGCTGCCGGAGCGGACTGTCCCGGCAGCGCCGGCGCCCGGGAGAAGCCTGCGAACACGGGGATCCTGTGACCCTTGCCATAGGGTCGCTGCGATTGCCCGAACATGCGCGCCAACTGCTGGACCTGGGCCTGGTAGCGGGCCACGCTCCCATTGGCCGTATCCAGCTTGGACTGAAGCTGGGCGACCTGGGCCTGGGCCGAGGCCAGGTCCGACTTGGCCGTCGCCAAGGTCGCCTGCGCTGCCGCAAGGTTGGTGTTGGCGAGGCCCAGCTGGAACTTGAGGCGATGGTCGCGGTGGGCAAATGCGACCGCCACGGCAGCCACGAGGATCAACGCGGCCGTCAGGACGACAATGGGGAGGCGGCTGGTATTGGAACTTGATGGTTTTGTATCCATGGGGAGGAAAAACGATAGCCCCGCATACCAGCATAAAGTTGTCCCTGTCAAGGGGCCAGGGCTTCATGGCATTAGATTATCTACTCACTCATTAGAAATTCTTTACAACATGGCCCGCAAACTTGCCTCCGAAGCGTCGCTTCTTGACCTGCCGGACGCGACGGAGGAACGGTCGTACCCGTGGCCTTTTCGAGGCCCTTCCCCGGTTTGCTCCAGACAGACCAGCTTCGCGCAGTGAGGGCTTTCCTTCCGCCTCGGCGAATGGATCCAGTCCTGTTGTGTGTCCGGTGGAGAGGCTTAGTCGCAGTCTTGGCGGTGGGATTACTGATGGCACTCCCTGCGGCATTGGCGCAGGACCAAAACTGGGAATTCTTCACACAGGAGGGAAATGGAACGGCCGGAGAATCCAACGGGGCGGGAACCGGAGCGCTCTTCAACATGCCGTTTGCCGTGACCCTGGACAACCAGGGAAACATGATCGTGGCTGACGCCGCGGGGAGGACGATTCGGCGCGTGAGTTTCTCCGAGGGTGTGACGACCCTGGCAGGTCCGACCGGATTCGGCGAACCCGCTGGCGTTGCCGTCGACTCGAGCGGCAGGATCTACGTGGCCGACTCGATGAACAATACGATCGATGTGGTCAACGGCGATGGAAGCGTGAGCGTCATTGCCGGAACCTCCGGCACGGCGGGCAGCGCGGATGGGTCCGGAACCAGCGCGCAGTTCAACGGGCCCACGGGGCTGGCGTTGGATGACCACGGCAGTCTCTATGTGGCCGACACGAGCAATTCCACCATCCGACAGCTGGCCCTGAACAATTCTCCGGTCAAGGTGACGACCATCGCAGGGACCGCAACGGTGACAGGGCACGCCAACGGCTCAACCGGCACGACGTTTAACCAGCCCCAGGGCCTTGCGTTCTCTTACAACGGAGTACCGATGCTCTACGTTGCCGATACCAACAATGATACGATTCGCGCGATCAACCTCAATAACGGCCAAGTATCCCTGTATGCGGGCATTACCAACTCCGCCGGGCATTCCGATGGACCCGCCTCAACCGCGATATTCAACACACCCACCTCCATCGCCTCGGACGGGAATGGGGATCTGTTTGTCACCGACTTCGGAAGCGACGTGATTCGCGAGATCGACGGCTCTGGCAACGTGACCACGTTGGGTGGAGTCAACGGGACGCCGGGAAATTCCGACGGCATTGGCACGGCAGCGCTGTTCAAGACGCCCCACGGCGTGGCGGCCGACAACGATGGCAACGTATACGTGGCCGACATGGGCAATAATGAAATCCGCATCGGGTTCTCGGAGGACAACGTCGGGTTCCCTCTGTTTGCGGTCTTCGAGCAGATCAACCTGGATCAGACGAGCGCGGCGACGCCGGCCTTGGACCCAATCCAACCCTACTCGGCCTCCGCCCAATCCCCGGATCCCGGAACGGTCGTCGTTACGCCCACCGCCACCGGGATGGGTTCACTTTCGCTGCCCTTCGATCCAAGGAATGTCGATTTCGAGGTCGACGACGCCAGTTTCCCGAGTGGCTCGGCAGGACTGGCGGACTTGGAGGTCCTCGACGGCACCTATACATTCACGGCCCCCGGTCAACCCCCGGACTCTGTTTCGATCACGGACGATTGGTTCCCGACCACGGGCCCCAAACACCCGAGCGGCCTGCCTCCCGAAATCATCTCTGCAACCAACGCCGGGTGGGTCGGGGGCGTGCTCGTCGTTTTGGATCCGACCCAGGACGCCGTGCTCACACTCGCCACGTATCCTGGATGGGGCGCACTGGCCGCGCCTGCGTTCGACCACATGCAGGTTCAGCTGCGCGGCCAGAATGACAACGTCAGTTTGGACCAGGAAGCCTTTTCATCCGGCGTCATGGGGGCACCTGCTTCCGACCCCATCACCTCCTTCACGATCCCGGCCAAGACTCTGACCGCGGGGAACTTCTACAACGGCCAGATCCAGTACAACACGATCGTCGATATGAACGACGCCGGCCTCGCCGGCTACAATGTCAGCACCAGCTTTACGGTCGCCGCCCAAGGGCTGGCGCCGACGATACCCGGCGGCGACGAGCCGCAGAGCGCCTCGGTGTATGCCGGCCAGCAGGCCAGTTTCTCCGTCGGAAACAACGGCAACAACAACTTCACGTACCAGTGGATGGAATCGACGGACGGAGGAAAGACTTGGGCGGACCTCTCCGACAACGGGATCTTCAGCGGCAGCCAGACGCAGAACCTGCAGATCTCCTCGGTGACTTCCGCGATGAATGGCGCGGAATTCGTCGCCCTGGAATCGAACATTTTCGGAAGCACGCCGAGCAATCCGGCCACGCTTACGGTGCTCAGCCTTGTGCCGACGGTCGTCCTGCAGTCGCCGAGCGAAACGGTCTATTCGGGGCAGGCTGTCAGCTTCTCGGCCGGCGCAACCGGGGCCGGCCCGTTGAGCTACCAGTGGCAGGAGTTGACGAAACAGGGAGGCGCCTGGACCAATCTGACGGACGGTAATGGGATTGTCGGGTCGGAGACTGGGACGCTCACGGTGGGCTCGGCGAGCCCTTCCATGTCGGGCTATGAGTTCCAGTTGGTGATCAAGAATTCCTCGGGCACGGCCACGAGCGCTCCCGTGACGCTCACGGTGACGCCCGTTCCCTCCGGCGACGGCGTGGCGTATGAATTCACGACGCTGGCCGGGCTTCCGCCCGGAAGCGCGGACGGGTCAGGCAGTGCCGCCCGGTTCCAAAATCCCAATTCGACGGCGACCGATGCGGCGGGAAACGTATACGTCGCGGACACCGGCAATGACACGATTCGGATGATCACCGCGTCCGGGGTGGTGACCACGCTGGCGGGATCCCCCGGCATGCCTGGGACCGCCGACGGGCAGGGGACTGCCGCGCAGTTCAACCAGCCCTCCGGCGTTGCCGTGGACGGCTCCGGCAACCTGTACGTTGCGGACGGCAACAATTTCACGATTCGCAAGATCACGCCGGCCACGGCGGGAGGAGCCACGGTTTGGACGGTGACCACACTGGCAGGCAGGGCGAGCGCACCCGGGACCAACAATGGGACGGGAACGGCGGCCCAATTCAACTATCTCGGCGGCCTGGCCCTGGACGGCAGCGGCAACCTGTACGTCGCCGACAGCGGCAACAACGCCATCCGGATGATCACCGCGGGAGGCGCGGTGACGACGTATGCAGGTTTGCCGGGAACGTCCGGTTCGTCGGATGGCACGGGCACGGCGGCGCGGTTTTCCAACCCCACAGGCGTGGCCTTGGACGGCGCGGGTGACCTCTACGTGGCGGACTTCGCCAACTGCACGATCCGGAAGGTCGCCCCGGGCGGGGTCGTCTCGACCGTTGCGGGAAGAGTGCAGGTCTACGGCTCCGCGGACGGGACCGGAACCGCTGCGGTGTTCAACGGCCCGAGCGGCGTTGCGGTCGATGGAAACGGCACTGCGTATGTCGCGGACGAGGGCAACAATGTGATCCGGAAGATTTCGTCCGGTGCCGTCGTGACAACCCTGTCTGGCAATTCGAACCTGGCCGGCTCCACGGATGCCGCCGGAACCGCGGCTCTCTTCGACGGACCGTCCGGCCTCTCCGTCGATCCCTCGGGCAACCTTTTTGTGGCCGACAACGGCAACTGCACCATCCGGAGGATCACGCCGGGAGGGTTGGTGACCACGTTCGCCGGTGCCGCGAGCCCGGGGTCGGCGGACGGGGTGGCGAGCGCCGCGCGATTCAACGCCCCCCACGGCCTGGCCGTTGACAGCGCCGGGAATGTGTATGTCGCGGATTCCTACAACAGCACCGTCCGCGAGATTTCTCCGGGTGGAACGGTGAGGACACTGGCCGGCCAGCCGGGCAACCCGGGTTTTGCGGACGGGCAGGGCTCGCTCGCGCAATTCGGGGGGCCCTTTGCCGTCGCGGTCGACGGTACGGGAAACGTCTACGTGGCCGACGAGCAAAGTTCGACGATCCGAAAGGTCACCCCAGGCGGCCTGGTGACCACCCTTGCGGGGTCGGCATGGAACAACAACTGGTCGGACGGGACGGGAACATCCGCCAGGTTTTCCTCCCCGCACGGGGTGGCGGTGGATGCGTCCGGCAACGTGTACGTCGCGGACATGAACGACAACACGATCCGCAGGATCACGCCCGGGGGCGTGGTGACGACGATTGCGGGACAGCCGTTCAACCAGGGAAACGCCGATGGGAGCGGGACTGCGGCCCGTTTCAACACCCCGACCTCGGTGGCCGTCGACTTGGGCGGCAACCTGTACGTGACCGACTACAACAATGAAACCCTGAGGAAGGTCACGCCAACGACATCGGGCGGCACGACGACATGGACGGTGACAACGCTGGCGGGGGTTTCGCAGCAGCGCGGAAACGTGAACGGGACGGGGACGGCGGCCCGTTTCAACAACCCGGATTACGTTGCCGTCGACTCCTCGGGCAACCTGTTTGTGGATGAAACAGGATCCAATGATGTCCGGAAGGTGACCCCCGCCGGGGCCGTGACCACGGTGGGCGGGAACGCGGGGAGTTCAGGAACTCGGGATGGGCTTGGGCAGGCGGCGGAGTTCAATTTTCCGACGGGAATCGCAGTCGACGGCACGGGCAATCTCTACGTTTCGGACTCGGGCAACAACACGATCCGCAAGGGGTCTCCCTCTTTGGCGAGCCTTCCCGTGATCTCGACCCAGCCCCAGTCGGCTACGGTCCCTCCCGGCGGCAGCGCCTCCTTTTACGTGGTGGCCACGAGTGCCACGCCCTTCGTGTTCGCATGGCAGGTGTCCATGGACGGAGGAAACTCGTGGACCGGTCTAAGCGATGGAAATGGCGTCTCCGGGTCGGCGACACCGACGCTGTCGGTTGCGAACGTCCCTTCCGAAGCCAGTGGCGTCGAGGTCGAGGCGTTGGTTTTCAACGAGGCGGGCGCGGTCACCAGCGCAGCGGCGACGCTCACGGTCACGTCCAATCCGGTCATCTCCATCCAATCCGGCAGCGAAACCGTGCTGGCGGGCCATGGCGTTAGCTTCTCGGCGGGCGTCTCGAGCGCTTCCGCCACCACGTACCAATGGCAGGAGTCGACGAATGGCGGGGGTTCATGGACGCCGTTGTCGGACGGGGCCGGAATCAGCGGTTCGGCCACCCCCACGTTGAACCTCAGCGGGACGGCCGCTGGTTCGCTCGCAGGGAATGAATTCCGACTTCTCGCCACAAATTCGTCGGGCTCGGCCACGAGCACCCCGGTGACGCTGACCGTGAGCCCGGTGCCGCAGGGCGCCACCGTCGGGTTCGACTTTTCCACCATTGCGGGGCAATCGGGGGTGGGCGGCACGGACAGTCCGAACGGCCCGGGGAGCGCGGCGCGGTTCAACGACCCCAATGGCGTGGCCGTGGATGCGGCGGGCAACGTGTATGTGGCGGACTCCAACAATGACGTGATCCGAAAAGTCTCCGCGGGGGGAGCCGTGACCACGCTGGCGGGCGCCGACGGCAGCGCCGGATTCTCCAACGGCCTGGGAAGCGCCGCCCAATTCCGCACCCCCGGCGGGATTGCGCTGGACGCCCAGGGCAACCTGTACGTAGCCGATTCCGGAAACAACGCAGTCCGCAAGATAGCGCCGTCCGGGTCAGTCTCGACCCTTGCGGGCGGGGGGGGCTCCGGCAACCTGGATGGCGCCGGGAGCGCCGCGCAGTTCAGTTTTCCGCGCGCCGTGGCTGTCGACGCCTCCGGGACGGTGTATGTCTCGGACAGCGGCAACAACGAGATCCGGAAGATCGACACGTCGGGGAACGTCACGACACTGGCCGGCGCGGGACAGCGGGGAAGTTCGGACGGCCAGGGGAGCGCCGCGCAGTTCGGCAATCCCGTCGGCGTGGCCGTGGATTCACTCGGGAACGTGTTTGTGGCGGACAGCAACAACGGGACGATCCGCGAGATCAGCCCGTCCGGCGCGGTGACAACCTTTGCGGGCCAGGCCGGCCACTATGGCTACCTGGCCGGGACAGGCACTGCCGCAAACTTCAGCAACCCGCAGGGGCTGGCCATCGACGGATCCGGAAACCTCTATGTGACGGATTCGAACAACCAGACCGTGCGCACGATCACTCCAACGGGGGTGGTCGCACTGCTGGCCGGCAGTGTGTATCGGAGCGGCGCGGCGGATGGCCCTGCCAGCACCGCGCAGTTCAACGGTCCGATCGGGGTCGCCGTGGACGCGGCGGGCAACGTGTATGTCGCGGACTCGGGCAGCGATACGGTCCGGAAGTTCACGGCAGCCTCGGCCACGGTATCGACGCTGGCCGGACAGGCGGGCATAGGCAGCACGGACAGCCCGGGCGGGCCGGGCAGCGCCGCCCGGTTCTTCAGCCCGCAGGGCGCGGCCGTGGACAGCGCAGGCAACGTGTACGTGGCGGATTCCTCCAATGGCACGGTCCGCAGGATCAACCGGGCCGGCGATGTGACGACCCTTGCCGGCTTCGCGGGACAGTTCGGGAACACAGACGGGGCGGGAAGCGCCGCCCGATTCAGTTCCCCGCAGGGGGTGGCCGTCGACGTCATGGGCAGCGTTTATGTTGCGGACGCAAACAACAACAGCATCCGGGTGATCACACCATCGGGGTCGGTCTCGACGCTCGCCGGCGGGGCGGGATTCGGGAACTCGGACGGGACCGGAAGCGCCGCGAGATTCAATTCACCCCAGGGCGTGGCTGTCGACCTCCTGGGCAATGTGTATGTGGCGGATACAAGCAGCAGCAGCATCCGGATGATCACTCCATCCGGCGCGGTATCCACGCTGGCCGGCGGGGCGGGGTCCGGCTGGGCGGATGGGGTGGGGAGCGCGGCCATGTTCTGGTTCCCCCGGGGAATTGCCGTGGACGGCGCGGGCAACTTGTACATCGCGGATGCCGACAACGCGGTCATCAGGAAGATCACGCCGACCTCGGTGTCCGGGGTGACGACATGGACCGTCTCGACCCTGGCGGGCAATCCAAGTTTCCGCGGTTCCTTCGACGGGACCGGCACCTCGGCCCAGTTTTCCTATCCGTCCGGTCTGGCCATTGACACATCGGGCAACCTGTACGTGACGGACGGCTCCAACGATGTGATTCGCATGGTCACACCGGCCGGCGTTGTGACCACCGTCGGCGGCATTCCGGGCCAGTCCGGCAGCACGGACGGGATTGGGAGCGCAGCGCGTTTCGACCAGCCCTACGGCATCGCGGTGGACGGCTCGGGCAACCTGTTTATTGCCGATACCTCCGGCGAGACGATCAGGGAGGGGGTGCCGACCGCCGTTTCTCCCGTGTCCATCATCGAGCTTCAGTCCGGCAGCGAGACCGTGATCGCTGGCCAGGATGTCAGTTTCTCAGTAGGAGTCAGCGGTGGCCCGTCTCCGACCTACCAGTGGCAGGAGTCGACGGACAACGGGGGCACTTGGACGACCCTGACCGACGGAAATGGGATCAGCGGATCCGGCACCGCCACGCTTGCGATCGATGCGACGAACACGGCGATGTCGGGCCACGAATTCCATGTCGTGGCGACGAATTCCTCCGGCTCCGCGACGAGCACACCGGTGGCGTTGACGGTCACTCCGCTGCCAGTCGGCGACATTGTAAGCTACGATTTCAGTACCCTCGCCGGGAATCCCCCTGCCAGTGTTGACGGCACGGACGCGGACGCGCGCTTTAATCAGCCTCTGGGTGTTGCTGTAGACGGTTACGGGAATGTCTATGTTGCCGACACCAACAACGACACAATCCGCAAGATCTCGGTCGCCGGGACGGTCACGACCTTGGCCGGGGACTCCGGCCAAGTTGGCAGCGCGGACGGCACCGGAACCGCTGCTCAATTCAGCGGTCCCCAAGGCGTCGCTGTGGACAATGCCGGGAACGTCTATGTGGCGGATTCCGAAAACCAAACGATTCGCAAGATTACGCCCGCAGGGGTTGTAACCACGTTGGCAGGAAGCCCAGGCAGTTATGGCAGTGCGGACGGCGTGGGAGCAGCAGCGCAGTTTAATGATCCCGCTGGAGTCGCCGTGGACGGCGGAGGAAACATTTATGTGGCCGATACGGGCAATGACACGATTCGCGAGATCACACCGGGCGGGATGGTGACTACCCTGGCTGGGATGGCCGGCGCCTCCGGGAATGTCGATGCGTTGGGCACAGCAGCACGTTTCAATCTTCCCGATGGCGTGGCAGTGGACAGCGCAGGAAACATTTACGTCGCAGACAGCTTCAACGAATCGATACGCAAAATAACTCCTGCAGGCAGTGTCTCGACACTGGCGGGGGGTAGTTTCGGCAGCAGTGACGGCATAGGAAGTGCGGCCCAGTTTAACGGCCCCGAAGGTGTGGCAGTGGACAGCGTTGGCAACGTATATGTTGCAGACAATGGGGACTATACGGTGCGCCAGATCACGCCGGCAGGGGCCGTATCTACGCTGGCAGGCGGACAGTACGGCAGTGCCGACGGCACTGGCACTGCGGCACAGTTCGCACAACCCTCAGGTGTTGCGGTGGATGGCACTGGGTACGTCTACGTCGCCGATTCTTACAATGAAACGATCCGCAAGATTTCCCCCGCAGGGGGGGTGACTACCCTAGCCGGCGCTCCCAGCGCTGGTCGTGTAAACGGCACCGGGAGCGCCGCTCGCTTCGACAATCCGTCGGGGGTAGCAGTGGACAGTGCCGGCACTGTATACGTGGCAGATGCCTACAACAGCGAGATCAGAAAGATTACGCCTTCCGGCCAGGTGACAACGTTGGCCGGCGTTGCGAACCAAGGGGGTTACCAGAATGGCGTTGGAAGCAACGCCCGGTTTGCAGATCCAAGTGGCGTGGCGGTGGACACGATTGGCAATGTCTATGTGGCGGACTCCGAAAACCAAGCGATCCGCAAGATCACGCCGACGGGCGATGTTTCAACTCTCGCTGGCGGGAGTTCTGGCAGCTCCGATGGTTCCGGCAGTTCGGCACAATTTAACAGGCCCAGTGGGATCGCGGTTGACAGTGCCGAAAATGTTTACGTAGCCGACACCTACAACGACACGATCCGCAAGATAACTTCGGCTGGAACGGTGTCCACGTTGGCTGGCAGTCCGGGCCAGAGCGGGAGCGCTGATGGATTGGGAGGTTTGGCGCGGTTTTCCAGCCCTTCGGGAGTGGCTGTGGACGGACAAGGGAATGTCTTTGTTGCGGACGCCTACAACCAGGAGGTCCGGAAGATAACGCCGAACGGACAGGTGACGACGCTTGCTGGTAAGGCCGGAGGATGGGGCGCCGACGACGGCCCTGGGAGCACTGCCAGGTTTAGCTATCTGGGCGGTTTGGCTGTCGACGGGACTGGCAATCTCTACGTTTCGGACAGCGGCAATGCCCTGATCCGCAAGATTACGCCAGATGGCATGGTTAGCACCGTGGCAGGCGGCCACTATGGCAGCTTCACCGGCATTGGCAATTCAGCGGGTTTTTCTGGACCCAATGGCTTGGCGGTTGACGGAGCGGGGGATCTATACGTTGCCGACACATACAATAATGCGATTCGCAAGGGCGTCCCTGTCGGCGTGGCTCCTGTCGTGATTTCGACCCAACCCATGGATATAACGGTGGCCGCCCCAAACGGGGCGTCCTTTATGGTAGGGGCCAGCGGTGCTGCGCCTTTGTCGTACCAATGGCAGGTTCTGGCGCCAGGCGAGGGCGCCAACTGGACCAACGTGATCGATGGAACGGCGCATACCGGTTCCCAGACGGCCACGCTCTCGATTGCGGCGACAGATGCGACCTTCTCCGGTGACCAGTTCCGATGCACGGTGACCAACGCAGTCAGCTCTGTGACCAGCGAGGCCGCCACGCTCACCGTGAATTCAGAGCCTGGCATCACAGTGCAGGCCGGCGATGCGTACAGGGCCCCCGGAGAGTCGGCGGTCTTCACGGTCAGCGCAACGGGAACGCCCCAAGCAACCTATCAGTGGCAGGAGTCCACGGACGGCGGCAATACCTGGACAACCGTGACGGATTCGGCGGCGTTCAGCGGCGCGACCACGAGCTCGCTGCAGGTGAATAACGTGACCGCCGCGATGTCCGGCGAGCAGTTCCGGGCGGTCGTCAAGAACAGCATCGGCACGGTGACCGGCCAAGCGGCCACGCTGACGACCGTTGGGCCCGCGTACGACTTCACGACGCTTGCCGGCGTGCCGCCGGGCGATGCCGGTGGCACGGGCAGCGCCGCGCGGTTTTGTAATCCCGGTGGCATAGCGGCGGACAGCGAAGGCAACATTTACGTGGGAGATTCCGGCAATTCCACCATTCGAAAGATAACGCCGGCTGGATTGGTGACGACGCTTGCCGGGGAGCCGGGTGAAGCTGGCAGTGCGGATGGAACCGGAAGCGCTGCACGATTTGAATATCCAGCGGGGCTGGCCGTCGACACCAAGGGCAATGTGTACGTGGCCGATTTGGGAAACGAGACGATCCGGAAAATCACGCCCGCAGGGGTGGTGACGACACTGGCCGGCAGCCCCGGGAATTCCGGAAGCGCGGACGGCACTGGCAGTACGGCCCAGTTCTACTATCCGCAGGGTGTGGCGGTGGACGGGGCAGGCAATGTCTACGTTGCGGACACGGACAATTATACGATTCGCAAGATCGACGCATCGGGCAACGTGACGACCTTTGCCGGCAGTGCGGGCTCCTCCGGCTATTCGGACGGCATCGGATCGGCTGCGCAATTCAGCTATCCCGAGGGCATTGCCGTTGACAGTGCGGGCAACGTTTACGTCGCGGACGCTAAAAGTGGCACAATTCGCATGATTACCCCGGGCGGCGTTGTGACGACGATAGCCGGGAAGGCGTGGTGGTACGGATATGCCGATGGCACGGGCGGCAGTGCCGAGTTCGGCTGGCCGACCGCCGTAGTGGTAAACGATGCCGGAAATATCTATGTGTCTGACTCTGGAAATGAGGTCGTTCGAGCCATAACCGTTTCGGGAGGAGTAAGCACCGTGACGACTTTGGCCGGCACCCATGGCGTCTCCGGCAGCGCAGATGGAGTCGGAACCTCGGCGCAGTTCGATGGCCCCTACGGATTGCAGGGGCTGGCGGTAGACGCTTCGGGCGACCTTTTTGTTGCCGACACAGGCAACAATACGGTCCGCAAGATCGCCATCTCTCCCCAGGGCGTTGTCACGGTTTCCACCTTTGCGGGGCTTGCGAGCACCGGCAGCGCCAATGGAACGGGCGAGGCGGCCCAGTTCAACAGTCCCGAGGGAGTAGCCGTGGACGGATCGGGCAATGTTTTCATTGCGGACACGAACAATAACACGATCCGCAAAATCGTGATTTCTCAAGGTGCGGGAACGGTGACGACTCTGGCTGGCACATTGGGAGTTGCAGGCAGCGCGGACGGTACGGGGAGCGCAGCGGAATTCAGCAATCCCTCGGGACTGGCTGTGGACGGATCGGGAAATATTTACGTGGCCGATACCGGAAACGATACGATCCGGGAAATCACCCCTGCGGGGGCGGTGACGACACTGGCCGGCAACCCCGGGTATTCCGGAAGCGCTGACGGCAGTGGCAGTGCCGCGAGTTTCTACAATCCCTCAGGCATTGCTATGGATGGATCGGGAAATATTTACGTGGCCGATACCGGAAACGATACGATCCGGGAAATCACCCCCGCAGGGGCGGTGACGACTCTGGCCGGCAGCCCAGGGAGTTACGGCAGTGCGGACGGAGTGGGAACCGCCGCGAAATTCGCTAATCCCTCAGGCATTGCGGTGGATGGGAGCGGCAATGTGTATGTTGCGGACACCTCCAATTGTACGATTCGGGAAATCACCCCCGCTGGGGTGGTAACGACGCTGGCCGGCAGCCCCGGGAATTCCGGCAGCATTGACGGAGTGGGAACCGCCGCGCAATTCAACCATCCCCAAGGCGTTGCGATAGATCCGAGCGGCGGCCTGCTCGTCATGGACAACCCCCTGATTCGGTTAGTCATGGTCTCAAATGGGGTCGGCACGGTGTACACAATCGCCGGTGGATTTGCTCCCGTGGCGGGCAGCGACGGGGTTGGCGGTGCGGCAAGCTTTTCCGAGGGGGGGATGGCGGTGGATGCTGCGGGGAACATTTACGTCGCAAATTCCGGCTTCAACACGGTGTCTGTGGGCCGTCCCGAGACGGTGCCCTCCATCGATCTCCAGTCAGGAAGCGAATCGGTGCTGGCAGGCGAGGGGGCCAGTTTCTCGGTGGGTGTCAGCAGCGGCTTGGCCCCGACCTACCAGTGGCAGGAGTCGGCGGATGGCGGGAAGACGTGGACGCCCCTGGCCGACGGGAACGGGATCAGCGGCTCGGCGACGGCGACCCTTGACCTCGGACCGGGGGCCGCGGCCGCCGCCGCGGGCGATCAATTCCAGGTCGTGATCGCGAATGGGGTCGGTTCGGTGTCGAGCGCGCCGGTTACGTTGACGGTCACGCCGCTGCCAGCCGGCGACGTGATCGAGTATGACTTCATCACGCTGGCAGGAAGCGCCGGCCAGGCGGCCATTGCCGATGGCACGGGCAGCGCCGCAAGGTTCAGCGACGATACCGATGTGGCTGTGGACAGCGAGGGCAATGTCTATGTGGCCGATGGGGACAACGACACGATTCGGAAGATCACGCCCAGAGGTGTAGTGACAACCCTTGCAGGCTTGG
>Ga0302320_10009851_pt1 | contig 20464 bp, 19 predicted proteins | sample Bog_T0_3_FD_202130 | JGI IMG/M metagenome (GOLD analysis project Ga0302320, IMG submission 202130) | Peat permafrost microbial communities from Stordalen Mire near Abisko, Sweden - Bog_T0_3 | ecosystem: Environmental > Terrestrial > Soil > Wetlands > Peat | place: Sweden: Abisko, Stordalen Mire...
GCCGCCGAGAGGCTTGCCGACCTCGACCGGAAGTTGTGGGACCTGCCACGGCGCAGTCCCGAAAGGAGACGCATTATTGACGAAACGGCAGCCTTTTACGGTGTCTCCGAGACAAGCCTCTATCGAGCGCTGCGTGCCTTTCGACGGCCTAAAGCATTGCGGCGATCCGACCACGGCGAATCGCGCGTGCTGGCGCCAGAGCAGATGGAGCAATACTGCGAAATCATCGCCGCCGTGAAAGTTCGCACGTCGAACCAGAAAGGCCGCTGCTTGTCGACCGGCGAAACGATCCGGCTGCTGGAGGAGTTCGGGGTTGAGACTCCAGAAGGTCTGGTGAAAATCAGTCCAGGCGTACTTAAGCTCAGCACCGTGAATCGCCATCTTTTGCGGGGAGGCTATGACAAGCGTAGTTTGACTCGCCAGCCAGCGGCGGTGCGTTTTCAAGCGGAGCACAGCAATGATTGCTGGCAGTTCGATCTCAGCCCCTCGGACCTGAAGCAGATCAAAGAACCGCCCTGGCTGAGACCCGACCGGGCTGCTCCCACGCTGATGGTGTTCAGCGTGGTGGATGACCGCAGCGGTGTGGCTTACCAGGAATACCGCTGTGTGTACGGAGAAGATGTCGAGGCGGCGCTACGCTTCTTGTTCAACGCGATGGCGCCAAAGACCACCGAGGGCTTTCCCTTCCAGGGCATACCGCAGATGATCTATACAGATAACGGTCCCATTGCCAAGAGCCGCGTCTTTCAGCAAGTCATGCACTATTTGAACGTCGAGGTGCAGACGCATCTTCCCGCCGGCAAGGACGGACGACGGGTGACGGCGAGATCAAAGGGCAAGGTGGAACGGCCCTTCCGCACGGTGAAGGAAATGCACGAAACGCTCTACCACTTCCACGAGCCCGCTACCGAAGAAGAAGCCAATGCCTGGCTGCTGAATTTTCTGGTCCGCTACAACGCTATGGAGCACCGCTCGGAACCGCACTCGCGCATCGAAGATTGGTTGGGGAATCTGCCGCCTGCCGGCGTTCGCACGATGTGCAGCTGGGAAAGATACTGCACCTTCGCTCGTGAGCAGGAGCGGCGCACGGTGGGCAGCGACGCGCGGATCACGGCAGATGGAGTTGCTTATGTGGTGGACGCTGAACTGGCTGGTGAAAAGGTCTCGCTTTGGTGGGGCTTATTTGACAACGAACTCTATGTGGAACATGGCGATGAACGCTTTGGACCTTATCTGCCGGATGGTGGCCCGATTCCACTGCACCGATATCGAGCCTTTAAGAAGACGCCGCTGGAGAGGCAAACCGACCGCATTGAGGAACTTGCTACAAAGCTGAGCCTGCCCCGAGCCGCACTGGCGGGACTTCCCCAAATAGCGGAACTGGTGAACACACAGAAAGTCTCAACCACGGCCTTTGCCGATCCGGACCCGTTCCAGGAATTTGAATACCCCAACGTCATGGCTGCCAAACGAGCGATCGCAGATTATCTGGGGATGCCGTTGGGAAAGCTGTCGGCTGACCAGATAGCCGAGATCAATACCATCGTCGGTACGACGCTCGACAAGAAGAAAGTGATGGAACAGGTACGCCACTATTTCCAGCAGCGGACAGGAGAAAAGCAAAATGCTGAGTGATGTCAGAAGCTACTACGGGTTCAGCAAGGATTTTGGTCAGGCTGGCTACTTCGAGACCGGCCAATCACAACAAATCGTAAAGGAATTGAATCACGAAATCCGAGCTGGCAAACTTGTCACGTTGTCCGGCATCGTGGGTTGCGGCAAAACAACGATGCTCCGGCGCATTCAAGACAGCCTGGCCCAGGACAAAGAAATACTGGTGTCTAAGTCACTGTCGGTGGAGAAAAGCCAACTCAGCCTCCCTGTTCTCATCAATGCGCTGTTCTATGACCTAGCCATAGAGAAGGATTTTAAGATCCCGACTCAACCGGAAAAGCGGGAGCGGGTGTTGCGTGATCTCATCCGTAAGCGCCAAAAGCCTATTGCCTTGTTCATTGATGACGCTCACGATCTGCAAGCCAAGACGCTGGTGGGACTCAAACGGTTGATTGAAGTTGTGCGGGACGGCAACGGCACACTGTCAGTCGTTTTAGCCGGTCATCCGAAACTGAAGAACGACATGCGCCGCCCGAATATGGAAGAGATTGGATCGCGTGCCACGATCTTCGACTTGGAAGGTTTAGGCGGCGACAAACTGAGCTATCTCAAATGGTTGCTTGCGCAATGCCTGAGCCCGAGGGGAAAAGCGGAGACGGCGGACAAAATCGAGGCCGTGCTCACGGACGAAGCGCTCGCCTTCCTCAGTGGCAAGCTAAGTACGCCGCTGCAATTTGAAACCTACCTCACGAGGTCGTTTGAAGAAGGCTACAGGGTAGGCCAGAAGCCAGTAACGGTCGAGGTCATGTTGGAGGCGGTCTGTTAGGGTACCATTTCCGCGCGGCGATCAGCGGCATGCCGCGAATAGTGGATGGCGGCACTGGCGCGCAATAGCCGGAGGTAGCTTGATCGATAAACCGCCTCGCAGCCCGGCACAGGGATTCGCTTCGCCCTCCTTACCGTCAGCTAGGGCAGGGATGGGAGCCCTGTCAAGGCAACCCTGCGGGCTCGCTGCGCTCGGCCTTGACAAAACTCCCAACCCTGCTCCAAGGCCCTGATAAGAGGGCGAAGCGGAAAACCAAGCGCCACCACCCGAGTTGGTGCGATAAAGTTTTGAGTTCGCAGTAAACCGGAGCTGCTGCGCCCCGGAGAGGATAGCGGTCCCCTCCGGGGCATGAGCTTGCCGGGAGCCACACTCCCGTGGGCCCTGTTGAGGATTCTACTCATCTCGCCCCAGTGCAGCAACACGGCGGAGGGAAACGCCCGACCCGCCGGCCGCGGACGCGCGCCTGTTTGCTGAAAGGCTGCGAGCGGCGCTTTCGTCCGGTGGCGGCACGCCAGCGCTATTGCAGCCCCGAATGCCGGCAAGCAGCGCGGCAGTGGTCGCGGTGGAAGGCGCAGCTGAGTTACCGGGCGACAGCGGCGGCCAAAGAAAAACGCCAAGAGCAAAGCCGGCGTTACCGCGAACGCGTCAAAGAGCGCAAACAAGCGGCGCAGCCAGAAGCCGTTCCGGAAGCCGCGAGGGTCATCACTCAAAATTTTTTTCGAGCGCTGTTGCGACCGGCCTGGCTGCTACGAGGGATTCGCCCACCAAAGGCGATCGCCACTGCGGCGCTTCTGTTCACGGGCCTGCCGGCGCGCCGTGGAACGCGTCTGGCAGCGCGAGCGGCGCTGGCGCCAGGCGCCGCGGCCGCACGGGAAGAGGGAGCCAAACAGAGCGGCAGATAATCCCGACATATTGATTCAGCCCAGTGGCTGACGTACATTCTTCGTGTCTGCGAAAGGAAGGACACACGTGCTGCGCTGGGCGAGCGAGGATCTGCTTCGTCTGAAGCAGGAGGAGATCGGCGAACACTACGGGCGCTACCGTCTGCACCTGCCGGAAGCCGAACGCGCCATGGCGCGCTCGCTCGAACGGTATGGCCAGTTATCGCCGGTGGTGGTGTGCCGGCGCCAGGACCGTTACGAACTGATCGACGGCTTCAAGCGTCTCGGTGCGGCGCGCCGTTTGGTCCCGCTTGAGTCTCTGGCGGCCCGGCTGCTGGAGGCCGACGAACGCTCGGCGAAAGCCGCCATCTACGGTCTCAACCGCGCGGGTGGCCGCACGCGCGAGCTGGAAGAAGCGTGGATCATTCACGCGCTGGTACGCGACGACGGCATGAGCCAAGTGGAAGTGGCGGAACTGCTCGGGCGTCACAAGAGCTGGGTGTGCCGCCGGCTGGCGCTGATCGAGCGGCTGGGTTCGAAAGCGCGCGACGATTTGCGCGTGGGGCTGTTGTCGCCCACCGCGGCGCGGCAGATTGTGCGGTTGCCGGAGGGCAACCAAGGCGAAGTGCTCGATGCGGCGCGCCGGGAAGCGCTCGCGGGTGCGGAACTGACGGGCCTCGTCGATCTGTGGCTGGGTTGCGCCAACGCCGGCCAGCAACAGTACATCCTGGCGCATCCGCGCGAAGCGCTATCGCAAGCGAAAGGCTTGCTGCACGCGGTGCGCGATCCGCGGCTGAGCGAAGCCGGCAATCAGCTCTGGAAGCGCATAGGACTGCTGCTCGATGTATTGGGGCGCATGGAAGTGTGGCTGGCGCACCATGGCCGCAGCGGTCTGACGGCGGAAGATCGCCGGCTGCTGACGCCCCGTTTTGAAAAGCTGGCGCGCGATGCCGGATCGGTGGCGGCGCTGAGTAGCGATCTGGTGAATGAACTGAAGACCGCATGAAAGAAGCCACCTGCAACGAGATTGTGCGGCTGCATTACGCCGGCACTTCGCAGCGCGCCATCGCGCGCCTGCTGGGCATCCATCGCAAGAGCGTGTTCCGCGTCCTCCGCCAACACCAGGAACGCCGCGCCGGCGCCGCCGAACAGGAAGCGGCGCGCCGGCCGAGTCTGCTCGACCCGTACGCCGATCAGATCGCGCAACTGCTGGAACGTTACCCGAATCTGACGGCGGTGCGTTTGCACGAAGAACTGCGCAAGCTGGGTTTTACAGGTCGCTACACCATCGTGCGGGAACGGCTGCGTACATTGCGGCCGCACGCGCCGAAAACGCCGGTGCGGCGCTTCGAGACGGCGCCAGGTCTGCAAGCGCAAATGGATTATTCGCCCTATGACATTCCGTTCACCGCCGAAGGCCGGCGCCGCGTGCATGCGTTCAGTTACATATTGGGTTACTCGCGTCGCCAGTATGTGCGCTTCGTGGAAGCGCAGGACTTCACCACTACCATCCGCGAACACGTCCGCGCCTTCGGCTACCTGCAGGGTGCCGCCGCCACCTGTCTGTACGACAACATGAAGGTCGTGGTGACCGGTTATGACGGGGATCAGCCCATCTACAACACGCACTTTCTGGCCTTCGCCACCCATTACGGGTTTCAGCCCTGGGCCTGCCGGCCGTATCGTCCCCAAACGAAAGGCAAAGTGGAAAAACCTTTTCAATATGTTGAGACCAACCTGCTGAATGGCCGCACCTTCACTTCGCTGGAGCACCTCAACCAGATGACGGCGCAGTGGCTGGCCGATATCGCCGATGTGCGCATCCATCGCGAAACCAAACGCCGGCCCATCGACATGTACGAAGAAGAGAAACCGCATCTGCTCGCTTTGCCGGCGCAGCCGTACGATACCGCGCGCGTTCTCTACCGCACCGTGGACCCGGAAGGTCACCTGGCCTGGCTGCAGAACTTCTACTCGGTGCCGTGGCAGCGCATCGGCGAGCTATTGCCGGTACGCGTCACGGAGAACGAACTCATCGTCTACGGCCCGGACGTGAAAGAGATCGCCCGCCACGAACTCTTTCCCTCCGGCACAACGGGCCGGAAGCGCAGCCTGCCGGAACACGCTCCCGGGCGTGATCAGCAGCAGAAACGTGAGTTGCTGAAACAGCGTTTTGCGGAATTCGGCGCGGACGGCATTTTGTTTTTCGACGAACTGCTGCGCGCCCGGCATCACGGCAAAGATGAGGCGCTGCGGGTACTGCGGCTGCTCACGGTTTATTGCAAAGAGGATTTGGCACGCGCGCTGGAACGCGCCGTGCGCTATCGCGCCTTCTCCTGGTCGGCCGTCGAACGCATCGTAGCCGCACAGGCGCGGCCCCGCTCCGCGATGGAGTCGCTGGCCATCGAAGCGCAGGAACACTTGAATGAGATTTTGCAGCAGACTTCGCTGGCCGCTCGCTCCACGGCCGAGTATCAACCGCTGCTCGAAGAAACGACCCACCACGATGAAAATGAAAAAGACGACTGCGCCGCCGACGGCTCCCACGAACCAGTTGCGTGACCGCTGCCAGAATCATTTCCTCGCCCTGCGGATTCCGGTGGAACCCGCGGCGCTGGATGAACTGCTGGCACGGGCCGAGAAAGAGAGTCTCTCTCACCTGCGTTTCCTCGACCTGCTGCTGGGCGCACAGGCCGACGCACGCCGCGAGCGCGCGGTGGCGCGACGCATCCAGGACGCGCACTTTGCCGAGAACAAAACACTGGAAGCTTTCAACTGGCAGTTCAATCCCAAAGCCTTCGATCGTGTGCAAATCGAAGAGCTGGCCACCGGCGACTTCATCCGCCGGCACAGCAATCTCTTGCTGGTCGGTTGGAGCGGCGTGGGCAAGAGTCACATCATTCAGGCATTGGGGCAGAAGGCTTGCGTGCATGGGTATCGCGTTTTATACCGCACCTCCGCTCAGTTACTCGCCGACCTGACGGCTTCGCTCGCCGACAAAACACTGCCGGCCAAGTTGCGCCGTTACGCCAAACCGGAGCTACTCATTATTGACGAGTTCGGCTTCGACAAAATCGAACGGACGGAATGCCCCCAAGCGGCCCACTTGCTCTACAAGATCATTGCGTCGCGTAATCAGAAACGCTCTACAGCCCTGGTCACGAACGTGGACTTCGACAAATGGGGCGACTATCTTTCTGACGGCCCACTGGCGATGGCTTTCCTCGATCGTCTCGTCGAAGGCGCCATCATCTTAAAGGTCAAAGGCAAGTCCTATCGCGCACCGGAGGCCAAGCCTTCCCAAGATTAGTTTTCCTGAGGAACGCCTCACTGCTTCTGCGGCCCGCCATGCCGTAACCACTCACGCGGCGCGACGCTGCCCGCCATAGTGGTACATTTTTTCACCGCCTCCGACATTTCATGAGACGGTCTTATCGGCACACGTATCGGCTTTGAACCCGGTCTATGCCGCCAGGCTGGTTCAATTGACCGGCTACTTCCGGCTACAGGGCGATTCAGAAACCGGAGCTTCCCAACATGCAACGGCGCAACTGTATGCGCTTCTGGAGCGCCAGGCCGGCATGTTGAGCTTTGCCGATGTTTTCTGGCTGCTTGGCCTTATTGCTTTTGCCGGACCGGTAGTCACGATTTTCATCCGTAAAATTCAGCGCGGGGGTTCAACTCCGGCTCATTAGAAGTCTTCATCGTCCGCGGCAAAGGGCCGTTTGGACAAATCGAAAGGATCAGGATACACACTATGTTTTTCGCACCATCAGCCTACGCACAACAGACCGCAAATGGTCAGGCGACCTTGACCGTCGTTTCGAAGGATACAACCGATGATGCAGGCGAGCCAATCACCTATATCGCTACAGCGAACCCAGAGGTGACGTCTGCAATTCTGACTCTGCCGCCGGGCGGTAAGACGGACTGGATGACTCATCCGGTTCCCGGCTACCTGTATGTACTTGAAGGCGAATTGACAGTGGAATTTGAAGATGGCCATCATCTGGTCTTCAAAGCGGGCCAGGGCTTCATGCAAGCCAGAACCAAGTGGCATCGGGGCATCAACACGGGTAAGGGCCAGATGCGCTTCCTGGCCGTTTTCTTCGGCGCCAAGGGTGTTCCTCAAGTGCTGAATCCTCCTCATCCTGTAGATCAAACCGGATCGAAAGAAGAACCGCCTAAGCGGTGAGTTATGCACGGCGAAAAATGCTCAGGAACGACAAACGGCGAGTCTTACGCCACGTTTAGCATGTTACTGGCGTAGTCCCGGCCGCTGGTCGGCGCGGGGAGCGGCTTGCCATCTTGCTTGTACAGATCAATTGCTTCGTCGACGGCGGTGCATAGCTCCGCGAAAACGGCTAACTCGTCGTCGCCGTGACAACCGCCATAGAGCAGTCCCGGACAACTGCCGACGAAACATTGGTCTTCTTCGGACCACTCGACAATTTTGATGTAGCGCGCGCTGTCCTTCATTTGGTAGCCTCTGCTATAGCCGCTTCGACCGCTCTCTCTCCTGATAATTCTTGGCGTCATCGCCGGCCTTGCCCGAGATCGTAACCGGTCGCGCCACACGTGCATGGGTGAAATTGCGATGGCTCCCTTTGCCGCCTCGATCAACAAAGCCGTGATTTTCCAACTCCGCAATCAACTCCCGAATCTTCCTGGGCATTCACCGAGCTATCTGTATTATAGCTGCGGGACGCCCGGCTCATCCGATGAACGCGCCCGACATCGATACCGAGAAGCGAGACGGTTTGCGCTGCTGGCGCCGGTCCCCCGGCCAGCATCTACCGTTCACGGGATTTAGAGTGGTGGGGGATTCGACTGGACGAATTGGCGGATCAGATCCTTTAACTGTTTCTCCGCGCGTTTCGCTTCTACCTCTTGCAATTTACCGAGTTCTTCTTGCTGGCGGCCTAGTTTGGCCTGCTGCTCGCCTAACTTCGCTTGCTCCTCGCCCAGACGCCCTTGTTCTTGGCCCGCCTTCCCTTGCTGCGAACCCATTTCGTCCTGCATCAATCCCAACTCGCCTTGCAACTCCGCCAGCTGTTCCTGGATTTCGCTGGCGCTCTTCGGCAAGCCTTTGCCGTTCATTTCGTTGAGTTTTGCTGCCAGGTCTTTGAGTTTCTTCGTCAGCGTTTCCAGGCTGGCGGAATCCGAAGGCCGCACCTCGATTTTTGACTGCATTTCGCCCAGCTTGCCTTGCTGTTCACCCAATTTGCCTTGCAGTTCGCCGAGTTCACCTTGCTTGCGGCCCAGGTCGCGCATGGGCTGCAGAATCTTCTCTGCCTTGGCGAGTGCCGATTTATCGCGAATGACGCGCACCTTGTCATCCTCGGTGAACTCGATGGTGCCGCGCTCACGGATCGCTGAGACTGCATTCCCAAAGCTGGAACTGGAGCCGTCTTCGAAGGTCACGACGATTGCGGAAATCCCGGTTTTGGACGCTTTGGATTCCTGCGGCGACAGCGCCATCAATTTCGGTCCCCGCAATCCCGCCGCGCCGAGAACAAGAATGCCCATAGCGGTCAGTGCCAGCCGGCGCACCGATACACGCGGCACATGCGCGCGCGTTTTGTCGAGCAAGATCTCGACTCGCGTTAACAACTCGGACTGGCGCTCAAACAAAGGCACCAGCAGGGCGCAGGCCGGGGCGAAAGGCTGAATCGCCGCTACCTTCGCGAGGCAGGCGGCATAGTTCTCCGGTTTATGCACCGCTGCCACGTAGTCGTCGCAAATCATTTCGCGATCGCGGCTCAAGCGGTATCCCAGGTAGCGGACTAACGGATGCCATACGCCCACCGCCTCAATGAGTCTTTGTGCCGCAATGCTCCAGTCGTCGTAACGAGCGACATGAGCCAATTCATGCAGTAAGATTTGTTCCAGTTCGACTGAAGTCAAGCGTGCCGCGAAATCCGCCGGCAGCAGGACGCTTGGATGCAGATAGCCCACCGCAGCCGGAGAAGAGATTTTAGATGAGACGCGAAGCGTTACGCGCCGCGTAACCGGCATCTCCGCCACGAGCCGCGCGAACAAAGCCGTAAGATCCACGTCTGCTTTTTCGGCCGTGCTTTTCAGACGCATGCCATAAGCAAAGCCGAGCAAGATTCGGAACAGTTGAACGCCGCTTGCCAGCAGCCAACAGAGGAGTACGATGGCGGGGACAGCGAGGTGCGCCTGGGGAGCAGGCATCTGCACGGCACGAACAGACGATAAAACGTGTTGCACTGTGGGAGCCGTGAATACTACCGTTTCGGTAGCTTGGGCCGGCTTTTCGGGCAGCAGCGCGGAAAGGACAGGCGCCCCGGCGGCCAAGAGAAGCATCAACCACCAAAGGCAATAGCGCGTGGCGGCGCTCCAGCCCTTTAAGCGTGCCAGCAGAATTGCAATAGCCACGCTCAAAACGGCGATCACCGCGGTATTCACCAAACTTGCGGCAACTATGGCCGCCGAACTATTCAAGCTGTATATCACTTTGTGCCCCCTTTGCTTTCCTTGGCGATCAATACCTTCAGCTTCTCCAGATCGCGCTTGCGAATTCGTTCGTCTTTTAACAAGCTCGCCATCAACATCGTCGGCGAGTTGTTGAAAAATCGCGCCAAGAGGTGCCGTACCGCGCCGCCGCTCGCTTCGTCGCGTCCCACCAGCGGCTCATAAACGAAGGCGCGGCTTTCCTTTGTGTGGCGGACAAAGCCTTTATTTTCCAAGATCCGCAGCGTAGTCAAAATGGTGTTGTAAGCGAGTGGTGGATCAGCTTCGAGGGCTTCCGCTATCTCACCGACGGTTCCGCGGTCGCGGTCCCATAAAACGTTCATCAACCGCAATTCGGCTTCGGTTAGCTGCCGGGAAGGTTTTCGAGGCAATTGACACAGGCTCCAACTCTTAAAGATTTAATACTTAATCTTTTATACTTTGGGATGAGGGGGTTTGTCAACTAAATACTTAAGAGTTTGAAGGCCAGTGGTGGCTAGGCTGCATAATTGGGGAGTGCGCAAGCAAGTTGTTCTGCAGGTGTTACTCGGCACGGCAGATGCCAACATCCGCTTCGATGATTTGCGGGCTCTCCTGTCAGCGATGGGCTTCGCCGAACGTGTCAAGGGTAGTCACCACATCTTTGCGAAGCCGCCCTTGCCGGAAATCTTGAACCTTCAACCGAAAGCAGGATTTTTAAACCATATCAGGTTAAGCAAGTTCGGCGCATAATCACTCGTTATAAACTGGCAGAAGAGGCCGACGAATGACCAAATACGAGATCATCCTCTATTGGAGCGAAGAAGACGACGCCTTCATCGCCGAAGTGCCAGAGCTAGCCGGATGTGCCGCAGATGGTCCGACGAGACAAGCGGCACTGGCCAACACCGAGATCGTTATTGCTGAATGGCTCGAAACCGCGCGCGAACTTGGCCGGCCTATACCAGAGCCCAAGGGCCGTCTACTTTACGCTTGAATGAGCTATTCGTAACGCAACGCCTCTAATGGTTCGATCCGCGTGGCGCGCAACACCGGCAGGATGCTGGCGAGCAAACCAGCGGAAATAAAAACGGCCACGGCGAACGTGAGCGTGAACGGATCGTTCGCCTCGACGCCGAACAGCAGGCTTTTTAAGACCTGCGTCGCGGCCAAGGCCAGCGGCACGCCGACGACCAGGCCTACGGCCACCAGCAGCAAGCTTTCGCGCAAGAACAAGCGCGCCACATCGCTCTTTTGCGCGCCGATGGCGAAACGCACGCCGATTTCGCGTGTGCGTCGCGAAACCGCGTAGGCGATCAATCCGTAAATTCCAATGCAGCAGAGGAGCGTGGCCAAGGCGCTAAACAGCGTCGACAGAAAGCTCAAGACGCGCTCCGACGAAATGCCCTGATCAATCTGATCCTGCAACTCGCGCACATCGTAGACCGGCAGCTTGCCATCAATAGATCGAATGGTGCGCCGGATCTGCGCAATGGCCGTTTGCGAATCCAAGCTGGTTCGCACCAGCGTGCTAAAGCCCGACGATTGCGTCTGTTTGGCCGGCATATAAATCAGCGGCCACGGTGTTTCGCGCAGCGTTTGATAGCGCGCGTTGCGCACTAAGCCCACAATTTCGGTATCTTTATCGCCGATTTTGAAATGCCGTCCGATCGGGCTCTCGCCATTCATATACTGCTTGGTGAAAAGCTCATTGACAATGGCCACGCGCGGAGCATTTTTGGTATCGCGCTCGTTGAATTCGCGACCGGCCAGCATCTTCTGGTTCAGCGTTTTGAAATAGCCGGGGCTGATCATATTGAAATTCGTCTGCACGTCCGAGCTCTTGGCCGCATGGCCCGGCACCGTGAAATCGAGCGCGATCATGCCGCCTTCCAGCGGGCTCATGGCCGCTAAACTCGCTGCCGTAATTCCGGGCTGGGCGCGCAAACGGGCTAGGATCTCATCGAACAGTTGGTCGCTTTGTTCGGGCGAATAGCCGTTCATGGCCGGGTCGATATGCAGCGCGATCACGCTGCTCGGGTTGAAGCCCAAGTCGATTGTTTTGAGGCGGCTCAAGGTTCGCGTCAGTAAACCGGCGGCGAATAAAATCATGAGTGAAAGCGCGATTTGAAAAACAATGAGCGCTCGGCGCGTCTGGACGCCGCTCGATTTCGTTTGCCCGCTGCCAGAAGCTCCCTTCAATTCAGGAATGACATCAGGCTTAGCGGACTGCCAGGCGGGCAGGAGACCGAAAAGGACCGCGGTCAGCAAGCTCAGCAGAACTGCAAACGAGAGAGCGAGGGGATCGAGCGCGGCTTGAATGCCGTCGCCACTTGATTGTCCGGCATTGAGATAAGCGAGCAGGGTGCGAATGATCCAGAGCGCCAACAGCACGCCCACGACTCCGCCACAGGCGGCGGTCAACAGGCTCTCCACCATCAGCTGCCGTACCAAACGCCAGCGCGACGCGCCAAGCGACAAGCGCACGGCGAATTCCTTTGCTCGCGCACCGGCGCGCGCGAGCAGCAGGCTCGCCAGATTCGCGCAGGCGATGAGCAGCACCAAAGCCACCACGCCCATCAAAACCGTAACGGGCTTGGAATAACTGGAATCGTAATTCGCGCCTTGACTGCCGTCGGCCAGCCGGAAGCTAGACTTCCTACCGGCGGCGTCGGCGCGCACTTTCGGATCGGCCAACTCCACCTTTATGTTTTTAGCGAGCGGGTTAATCATGGCTTGTGCGCGGGCCATGCTAATACCGGGCTTCAGGCGCGCCAATGGCTCCAGCCAACTGAACCCTGCCGACTTCCACATGCTTCCGCCCGGCCCGCTGGCGAAAAATCCGCCCATAAAATCGCCCATGCGGGAAAGCGGCAATTGCATATCGATTCGCGATTGCAACTGCGGCCCGGCAAACCCGCGCTCACTCACGCCAACAACGCTGTACGGACGGGCGTTCAGCAACAGCTTGCGGCCGACGATGCCCGGATCGCCGCCAAAGCGCGCTTGCCAAACCGCATAGCTGATCACGCAGACCGCATTGTTTGTGGTAACGTCGTCTTCTCGAAGCAAACGCCCTAGCGCCGGATTGACCTGCAGCGTCTTGAAATAATTTCCGGTGACCACCTCGCCGTTCAACGGCTCGGCAACGCCTTGGGTCGTCAAGTTGACGCGCACCGGGAAGCGCGCTAGAACGCCGTCGAACGCTTCATTGCGTCTATCCAATTCGGCGAGGAAAGGAAAAGAGAAAACCGAATTGGTCAGTTTGCCGTTCTCGTATTCGGCCACTTGTACCAGCTGAGTTGGCTCAGGTACGGGCAAATGCTTGAGCAAAAGCGCATTCACGAAAGAGAAAATCGCGGTGTTGGCGCCAATGCCCAGCCCCAGCGATCCAACGGCCACCAGAGTGAACAGCGGGCTGCCGCGCAGGCTGCGGAACGCGTAGCGCAGATCCTGGCCGAGGGTTTCAACAAAGCTGAAGCCCCAAGTTTCGCGCACCGATTCCTTGGCCAAGCCGACGTTTCCAAAGGCGCGCCGGGCGGCGAACCGCGCCTCGCCCTGAGCCATTCCCGAGGCGCGGTGTTCCTCCGCTTCGAGATCTAGATGCGCCTGCAATTCGCGCTCTAATTCTTGTTCTCTTGTCTTTCGCCGCCAAAACCGCATGGATTCAACCCTCCTCTTCCACCGGCCACATCACTTGGGCGATTGCGCCGGTCAGCTTCTTCCATTTCGATTCTTCCGCCACCAGTTGCTTCTTTCCCGCAGCCGTGAGCCGGTAATACTTAAACTCCCGCTTCAAATCTTTGCCAGCCGATTCCCACTTGGCGGCTATCCAGCCTTTGCGCTCGAGCCGGTGCAGCGCGGGATAGAGCGATCCATGTTCGATCTGCAGCAGATCTTCCGTAGTGCGCTGGATGTGTTTCGCGATTTGGTGTCCGTGCGCCGGACCGAATAGCAAAGTGCGCAAAACCAGCATGTCCAGCGTGCCTTGCAATAGCTCAATCCGGTCGGAAGGTTCCTTTGGCATGATCTTGGTAGAGATTCTACCCTATTTTTTCTAAATTGGGTAGACATTCTTCTCAGAAAAGTTTATCGCCACCCGCTTCAGGCAAATCCTAGGCTCGGCGGCGACTGGCACCACGGCCGCCACGTAGCTTCAAACGCTCCGCGATGAACCGCTTTCCCGTTGTGAAACAAGTAAAGCGGCGTGGCTCGTTTCACAACGATTCCAAGAGAGGCGGCGGAGGGTCCATGGAGCGGCCACACGGCTCGCGCACTCGCCCCTAACCCTCTAACTCTAAGCCACTTACTGTCCTAAGCGCGGACGCGAACTTTTACCAGAGGGGGGTGGTTCCTCTAATGCTTTTCTTTCCGCGTACCGAGCGCGAACGAGGACGCCCGGCCAGGGGAAAAAATATATGAACGCCGCCAGCAGCACCGCCCTTTGCAGAAATCCAGTGCAGACCATGAGTCCGGAGGCCCGCGACCGGCGGGATGAATTGATGCTCGAGCATACGCAGCTTGTTACAGCGATTGCCGCTCACATCCAAAAATCGATACCAGTGCATGTCGAGCTGGACGATCTGATCCACGCCGGCATCATGGGGCTTTTTGACGCGGCCACTAAATATCGCGACGATAAGGAAGTCGCCTTCCCCACTTACGCCAAACATCGCATTCGGGGCGCCATACTCGATAGCCTACGGCAGCAAGATTGGGCCTCGCGCGATCTGAGAAAACGCTATAAACAGGTGGAAGCGGTTACCCGCGAATTAACCGTGAAGATGCAGCGCGCGCCCACCGATGCGGAGATTGCCGGTCACATCGGTCTTTCGCCGCGCCGCTGGCAATCGTTGATGGTGGACTTTCGCAGCCTGGGCGTCGTGGCGATACAGCAACACCCGAACGACCGGGAAGATCATCTGCTGCCGGAAGCGACCAGTTCGCCGGAACTCGCGCCCGACCGTATCTTCGCGCGCGGCGAACTGCGCGGCAAATTGGATAAAGCCATCAGCACTTTGCCCGAGCGGTATCAGCAGGTGGTTACGCTCTACTATGACCGCGATATGACGATGAAAGAAATCGGCGGCGTGCTGGGCGTGAACGAAAGCCGCGTTTCGCAAATCCACAAATCGGCGCTGGAGCGCATGCAGAACGTTCTCAATGCGACGGGAATCAGTTCGACGGCGATGTTTTAGCAGGCGGAAGGTCAGGCGGGTTGGTCGGAACCGGCCGCGCCATTCCTGGCATGCCCGTTGCGATGAGAAGCCGTGGTTGAATCGCCCAGCCGGATATCGCAAGTGCAGCAATCGCTGCACTTCGCACAGCGCTCGCAGAGGTGATTGTCGCAGGCGTCTTTGGTGCAATACACGCAAATCTTTTGCGACGCCCCGCCGCAAATCGAACAGGCAAAAACAGCAGTTTCCATGAATTTGGTTACTTCTTCGCGCGCTTAGCGGGTTCCTTGCTGATCATACCGCGGCAGCGCTGTGCTTCTTCATCGGCCAGTTTGAAATTAATTTCGGCGCTGGCGGCTAAATCGCGGATATAATCGCGAAAACGTTCGCGGCGCGAGAAGTTGCGCGCAATCAGGCCGCCGAGCTGGTCGGCCGTGAAGCGATCGCCGTAGCGTGTAACCCCTTCTTCGAGCGACCGGGAAGTCACCTCCAAGGCCTCCAGTCGGAAATAGTCGTCCAGCGCCAGCGGCAGGTTTTCGGTCTTCTGCGCGAGCAGTTTCGACGCGGCAATCACTTCGTTCAACTGGGTGTGGGCCACTTGCCATTGCTGAATGTAAACATCGGAAGCGCCTTGCTTGTTGACCCATTCCTGCGGATTCATCTGCGCGAGCAGAGGCTCAAGTTTCTCGTTGTCTTTCAGCAGATCGTCCAGAATACCGCGCAAAGTCCAGGCGCTTTCAATTCCGGCCGGCTTGGCAACGGACGCAACGCCGGGCGGCGCAGCTGGTGGAGCTTGCAGACCAAAGATCAGGTTGCTAAGAAAAAAACTCAACGTCCCTAGGCGCGCAATCATCTCTATCCGCCTCTATTGTAGCGGCCTTAGCTCCGGCAGCAGCTTGGCAAAAAATCGATTGCCCTCAATCGGCTCGCCCGATTTGTTGCCATGGCCCGGCGTCACCGCTGTCCACAGATTGTGCAGCTTGACGGCGTAACGATACAGCGAGCCGCGGTCGAGCCGGCGCGAAATCTGCTGATCCGGCCGTACCAGGATGGCATCTACCGCGCGCACAATTGTTGGCTCGCTGCGCGGCAGCAGGCGGTGTTGCACGCGCACTTCGCCCTCCAGCACGTCAATGCGCATGGCGCCGTCTTCATCCATCGCGATCGTAACGGTTGCTTCCTGCACGGCCGCGATCCAGGCCGTCGGCGTAAGAATGCGTTGCCGCGGCTGCTCCGGCTGCGGCTTGAGATGAATGCGCACGCGGCCCGCGATCACATCCAGCAGATCTCCGGCGCTGGCGGCGTTCTGCCGAAAGAGGACGCGTGAGTTGGCGAATAAATCAAAACTGCTGCCGCCGGCCACGTCAAAGTGGGCGTAACCATCGCGCCCGGTGGTGATGACTTGCTGAACCGGCACGCGTTCGCCGCTGCTCAACGCCCAAGGCTGGGCATCGCGCGTGCGGCTCACCTGGCCTGTCACCACAGTGGCGCGCGCCTCATATTTCTGCAAGACTGCTTGATCGAGCGGAGTGTTCTGCGCGCCGCACACGGCCAACGCAGCGGCCGGCAAGAACGCTAAGGCGAAGATCCGCATGCCCCCTTCAGTATTTACGCGCTGCCTTTGGCGAACGTTTCGCTTTTAATGACCCCACTGCCCTCGCGGATCGTAAGGAAATGGTTCGCCGCTAAGTTGGTAAGCTTTTCCACATTCCCATTGGGCCAGCGAATATCGAGATCAACCTTGGCCGCCTCGCCCAGGCCGAAGTGCAGCCGCAGATCGTTCGCGGAGTAGAAACTCGATTGGCTCATGACTTCCTGCGCTTGAATCTTGCCGCCGTAATGCGCCGTCACGCGCGCGCCGATGGCGCTGTGGTTCGATTTCACACCTATCAGCTTCACCTTAATCCAGTGATTGTCGCCCTTCAGATCATTGCGTAAAAGCGACGGCGGTTCGTTGAGATTCATGATCAGAATATCGATATCGCCGTCGTTATCGAAATCGCCGAACGCCGCGCCGCGGCTGGCATGCGGCGCAATCACTCCCGGTCCGGCCTGCTCCAGCAACTCCTCAAACTTGCCGTTCTTCAGATTGCGGAACAGGATGCGGGAACTCTTGAACGGATAATTCGGCAGCACCTTTTCGACTTCCGGATAAACGCTGCCGGTCACCCAAAAAAGATCGGGGTAACCATCGTTATCCAAATCAAACATGCCCGCGCCCCAACTGATATAGCGCGTTTCCACGCCCAGCCCCGACGAATTCGTTACATCCTCAAAGCCGCCCTTGCCATCGTTGCGGTAAAGGACCGCCGTGTCATCGGCAAAGTGGGTTTTCAAGATGTCGAGATTGCCGTCTAAATTGTAGTCGCCGATTCCCAGGCCCATGCCGGCTTGCTCCATGCCGTCTTCGTTCAACGCCACGCCGCTTTCCAGGCCAATATCCGTGAAGGTGCCGTCGTGATTGTTCCGCAGCAAGAAACTGGGCGTGGAATCGCAGGCAATATAGATATCGGGCCAGCCGTCGTTATCGAAATCCGCCGCCGCCACCGTCATGCAGTAAGCGCCTTTCGCTTTGCCGAAGCCGGATTTTTCAGTCACGTCGGTAAACGTGCCATCGCCGTTGTTGTGATAAAGCGTCGCGTAGCCGGGCGGTAAGCCGCGCGGTCCGCAGTTCACCGGGATGCCTTTCCAATTGCAGAAGCCGCTTTCACCCGGTTTGGGAATGTGGACCAGATCTAGTTCAAGATAGTTGGCCACAGCCAGATCAAGCCGTCCATCCCGGTCGTAGTCGACAAACGCGCAACCCGAACCCCAACGCTTGCCGTTGTGCAACAGCCCCGCTTTCTCAGTGACATCGGTAAACGTGCCATCGCCATTGTTGCGGTAGAGCACGTTTTGACCCCAATAGGTGACGAACAGATCGTCATAGCCGTCGTTGTTGAAATCGCCCACCGTGACGGCGGACGCCCAACCCGTTTTCACGAGCCCGGCCTTTTCAGTCACATCGGTAAATGTGCCGTCGCGATTGTTCTTGTAAAGGCGGTTGGTCGCTCCGGGTGGGTCGCCTTCGAGGCGCGTGCCGGAGAGCGTGAAAATATCGAGCCAGCCGTCGTTGTCGAAGTCGATAAAGGCGCAGCCGCAGCCGACGGTCTCTAAGATGTAGGTGCGGTGATCTTCCGGACCGTAAATCAAGGGAGCCGTGAGTCCGGCCTTATCGGCGATATCGTTGAAGCAGGCGTTGAAGGGGATACCGGTCGGCTTGCCGCGCGGTTGCGGCTTCACGGCGCGCGACGAAACGCCTTGGCCAAAGGCCTGAACGAACGGGGTTCCACCAAGCAGGCCCAGCAGGAGCCTTCTGGAAATAACGTGGGGCTTCACAATTTGCAGTCTAACGTAGCGGAGCGGCGACCGTCACGTGATCGGCCGCAACGCGGCGAACACTTCTTCCGTGAAGGCGATATCCCCGTCCCAATTACGAATGAGGACATCGCGATTCAGTTCGATCCATTGCTTGAGTAGGGCTAGGTCGCGAGTATCCATTTCGCCCTCGATCACGCGCACTTCGGGCCGGATGCCGACCGGGTCATCTCGGCCGTCGCTATCGGCCCACGCGACACCTTTACCTGGACATCGTGCCAGGCGTGGCCGCATGGCGAAATCCAAACAACAAACGGTAGGCCGCGGGAAGGTCAGGTTGGCAGTGAGGAATAGATCCAGTTCTTCGTCGATATGCATAAGCGCTAATCCTCCCCCTACCTCAACGGACGCCCGTCTGCGCCTTCATATACGCCCGCAGTATCGCGTTGATGCGCGTCTGATAGCCGCTCTCCTGGCGCAGCCATTCGAGCAAATCCGCATCGAGCCGCATCGTCACAACCTCCTTACGAGCCGGCAACACGACCTTCGCATCCTTCCAAAACCGCTCGTCGGTGGCGTGGACGTTCGAGTCCGCCCAAATACCGGCGCGGATCTCGGCATCGCTGCGCTGGGCCAGCTTGCGCCAGTCCATCGCCGGGTTCTTCTTAGACTTCAATGCTTTGCCAGTACGCTCGTCTTTCATGTGGTTCTGCTCGCCAAACCGAAATCATTCGCCGTTCGTCTTCGCCCGCCTCGGTATAAATCACCGTCACTTCCAGGCCGTTCACCAATCCGATCGCATAGATTCTCACCTCGCCGTAGTCGAACGGTCGTCGACCCTTTCCAGGGTCGGACCTTCAAAGATCCGCATGGCGTCGCCGAATGCAATCCCGTGAACTTTAAGGTTGCGCCGATTTTTCTTTTCATCCCAAACATGCCGCATTCAATGTATTTACGCAACGTCAATACTCCGTGCTACGCTCCCTGACCCGCCGCCGCGCCGAAAGTTTTCGAAATCAACGCCCGCGCCTCTTCCTGGATCCTGCGCAAATGTTCCTTCCCCAAGAAGCTTTCCGCGTAAATCTTATATACATCCTCGGTGCCCGATGGCCGCGCCGCGAACCAGCCGTTCTTGGTTACCACCTTCAATCCGCCAACCGCCGCGCCGTTTCCCGGAGCCGTCGTCAACATCGCCTCGATCTTCTCTCCCGCCAGTTCCTTTGCCGAAACCTGCTCGGGCGATAACTTCTGCAAAATCGCTTTCTCACTGGCCGAGGCCGGCGCATCAATGCGCTCATACACCGGATCGCCAAACTCCTGCGTTAACTCCCGGTATCTCAATCCCGGATCTTTTCCCAACTTCGCCGTAATCTCCGCCGAGAGTAATCCCATAATCAGCCCGTCTTTATCGGTACTCCAAGGCGAACCGTCCTTGCACAAAAACGATGCCCCCGCACTCTCTTCGCCGCCAAATCCCAGCGAACCATCGAGCAGTCCATCCACAAACCACTTGAAACCCACGGGCACTTCCAGCAGCTTCCGCTTCAGGCTGGCGGCGACGCGATCGATAATACCGCTGCTCACCAGCGTCTTGCCAACTCCCGCGTCCGCCTTCCACCCGGGCCTTTGCTGGAACAAGTAATCAATCGCAACGGCCAGATAATGATTGGGATTCAAGAGCCCCACGCTTGGCGCCACAATGCCATGCCTGTCATGATCCGTATCGCAAGCGAAGGCCACATCGAAGCGGTCCTTCAGCGCAATCAAACTCGCCATCGCATAGGGCGACGAGCAATCCATGCGGATCTTGCCATCCCAATCGAGCGTCATGAAGCGGAACGTCGGGTCAACCAGCTTGTTCACTACGGTCAGCTTCAAGGCATATTTCTCAGCAATTCGCGGCCAGTACGCCACACCCGCTCCTCCCAACGGATCAACACCCAAATTCAACCCGCGCAGCGCTTCCATGTCCACCACGCTGCCCAGCTCGTTTACATAAATGGAAACATAATCGAAGCGTTTTGTTGTTGCGGCGCGCAGCGCTTTTTCGTAAGTGACGCGCGATACGCCTGCGAGTCCCTTGGCCAATAAGTCATTGGCGAAATTCTCAATCCACTTCGTCGCATTCGTATCCGCCGGGCCGCCGCTCGGAG
>Ga0302320_10009852_pt1 | contig 20463 bp, 11 predicted proteins | sample Bog_T0_3_FD_202130 | JGI IMG/M metagenome (GOLD analysis project Ga0302320, IMG submission 202130) | Peat permafrost microbial communities from Stordalen Mire near Abisko, Sweden - Bog_T0_3 | ecosystem: Environmental > Terrestrial > Soil > Wetlands > Peat | place: Sweden: Abisko, Stordalen Mire...
GGAGTGATCCAGATTTCCCGCAAAGGATTAGACCCGCGCTTCACCCAGGACTTCAGCCGCGAAGATCTGCACGACTTGGAAATCGCCGCCGGCCTGCTGGCTGCTTCTCCGGTGATGCGGGAGAACTGAACGCTATCCAAAAGCGGCGAATAAGAAGGGCCGATCAGCGATAAGTGATCGGCCTGAATCATGTTGGTGCGAAAGAGGGGGCTCGAACCCCTACGGTTTTACCCGCCAGATCCTAAGTCTGTAACACTAAAATCGCAAAATTTGCGTTTCGCCAGCGTAAACACTAGCGATAATCACCGCGTCTGATTCGCTGCTAACTGCCGCTGTATACGATTTGTGTGCTTGGTGCGAGGCACAGGGGTTGGTGCGGGTGAAGGGACTCGAACCCCCAAGTGGTTGCCCACGGCAGGACCTAAACCTGCTGCGTCTGCCAGTTCCGCCACACCCGCACTCACGATATTTCTAGCATAGCAGTTGTTACTTTGCGAGTGGTAGTTCGGGCGTCGGTGGGTCACAAAAGATAATTTCGCACTCGTGCCCTTACCGAGGGCGTCTTGCCGGGGAGAAAAGACTCCATCCGGGTCGTACCCGAATCGCTTGAAGCCCTCGTATCGCAGGAGCCAAGTGAAGAACGGGTACTCATCGCAGAGTGCATCGGCTACCGGATGGGTCGCAATCACTCCCGCACTCTGGGTGAAGTGTTTGTGGAGCTTGACTGCGTGGGTCGTCGTATCGTGTCCGATGTACGGAAATTTGCCCGAATAGACGTGGTGCGTTGTCCATGCGTTCGTACTACCGAACCGTTCGGGTCTCCTCCCTCCTGCGAAGGCAAACGCCGCACTCGCTGGGCCGTTCGGTCGAGAATCGAGGATGATCTTCTGGGCCTTCGCCAATCCCGAAATTGACTCAGGATAACGGTGATACTTCTGCTTCTTGCCCGCTGGCGGTAGACGGTCGCAACCGTCCCACAGTAGAACCGCACGCTGCGGCCACTGAACAAACTCAGCGAGATGGCCCGCGACTTGATGCAGGACGTGCCTCACCGCTTCGGATTCGACTTGCACCGTCTCGCGGGCATACCAACCCTCGATGTTGGCCGGGTCAATCGGTTCTAACAGTGTGTTGGGGGACTGAAGATTGTAAGGCACTCAATTTCGTCCTTCCTGTTTGGCTTGGTACAGCCCACTGTCAGCCCGTCTCACGAGTGAATCCTTGTCACGATCTTCGCCAGTTTCGGCAACACCAAGGCTGACCGTGACACCCAGACCATCAGCGGTGAATCGAAGAGACCCGACATCGGTACGGGTCACTTCGGCGACTTCGTGTGCCCTCGCAAGAGCGTCATCGCCCGAGAGAATCACAGCAAGTTCGTCTCCTCCATACCTGTATTCGACACTGCGTTTGCCGTCGCACCGATCCGACAAAACCTTCGCCACTTTGCGGAGAACTTCATCACCCACCCGATGCCCAAAACGGTCGTTGATTTGCTTGAAATGGTCAATGTCAACCATGATGAGAGCGACACTCTGGTCTCGCCCGAGTGCGTACGCCAGATCAGCCTCGAAGCTACCACGGTCGAAGATTCCGAGGAAGTATTCTTTGGGAATTGTGGTCTGGTAGGTTTCTTCCTCGCAGGCGAACTCGTGACCGTTGATGCGAATGGCGACTGGCTCGTCGTCGCCGTCTCGAATGAGTTCCATTGGCACGGAATGATTCAGTTTCAATGTCGCATGTCCCAGACTTGTTTCAACTCCCGACCTAGACCATCGAAGTCGGGGTAGACAACAGATTCAGGGATGCCTGCGTCTTTCAGTTCTTGCCGAATGTTGCTGATGGCACTCTTGGGAATTGTGATTTCCATCAAGCGAGAACCACGTTTCTTTGAGAGATTGACCAGCCATGACGGATCGTTGCCGAAGAACTGATGTCAGCGGCGGTGGAGTGTTCATCGTGCCGGACTCGATGATCTGATCGAGGAGATTCACTTCTTGTCCACCACTGTGCCCAGCCGATCTTGCGCCGCATGGGAGTTGAAAGCTCGGTACGGCCGTCGCTGGCTTTCTACAATACCTGTGAAGATATCGATGCGCTGGTCGCCACGCTCTTGCGGCTGCAGGCGGCCCGGGGGACATCGCAAACTCTAATTTGAATGGGAACGATTTAACTTTATTTCGTTCCCACTGCGCTTTTAGATCTGGTAATCGATATCTTCCATAATCCTCTGCAGGGATGCGGACATCGGCTCACTGGCAAACCCGGAGCCTTCGAGTTTCTGCACTCGCTCGTGCAACTTATTCACTTCGGTCGCCACCGCCGCGAGAGCCTCGGAGAGCGGGTCGTTGATTTGTTTGGGATCGGTGATGACCACCCGCTCGCCGTTCCGAAAAATTATATGTCCCGGAACTCCAACTACAGTTGAGTGGTCGGGGACATTTCGCAGCACGACCGAACCAGCCCCGATTCGGCTATTTCGTCCCACGGTGATGTTGCCGAGAACTTTTGCTCCGCCGCCGATTACCACATTGTCTTCGATGGTGGGATGGCGCTTGCCGTGTTCCTTGCCGGTGCCCCCCAGAGTGACGCCCTGATACAAAGTCACGTCATCTCCGACGATCGCGGTCTCGCCAATGACCACGCCCAGCCCATGATCGATAAACAGCCGGCGTCCAATGGTTGCGCCGGGATGTATTTCAATTCCGGTCAACAGGCGCGCCACTTGCGAAAGCCATCGCGCCAGCAGCAAAAAGCCATGCTGCCACAGCCAGTGATTGATGCGGTAGAACCAAACCGAGTGCAGCCCCGCGTAACACAAGTAAATTTCCAGGCGTGACCTGGCCGCAGGATCGTGCTCCAGCACGTTCGCGACGTCTTCACGAATTAGCCCAAAAATCCCAGGCATGCGTTAGGCTGCGAGCGCAGCGTCCGGAATCCGGAGCGCCTGAGTCCGCAGTGCGTCAAACAGCGGGCTTCTCAGCCAGCGTTTGCCGAAAATCCGGCAGCACCACGACCATCAGTCCACCGGCGTTCCTGATCGAGTTGTCCTCGCAAGAATCGGTATAAGCAATATATAACTCGACGAAGGCAACTGGCATACTCAATATATGGTCTGTGACCCAAGTCGCCACGGATAGATTCCAGATGGTCTGCCACCGCTAGGGGCAGCCCGCGCAGACTGGAGTGCGCGCCGCGTAGTATCCAAAGGATACAACTCCGGACGGCGCGTTGGGGTTCACCAGGTCGGTCTCGACGAAAAATCCTTGCGTAGGATCAACAATGTAATAGTCCACGGCGAATGGGGAGAAGTCGAAGGCAGTCCCGCTCAGGGTTCCCGCGAAAAGACCATTGGCGGCGGGAGGTGCGAAAGTCCCGCTGATCGGGTTGTTGAATGTGGTAGTGAACGCAGAGTTGTTATCCGCGATGCCGGACAAAGTCCCGGCAGTCGAGTCCGCATTCATCTGGCCGGTACCGTCGTTTTCGCTCCCATTCTGTTGAGTGAAGCTAAATCCGTAATCGCCTCCGAAAGTCAGGGGCGCAGGCGCTTGCGGGTAAGCTATTCCGACTCCGAGAGAGGGATAGTTAAAGTTGTTATCGCTGGCATCAAGAAAAAGGACAGGGTTCCCATTGCCCGTGAGATAGAAAAAGTATAAAGGTCCATAACCCGGCTTGGGCGCGGGATGGATGTGGTTGAAGAGCACATGGACGCGACCGGTTCCGGCGACGGAAACGGTATAGGATCCGCTGAATGTTACGCTAAGTTGTGCACCCGCTGTTCCCTGTGCGCCATTCTGCTGCAGAAGCGTATCCGTAAATCCGTTGGCGAGGTCGCCGCTGCCGTCCGCCGTGAACAGGCCAACGGACGTCAAGGTGTCTGGCGTAAAACCACTGAGGTCGACCCCGAGCACCTCGAACACATAGGTCCCGGAAAAAGATGAGGTGCCCTTAAAGGTACCGGTGGCGGTCCCTTGGCCGATGGCGACTCCGCTGGTCGAACCCGAGCCCCCGCCAGAGTTGTTGTCGCTCTCGATAAGTTTTATGTGGGTGGCATCGACTATGTAGCCTGTGAATTGGAATGTGGTTGCAGATTGAAAACCAGGCATGGTCAGGTTCAATGTGACGGCCCCGAAAGAATCCGGGCTCGAAATTGTTCCGGAAAGCGTCTGGTTGGCGGTTACGGTCCCTGCGAGGTTCTGATCGGCAACGCTGCCTGCACCTGAAATATTGTTTGGCGAATCAATGTTAAACACGCCGCCGAAAGCTGTAGGCGAGACGCTAGGAATATCAGTTCCGCTCACTACAAAAGCATAGCCACCTGAGGGCGTCGCAGTACTGGTCTGCAAATCCATGGTTCCTGTGGCGGACTCTGCGGGATCGGTTTCAGCAATCAGTACATGGGAAGTTGAGAGGAACACAAAACTAAAGGTCTCAACGCCATTTTGGCCAATGTCCAGGTCGTTGGTGGTCACGGTAATTGTCCCGCGCCCATCCGGACCCAGGAAATAGCTGCCTCCGGTGATGGAGTCCGACCTGGACACTACGACGCCGATATTAGGATTTTGATCGAAGAAGTTAACTGTCTGCTCACCCGAGGTAATTGCACCGTTGCCATTGAGAAGCATCACACCGGCAAATTGATAAGGTCCTGAATCAGCGCCTACTCCCTGGCCCTGGAAAACATAGCTGCCGTTGAGAACGCTGCCGAAGGCCGTGACCGTGACCGGAGCGGCAACGTTCTGGTTGTGGTCCGCAGTGGCGAAAGCCACAATCGTGAACGACTGACTGTTTCCCGAAAGAGTTGAAGGGGGTATGTAAGTTGTGGGCTGACCGCTGCTGGTGTGCAGAGAACTAAGCGAACCGCAGCTGCTTTTGTTCGGACAGGTTAAAGACCAGTCCACTCCGGCATTGCTCGGGTCGTTGCTGACTACTGCCGTGAAAGACGGTGTGGAGTTGATGGGAATCGAGGCCGGCGGTGCGGTCTGAAAAGCGATGGAAACGGTTGCCGTCTGTGGCGCTGAAGGATTCTGTACGTTCGCCGTGCTGCCGCCACCGCATGCGGCGAGCACTGCCAGCATCGCTGCCGGCAGGAGAGTGAGAATCCATCGTCTGGCTGCCACTGCCAACCTCCTCAAAGTCATTGCCCGGTCCCGAGTAGATAGATTGGTTGCGTTTGCAAACTGCTGTTCGAAGTTGTCGTGTAATTGATGGCGAGAGTTCCCGCATAGTGTGCGACAGCTGCGGGCTTGAAGTTTACGGTCAAAGTGCAACTGGCACCCGGAGCCAAGCTGAAGGGGCAGTTGTCCGTCTCCGTGTAGCTGCCGGTCATCACCACCTTGCCGACGAAGCTGACAGTCTGCGGGTTCGCTACGCTCGGATCGTTGAGCAGCGTAATGCTCTGGGAGGCGGCAGAAGTGCCCACTGGCACCAGGCCAAAATTCAATCCCGCGGCGGGAGACATTCGCAAGGGGCTGCTTAGGTTCGCGGTTAATTCCACTGGAAAACGCCCGCCATCAATTTCGCAGGGATTGGATTGAGATGGAGGGTCGTTGACCGGGTCGCTGCACTGCACCGTATTCAGTTCCAGGAAATAATTTAGAGCGGAAAAGTAGGTGGTCAGCGATTGCGGTGCAAACGAAACTTCCAGACTGCACGCGGCCTGTGGCTCGATCAACACTCCGCTGCACGTATCCGCGGAGATCTGGAAGTTGGGCAGCAGGGTGTTGGGATCGTAGTCACAGCTGTAGTCGATGGTGGAATTGTTCGTGTCCTGGCTCAGATTGCTCACTACTTGCAGGCCAGCAACCGGGCTGCCTGGGTAGGTCAATGGGTGCGGGAGCGTGTGGAATTGGTTGAGTGTGCTGTTCACGCATGGGGCGGTCGGCAATATCTGCACCGGCGTTGCGGCGGAGTTGGTGAAGGTCAGCAATTGAGCAGCGCTGGTTTCACCAAACGCTTCCGCGCCGAAATCGAGTTGCGGAGTGGAGGGCTGGACAAAACTTAATCCGGTCCCTGTAATGGGTACGGTAAAGTTTTGATCGTTGTCGACGCTGGGGATGTTGCTAAGAGTTAGCAATGCACTAAGAGCAAGCGGACACTGAGCGGGCGCAGTCCCGCCCTGATCGGGCAGCCATGTGCAACTTTCCTGAGGAGCGAACGAAACCGTGATGACGCAGGATTGTCCGGCAAGAAGACTGAAAGTCGATCCCGCCGGAACGGCACAGGTATCGGCCTCAGTGAAATTTGGTAGGTTGGTGAAATCGGTTTGCCCGGTGTCCGAAGCCGATCCCGATGGCGCAATCCAGGTCAATGTCAGACCGGTCAGCGCGGCTCCGGATTGATTATTCGTCAGGGTTATGGTCTGCGTAGACGGGTTGGTCGAACCCAGCAGTTGAGGCGGAAAAGTTAAAGATGCTGGAGAGATCGTGATCGGCTGCTGGCAAGCGCTCGTGCTGTTCAACGCCAAACAGATGTACCCACCGTCTTCTTCGTTAACATTGGCGGTTGTAGGGCAGTTGGGTGTATTGATCACGTATCCCGTTCCAGCGGAGTTTAAAACGTAGCCGTTCGTGGTGGAGTTGAAGATGACGGCTTGCGGACCGTTCGTGGTGCTGGCTTCGGTAGCCGGTATTCCAATCTGTCCCGCACTTGATCCGTTCGTCGCAATGAGTTGGAGAACGACGGTTGTACCGCTGATTTGGCCGTTCACAGAAACCGAACCTGAGGGAATGCAAGGGTAGTTGCTGAAGTTCAAATTACCGGTGATGGTGGCGTTGCTGGCTCCGATGTTCTCTCCTTGAACGAGCGCGCCGGTCACCGGAAAATCTTGATTGCTCAAGCCCGAGGAATAATTGCTGGAGCTATGGAAACTTCCTGTGATCGAACCCGAGAGCGGCGGAACGAGAGTTGCGCTCCAGTTCTGCGCTCCGGTTTGAGAGGTGCCGCTTCCGCAAGGGCTGCCATCGACGGCCGTACCTGCGGTTGCCGTGTAGGTGCCGGTCATCGCGGAACCACTGGCGTTCAACGTTCCGGTAAAAGTATAAGTCTGCGTCCCGGCCACCGCCGTGAGGGTTACGGCGTTCTGGCCACTGACGGTTCCAGTGATTGCGGATGATCCACTGTTGCACGGTCCCAGGGAACTATTGAGGAGCGTGTTGGAATAGACCACAGATCCTGTCACCGAACTGCCGCTCTGCAGCAAGAAGCCACCCTGTAGCCCGCTCGAGACCGTTAGATCCGGCGTATCTACCAAAGAAAACTGCCAGTTCCCCGCGAGCGTTGGGCCTTGCTGAGTGGACCTGGAATTATTGCTTCCACATGCTGAGAGCAGAATCGTGCCGGCCAGCAATAAAATGCAAAGCCTCTTTGGACAGCCACGCCAAAGTTGCGCGCGCCACGTACGAATCGCCCCGCGCGGTATTCGATGTTTCTTTAATGTCTGCGTCATCTTCGAAATCCTAGAATCCTAACTTCAAGCCAAACTGCAGAGTTCGCGAGCGATGCGCATCCAGCGGGTGCAAGAACGAAGCTCCATTCACGCAATTGCCTCCGCTTCCACTAAATCCGGCGGAATAAAAAGGGCCCGCATAGCAACTGATCACGTTGTTTCCACTGCTGCCCGGGTTATCGGGATCGTAGATCCGGAACTGAGTGTGATTAAAAATATTGAAGGCCTCAGCCCTGAACTCAAGACTGGTGGACTCGTGGATATTGAAATGTTTCAACAGTGCCGCGTCGAAGTTCAGGCGGTCCGGATTATTGAGATAGTTGCGTCCTGCATCTCCAAAGGTGAGCCCCCGCGGCGCCACAAACTGCGATGGATTATCGATGAGCGGGCCAAAGCTCCGCGGATTGTTGCCTGGGTTTGGAAGTCCCGTGGCTATGTCTGGATAGGAGGCCGCGATGCCGAGCCCTTCGGCGACTCCGGCATTGTCGGTGAGAGAAATGCCGGTATTACCCGCGCTGTTGATCACCGTAAACGGATTTCCTGATTGGTACAGTGTGACGCCAGAAAGTTCCCAGCCTTCCACGAGAGTCCGCGTTAGCCTGGACGGCGCAGCAGAAATGGGGGCGGGTTTCGGCAATACATTCCCCTGCGAATCTTCGATGTCTGGCGCTCCCCACAACCAGTCCGCAAACGTTCGTCCCAAACTCAATAAAGGCAATCGATAGATGTAATTGATGTTCAGCAGATGGCGCTGGTCAAAACTCGAGCTGGCCCGGTTTTCACGCAGATCGTAAGAATTGGCCAGAACCGGATCGCTTCGGTCCGAAGCGTCGTCGATCGAGTGGCTATAGGTATAAGAGATTCCAGAGACCAGCGGTCCGCTTGTGTGTTGCAGCGTGAACTGAAGTGCGTGGTAACTCGAATCGGCCACATTCTGCAACGCGAGAACCCGCCCCAGCCCGGGGTACGGATGCCCGGGTAGGGAATTGATATTCGGGATGTTCGGATTCGTGCATGCGGCCTGCAAATTTACATAGGCAGGGTTTTGTGGCGTCACCAGAGTTCCGTTCTGCAGCAAGAAAGGAGTAACGCCGTCCCCGGGAGCAACGCGTACTGCCGCTCCTGACGAAGGGATCGTGCAGTCCGCGATGGTAAGTGGCTCGTTGGGCCCGAAGGGATTCTCGCTTGCGGGTATGGGCTGCAACTGGTTGAGTTGGCGCTCGACCGTCAAATGCGTTCCCTTGCTGCCCACATACGCGAGGTTGACCACGTCCGTTTTCGATAGTTGTCGCTGAATTCCGAAGCTCCACTGCTGGGCATAGGGCCAAACTGCTTTCGTCGGAATCGAGGTGACGTCGAGGGGAAAGGCGGATCCGGCAGGTGGCGGAGAAATACCCAGAAAATATCCCAACGGGCTCGTGCACTCGGGATTGGTCGAATTGCCGTATCCGACGTTGCCGATGCATGAGTAGTTGGCGGGCAGCGGCTGTGTCATGCTGAGCACCAGAGGCGCGCTCGCCTCCAGCGAACCGGTGTTGGCCTCGTTGCCGGTGCCATGCTCAAAGAAGATGCCGTAGCCGCCACGGATTGAAGTCTTGCCGTCGCCCCAGGGATCCCACGCAAAACCAATCCTGGGCGCCGGATTGAATAAGTGCCCCTTCATGCAGCCTGCGGGTGTGCCGTTCACCCCGCACTGAACCAGTCCCAGGTCGCTCACCACTCCCGGATCCAATTGGAATGTCGTGGGGTTGAATGCCACTGGAGTCGAGCCCGCGGTTTTATCCAACAGTTCGCCATAGACGGGGTCAACCGCAAACCGCGATGGATTGAATCGCGATTCTTCCCAGTTCCATGCGTGGTGGTTTTTCTCGCGATATGTGCCAAACAAACTGACGCGCAAACCCAGGTTTAAGGTGAGCCGCGGAGTTACCTTCCAGTCGTCCTGGAAGTAGGGCTCGCCAAGCTGGTAGCGCTGGTAGTAACGGCGCTGCGCAGAATCCTGTGTAAAGCTCTGAATAAATCCCTCCGTAAGTCCGCTCCCGTTCGCAAGCGGATCTTGCAGAAGGAAATCGGCAAAGGCATTTCCTGAACTGTGTACCAGATTGCTGAAGGTCAACAGGCCCTGCAAATCGCCAGAAGCTGCGCCAATGGCATTGTTGGTCTGATTGCGCTGGAAGTACACGTACTGCGCGCCAAATTGCAGCGTGTGTTTGCCGATCGCTTTGCCTACATCGTCACGCAGAAAGTAAGTCGGACTGGTGTGGCCCCACGGCATATAGGATGGATCGGCCGCAAAGCCCTCTCCGCCGTATGCCGCATTTGTGCCCAGGAAGTCGACACCCGGCATTTTGCCGCCAAAGCCGTTATTGAAAATGTAGCCCATGGCACATTCCGGAATAAGAGTCGCAGGGTCAACACTTAATGTCGGATTGCACACTCCGGGAGCCGAGGCGCTTGGAACCAGCGCTTGATCGAGGGTGGGATTGCGTTGGAACTGTGCGCCGCCTGGCCCATTCTTATCGGCCAAGGTAATGCTCGAATTAACGTAGCTCACGACCACATCGTTCAGCAGCGTCGGCGATATCGTGTCTGTTACCCGCGCTACCAGGCTTGTTCCGGGCCCAAAGAAGATGTTCTGCACGGTGGGAAAGGTGTTGCGCACAACACCCCACTGCGGCGTCAGCACCGAAGTATTCCACGCATCGTGGATATATCGAAACGACACCTTGAGGTTGCTGGTCAATATTTGATCGATGCGAAACAATTCTTCGCGCCAATAGGTCGAAGGGGAAATGGCGGCGTTGTAACAATGGTTGGGATCGGTCGGGTCGAGGTTGCTCAGGTCAGAATTGAGATTCGGCAAGGCGAAGTTGCAGCCATAAGGGGCATTGGGCAGCGGGATCAGATTCGAGTTCAATATCGCCATTGCGTTCTTGTCCACGCCCAGAAAGGACACGCCAAAAACGGCAGGTACTTCCAGATGCGTCGCCGCCTCGAGCAGTCCGCCTCCGGCCGAGGTCACCGATGGACAATCCGGGAATTGCGCGCGAACAAAAGGTGCGCCACCCGGCGCGCACACGTCCGTAAAGTCAAAGTCCTGGTAAACCGCGCCCGTTATCGGACTGACCTGAAGGTTTTTCTGGATGCCCTGCGGCGTCAAGATCAGGCCTCGCTCTTTGAGTCCCGGCACCGCCTGGTTGTATTCCGTGGGAGTTTTCTCCAGGCGAAACTCCTCCGAGTAAAAGAAAAAAGTCTTCTTTTTTTGCGTGTTGAATAGGTGCGGAATAAAGAGCGGACCGCCGATCGTTCCTCCGAAATCCTGCCGGCGATACAGTGGAGCCTTGCTGCCAAAGGTCTGCCCACAACAAGTCTGCCCCAGAGGAGGCGGAGTAGTGTAAACCGTGTCGAAGTAGTTGCGCGCGTTGAATGCTTCGTTGCGGATGAATTCGTAAATATTACCGTGGTACTGCGCCGTTCCGGACTTGGTTGTCACCTGCACTGTTCCGGAGGCCGTTCGGCCGAACTGAGCTCCATAGTTGGAGGTCAGCACTTTCACTTCCTGAATCGCATCCAAACTGGGGAATACCATTAGCGTACTTGAGGCGCCGTTAAGCCCGGTGTTGAGCACGTCGCTGCCATCCACTTCGAAGGTGTTGTACTCGACGCGCCCTCCATTCACGCTGTACTTCACGCTGCCCACCACTCCCACCTTGGCTTCATCCTGCCCAGTCTGATTGCTCACGCCGGGGGCAAGGGCGATGAGTTGAGTAAAATTGCGGCCGTTGAGCCCGATCGACACTACTTCCTTTTCCGAAATTGTCCCGGAAAGGCTGGCGGTCTCGGTCTCCACTTGTCCGGCGCCGCCGGCTTGCACGTTCACTTCGCTTTTCTCGGTTGCCGGCTCCAACGCAGCGTCAAGAGTTATCTCGGCAGTCGCCGTCACGATAATGTTTTCGAAAGTCTTGGTGGAGAAATTAGGGGCCGTTACGGTCAGAGTGTAGGTTCCCGGCTTTAGCTCGGTAAAAGAATATGCCCCCTTGTCGTTGCTCGCGGTTTCAAAATGTTTCCCGGCCTCGTTCTCCAGCATTACTTTGGCGCCGGTTACAACCGCTCCGGTTTGGTCCGTTACCGTCCCGTTAATCGCGATCTTCTCTGCCGATCCGTTGGACTGTTCCTGAGCGAAGCTTAACGGCATCCCGAAGAACAGGAGCGTGAGGAGCGCGACCAGGCGGCAAAAACCGTGAAGCGCCAAAAATCTGAGAACTACCGTTCGCGGGTATTTCGTGAAAGTTGAAAAAGCGGACACGAATCCAATGCGGGAAATCGGGCTACCGGTTGGGGCGAGTTCTTCCATCTGCTGTTTTCCCAAAAAGTTCATGTCGTATTTCTGATTTACACTGCGGCTTGCGGGGGGGCCGAGACAACCTCAGCTTCGAAAAATCGTCTTAGAGAAATCGGTTTCGATAAAAATCCCTTTCGTGCAATCGGCCTATCGGGCCGCGGGGGGCGGCGAAAACAGAGCGTAGATAAATTTCGATCTAATGTCAAGTAAATAGATCGAGTTACTACTATATGGTCGAAAGGCTCTACAGGCGCCCCATTCCGCCGAAGAGGAGCTTCCTTAAGATGTGCGCAAAGGTATGCCCAATCTGTTGCCATCCGTAACCACAATCCCTTCTCTTGGAATCGCACTCTTAAAGTGTTGGCGCTCAACCGCGCCGCCAATTATCGCCAGCGTCTCAGTTGCAATGGCGGGGGCAGCGATGTAAGCGCGAATCTTATACGGCGGATCAGGTCACGGAGGTTAACAGAAGATTAAATCTGCCGATTGTTTTTGCGCACCCGCATGGCACCGTCTTGTAACACAACATTCATCCCTGAAGGTTCCTGATTCCGTGTTGCGGAGGCCAGCGCGTATGCCGATCCCAAACCTCAGAACGCACTTCGCGATGAGGAGAAAGCGGCCCGTATTAATTCTTCATTCATTCTTTAACGCCGGATCTCGACGGCAAAAAACTGGGAAGGCCAGCCGTGAGTTCTCTTTTATCCACTTAGGGGACCACGGGGCGCGAACCAGTTTCAATCCAAGACACTTTCCGCGTCGCGCCTATTCACGGAATGTTCACTAAATTGTCGCAGTCTCTTAACCTACCGCGGCCAATAGGCAGCTACACTCCGCGTGGATTGCAAACCTCACAGCGTGAGTTCTGGTTTAAACGCTCGTCCGCTCACGCCGTGAAAATTTAGTCATGGGTCGCTTGTGCCCAGGTTCGACCGGTCAGGCAAGTTCTCTCTTTAATTTTTACTGCTCTCTACTGCGTGCGGCCAGGTCGCCACACGTCACCCATGTAGGTTCAAAACCATTGAGAAAGGAAATCTGCGTATGAGGATGTCAAGCATCAAGTCGATCTTCGCGGCGCTATTGCTGGCCGTGATCGGGGGCATTGTGCCTCAGGCACAAGCTGAAGTAACTGTGAAGGTGGTGGTTGCGGGCTCGTCCGCTTTGTGGCAATCACTCGCTTTGGCCGCGTATAACGGAGGCACCAGCATTGTCTCTGGCGGTGGTCAAACCTTTCACTACACCAGCAGCAGCAACTTCAACCTGGTTGACAGCAGGGGCGCAACCACCACGGACTCCGGGCAAATCTGGATCGTATGGGATTCCGCTTCGGCCGGCGCCAACGTCTGGGCATACATCAGTGTTGATTCCGTTGTCGGAAACCGCTGCTACTTTGCCGTACCGAAGTGCACCGTCACCTATCCCGGTTCGGCTTTGCCCACACCGGCCAATGCAATTACGGTTTGGTCGGATGGTTCGGCGGATACGCAGCCCCCTTCCGCTGTAGCGGCGTTGTTCGCGAACGCTTCGCAATCCGTGAGTGTGGCAGCAACGGACATTCGTCCGGAAGATGCCGTCTTCGCCGCCTGCCGTGTGAACTCTCCGCTGGGTGCGGGCTCGGCTGGCGGTTCGGCCAGCGATGGTCTTGACGGCCTCGGATACAGCCAGGCCGCCGCCACGCAAGCTGCGGGTGCCTGCTTTACCTACACCAGCGCGTCTCAGGGCGCGATCAACGGAATTGGACACTCGATCCTGAGCGGCTATCCAAAAAGCACCAAGGCCGCTAACGTTCTGTCGTTCGCGATCAGCGGCAAAGATCCCATCACGGGATCGACGATTCCTGCCTACACGGTTTACGCGATCGGCGCGGCCCCGATCGTATTCCTCACCAACCGCCAGAATAATTTGAAAAACCTGGTCAACGTTTCTGAACAGCAGTTGCAACAAGTGTTTTCGGGCGCCAACTGCGACGGCGACGCCTTCGGCTCGGCTTTCGCAGGGCCCATCAATATCTTCCAGCGCGAGCCTATTTCGGGCACATACAACACGGTGGAAGCCACGGTCATGCGCTACCCCACGGTTTATCCCAACCCGGTTGAAGGCTTATCACAGGAGACGCGTGTGAATGCCCCGGCCAATAACTATGAACTCAACGGATACTCTTCGGCGTGCGCTTCGGGTACCGGCCAGCGCTGGCGCGCCATCGGCACTGGCGAAGAAGTCAAGTCTATCTACAACTCGAACAGCTCCAGCGTCTTCTCGACCAGCGCTCGCGATGGTATCGGCTACACTTTCTTCAACTACGGCAACGTTAATGCAAGCGGCCAGACTATTTCTGACAGCGCGAACTACGGCTACCTCAAACTGGACGGCGTCGATCCGATTTGGGCGTCGTATGGCATTGGCAAAGCGATCGATCCCGGCCAGCCTACGGGCGCAGGCCAGTTGCCCAGCCAGGCTGATCTGCCTTCCGCCGCGGTTCCTACAGGATGCGCCAGTTCATTCCCTTGCCCGGAGAACTTAATCTGGGGCAGCGGGGCTTCCTACCCGAATCTCCGCAACGGCACTTACCGCGCATGGTCGCTGCTGCGACTGGTTGCTACAGGAACCGCGGGAACCAACGCTTCGGCGCTGGTCTCGGCTGCGGAAAAATCCGCCGTTCTGACCACTCCCGACTACGTGCCCGCAGCGGCTCAAACGATCACGGCTTCGGAGAATCCCTTCGGTTACGCGATCACAGACAAGGGACTGGTATTGCTGCGTTCCCACTACCAACAGTATGACGGGGCCGGGGTTTTAATTGGATCCGCCGCTGTGAACGAACCAACCGGTTCAGAAAAGGGTGGAGATATGGGCGGACTGATCATTCCAACTTCGATCGGAGTAACCCTGTCTGCCAGCACATCCAAGAACACGGAAAACCAGATTCAGGTCGTACAGAGTTCCAATCCCGATGGCGACCTGAGCCCGGCTTTGCGATCAGTTAAGCCGTAATCTGGAACCAACAGATTAGCGAACAGCATTCCCCTAACGCAGGCGGGCCAATTCATCGGCCCGCCTTTTCTTGGCCGCATTGCGAGAGCTGCAGTCTGGAATAGAATCGTGAAATAATTTACTTTGGTCAGGTCCAGTTGTATATCGTTTCCACCTGCTTCGTTCGAAGACATTCCAACCCGATGAAAAAAAATAAGAATATGCTCAATCAGCTGCCGTCGATAACCAGAAGCCTTCGGCCGGGAATCGTTCTTTTATTTGCTTTATCTTTGGTGCCAATCGGCGCCGCTCAAATGTTCCCGGCATCTCCGCCGGTTGCCGATCCCGCCGACGCACGCTTTGCGGGGGTCAGCGAGGACTTTACTTCGCCCGGGCTGAGCAGCAGCCATCTTCATCCAGTTCCGCCGCTCATCGCCCCTGTGGATGACACTCACCCTGGTTATACGGTGCAATTGATCCAACTGCAGTGGCGATGGGGTGATCCCATCGACGTGTATCTGATCAAGCCCGCCGGTGTGAAGAATCCTCCAGTGATTTTGAATCTCTACGGTTACCCAGCGGACACGGATCCGTACAAGAATGAAATCTTTCAAAAGGCCTTGATCAAGGACGGCTTTGCCGCCGTGGGCTTCGTTTCCGCGCTCACTGGACATCGTTACCATGACCGGCCCATGAAAGAGTGGTTCCTTAGCGAACTGCAGGAATCGCTCGCTACCTCGGCCCACGACGTACAAATGCTGCTGAACTACCTGACCGCTCGCGGCGATCTCGACATGACCCGCGTAGGCATGTTCGGGCAGGGAAGCGGAGCCACCATCGCGATCCTGGCTTCGGCCGCCGATCCGCGCATCAAGGTGCTCGATGTCCTCGACCCATGGGGTGATTGGCCGGCGTGGCTGACCACTTCTCCGTTTGTGCCGCAAGACGAGCGGCAAGACGTTGTCAAGCCGGAATTCTTGAAGAAAGCCGCCGCGCTGGAAACGCTGGCGTGGCTGCCAAAGATACAGGCCAAGAAATTCCGCTTTCAGCAATTGCTCTTCGAGACGGACACACCCAAGGTCGTCAAAGAAAAGCTCAGAGCGGCCGTTCCCGCTGGCACACCAATCGTGCTCTACAAAACTTTGGATGAATTCAAGACTGCTTTCCCGCACAGCACAAATCTGGAATGGATGGAGCATGAACTTAGAACGCTTCCCCAGCCGGGAGCGGCCGTTCCGACCGCTCCTTCCCAGCCTCGGTAATTAAGGCGCTGGGCGCTATAGCAATCGGCAATATGCAAAAAATTGCATTGCGCAGCCCAGGGCGAGCCGGCCTGTTCCTCGCCTTCTCTCGCCTTTCCGCGTCCAGCGCGGCTTTCGACGCATCGCGTTGATTCCTCAAAGGTAATCGGTCCCTCGCGATTCCGAAACATAGTAAGTCGATAAATCTACTTGACATTCAAGGGCAGCCGGTCTACGCTTCGTTCGCTCCTATGTAGATCCCCCAGTCGCATATGGACGATGTTGTCGAAACGATGTCGTCGAAAACGAAGTTCTCGAAACTACCCTCGAAAGGATATCTAAAAATGTCACGTATCAAATCTATCTCCGGGGTGCTTGCTTTGACCCTGCTTGTGGGGATCGCGTCTCAGGCATACGCTTCCGTAACCGTGAAGGTGAATATTGCTGGTTTGTCATCCGGTTGGCAGTCGATCGCTTTGGCGGCTTACAACAACGGCACCAGCCTGGTCTCAGGTGGAGGCCAAACTTTCCACTACACCAGCAGCAGCAACTTCAACCTGGTCGACAGCCGTGGCGCAACCACGACGGACACGGGCCAGATCTGGATCGTCTGGGATTCCGCCTCGGCCGGCGCCAATGTCTGGGCCTATATCAGCGTTGATGCCGTCACCGGAGACCGTTGCTACTTTGCCGTCCCGAAGTGCACCGTCACCTACCCGAGTTCCTCTTTGCCGACACCGGCAAATGCGATTACGGTTTGGCCGGATAGTTCATCGGACACGCAGCCTCCTTCCGCGGTAGCTGCGCTGTTCGCCAACGCCTCTCAATCGGTGAACGCGGCAGCCACCGACCTCCGTCCGGAAGATGCGGTGTTCGCCACCTGCCGTGCGAACTCTCCGCTCGGCGCCGGCTCCGCTGGCGGCTCTGCCAGCGACGGTCTTGACGGTCTCGGATACAGCCAGGCCGCCGCCACTCAAACTTCGGGCGCTTGCTTTACCTACACCACTGCCTCGCAAGGCGCGATCAACGGAATTGGACATCCGATCTTGAGCGGCTACCCGAAGAGCACCAAGTCAACCAACGTCCTGTCGTTCGCTATTAGCGGGAAGGATCCCATCACCGGATCAACCGTCGCGGCTTACACGGTTTACGCCTTCGGCGCGGCTCCAATCATATTCATCACCAACCGCCAGAACAACCTGAAGAATCTGGTCAACGTTTCGGACCAGCAGTTGCAGCAGGTGTTTTCGGGCACAAACTGCGACGGCAGCGCCTTCGGTTCGGCTTTCGCAGGCCCCATCAACATCTTCGAGCGTGACCCGCTTTCTGGCGCGTACAACACCACCGAATCCACGGTATTACGCTACCCCACGGTTTATCCGAACCCGGTTCAAGGGCTGTCACAGGAGACCAATGTGAATGCCCCGGCCAACAACTATGAACTCAACGGCTACGCTTCGGCTTGTGCTTCGGGTACGGGCCAGCGTTGGCGCACGATTGGCAGCAGCGAACAAGTCAAGGCTGTCTACAACTCGAACAGCTCCAGCGTCTTCTCGACCAGCGCTCGCGACGGCATCGGCTACATCTACTTCAGCTACGGCAACGTCAATACCAGCGGCTCCACGCTCTCCGACAGCGCCAACTACGGTTACCTCAAGCTGAATGGCGTCGATCCGATTTGGGCGTCGTATGGCATCGGAAAAGCGATCGATCCCGGCCAGCCCACAGGCGCAGGCCAGTTGCCCAGCCAGGCGGATCTGCCTTCGGCCGCGGTTCCTACGGGATGCGCCAGCTCATTCCCTTGCCCGGAGAACTTAATCTGGGGCAGCGGAGCTTCGTTCCCGAACCTCCGCAACGGCACTTACCGCGCCTGGTCGGTGTTGCGCCTTATTGCCACCGGATCTGCCGGAACCAATGTCTCGGCCTTGGTCACAGCGGCGGAAAAGTCCGCCGTTCTCACCACTCCCGACTTTGTGCCGGCAGCATCCCAAACGATCACGGCTTCGGAGAATCCCTTCGGCTACGCGATCACAGATAAGGGTCTGGTATTGCTTCGTTCCCACTACCAACAGTATGACGGGGCTGGTGTTTTAATTGGCTCCGCTGCTGTGAACGAACCAACCGGGTCAGAAAAGGGTGGCGACTCGGGCGGACTGATCATCCCAACCTCGATCGGAGTCACCCTCTCCGCGAGCGCATCCAAGAACACCGAAAACCAGATTCAGGTCGTACAGAGCTCCAATCCGGATGGCGACCTGAGCCCGGCGTTGCGATCGGTGAAACCGTAGGCTGGCACATGTAAACAACAGTACAATTCCCCACCGCGGGCGGGCCAATTCATCGGCCCGCCTTTTTTTGTTGCACGGCAAGGCAACAGTCTCGAACATTCAATCGCAGCCAATTTCCTCGGCCACCCTCCGCGCCCTTTGCCTTCGCGCGCAGCTGAAACATCGAGTCGATTCCGATCCCCATCATCCGACCGGCACAATAGAAAAAGGGCCGATCCAAGATCGGCCCTAAACTCTTTGGTGCGAAAGGGGGGACTCGAACCCCCACGGTTTTACCCGCCAGATCCTAAGTCTGGTGCGTCTGCCAATTCCGCCACTCTCGCAGCACTTTTGATTATACAAAGCGAAGGCGCTTAATTCACTGTCAGAGGCGCAGTCACGCTGCCGATGCGGCCATTCAGATTGTTACGTACAACAAAGTGGACCTTATATTCGCCAGCCGGAAGCTCCAAGAAATTCTTAAACACTACGCCCTCTCGCTTGATCCGGGCAAGCGACTGAGCGTCGGCGCTACCTTTCATCGTCTTGCCGTCTCTCTGCGCGGGCGCTCCGTCTCGATCGGCCTCCCAGATGACCTCGTAATCGAACTGATTCTGGTCCGCTTGCTGCACGACGCTGCCTGCCGGCACAACCACCGCAAATTCAGATTTCTTTCCATCCTTGGTTTGCGAGGTCGCCGGGTTCCAGCGTACAAGCATGGGAATACCGGTGCTTTCAAAGGGAGAAGTCAAAGCAAAGTTTACGTCGGCCTGGTGGGCGGCGTCGGCACTCATGTGGGTAGTTCCCACAAAAAACCCTTCGCGCGCCCGTACTTCGGCGTGGTGGCCTTCCACCCGAACTCGCAGCTTCCGCCATCCCGGTTTTGTATTTTGCGGATTCAGGTAGTAACCCAGTAGGTAATAAGACGACGAATCTTGCGCTGCCCGGAGAAATCCCGTGGCCAGGTCGTTGCGGTTGACGAAAGCACGGCCTCCCGTCATGCTGGCGAAAGTCTCCATGTTTGCGATGGTGGAGAGTTGCACATCGCCTTCGGCCGTACTCGTGGCTGCGAGTGCGGGCCCTCCTCTGGCTGGTTTTCTGGCCCAGTTTGTATCCGACGCCTCTGACGCCCATGCGTTCCCAACCAGGCCGCGCACATCGACCGGGTAAACCGAAATCTGCGCATCGTTTAACGATTCCATGGTGCGCTCGTAAAGCGCTGAGAGATGGGAGTCGCCCGGGATCGCGGAAGGAGAATCCAGGTAGAACGGAAAGCTTCCCGTCGCCCAAATCAAAGATTTTCTACCAGGAACTCCAGATAGAGACCAGGCAATCGAAAGAAACGCTTGCATGGTATCCTCCACTGCCCTCGGACGGCCAAAGGACTCGTCCGACCCAACCCCCTCCACAAAAAACTCCCGCAAAATCCTCTCCGTCTCGTTTTGACTTGGATGGAAGGGGGTGGCCACCCCAGTGGGAATGTTCTGCAACCCAGGTGCGCCGGCCGAATATGCCTGCCACGCGGGCAATTCGCTGTTGATTTTCTTAACCGCATTGATCACCGAGGATGGATCATCGGTAAAATTGGATACTCTAGTCAAGCCCTTGCGTCCCAACAGCATCAAGGAGATGGTCTGCTTTGAGTTCAGGTTTTCCGCTAAGTACTTGACCAGTTGCTGCCGCCCGTAGACTTGATCGAGGTAAGGTGTGTTGAGTTCGTCGAGCAGGACGACGGTAACTGCGTGGCGGCCTGCCGTATTGACGGAGAGATTCGTGAACCCGTCCGTTGGATTGTTCGTTGCTGGAAAAGGACTATTACTGGTGGTCACCTCTTCGAGGAACGCGACTTTCTGCTCCTTGCCATTCTCGAAAACCCGGAAATCGCTCTTGCTCAGGCCATGAATGTGTTTGCCATCGCTGTCGGTCACGACCGCAGGCACTTCTACCACGTTGGCCTGTGATTTAAATGTGGCCTGGACGGACTGCCGGCCTATACCTGGGCCTGAATGACCAGAATTCTGAGCTGCAGCGAAGGACGCCGCGCCAAAGAGAGAGAATACGGCCAGAGTTGTTCGAAAAAAATTACAGGCGCGTCTCATAATTCTTACTTTGTCGCGGTCATCGCGGCGCAGCAACGCCCGTCGCGACAACAGCGCGAAATCTAGTCTTTGGGATCCCGATCGGCGTCTTTGTCTT
>Ga0302320_10009856_pt1 | contig 20460 bp, 15 predicted proteins | sample Bog_T0_3_FD_202130 | JGI IMG/M metagenome (GOLD analysis project Ga0302320, IMG submission 202130) | Peat permafrost microbial communities from Stordalen Mire near Abisko, Sweden - Bog_T0_3 | ecosystem: Environmental > Terrestrial > Soil > Wetlands > Peat | place: Sweden: Abisko, Stordalen Mire...
TAGGAGTGTATCTTTGATGAAATTCTCTACGATTTCCGTGCTTACGATTGCTGCCACGTCTCTGGCATTTCTCCAACCTCACAATGCAATGGCCCAGGACGCCGCTTCAGCGAAAGTTCAACTGGTTCCCGCGGTTGCGTCGTTGTCGACGAGCCTTGACTCAAAGAAAGCGCAGGCTGGCCAGGCGTTTTCCGCGTCTCTCGAAGGCAAAGTTCGCCTGGCAAATGGAACCGAATTGCCCTCAGGATCGCAGCTGATTGGCACAATCGTCGCCGGCAACGGTGGTGCAGGCGCCCAGTCGCTGTCGCTGAAGTTCGTAAAGGCGAAGGTGAAGGGCGGTAAAGAAATTCCCATCACAGCGATCATTGTGAACGTGACTCCCTCCGATGGAGCCGGTCTTCCTCCCGATGCGTTGCCTCTGAGCGAAGGGCTTGCCAGTGGCAGCTCCCACCAGGTGGATCGCGTCGATGTGGTCAAGGGCGTCGATCTGCACAGCCATCTCGATGGCGATCAATCGAGTGTTTTTGTTGCAACCAACAAGAAGGACGTCAAGCTGGGATCGACCACCTACTTGTCGCTGGCCATCGAGTAGGCGGCAAACTAAGCTTCAAAATCACACTTTAGGATCAATCCATAAACGCAAGTTCACCAGTGTGTGAACTTGGCTCCGATCGAAGAATGAGGCAAGGCTCGGCAATGCAGTTCGCCGCGCCTTGCCTTTTTCTCGCGTGCGAGAATGCGCCGGGCCGACTCGAAAACCCTTCATCGGGATGCAGTCCGCGTGAGCGGTCGCAGGTGCGCCTGCGTCTTCTAGCTGGCAGCAAAGCAACTTTCCGTGCCGTATCCCCATTAAGGACAGGATGCGCCCGGTGGCGATACTCTTGAACTTGCTGGTGAGCTGGGGTTGTATTCCTGTGCGCGAGGTTGCGATGCGGCCGTCATACGAATGTGGAAGATCGATGAGCGGCAGATTGATGAGCAATTGAAAAGGAGCGGCAATGAAGACCGCGAAGTGGAGATGGGTTGCGTGTGCGGCTGCGACTCTCATGATTGGTTTTGCGGCGGGATGCGCGGACTTCTGGCAGGCACCCAGTAGTTCGTCGACCACCGGTAGTTCCACGTCTTCCAGCGGCGTCTTCTATGTGCTCAATCAGGCGACCAAGCAGATCGTTGGTTATTCCATGGCTACCGGAACGCTGACCGCGGTGAGCAGCAGCCCCTATACACTTTCCTCCGCGCCCTACTCCATCGCCATCGCGCCTGGCGGAGGATTTTTGTATGTGGGCACGGCGTCGGGGATTTTTCTGTACACCATCGGATCGAGCGGTGCGCTCACTCTGGCCAACAGCGGCAACGTGATTTCGCAGGACATTGCCACCACCATGCAGGTGGATACGACCGGCCATTGGCTGGTTGAGGCGGGGCCGAACTCCGCTGAGTTGCTTGCGATTGAAATCAACACCACAACCGGAGTGCCCATCTCGGGCAGCGAGCAATCGACTGCGTTGCCGGCCTCAACCGTGAATCAGCTCACCATCTCGCCCGACAACGCGCATGTTTTCGTAGCTCTTGGCTCGAGCGGAACCGAAGATGTGACCTTCGCCGCCGGCAACTCCGATCCGTTTGGAACCACCGCCAACATTCCAGTGATTAACTCAGCGGGTTCGGCGCTTTCGGTCGCCGTCGATCCTGAGAACCGGCTGCTCTACATAGGAGAGGTGGCGGCGCTGTCTGGCAGCACAAACACCGGAGGATTGCGGGTGATCAACTACAACACTCTGGTTGAAGTCTCGGGTTCTCCCTTTGCCACCGGAGGGCTTGCGCCCAGTTTCATTCTGCCGCTCGTTTACGGCACGTATAAGTATGAATACGTTTATGTGGCCAACCGCACTGTAAGCGGCACCACCACCGGAAGCATCGCCGGATACTCCGTCACCACTTCGGGAACCACCTACTCGCTGACGGCGCTCAGTTCCAGCGCTACAGCCGGCATTACGCCTGTGGCCATGGCGCAGGACTCGACAGGCAACTACCTCTTGGTGGTGAATTCCGGCGGAAGCCCAGACCTTGCAGCTTACACATTGGATGCGACAACGGGCGGCAAGCTCGACTCCGACCTGACCACTAACACAGGAACAGATCCCGTCGAGGCCAGCGCGGTCGCGGCCGTACCATAGAGACGCGGCCAAGAGCCGTTATGCGGCCACAGACCACCCAGCACTGCCGTGGTGCTATCCTCAATGCAAACGCAACGATCAGTGCATACGCTTATCCCACACTCTCCCGTTCCCCTTTTCAAATGCAATCGCCGGTTCCCGTTCCGGTTGCTTGCTTTGGCGGCAGTGTGCTGTTTGCTGGCGTTGGTCGCGGGCTGCAACCGGTTTCATCACGAGCAGCACGACACCGTTTATGTTTCCGCGAGGCAGGTCTACCTCCACGACCGTGTGGCAGCAGTCAGCGAGCGCGTGGCCCTGGTGGTGAATGGACAGTCGCTTGAGGTGCTTGAGCGCGGCCGCCGGTTTCTGAAGGTGCAAACGGAGAAGAATGAGGTCGGCTGGATTGAAGAGCGCGCGGTGATCGACAGCAAGACATACGACGGATTCGTCAAACTTGCCGCGGACCACAAGCAAGATCCGGTAGCCTCTACGGCCACTCTGCGCGACGATCTCTACATGCATCTGACTCCGGGCCGCGATACCGATCATCTATATCTGCTGGCTGGCAACGCCAAGGTGGCGCTGTTGGCGCGTGCGTCCGCGCCCAGAGTCGCCGTTACGGGCGCAACGCCGGTGGCCCACCCCGCAGTGCAGGCGGCGCATCCAACCGCACCATCCACGGGCACTCCCGCTGCCAAGCCCGCAGCGCCCGCAGCCAAGCCGGCAGTTGCAAACACCGCTCAGCCGCCTGCGCCCAACCCTGCCGAGCCGCCGCCTCCGCCGCCGATGGAAGACTGGTGGCTGGCGCGCGACAGCCAAGGGCGCATTGGATGGCTGCTGGCGAACCGTCTCGATGTGGACGTTCCCGATGAGATCGCGGAGTACGGCGAAGGCCAGCGTTTTGTGGGCTCGTGGTTGCTTACCAAGGTCAACGATCCCGACGCGGACACCCCTGACCACATGAAGCCTGAGTATCTGACAGTAACGTCTCCGACTGCCTCGGGACTCGCCTTTGATTTCGATCAATTAAGGGTCTTCACATGGAGCCTGAAACACCATCGTTACGAAACGGCGTTCAGGCTGCATCCCATCCAGGGCTATCTGCCGGTGCGCGTGTCCACTCAATCCACACCCAATGGCAGCGTACCTGTCTTCAGCTTTGAAATTGCGGGTGGCCAGGCGGTTGCCACCGACCCAACAACGGGAATCACTCGTCCGTTGAGTCTGCGCACCATCAATTATGAGTTGCTCGACACTTCGGTCAAGCGCATTGGGCCCGACCTTGCGCCTCTTCCCATGCAGCATGACGAAGAATCCGCCAAGAAATCCAAAGAGGCCAAGGCCGCGAAGAAGAAGCGCAAGTAACGCCTTACGTGGAGCGCTATTCCTCTGCGTCATCCGGCAGCGGAATGTACCGTGGCGCCCGCTGCTTTGCTTGCTATCTTTTTGTTCCCAAAGGCCAATCAGGCATGGGCTGTTTTGGCTAAAATCTGTTAACGTCTAACCTGAACATGAGCCAAACAGCCAAAGTGGTAACGCAATTTTGCCGGGGTGCGGCGGGCCCGATCGGCAGCAGGCAGTTGCCCTTGCGGAGTTTCGCTTGCCCCATTGCCGCGCTTGCGCTTGGAATTTCGGTGCAGGCCGTTTGGGCCCAGCAAACAGCGCCGCCGCCGGTTCCGGCAGCGCCCGGCGCGAGTGCGCAGTTGCACATTGGAACCACGAGCGGATTCGATACCGAAACACGCCTCCAGAATCTGCTGGCCGATCACCAGTTCCGCCGCGTTGAAGCGCAACTGGATCAGTTGCCGGCATGGCAGGCGCAGGTCTATCGCGGCATTCTCGCCAACCGCAGCAACGAATCGAAAAAGTCCATCGAGCTGCTTGAGCCGTTGATCGATCAGGTGGCCGCTGGCGGCAACGACGCGCGCGAGAAGCTGCTGCGCAAGGCTTTGGCAGAGGACTATCTTCGCCTGGGCGATTGGGCCAAAGCCGCTGAAGCTTACAAGGCGCTTGAAACGCGACTTGGCGGAAAACTCACCAAGGACGAGCAGGATGAGCTGGAGCTGCCGTTCAAGCTGATGCCGCTCGCCGCGCACAACCCCACCATGACCATCGAGCCATGCTCACCTTTCGAGATGCAGGTAAGCAGAAACCCGCTCGGCCTTATCGATATTCCCGTCTTTATCGATGCGCATCCGCGTAGCTGGCTGCTCGATCCCACCTTACCGTTTAACCTGATCTCGCGCTCGGTAGCCAAGGAAGCCGGATTGACCCTTTCTCAAGGTGTTGCTACGGTGAACACGCTCACCGGGCATCCCACCCAACTGCGTGCCACCGTGATTCCGCGTTTCACCATCGGCGGCGTGCTCACGCTGCGCAATATGACGGCTTTCGTCTACGACGACTCGGATTATTTCTTCCAGCGTTCGAACTACCACGTGGAAGGTGTGTTGGGAATGGAAGCGATGCTGGCCTTCGACAGCATCAAGGTCACCGACAATCAGACCATCTTTGTTGAGCCGGCGAGCGAAAACGTTTCTCCAGAAAAACACGATCCGCATGCGAGCGTGCGCTTTTATTTTGACGGCGACCAGATGGTTGTTGCCTTGAGCCCTTCCGCCGCTTCTTCCGATGGTCTTCCCATGCCGCCGCAGCCGGTTGACGCTGAAGAGCGCCTGTACGCAATCGACGCCGGCAGCCAACAGACCTACGTGACCTCGCGTTATTACGACGAGCACAGTACCGAGTTCACCGGACAGACGGCGGTCATGTTCACGCTCCCCGGCGTCACGGCATTTCCTCCCGTTCCGGCCTACACTGCAGAGACGGTTCCCCTCATGGCAGGAGAAGCCGCCTTCGACGTTCACTACGTTCCTGTGCTCACGCAGCCGCTCGGCTCAGCCGCCCGCGACGACGTCTACGGAATGCTCGGCATCGACGCGCTCGACCAGTTGCGCAGCTATAAGTTCGATTACAAGTCAATGCGCTTCAGCGTTGTGCCTCGCTAAGAACAGGCAACAGTTCGATGGACATCGAACTGTCAGCAATCCCCAGCTACTGTCCGGTGACAGAAGCTCCCATCAAAAAAATGCTGTCATCCTGAACGAACGGGACCCCAAACGCTTTTCAGTTTGGGAGTGGTGAGCGAAGGATCTGCGGTTGTTCTTCGAGGACATTCCGAGACACCACTCTGCTAGCTGCAGACTACCGCCAGCAAAACTGCTGCAGCCAACACAACCACGGCGAGAGCCTCTGGCCGCCTCCACCAGACCTTGGCTTTTGTGCGCGGAGCCGTGGAGTAAACCAGCGCCTTCAGTTCCTTTACAGGGCGCGCAGCGCCAGCAAAGCTCACCGCCAGGCCAACCACAAGGTTCGCCGCAAGCCCGGCGACCGCCGTCCACGCCCACTGCGCCACCGCGCTGGGATAGCGATGCGCAACGGCGATCCACGCGCCGCTCAGCCCTGGCGCAGAGCTGGTATGTATCGTCAAACCATAGTGCAGCACGGCTGCGGCAATTCCCGCAGCCAATCCGGCAAATGCTCCGTGCCCAGTCGCGCGTTTGGTCAACACGCCCAGCAGGAACGTGCCCATCTGCGGAACTTGCAACAGCGCCGCGATCCCGAGCAGAACAACCAGCGCATCAGGAACGCCGCCGTGCGCGCCCGCCGCTCCTGCCGCCGCATACGCAACGGCAATCGATAGCAATCCCGCGCCCACCGCGGCCCATCTGCCGGTAGCCAGTTCGCTCTCGGTGCTTTGCACTTTTCTGGCAAACATCGGGAAGAGGTCGCAGCAGAACACAGTGCTTGCCGCTGTTACGCTGGCTGCCACGCCGCTCATCAAGCAGGCCAGCAGCGCGGCAATGCCAAGCCCCAGAAAACCCACAGGCAAGAAGTGCATCATCATGTTCGGTGTCGCCATGCCGTATAGCAGCAGGGGCTTTCCCGCTTCATCCAATTGTGCGTTGTCCTTCGCCGCATCCATGCGCGCGGGCACCCATCCCTGGCCATGCGCAATCTCTCTAGGAACCACCGTGATCTCGTGGAAAATTGCGCCGTTTTCGCTGTGCACCACCATAGCGTTCTGCGGTGTCGGCAGCCCGATGGCAATCGCTCCGGGAAGCATCAGCAGAAACGGAACGAACAGCAGCACTCCCGCCGCGCCCACGGGAATCCAGCGCGCCGCATCGGCAGTTTTGGCGGCCAACGCCATCTGCAAAATGCGAAAATCGGTTATCCACTTGCCTGCGCCAAACAACAGTCCGAGTGCGATGCAGGCAGCCGCCATCTCCGTGCCGCCGTTTCCTCCCTGTCCGCTCCATGCGGCTGCCGAAGCCTTCAAGCCCCTCCATCCGCCAATGCTCGCAAGTCCCCACCATGAGACAGGCAGAAATCCTGCAACCAGCACCGCGAACTGCAGCGTGTGGTTCACCATTGTTCCGCGCAGCCCGGCGAACAGCACATAAATAAGCACCAGCGCCGCGAACACGATCACGCAAAAGGTGAAGATTGCTTCGAGCGGCCAGCCATATCCGTAGAACAGTGCATCGAAGATGCGCAACGCCTGAAAGATGCGCGCAATCAGCCACAGCGAAACGCCCGCGGTCGCCACGGCCATCGTCAACTGTAGACCGGCGGCAAGCGCGCGCGTCTTGGCATCGAAACGCAAGCCGAGATACTCCGGCAGCGTTCGCGCTGCGGAGCGGTAGTAGACCGGCATCAGGTACAAACCTGCGAACACCAGCGCCGGCGCTGCGCCAAGCATGAACAGCAGTCCGGCGCGAAAGCCGAACTCCGCGCCCGCCGCGCCCATCGCAATCACGTCCAGCACGCCAATGCTTGCCGCGGCAAACGCCAGCATGCAAACCAGTGCCGGCATGGCACGTCCGGCTTGGAAAAAGTCCTTGCCCGTTTTGATCTTTGAACGGAGAGTGACGCCGACGGCGAAGACGCAAAACAGATAAAGAAGGAATATCTGCCAGTCGGTTGAATTGAGAGTATGCAAAAACGTCTCCTGTCGCGGCAAATCTGGCGGCGCTGGAATGCGGCAATCTTTCTGGCGCTCCAATGAAAGTCTACAGCGCGGCGTTGCACGGATGGATAACTCTCGCGCGGTGATCGCGCACCAGGCCCGTCGCGCTGGCCTATCATCCAATAGAGCGGTGTTGAACGATGATGAAATCAGTGAAGGAAAGACCCGCGGCCCCGGCCAGGCCCGTCCGCCTTACGCGCGAACGCCGCGCCGCAATCCTCAAGGCTCTCGCCGATCCGCGCCGCCTTGCATTACTCGAGCGCATAGCCAGGAATAGATGCCCGCTGGGCTGTGCGCAGGCGCGCGCCGCGCTTCCCATCTCCGCCGCCACTCTCTCGCACCACATCAAGGAGCTTGAATCCGCGGGTCTAATCCTGGTTCGCCGCGAGGGTAAGTTTCACTACATGAGCCTGCGCCCCGGCGTGCTTGAGTCCATGTCCGCCGCTCTCTCGGCCATCGAGCGGAGTTCCAGCCGCCAAGGCTGATCCGGTGCGCAGGAAATATTCTTGAAACGCCCTGAATCCTTTTCCTACTCGTTCCATCAATTTGATAGTTGTCGAAACGTCGAATTGATTTCGTCCCGGCACAAGGAGCAGAAAATGAGCAGTCTTCAAGGAAAAGTCGCGCTGGTCACCGGCGCATCCAAAGGTATTGGCGCGGCAATCGCCCGCGAGCTTGCGGCCAAGGGCGCGGCCGTTGCAGTCAACTACTCCGGCAGTAAAGCTGGAGCGGATAAGGTGGTAGCCGACATTCAGGCCGCGGGCGGCAAGGCTACAGCGGTTCATGCCAATCTCTCCGATCCATCGGCCATCGGCCCTCTCGCCGATAAGGTTGCCGAGCAGTTTGGTCCCATCGACATCCTGGTGAACAACGCAGGTATTTACGAGTTTGCTCCTATTGAGGCTGTCACTCCCGAGCATTACCGCAAGCAATTCGACCTGAATGTTCTGGGACTTTTGCTCACCACGCAGGCGGCGCTCAAGCACTTCAACCCCAAAGGCGGCAGCATCATCAACATTGGTTCGGTGGCGGCGTCTGGCGTAGCGGCGGCTTCCGTTTATTCCGCAACCAAGGGGGCGGTCAACTCCATCACCGTTGCGCTTTCAAAGGAGCTTGGGCCCAGGCAGATCCGCGTGAACGCGCTCAACCCCGGCATGGTTGAAACCGAAGGCGCTCATGCGGCAGGCATCCTCGGCACCGACTTCCACAAGAAGGCCATTGAGGATACGCCGCTCGGCCGCATCGCCCAGCCCATCGACATCGCCACCGTCGCCACCTTCCTGGCTTCAGACGACTCCGCATGGGTCACTGGGCAGACCATCTCGGTCTCCGGCGGTGCTCGACTCTAAGCCGCTGCCAATTCAACCGCTCAAATAGAAGCCGCATTGAAGGCGCATTCTCTCAAGCGAGATGCAGCCTTCGATGCGGCTTTCCGAAAAGAGCAGAATCGAGAACCTTGTAACCTATCACTTCTTTTCTGCCTGCAGTAATTGTTGTTTGCGTTCCACGCCCCAGCGGTAGCCGGTAAGCGCGCCGCTTGCGCCCACTACGCGATGGCACGGAACTACGAGGGCGACGCGATTGGTTGCGCAGGCCCGGGCCACGGCGCGTGTTGCTTTGGCATTGCCTAGCTCGCGCGCCAGTTGGCTGTAGCTGCGCGTCTCACCGCGCGGAATCTGCTTGAGCGCCTGCCACACGCGCAGTTGAAACACCGTTCCGCGCAGGTCTAATTCCAGCGCTTGCGGTGAGGCAGACTTTCGGACAGGCTCAGTGCCGAAAGATACGCCTTCGACCGCTGCCTCAACCCAGTGCAGCAGCGACGGGTCGCGGCGCAACGCGGCTGCGGGGAACTCCGCGCGCAGGCTGGCTTCGGCTTCGGCCTTGTTGGCCGCGAGCGAGAGCCAGCACAAGCCGCGCTCCGTTGCTCCAACCACCATCCACCCGAATGGAGATACCGCCAAGGCATAGCCGATCTTTTCGCCCTTGCCGCCTTGAGCGAAGCGCATCGGCGTCATGCCCAGTTGCGCGCCATCGTAGGCGCGGCTCGCCGAACTGTATCCAGCTTCGTAGATCGCGTTTGTCATCGAGCTACCCCGCTTTAACGCATTGCGCAGCGCGCCTGCTTTGAGCGTGCGCTGGTAGCCGAGCGGGCTCACGCCCATTGCGCGTTTGAACAGCCGCTGCACTGTAAACGGACTCATGCTGGCCACGCGTCCGAGTTCCTCCAGCCGAATTGTCCGCTCGAGATTCGCTTCGATGTAGGCGCGCATCTCGCCCAGCAGATTGCTCGGCGCGGCTGCGGGAGAGCAGCGCAGGCATGGCCGAAAGCCTGCGGCGAGCGCCTCGGCGGCAGAGCGGAAGAACCGCACGTTGGCGCACAGCGGCCTGCGGCTTGCGCATCCCGGCCGGCAGAAAACTCCTGTCGTTGTTACACCGTAGAAGAAGCCGGCTTGCGCGTCGCGGGCGAGGACCTGCTGCCAGGCTTTGTCGTGGTCGAACTCCGGCGGCGGTGTGGAAGTCGAAGGCATGGCGTGTGTAATTGCGGCTGCGGCGTTGCTGCTCATAACCAGCATAGTCGCTCGTGCGCGTCCTGCAGCGCATCCCGGATCTTGCGCGCAATTCCGATTTCCACGGGCATTGATTCTCAGCAGCCCATTGCGCGTGTATGCTTGCTGTGCACGTAAAACCAGGCGTGGCAAGGCCCGTTACCGCAAACGGCAATCGGCCTTTGGCGCGCCCACTCTTCGAGGTAGGTCTATGTCGTTTCGGTCAATCGCTGCTTTCTTTGTTGTTGCTACTGTCTGCCTTGCAGGCCTGGCTCATGCCCAGCAGAGCGGCCCCTACAACGTAACCAAGATTCAAGTCATCGGAGGCGAAGGTGGATTCGACTACATTACCGCTGACTCGGACGGGCGCAACCTGTACGTTGCGCGGTCAGGACAGGCAGGCCACATTGCGGTCTTCAATCTGGACACGCTGGCGCAGGTTGGCGACATTCCCGGCACAAGCGCCCATGGCGGCGCGGTGGACACGGCGACAGGCCACGGTTTTGCAACCTCGCGGCCTATAACGATGTTCGACGCGAAGACCTTCGCGATTCTGAAGAAGATCGATGTGCAGGGCAATCCCGACGGCTACTTGAACGACGCCTACAATCACCGCTTTTACGTCCTCAGCCACTCGCAGCCTAACATTACAGTGCTGGACGATAAGGACGGCTCGATTCTGGGCACCATCGACATTGGTGGCGCGCCGGAGCAGGCCGCGACCGACGGCCACGGCAAAATCTATGTGGACATTGAAGACAAGGCCGCCATCGCGGTGATCGACGCGGACGCAATGAAGATGGTTGGCAAATACGACATCTCAAGCAAAGGCTCTGGCTGCGCGGGACTGGCGCTGGATGCGAAGAACGGCATTCTGTTTTCAGCATGCCGCGAGAAGAACAATATGGTGATTCTCTCCGCTGCGGACGGACACATCATCACCGATCTGCCGATCGGCGTTGGCTGCGACGGCGCAACGTTCAATCCCGCGACGATGGAGGCCTTCAGTTCGCAGGGCGACGGCACGGTGACGGTGATCAAAGAGAACTCGCCTACCGATTTTGTAGTGGAGCAGAACGTGCTTACGCCGGTGCGTGCCAAGACGATCACGCTCGATACCAAGACGGGCAGCTTGTTCCTGGCGACTTCGGAGTACGGCCCAGTGCCTGCGCCATCCGCAACTCCTGCGCCATTGCCGCCGGGCGCGCCGGCGTTTATGCGCGGACCGCGCGCGCCAGCGATTCCGCACTCCTTCCAGATTGTGGTGGTTGGCAAGTAAGCGAACAGAGTCGAGTTGGGCCTTGCGCGGGACGGCTGGGAGGGCGATTGACGCGAAAATGCGCGAAAAGTGCTCGAAAAGCTGCAAAAAGCACATAAAAACGATGGTTTTTCGTGGCCGAGTTTACTGGTTAATTACCAGAAAACTCGGCCAAGTTGTTTGTTTTCAATGGCGGCTGTTGGGGCAGGTGTTGGATTTGGGGTAGGGAGCAGGGGTGTGTTTTCTTGTGCGATTTGGCTTTATATATTTGATTCTAAGCTAGTTAATCGACAGTGGAAATGCGCGAATTGCGTGTATGGTTTGCGCGATGTGTCTGCATTGCTTTGATATATAAGGTTTTATGTTGATCGACTGTTTGCGTTGTTTTGTTGCGGCGCGGGACGTTTGATTGTCCGGGTCCAGGGCCTGGTTTCGTAGATCCATCTCCGTAATCAGTATGGGGAAAGGGATGGAATTTTCGGCAAGAAGGGGTTTCGGTCAGTCGTACAGCAGGCCCGATGCGTGCCACCCCGGGTGTTAAGAAGCGAGGTACCTGGAGCTACTTTTCGGGGGAAGAACGAGCCAAAGGACACCCGGGGCGCCAGCCCGATGCGGGTGGTAGGATTGCGCCATGCCATTTTCAGCTATTCAAACAGCACAAAACTTCTACGAGGTTTTATGTGCATGCACTCGAAATTCTGCGGCATATTCGCCGCTGAAACGGGAGCGGTTCGCAGCAGTCTTTCTATTCATTCTATTCGTCGCAGGTTTTCTCGTCCGGCTCTGGGGAATGTCAAAGATCCATTATTGGGATGAGATGGTCTATCTTCAAAATGCGCAGGTCATCTGCTGCGGGAAAGTCAACTATTCCGAATTAGACTTTCGGCCACCTTTGCTCTCATTGATGTTTGCGGGGATCTTTCTGCTTTGGCACCACATCTATGCCGCATGTATTGCGGCCGCGTTCATGAATGCTCTGGGCCCGGTATTTCTCTACTTCGCCGGACGTTTGACGGTTGGCCGTGTGGCCGCCGCCATTGCAAGCCTGTTACTGGCATTTTCTCCATTCTTCATTGGTATATTTCCAGATAACTTTGTGAGCGATGACACGGGCAACAGCTTGCTTACTGACTCGCCTGCTCTGACTCTGGTTCTCCTCGGCTTCTGGCTGCTTCTCAGGGCGCTCCAACGGCCTACTGTGTTTCGCTTTTTTTGCGCTGGGTTTGCTTTGGCGCTTTGCATCCTGATGCGATTCGGATCCATCCCGAGCGTCGGCGTACTTTTACTGCTGCCTTTCGCCGCCCGTAGCCGTTGGAAGCCGATCATAGCCTGTATGTCTGGACTCGCGGCAGGAATGGCGCCCTACCTTCTCTGGTCCAAGTGGACGTACGGTAGCTTCCTGTTCACGTTGCGAGCCGGCTGGGCGAACGTTGAAGGACCAGTAGAGCCATTCCTGTTTTTCATCCGTAACTCAGCTACAATATTTACGCCCGTAGCGGTGATTGGATTGCTACTACTGCTGGTCTCTCGACTCCCTCTTATAAGAACTATATTCCGCAGCGTCCCGGATGCACCAATACGCTCGGCCTCAAGCTTGGCTCCGCACTTAACGAAAGTGTATCTATGGCTCTGGCTACTGCTTGGTGTACTATTTTTCAGCTTGATGCCACACAAGGAACCGAGATACATCCTTCCACTCGTTCCGCCGGTGCTGCTACTGGCGAGTTCCGGATTGAGTCTCTTCACTGTGCTGCGCAGTAAGCTGCTTCGGGTTGCCGGGGCACTTGCGCTTAGCGTAATTCTCGTTCTAACGTTTCTTCCCCTGTGGTCGCGAGTGAGTGAGCCTTTCCTTAATTCAACGAGCCCGGACGAGGAACTCGCCTCTAGTTTTCTTGAGTCCGCCGTTCCTGCGAATACCTCTCTCTACATGAGCTTCAATTATCCCGCGTTTGCTTATTACTCTAATTTTCGGATTCATGAGCTATCCAGCACCGGTCCTGCCCTTTACCGCGACATGGCAGAGATTCCACCCGGAGAGGTTCTCATTGTTTATCGTGAGGCCGAGGAGCCGTCGCAGTCGGATATCGCATGGGTAGACGCGAATCCCAAGTTCAAGCGCATAGGGGACTATCCTTCCTTCGCGATCTTCCGTAGTGTTGCCGTGCCTGAACGGGCTGGTCCCTAGCTAGAGTGGTGTCTCCTAAGTTCTTGTAAGAATCAGTGGAATGCAACCGCGGATTCTTCGCTCACCACCCCCGAACTGAAAAACGTTCGGGGCCCCGTTCGCTCAGAATGACAGCCTCTATTCTGTTATGAACTTCGGAGACAAGACACTAGTTAGTTCTAACCAATTGCGAGTTAGCGGAAGATGCGCACGACCGCTAACTCAAAGTGGGATAGGTTTACGGGAGCGATTCAAGGAGGGATTGGGCGCGGGCCAAATCCTCCTCGGTGTCGACGCCGATGGTGTCACGGGGGGCTTGGGCGACGTAGAGGGCGATGCCGTTTTCTAGGAGGCGGAGCTGCTCAAGGCGCTCGATGCGCTCGAGCGCGCCGGGGGGCAGGGAGGCGAACCGCTCCAACGCCGCTTTGCGATAGGCGTAGATGCCGAGATGCTTCTGGTACGAGGCGAGTCCTGTGTTGTCGCGATCGAAGGGGATGGTTGCGCGGGAGAAGTAGAGGGCGCGGCCGTCGAGCGCTGTGACCACTTTGACGGCGTTGGGATTGCCAAGCTCGTGGGGCGGGCAGGGAACCGAGAGGGTTGTAACGTCGACGTGAGGCTGGGCGAAGGGGGCGAGCAGGGGCGGGAAGAAATCGGGGGTGAGCGTTGGCTCGTCGCCCTGGATGTTGACGTAGATGTCGGCGTCGATGTGGCGGGCGGCCTCGCGGACACGGTCAGACCCGCTGGGACAATCGGGCGAGGTGAGCAGGACAGGGATGTGGCGCTCGCGGCAGATTTGCGCGACCTCTTCAGCGTCGGTAGCGACGACGACCGGGTCAATGAGTCCGCTGGCCGAGGCGGCGCGCCAGACCCACTCGACCATGGGACGGCCGGCGATGAGGCGCAGGACCTTGCGCGGCATACGGGTTGAGCCCAGCCGGGCGGGAATGATGCCGGCGACACGGATCGTGCTCATGCAGACGAGTTTACAGGAGCGGGTTGGGCGCGGGGCGGGCGAGGATGCGGTGCGGCGGGGGCCAAGCCGGGTTTGACCGGATGTGCGCACGCCCGTATCATCATTGATGGGAATTGTCTGCCGTGCGACCCGATTCGCCGGCCCCGGTTTGGGGCGCGTTCCCTCCTTGTACCTCTCCCTTTGGCGGAGTAGCTCAGATGGTTAGAGCGACGGATTCATAACCCGTAGGTCGGCAGTTCGATCCTGCCCTCCGCCACCAATTGCGACTTGCGATGTTTGAAAGGCTCCGGGGGCGGTGTGCCTGCTATGCTGCGGGCATGAAGCTGAGGGTTCTTGCCGAAGGGTTGGCGTTGGCATTGGCGCTGGCCGGGTGCTTTGCAGGGCAGCACAACGCGACTGGAGCCGCGGGAACGCAGTTGGACTCGCCGGCGCAGGGTAGTTCGCGCTATGCGGGTCCAGGGGCTGTTTTCGACTACTATCTGCTGAACCTTTCGTGGTCGCCGGAGTTTTGCTACGCGCACCCTTCGGCGGCGGAGTGCGCTGCCCATGCGGCGTTTGTTTTGCACGGCATGTGGCCGCAGAACAACGACGGCACGTATCCGGAGAACTGCTCGGAGGCAGCCGGGCCGGCGAACCCTGCGCAGTATAGCGACATCTACGCCGACCAGGGACTGCTGGCGCATGAGTGGCGCGCACACGGGAGCTGCTCGGGGCTGAATGCGGACGATTTTTTCAGCGCTGCTCGGACGGCCTACCGCTCCGTGAAGATACCGCCGGCTCTGAGCGGTCTCACCTCGCAGACCTCGATGCCTCCCGATCAGATACTGGACATGTTTGCGGCGAGCAATCCGGGAATTCCGCGAGCGAGCTTGGCGCTGAGCTGCGGCAACAACTATTTGACTTCGGTAGAGGTATGCCTGGACAAGGGACTGCACCCGACGGCGTGCGGGGCGATCCGCACTTGCCGGGCAAGGATGGTCAGGGTTCCTGCGCCGGGGCAGTAGGTGGATGGGCGGGCGGGGCGACGATCATTTCGGCCTCAATGGCTAGCGGACTCGTCCCACTTGCCGGCAGCCGGACTGCACAAATGTTGCATGAGAATTTGTGAAGAGTGAGCTGTTCGATACAGTCGGCACGGTTATTTGAACCTTAAAATACACCTGTTTTAGAGAGTTTTCAGGGCCCGCCTTTGGGCGCAACCTCGCCACTTTTGATTTTTGTCTCTCTTCCCGGCCTGCTTTGGTTCCGATACATCTGTTTGGACCTAATCTATGAAAAGAGTTACCGGCACGTCAGTACGGCAGTTCTCTAGCCTGAGCGCAGGGCAGGGTGAAGACCGCTTTGCCGCGCCGCGCAAGGCCTGGCGCTGGAATCCGATTGCATGGACGAACTACTGGCGGAAGTACGAGGGCGGTGTGAGCCGTCTGTTTTGCGCGGGCGACTTTCTTGAGGCGATTGCCGAGAAGTCGTGGCAGGTGGAGGCGGGCGGGATGACGGTTTCGCGCGCGGCCTTTTTTCTGCCGGGGCAACTGGAGCGCGTAACGGGGATGGCGTATACCGACGATCCTGGGCGCGATATGCGGGGAGGGATAACCACTCTGCAGCCGCCGACGCGCGCCTACCTGCTGACTGACGTGACGCTGCTGGATGGCTCGCTCTACAAAAGGGATAAGCGGCTGGACATGCATGCGCGCATGCGGCTGAGCAAGATTGCCCGCTACATTCCGCGCATGAGGGTGGAAGACGAGGTGGAGCAGGCGGCCATCTACAGCTCGTATGACGGCAATGAGTTTTTTGGACTTTGGCTGACCGACGATTGCCCGAATTATCTGCTGGCGAAAGAGGCGGGGGTTCCGGTGACCGCGCTGGAGACAGCCAGCCCGCACATGCTGGAGTACGAAGCACGGCTGGGCATGACGCCGCTGCGCACGGGCGGCGCGCTGCTGCACAAGGCGACTCTGTTCGACGACCGGTGGGGAAATAATCCAGGGAAGCACGGACGCCTTGGCCGCGTGCGCGAAAGACTGCTGGCGGGGTTGACGGTGAAGCCGCACCCTGGCGTGTTTATCTTGCGGCGCGACTCAGGCAAGCGGCGGACGATGCACAACGAGGTGGAGCTGGCCGAGTACCTGCGCGAGCGGTGGGGCTTCAGCATTGCGGACGTGACGCGCGAGGACGCAGCGAGCATTCTGGCCAAGTGCGCGGGAGCGCGAGTTGTGGCGGGAGTGGAAGGCAGCCACCTGATGCATGGGCTGATGGTGTTGGAACAGGGAGCGTCCGTGCTGACGCTGCAGCCGCCGGACAGGTTTTGCGGCGTGATTAAGCGGACGTCGGATATGGAGTATCTGAATTACGGGTTTGTGGTGGGACGTGCGGAGGAGGGCGGCTTTCGCGCCGATGCGGATGAGGTCGAGCGCACTCTGGACCTGTTTCCCCAGTCGACAGGGTTCGGTGTACCGGCAGTGCGCGTGCCTGTTGCTATGCGGACGGCGAGAGCGATGGCGACCATGCGCTCCCATGCGAGAGGCAAGTCAGCGGCGGGGTTAACGGCTTGATGCGCGCCGCGGGATAGACCGAATACCGCTTGAGCCGCGCGGGCCGGCGAGCGGGTTTCACACTACATCCAAGGTTGCATTGCTCCTACACCGTCGTGGTGTGGCCGGGGGATTTGCGCGCCGCCGATAATATCCAGTCAGATTCAACTGGCCACGGACTTGCGCCGCGCGGGCAATGCCTGCGAGACATTGGCGGTAGGCTCCAGTAGAATCGGCAGTGTAGACGCACAGAGAAGCAATGGCCGGCAGATGATTGGCAAGGCTCCCTGTGGCGGCTGAAAAGGATTTGAGGAAGGACTCCGTACGTTGCATGTCAACCTCTAACCAATTTTCGGACACACTTGGATCAAGCCCGCTTTCGGTGGCCATTGTGAGCCCGAGCGAACACCATCGCAACGCGGCCATCAATGGCCTTGACCGCTATCCTGACGTGCGCATCCGCGAGTACATCACGTATCCGCCGGGGAACGAGGCGGTGGCGGGCCTGCTGAAGCAGCAGTTCAGCGTGGTGATCGTCGATCTGGACAGCGATCCGGAGTACGCGCTGGAGCTGGTGCACAACATTTGCATCGATGGCTCAACGAACGTGATTGTGATCTCAGAGAAGCCCCGGCCGGAGTTGTTGATGCGCTGCATGAGGGCCGGAGCGCGCGAGTTTCTGCCGATACCGATTTCTTCAAGCGCCATGGCGGAGGCGCTGGGGCGGGTTTCATCGCGGAAGCTGGAGATGCCGGCCGCGCCGGTAGCGGTAAAGCACGCTCCGGTGGAGAAAGAGCACGGCAAGATGCTGGTGTTTATGAGCGCGAAGGGCGGGGCGGGCGTAACCACGCTGGCCTGTAGCCTGGGCGTTTCGCTGGCGCAGGAGTTCGGGCAGAACACTCTGCTGATCGACTTGAATTTTCCGCTGGGCGATGCGGCGCTGAACCTGGGGCTGAAGTGCCAGTATTCGACGGTGAGCGCGCTGCAAAGCTATCACCGGCTCGACGGCAGTTTTCTGAGCTCGCTGCTGGTGCGGCACGAGTCGGGACTGCATGTGCTGGCCGCGCCGTCGGAGCTTTCGTCGAACCGCTACAGTAACGATGCGATCTTCAAGCTGCTGCGGGTTGCGCGCAGAGAGTTCGACTACGTGATTGTGGATTTGGGCTCGCGGCCCGACGTGCAGGACACATTTACCTTCGACCCGAGCGTGACAGTTTATCTGGTGACGCAGATCGGCATACCGGAGCTGCGCAACTCCAATCGCATGATCAAGCAACTGCAGGTTGAAAACGGGCCCAAGCTGGAGATTGTGGTGAACCGGTTCGACACCGAATCGGAAGGTATTGAGGAAGAGCAGATTTCAAAGGCTCTCACGCAGCCGGTGCGGTGGCGGATTCCCAACGACTACGCGTCAGTGCGCCGGATGCAGAACCTGGCGACGCAGTTGATTGCGGAAGACTCGGAGATAGCGCGCGCGATTCTGAAGATGGGCGAGTCAATCTCAGGCCAGGCAGCCGTGCCGAAGAAGAAGAAGTCGCTGAGGTTTTTCTAGGGGTTGGTGGGCTGGGTTGGGGTTCGTGGCGTCACCGGTCTCGAAAGCGAGATGCGGGCTATCCGCCCGCTCATCGCGATAAAGCCGCGATGAACGGGGCACAGCTTGTCGTGGTTCGATGTGATTCATCCGGGGGGATGAGCGAGCCACCTGCCTGTGCCCCTGTTGATCGCAGTTTTATGGAACTGCGATCAACAGGGGCACAGTTTCTTGTAGATCAGGACCATTTTGCCGGGGGAGGACGACCGGGGAGCCGACCGGCCCCGGTATTTGGAGGTTACCGTTGGGAAAGCGGGCGGATGCCGGTTGCGATATCATTGCGTCTAAGTAATATGCGGGCCGATACCCCATTTGGCCGGCTTTGGCGGTGTGAGTGTCTAGAATCTTTCAGCGATCGGTGTTCGTGCTTTCCGTGGCAATTTTTGCGGCGCTTGGCCTTGGGTTTGCCCTGGGCGAGTTTGGAATCTTCGGCGTACATGCCGGCAGCGATCAGGATGGGGCTTACCACCAGATGCGCGTGTATGCCGAGGTGCTGCAGAAGATCCAGAGCGACTATGTGGTTGCGCCGAATATGGGCGATGTAACCTCGGGCGCGCTGCATGGGCTGATGGAGTCGCTGGACGCGGATTCCAGCTACCTGACGCCGACCGAGTACAAGATTTTCAAAGAGGAGCCGGCCCTGGGCAGCGCGCAGCTAGGCATCACGGTTTCAAAGCGCTACGGGTACGCCACGGTGGTGAATGTGGTTCCTGGATCGCCCGCGGATCAGCAGAAGGTGGCCGACGGCGATGTGATCGAGTCCATCGGCAACCAGTCGACGCGGGAGATTTCGCTGGCGGTGATTCGGCTGATGCTGGAAGGCAAGCCGGGCAGCACGATTGCGCTGTCTGTGGTGCGGCCGGCCAAGCCCGATCCGGATCATCTGACGTTTACGCGCGCCGTGGTTGAGCCGCCGGCATTTACAACGAGTCTGTACGACAACGCGACGATTCTTTACGTGAAGCCGGGCGCGCTGACGGCCGAACGTGTGGATCAGATTGCGGCGAAGATCAAGAGCGCGGCCAAGGGCGTGAAGATCCTGCTCGATCTGCGCGATACTTCGGGCGACGCGCAGCAAGGCGTCCGTCTGGCGAACCTGTTTATCAAAGAGGGGACGCTGGCGACGTTGCAAGGCCAACAGTTCTCAACGCAGACGTTTACCGCGGATGCGGGGCAGTTTTTGACCTCGGCTCCGGTTGCGGTGCTGGTGAACAGGGGCACGTATGGCGGCCCGGAGATTGCCGCCTCGGCGATCGAGGACCTGAAGCGCGGCGATGTGGTGGGCGAACGCACCTTTGGCGAGGGCTCAGTGCAGAAGTCGATTGAGTTGCCGGACGGCGCGGACCTGCAACTGACGGTGGCCAAGTTTGAGAGCCCGTCGGGCAACAAGATTCAGGACAATGCGGTGACGCCGACGGTTGTGGTGGCTTCAACGCAGGATGAAGTAGATGCAGGCGCGCCGCCGGCCAAAGGCGACGAGATGCTGGACAAGGCGCTGGCTGTGCTGAAGGCGAAGAACGCGTGAGGCTGCGCGGTCACAGCAAGGCGTGAACAAGGATCGGGCATCGTTTTGGGGTCGCGTCGCCCCTACGGGGCTGAGAGATTTTATTGGGACGCTTTCCCAGGACTGCGCTGCGCTTGTCCTGGGCTACTATCTATCGCCCCTACGGGGCTAGCCGATCCGCTAATGCGAGTTTTCCAGGACTGCCCCCCAGCTTGCCCTGGGCTATTCTCAACAGCCCTGCGGGGCTAGCCGTCTGCAAGAAGTCCGGGCATTCTCCGGCTTGCAGCAGGAACGAAAATGGCAGGGGTTGAAACCCCATCCCTCCATCTCGCGTGTCTTTTGGCCCGGCTGAAGCCGTGCCCTTGTTACAAGACATAGCCAATGAGACTTGCGGCGGACACACCAACCGTTCGGTTCCAAATCCTCTTCAGCACACTTGTTTCACTCTTGCACTCGATGGTTCTTGGCAAGGGTGGAATTCTGCGTATTGCACCGCCAAAATGCTAGCCTTGAACTGTAGCCCTTTCAAAACTACCTGTGAAGGAAGAGCTACTGAGGCTTGCATTCATTGGCTGCGCCCCCACAACAGCCGCCGCTCAGAAATCGCGCGCCCAGCGCGAAAGCGGAGGTGCGCCGCGAGGATCGGGAGATTCCGGTTGGCACGCGGCAGTTGGCGCTGCGCAAACGGCGCAAGATTGCCGG
>Ga0302320_10009857_pt1 | contig 20460 bp, 17 predicted proteins | sample Bog_T0_3_FD_202130 | JGI IMG/M metagenome (GOLD analysis project Ga0302320, IMG submission 202130) | Peat permafrost microbial communities from Stordalen Mire near Abisko, Sweden - Bog_T0_3 | ecosystem: Environmental > Terrestrial > Soil > Wetlands > Peat | place: Sweden: Abisko, Stordalen Mire...
CATCAATGTCCAGTTGCTCAACTTTCTGCGCGACTGGCTCACCAGCCATATTCAGACCGTCGACCACGGCTATACGTCCTGGGTCAACGAGCACGGCGTCAAGTAAGCCCATCACCACGGCAGGCAAGGAGAAACCGTATGCCGCACCTCGAGTGGAATCGTTCCCTCAGCGTGGGAATCGGGCCATTGGATAAGGATCATCGCGAATTCGTCGCTGCCCTCAATGCGCTCGAGATCGCAGTCGAGGGCGGCAGCGACATAAGTGTGACGCTCCCCTTGCTCCATCGCCTCAATGCCCACAGCCGGGCTCACTTCACCGCCGAGGAATCGCTGATGAACGCAACCCGCTACCCCGGCGCACAACTCCACGCCCTCAAACACACGCACCTGCTCAACCAGTTGATTGCCCTCGTCGCTCGCACGCAAAGCAACCCTGCTCGCCTCGACAAGCATTCGCTCAAATTTCTTCGCGATTGGGAAACCGCCCACATCCAGAGCGACGACCGAAACTTCGGTCTCTGGCTCAACGAACACGGCAAGCGCTAGCCCTCAAACAAAAACAACGGGTGCCCCGGGTGCCCCATCCATCGCGTGGTTTCATCGCGCGATGGGTGGGATAGCAGTTCATTCAACCTCGAAGCTTTTCTAATCCCTAATCCCTGTTCCCTGCCCTTACCCCTCAAACGACAACTGCGCCGAAGCCCAAACCGGTGCCGCAGGCTTCGGTTCTGAAGCCAACTCGTACACCAAACGCTCCAGCACCAACCGCTTGTCCGGCGGAGACGACCGCAACTCAAGATCGGCGCGCGCCACCAGCCGCAGGGCCCGCGTCAACTCACGCCTGCTCTTGTAGCGCCGTGCCTGCTTGATCAAATCCTCAGCCGCAAAGGGCGGCATCCGGAATCCCTGCCACAACGCCTGCCAAATCGCCCGCGAATCGCGCACATTCTTTTCCAGGATCACCAGCATCTGCCGCAGTGTGCGCGCCAGCATATAGAGATGCCCGATCGCCGCATCCTCGCCCGCATCGCTGCTGTTCAGCAACCCTTGCAACAGCGCCAGCGCTCGCACGCGGTCGCGCGCGCTGATGGCGTCCGTCAGCTCGTACAGCGAGCGCTGCTTCGCGCCAAGCACCATCGTCTCCACATCGCCCAGCGTGATGCGCGGCCGGCCCGAGGCGTACAGCAACAACTTTTCCAGCTCCGACGAAATCAGCATCATGTCCGCGCCCAGCGCATCCACCAGCTCGTGCGCCGCATCCGGTTCCACGCGCACATCCTGTTCCTGCGCCATCGACACAATCCAGCGCATCGCGTCTTCTTCATTCACGCGCGCCAACTCCACCATGCCGCAGTGCTGGCCCAGTGTCTCCGTCAGGCGCTCGTAGCGATTCTTGTCGTCCATGTCCATGCGCCGCGTGTCCGACGGAATGCGCAGAAAGTCCGCAACAAAAAGCAGCACTGCCTGCGGATTGGGAGACTTGAAATACCTGTCCAGCGCGGCAAACTCGTCCTTCTTCGCGCCACGCGTATAAAGCTGCCGCACGTTGCGCACAAAAATCACCTGAAAGGGCGACATCAGCGACGGCGTCTGCGCGCGGTCCAGCACTTCAAAAATCGATGTTGTGGCAAGGTCAAGATCGGAGAGGCAAAAGTCCCGCAGCTCCGCGGGCACGTAAGCCTTCAATACCGCGGCTCGGCAGCGATCGTGAAGAAACGTTTCGTCGCCGGCCAGCACATATCCCGGTTTCAGCTCACCCTGACCGGCGGCAGCGCCTTCAATCTCCGCTACAAAGCGGCCGGCAGCGGCAAATCCAGCTCCCCAGCGCGTCGCACTCAAAGTTCACGCCCCCCGAGGCCCGGAATGCCCTTGAACTTGCCGTTGATTTTGCCCTTGAACATGCGGCTCCAGAATATCCTGCGCAGCCCCACGAAACCAGCGCGGAAAACCAGCGGTTGCCTTGTTGCACAACGCCTTTCCCTGCAACATCTACCGCACCCTTCGTCACTTCTTCGCTGTTGCTTCGGGTGCCCCTGGTGCCTCGCCTTTGGGCGCCTGGGATGGATGCATTACACTCCGGACTCGCTTCCGAACCGTCCCGCTACAACCCCTCAAGCACATCTCCCACCAGTTCCCGCGCAAACGCACGCGACAAGCGGTCAACGGCCGCCGGGTCTTCCTGAATAAACGTCGCCAGGTCCGTGGTCGACTGGTACTGCTCGCGATATACCAGGTTCTTGTTCTGGTAAAGAACCGTCCCATCCGCCGCATTCACCGTCACCGATGCCATAACCGTGATCAAGAAGCTCGATGACTGCTGCGTAGCCGAGTTGTACGTCAGCGGCGCAACCGTCTCATTCAGAATTGTGCCGTGCAGCACCGCGCCCGCTTCTGGACTCTCCGTGGGAATCACCCGCAAACGCGTACGCGTCGTCAATTCGCGAATCACCGCGTCCGTCATCACAGTCTCCGTGTGATACGCGTCCGTGCGGCTAAGGAACAACGGAACAGCTATCGTCTTCACGTCTGGAGGCAAATGCGCGGCCGCGCCCAGCGTGTGATATCCGCATCCGGAGAGCAAAAGCACGAAGGCGGCAAGCGGCAACAAGGCAAACGGGCGCATGACTCATCTTAACGCGCAGCCGTCCGCAACAGCCTGCGACTACACCCACGCCGTCGCCAGCATCCCCAGCCCCGAAGGCGAAAGCTTGAGCCCGTCGGCGCGCCCCTCGAAGTACCGCGCGTTCAACCCACCGGAATCCACCTGCTCCGTTCGCCTGAAACCGGCCGCGCTTAGCTCCCGCTCCAATTCCTCCGGCGTGAAAAACAGCTTGAACGGCTCGCCCGCAGCGGCCACGCGCGAAGAGAGCGCCTCAAACACCAGCCGCCTCTTCAAGCTCAGCGTATGCGGAGGAAACACGTAATCGAAGCTCACGCCGCTCCCCTCAGGCAGTTTCCCAATCGTGGCCAGCGTCGATCGAAACGCATCCAGCGTGAGATAAGGAACCACCCCCAGCCACCCAAAAAACGCCGGCGCCGCCGCATCGAATCCCGCGTCGCGCAAACCATCCGCCAGCGTCTTGTGCTCAAAATCCAGCGGAACAAACGTAAGATTCTCCGGCAGCGGAACCGCCGCCGCGCCAAGCATCTCCCGTTTCCACTCCTGCGTTGCTGGAAAATCCACCTCAAACACCCGCACCGCCGCAAACGGATTGCGATACGCAAACGTATCGAGCCCCGCGCCCAGCACAACGTACTGCGTCACGCTGCGCGCCACGGCATCCGCAAGATGATCTTCCGCATACCGGCTGCGCGACACCATCCACAGCCGAAAATCCAGCGCCACCTTGTGCTTCGCGCGCTCCAGGTCGTTCTCATAGCCCGGCCCGATCAGCCGCACCGCGATCGGATCCTCCAGAATGCGCGGATGATCAATCAACTGGTGAGCAGCGCGCCGTATCGCAACGCGGAGTGCTGTCCTGCTGGCCCGGCCTGCCTTCATCCTCCAAGTTTAGAGCAGCCCCCGCTCCGCCAGAACGCGTACCATACCTCTCATGACCTGGATTGTCTGGGCATTGCTCTCCGCCGTCTTCGCCGCCGCCACCGCTCTGCTCGCCAAGGTCGGCGTCGCGCATGTCGATTCCAACCTCGCCATGGCCATTCGCACCACCGTCGTGGTCATCTTCGCCTGGGGCATCGCCATCGCCCTTGGAAAGCACGGCGAGATCCGCTCGCTCGACCGCCGAACCCTGCTCTTCCTCGCCCTCAGCGGCCTCGCCACCGGCCTCTCCTGGATCTGCTACTTCCGCGCCCTGCAACTCGGACCAGCATCCCGCGTCGCGCCGCTCGACAAGCTCAGCGTCCCGCTCGTCATGGTCTTTGCGTGGCTCCTGCTCGGCGAAAAAATCAATGCCCCCGCCATCGTCGGCGGCCTGCTCATCACCGCCGGCGCTATCGTCATGGTCCTCAGCTGAATCCATATACTCAATAAAGCGCCGCCCCTCGCGCACCCCGAGGTCTCTCGTGTCCCAACCGCAACCTCATCGACGCATTGTCCTCACCGGTTTCATGGGCTCCGGCAAATCCACCGTCGGCCCGCTCATCGCCGCGCGCCTTGGCTGGCGCTTTGTCGATGCGGATGACGTCATCGCGTCCGAAGCCGGCCTCCCCATCCCAGAAATCTTCGCGCGCCACGGTGAAGCGGAATTCCGCCGCTGCGAGCACGCAGCCATCGAGCATCTCGCCGCCAATCACCACCTGGTTCTCGCCCTCGGCGGCGGCGCCATTGAAACCGCCGCGATCCGCGACCTGCTCCTCAACGACGAAGGAACCCTGCTCGTCCATCTTGAAGTGGAGCTTGCAACCACCATCGCCCGTTGTGGCGGAACTGAGGACACGCGCCCCATCCTCGCCGACAAGGCCAACCTCGCCATCCGCTACGAGCGCCGCCTGCCGCTCTATCGCACCGCGCACGTATCCATCGCCGTAGACCAGCTCACGCCCCACCAGGTCTCGGAGCAAGTCATTCAGGCTCTGCGATCCATGTAGCTATTTGTGGGTAATTATTTTTGCGTTTCGTCCATCGGCGCCACCGTCACCACCGAGCAATGCACCTTGCTCGCATTGTTCGCAATCTCGCCCATCTGGAACGGGTTGTAGGCCTGCGAACCTCCCGGCTGCAGCGCCCCTTGGGGACTCTTCAAATTAATCCGCATCTCATCCAGGTCGGTCCCGCCAGAATCCGTCTGATCGCACTCCAGCGTTACCGCTGCAATCGCAACCGTCGAATTGTTCGTCCACTTCCCGTTGTTGATTTCGAGATACCCGCCCTCATTTTGAAAATTGCATTCGAACGCCTGCTGCTTCACCAGCGCCGCCTCCGCCGCTTGCATCTGCGCCCATGTCAACGGCGGTGTTCTGTGCGTCAGGTAGTAGTAGCCGAACCAGATCACCAGCACCACGATGATGATCTTGCTCCACGTCCCACCGCGTTTTTGCGGAGCAGGCGGCATCATCATCACGGGAATCTGTCCCGGCACGCCATATGGCCCCGGAACCACCTGCGCAGGGGGCGTCGTAGGTACGGTGGTTGTTGACGTCGCCGTAACGCTGCTCCCGCAATTCACGCAAAAGCGCTCATCCCCCGCCAGCGGCTTGCCGCAATGCTTGCAGTACTCCATACCCCTTCTTGCTCCTCTTCTCCTATACCCACTACGGGTGCCCCAGGTCCCTCGGTTTTGGGGACCTGGGAAAGCCTGCATTCAAACTACGAAGTCTCCCCGTCATAAACTCAATTCGCCGCGCTCGCCGGCTGCATCTGTGCCTCCACCGTTGCCAGCGTGGTTTGCAGTTGCTCCTTCTGCTCTGCCTTCACCTGCCGCAGTCCCTGTTGCACAAGCCCGAACACCACGTACCACGCCACAATGCCCGTAAGAATCTGGTTGCCTGAAAACGGCAACTGCCACGGAGCATCCCATATCACATGCAACACAACCGGTATCAGAAACGCCTTCAAAAATCTCTTGTCAAACAGCATCGTGAAGCTCGTCTTCTTGTCCTGCTTCACGCGCCAGAACGCTCCCGCTGCCAGCGCTGTCCACGCCACATGTCCCAGCGGCGTAAGAATCCCGCGCAGCCGCAGCACCTGCAGCATGCCAATCACTCCGCGATGGATGGCCAGCGCAACCACCTGCTCCTTCAGCGATCCATACTTCACCACGGTGGGCAGCAGCCCCTGCAAAAATCCATCGTTCAGCGCGTAGCCCGCCGTCTCAAACGCCGCGAACCCCGCGCCCACCACAGCGCCAAACAAGATCCCATTCAAAATGTATTTGTAGCGAACGCTGCGCATCACCACCACCACGGTCAGCAGCTTCGCCACTTCCTCCACAATGCCCGCTTCCATGTCTGACAGATCGAAGATCGGCATGCTGTAGCCCAAGAGTGCCACCGCGAGCGAAACAATCGCCCCCATCAAAAACAGCTTGCCCACCGTGTGAATCGAAACATTGCGCGGCGTGTTCCATTCAAAAAACAATGTCAGCGTCGCCAGCGGAACTGCAAACGCACCCAGGAACATCATCCCCGGAATGAAGTTTGTATTGCCCGTCTGGAAAAACAGGAACGTCAGCGCAAAGTACGCAATCACCAGCGCGGCCAACATCCGGAAGAACAGCCACGGCTTCGGCCATCCCGTCTCCACCAGTTCAATCGGTGGAGTCGTCTTCGACGTGCCCACAAGCAGGTACTCTTCGACCGCTTCGCCGCCGCGCCGCTTGAACACCTCTGAGAACATCTCCGTCAGGCTGAATCCCTCCAGGCTTTCCGTCGATGCCAAACTTTGCAACCGCCCCTGCAAACTGTGCAGCAGGTTCGTCTGGTGCACCGTCTGCGCCTGCCCGATCATCTGCGGCGTCACGTAATACACGCCCTGCGCAGCTCCCTGAAAAACTCCCGGCGCAACGCCCGCCTGCCCAACAGGAATCGCGCCCGTGGCCACCTGTTGCAGCATAGGCTCCGCACGCTGCGCGTACAGGCCGGCCGTGTCCTGCATCGCTGCCTGCGCCCCTTGCACTGCACCGCAACTCTTGCAGAATTTATGTTCCGGAAGAACCTCGGTTCCACAGCGCGCACAAAACATGTCGCTACTCCTGTCCATGGGGTCGGGTTGTTTAATTTAGCATTTTCTTCGCTGCCAAGGAAAGCAACAAATCGAACCTGCCGGGGTGCCCGGCATTGGAGAAAAGTGGGTGCCCCAGGTGCCTCGCAATTGGGCACCTGGGATGGAAACACGTCCCCCGCACGCTGTGCCCCGTTCATCGCAGCCTCATCGCGATGTGCGGGAGTCGGCTCAAACCAACTCCCCCAACTGTTATCATCCACATAGGCTCAGCGGCCCTCAAAAAGCCCCCCGCCCAGGACTTTCCTTCCCAATGACTCCCGCCTCCCAGGCAGCCAATCCGGCCAACCTCGCACCGCAGCCAGACGCCGCTGCCCACACCCACGTGCACGCTCCCGAGCCCGGCGCAACCGCCACGCTCATCCACGACCTGCGCGAACTGTTCAAGGTCAAGGTGGTTGCCCTCGTGCTCGTCACCGGGTGGGGAGGCTTTTATCTCGGCTCCATGATGTCGGGAATCTCCAGCGTGCAGCGCGGCTTGCTCGATACGCTCCTCGGCATCGGCCTCGTCTCTGCCGGAGCAGGCGCACTCAATGAAGCTCTCGAGCGCAAAACCGACGCACGCATGAAGCGCACCGCCGATCGCCCTCTCGCCTCCGGCCGCTTCTCGCTAGCCCAGGGCATCATCGCCGGCATGGGCGCACTCGCGCTCGGTGCGGTCTGGCTCCTGCTGCATACCAATCTGCTCACTGTCGCGCTCGCCCTGCTCACGGCCTTCACCTACGTCGCCGTTTACACCCCGCTCAAGCGCGTCACCGCTATCGCCACCTTCATCGGCGCATTTCCTGGAGCCATGGGTCCGCTGCTTGGCTGGACCGCCGCGCGCGGCAGCATTGACTGGCAAGGCGTCGCCCTCTTCGCCATTCTCTTTGTTTGGCAGTTCCCGCACTTCATGGCCATCTCCTGGATGTATCGAGAAGACTACGGCCGCGCCGGCATTCGCATGTTGCCCGTCGTGCAGCCGGACGGATGGTCCACCGTCGCGGAAGCTCTCTTTTTCGCGGTCCTCATGATCCCCGTCAGCCTCATCCCGTGGTGGCTCGGCATGGCGGGCCTAGCTTACGCCGTCATCGCCGTCGCCCTCGGACTGCTCTATCTCGGCTACACCATTCGCTTCGCCGGCATCCTGCGCACCACCGACGAAACAGAAAGTCGCAGCCTCGCGCGCGATCTTTTAAAAGTCAGCGTGCTCTATCTCCCGCTGCTCTTCACCACGCTCATGATCTGCGCCACCTCAAAGTAGCGCCGCAATCACAGCAAGGAAACTGCACCATGACCACCACCGTCGCGCCCCAGTCCAGCACCCGACCCGCCATCGCGGCCATCCTCGTCATCAGCCTCGCCGCCACGCTGTTTCTCTTCTGGCTCATCTACGTTCACCCCGCGGCCGCCACCAGCGCGCAATACGCATTCCTTCCCGCACTCAACGCCATCCTCAACGGACTTTCCGCGATTGCGCTGCTCATCGGCTTCACCTTCATCCGCGCCCGCAACATCAAGGCGCACCGCGCCTCCATGATCACCGCGTTCTGCTTCTCTTCCCTCTTCCTCGTCAGCTACATCCTGCACCACGCGCTCCATGGCGACGTGCGCTATCCGGCTCACGCCGCATATCGCATGGTCTACCTGCCGCTCCTCGCCAGCCACATCATCCTGGCCATCGTCGCGCTGCCCATGATTTTGGTCACGTTCTTCTTCTCGCTCAGCGGCCGCATTCCGCAGCATCGCAAAATCGCGCGTTACACATTTCCCTTGTGGCTCTACGTTTCCGTAACCGGCGTCATCACCTACGCCATGCTCCGCCTGGCCCAAGGCTCATGAGCGCAAACATCCAACACAGAGCACTCCCCGACGACGGCACCCGTCAGCTTCTCCAATGGGGAGGCTCCATCGTAGGCACAGGCGTCCTTGCCGCCATCCTGCTTGAAACCCTCCTCGGCGGATTCTCCCCCACCGGCGCCAGCACCAATACCGGATGGTTCGCGCTCATCGTAGCGCTCATGTGCATCCCGTTCGGCAGCCTGCTGCTCGCACTCGGCATCGCCAAATGGTTTCGCCGCCGCAGCCTCGCGCGCACCCGTTAGGCAGCCCGGCTAGCAGGCAATTACACCGCAAAACACGCCCAGAAGCCCGTGCCCCATCCATCGCGCCTCTTGCGATGGGTGGGACAGAACCAACTCCCCTTCGCTCGTTTTGCACCCTCGGCTCCGGCGCTGCTGTCTGCTATCCTTTTCACTTAGCGGAGTAAACGAACATGGCAAAGAGCGTCAACAAAGTTATACTTCTCGGCAACGTGGGCAAGGATCCTGAGATTAAATCGACCCCCAGCGGCACCATGGTGGCCACATTCGGCCTGGCCACGAGCGACCGCTACCAGGACCCGCAGGGCAACTGGCAGGACCGCACCGAGTGGCACAATCTTGTCGCTTTCAAGCGCACCGCTGAAATCATCCGCGACTACGTCAAGAAGGGCTCCAAGCTCTACGTCGAAGGTTCGCTCCGCACCAGCAACTGGGAAGACAAGACCTCCGGCCAGAAGCGTTACAAGACCGAGATCATCGTTAACGATCTCTCCCTGCTCTCCGGCCGCGACGAAGGCTCCGGCGGAGGCAGCTACAGCCGCGGTGGCGGCGACTCAGCCGGCTACGACCAGCGCCAGCCCGCCCAGCGCGACGACATCAGCCAGCAAGCCGAAATCTCCGACGACGACATCCCCTTCTAGCATCTGCACGAATCTGGGTGCCCCATTCATCGCACAGCCCGGGGTCCCCACGGACAGATCTTGGTCCGTGGGGCGGAGCCTCACCGTGCGATGAGTGGAAAAGTTATGCACTCAATCCGAAAGTTTTTCTGATCCCTGTTCCCTGCCTTTACCCTCCGTTCGCCGCCCCTTCCCCATGCTTGCCCAGCGGATCGTTCTCCCGATCAGTCACTTCCGTCATCGCCGCAAGCCGAACTGCAATCTCCGGCGTGAACGCATCCACCGGCGCGCGCCAACTCCAGTTGCCCGCCGGCACCGCCGGAGTGTTCATGCGTGCTTCCGAACCAAGCTCCAGCAGATCCTGTGCCGGAACTACAGCGATCTGCGCAATGCTCCCAAACGCCGCACGAATGAGCGGCCAGACAGGCCTGTCCGCCACTGGCCCCACGAGTGCTTCAACCGCGCCGCGTTCCGCTTCCCCCTGCACGCCCCACCATCCCTGCGTCGTGTCGTTGTCGTGCGTGCCGGTGTAGGCAACCGTGTCATGCGTGAACTGGTGCGGCAAGTGCGTGTGCGCTCCCTTGTTGCTGAATCCGAACTGCAAAACCTTCATTCCAGGCAGGGATAGCGCGATGCGCAGAGCATCGACCTCGGGCGTAATCAGGCCCAGATCCTCCGCCACTAACGGCAGGTAGCCGAGCGCAGCCTCAAGCGCGCGGAACAACTCCAGCCCCGGAGCCTTGATCCACTCTCCGTTGATGGCCGTCTCCTCGGTTGCGGGAATGGCCCAGTACGCTTCAAACCCGCGGAAGTGGTCGAGGCGGACAATATCGTACAGCTCGCACGCCCGCCGAATCCGGCTGATCCACCACGCGAACCCGGTCGCCTGGGCCACGTCCCACCGATAGAGTGGATTGCCCCACCGCTGCCCGGTCGGCGAAAAGTAGTCCGGCGGAACCCCCGCAATGCGGATCGGATGCAACTCCTCATCGAGTTCAAACAGCTCAGGATGCACCCACACATCGGACGAATCCATGTTCACGAAGATCGCCACATCGCCCAGGATGCGTATCCCGCTCCGCGCCGCCTCCGCTCGCAGCCGGTCCCACTGCAAAGAAAAAGCAAACTGCAAAACCTTCTCCAGCGCAATCGCCCGCGCATGCCTTTCGACAGCTTCCGCAATGGCTTGCGGCTCGCGCTTTCGCAGCGGCTCGGGCCATGCCCTCCACGCGCCGGTGTTGAACTCTTTCCGCAATACGGCGTAGAGCGCATAGTCGGCAAGCCACGAAGATTGAGCCTCGCAGTAGTCGATAAATTGTTGCCACTGGCCATGGAGCTTCTCATCCTTCTCGTGCTGATCGAGAAAGTTTGCGGCTGCCTCGTGAAGGACCGGTAGCTTTCGCTCCTCCACGTGTCCAAAGTCAACGTAGCCTGAGGCCCCTGCGAGCGGCGCGATGCGATCATTCGCAATCCATCCCCACTCCGCCAGCAATTCGAGGCTGATCAGGTACGGATTCCCGGCAATAGCGGACGAGCCGGCATACGGCGAATTGCCATAGCCCGTCGGGCACAACGGCAGAACCTGCCACACATGCTGCTTGGCAGCTGCAAGAAAGGCCAGAAACTGATGAGCTGCCGGCCCAAGATCGCCGACGCCTCCGTTGGAAGGCAGCGAGCTCACGTGGAGCAGGACTCCTGACGAACGTTCAAATTGCATAAATCCATTATGACCGGACCGATCCGGAAATCTCCGGAACGATGGGGTGGGTTGAACATCTTGAGCGGCGGCCACGCACTATAATCCGTTTGGCGCTCTGAATCCGTTGGATGCATCCACGAAGATCGCTGAGCGCAAGCAAGTCTTCAAGAAAGATCCGGAGATTAAATCCGTTGCAGATACGATTCGATCGCTCAATCCTTTTTCTTATGGCATCAAAAATCGCAATTCCGATCGCCGCTCTCACGCCATTCGCCGCTGCCCAATCGGCGCCGCCTGCGCAGCTTGTGCTTGCCAACGGCTGGCAAATGCAGGATGCGGCAAAGGCGACGCAGCCAGGCGCGGAAGTTGCGAAGGAGGGCTTCAGCACCGCGGGATGGTACAAGGCCACGGTTCCCGGCACCGTGCTCACAACACTGGTCAACAACCATGTGTATCCCGAACCTCTTTACGGCGAAAACAATCGTCCGGAAATCATTCCCGACAGCCTTTGCCGAACGTCCTGGTGGTACAGAACCACGATTGCGATACCGCAGACGTACAAAGGCCATCATGTGTGGCTCAATTTCGACGGCATCAACTACTCGGCCGCCGTGTGGGTGAACGGCACGCAGGTCGGCGCCATCCGTGGAGCGTTCATCCGCGGAGTGTTTGACATCACGGCGCAAGTCACGCCTGGCGAAACAGCCGTCATCGCCGTGTTAATCACGCCGCAGCCCAACCCCGGAGTGCCCCATGAACACACGCTGCGCGCCGGCCTGGGTGCGAACGGCGGCGTGAGCGCAATCGATGGACCTACGTTTCTCTCCACGCTTGGCTGGGACTGGATTTCCGCCATGCGAGACCGTGACAGCGGAATCTGGCAGAAGGTGTTTCTGTCGGCCACCGGCCCGGTCGTCGTAAAGGACCCGCTGGTGACGACAGACCTGCCTCTGCCGAAAACGGATTCCACCGACATAGGCGTGCAGGCAACGGTCGAGAACGTAACCGATCAGCCGCAAAAAGGCGTCCTCGAAGGAACCATCGAGAACATCCGCTTCCATCAATCCGTCGAGCTGGCTCCGCACTCCACGCAGGTGGTCAAGTGGGATGCGAAGACAACCCCTGCGTTGCGCATGGAACACCCGCGGCTTTGGTGGCCGAACGGCTACGGCTCGCCGGAGATGTATAAGCTTCAGTTGCGCCTCGTGCAGGGCCACACCGCTTCCGATGCCATGGCGGTGGACTTCGGTGTGCGCAAAATCAGCTACAGCGTTCCGGGAACAGACACGTTGACCATCTCGGTGAATGGTGTTCCTGTTTTCATTCGCGGAGGCGACTGGGGCCTGGACGAAGCGATGAAGCGCATTCCGCGCGAGCGGCTCGATGCGGAAATTCACCTGCACCAGATTGCAAATCTGAACATGATCCGCAACTGGGTCGGGCAGAGCACGGGCGAGGACTTTTACGAGCTGTGCGACAAGTACGGAATCCTTGTCTGGGACGAATTCTTCCAGCCGAATCCCGGCGACGGCCCGAACCCCACCGACATTCCGACCTACATGGCGAATGTTCGCGACAAGATTCTGCGCTTTCGCAATCATCCTTCCATCGCACTGTGGTGCGCGCGCAACGAAGGCTTTCCACCGCCGGAGATCGACGCCGAACTACGCAAGCTGATGGCGGAACTCGAACCCACACGGCGCTATCAACCAAGTTCGACCGACGGAGCAGGAGTGCGCTCGCACGGGCCCTATTGGTGGCGAACTCCGCGCGAGCTCTACAAAGTCACCGACGACTACTTCAAGACCGAGACAGGCAGCGTATCCGTTCCAACTCTCGAATCAATTCACGGCATGATGCCGAAGAAAGACTGGGAGTCGATCAATGACGACTGGGCAGAGCATGACTTTGCCAAGGGCAACTCGGGCGCGGACAAATATCCGGGGATCATCGAAGCCCGATTCGGAAAGATCGCCAACCTTGCCGACTTTGTGCGCAAGTCTCAGCTCGCAAATTACGAAGCCTTCCGCGCCATGTACGAAGGGCGGAACGCGCAGTTGTTTCATCCCACGACTGCGATCCTGACTTGGATGAGCGCTCCGGCTCAGCCAAGTTTCGTCTGGCAGCTTTACCACTACGACCTGGAACCGATGTCGTCTCTATTTGCAGTGATGCACGCAAGCGAGTTGGTTCACATTCAATTCAACGAGGAGACCGGCGTCCTGCAAGTGATTAACAACCTGCCCGAGCCTTTGAAGGATGCAACAGCGCGCGTCTCCATTTACAACATCGACGGAACGCTCGCTTCAAGAAACGAGCTCAAGGTCAATGCGCCCTCGGCCCTTGCAACAAGCCTGGGGATGGTTCAGTTCCCAGGCGCTTTGTCGCCAGTCCACTTTCTCAAGCTCGAATTGCTCAACTCAAAGGGCGACGTAATCTCGAACAACTTTTATTGGCGCGCACCGCTCGAACGTCCAGACGACTTTACCGCTTTGAACAAGATGCCGCCTGTGAAGCTTGAGGCAACCGTTGCAAGCGCGGATGGCGAAGGCAAACGTACTGTCACCGTGACGCTGCACAATCGTTCAAAGAATGTCGCGCTGATGGCGCATCTGCAGCTTCGTCGCGAAAAATCCGGCGAGCGCGTGCTGCCCGCGTTCTACAGCGACAATTACGTTTCGCTGGTAGGCGGCGAATCTCGAACCGTCACCGTTGTTGCCGACATGAGCCAGTTCAAGACGGAAGACGCACTGGTGGTTGTCGACGGATGGAATGTGACGGTGGCACCCGTAACTGGAACAGGCGCGCGCGTCGAGACAAACGTGGAAGCGCAGCCCGAACACTGGCCAGTTACTGGACTGCCTTTCCAGACCGAGGGCCTGCGGTAAAGACAGTGGTCAGTTACGGGTTGCCGACAACACACCAGGCGACCTGAGAGCCTTTAATTGTTCTGTTGTGGCACTGGTTCAATCACGGGCACAAAAACTCGCTCGCCGGCCTCAAGGTGATCCTGATCCTTAATCCCAGGATTGAGCTCCTCAATTGTGTTCAACAGCGCCGGTGTGCAGCCCTTGAATCTTTCCACGCAGATGCTCGCGACGGATTGGCCTTGGCGAGCTCCAACAACCTCCACTCCGCCATTCGGGACGGTGATCCTGGAAGCCCCTAGTCTTGAGCCGGATCCCTCATCATTCGGTTGTGAGGCATCATCCTGGGACGGAGCAGCAGCCTGCGCCACATATTTGTCTCGCCGCCTTCTTGAAGGTCGCGACGAGGGATCAGGTTGAGGCGACGCTGGGCCTTGAGACAACGCTGGAGCCTGCGCCTGCGATTGATTGTTCATCGGCGGAGAGTTGTGGAACCAGGAACTCACCTGCGACATCAGCGGGCCGGAACGTGCGACGTTCCAACCTACGACCGCCAGAGCCGTCGCACATAGGAGTGTCGCGACCAACGCGACGCGCAAGGCGGGCGAGGTCTCCTGCTCCTCCGAAAGATCCGGCTCTTTGAAGTCATTTTCGTCTGGTTTGGAATCGCTGACCGGTCGGGAGAATCTCGCTCCTCGCCAGCCCGGGTCGTCGGCCGGCACGGCAAATCTTGTTTCCTGCTCGGCGGAACTTGCTGCTTGCCGACCCAGGTCGTCCGCTGGTTCGGCAAATCTTGCTCTCTGTTCGGTGAATCTTGCTTCTTGCCCATCGAGGTCGTGTTGCGTTTCGGCGAACTTCGTCCTCTGCAACCCAGGCTCGCCGGCCAGTTCGGCAAACCTTGCTCCGCGCCCACCCAGCTCGTCCGCCGGCTCTTCAAATCTCACTCTTTGCTCGGCGAACTTCGCTTCCCGCATGCCCGGGTCGACGGTCAGTTCGGCGGGCGCTGCTTCCTCCCAATCCACGTCTTCGACCGGTTTGCCGATTGTCTCTTCCTGCCAACCCAGGTCGTCGGTCGGATCGGCGAACTTCGATCCCTCCAAACCCAGATCGACGATCACCTCGCGAACCACTTCCGCGTCGATCACCTTTTTTCCCGACGCGCAGGCGACCGAAAGAGAGTTAAAGCAGAAGTTATTGATGTTTCGCGGAATTCCATCGCCGTAGTGGGCAATCAGCGAGACCGCCTCAGGCGTAAACAGCGGCGTTGAGTTCCCGTAGCCCGCCAGTTTCAGGCGGTGTTCGATGTATTGGGCCGTCTCACTTCGAGTCAGCGGCTTAAGAGTGGCGAAAATCGAAATTCGCTGTCTCAGTTGCACGAGTTCCGGCGCGGCCAGCGTGTCAGCCAGTTGCCGCTGCCCGCAAAGAATCACCTGCAAGAGCTTATGACTCGAGGTCTCGAAGTTTGAAAGCATCCGTATCGCTTCAAGCACGGAATCATCCAGGTTCTGCGCTTCATCGAGAACAACCACAACGCGCTGACCGCCCTCGTTGTGCCTCAGCAGGATGTCGTTCAGCCGCATCTCCAGATCGATCAGCGTGCCCGGCGGATCTCTCTCGCCCAAATCGATCAGCAGTGCGCGAAAAAGTTCCGTCGGGTTGCTGATCGCCTGGAAAAGGAAAACCGTCCGCGCCGTGTTGCCCAGCCGGTTGAGCGCCGCACGCAGTAGCGTGGTCTTGCCCATTCCTGGCTCGGCGGTCAGCGCGATAAAACCCAACCCCGAACGGATCCCATAGAGTAGCCCTTCCAGCGCCTCTCGATGAGTCTTTGTAAGAAGCAGGTAGCGCGGGTCGGGCGTGACGCCGAACGGCTGGTCGCGGAGATTGAAGTAGTTCAGAAGCAAGTTTTTTTCCGTCCCTGGCAACCTGGTATTGGCGACAAAGCTGCTCAAAAAATTCACCTTTCAGATGCTGCGGAAGCTGATTTCCACATCGGCGTCGTTCGTGCACAGCTGCCCAAATGTGACCGGTTCTTTTTAAGTTCTGCAACGCCACGCAGCACGTAACATACTTTCCATGAATAAGTTAGTGCGAAATTGCGCGACACCAAGGCCCAGATACGCCTGGCTCTTTTACGTCTAACTCTTGGATGCATCTTTGCAATGCGACGAAGAGAACCTGCCAACTGTCCAAAATCTGACTTGCCGACCCGCGCCTCAGTTTCCAGGTCTATTTCGTCTCCGAGCAGTGGTTCCTCCTTATGCGTCCAGAGGCAGTGCATCTCCACCCCAGGCACAAAGACTTGCCCATGGAAACCCCGCAGCCGCGGATTTGTGGGGGCATAGGAAGGACGCAGAAAGGCCCGCAACCTGATCGGCTGCGGGCCTTTTGATTTGCTTGGTGGTTTCTACCGAATTACATGCCGGGCAGCGATGGCGGCGGCTGCTTGGCGTTCATCCGGATCAGGTTTTTCTTCTTGTAACGGTCGAGAACGCCGCTCATGAAGATGTTGAATGCCTGGGCGCGGCGCTGATCGAGAAGCTGATCGCGCGTCTGATCCAAGTTCTTCGCAATCTCGTCAGCGCTGGGCTCCTGCTTGTCGGTAATCTTGGCCACGACGCCGGTGCGCTGCGCGTTGATGGGGCCGCTGATGTTGCCGACAGAAAGATCAAAGAGCTGCGGGGCCACTTGCGCCACCGTGCCGAGATCCGGCACCTGGCCTGAGGCTCCCACCAGGTCGCTGGTCTTGACGGTTGCGCCCATCTCTTTGGCGGCCTGGTTCAGATTGTTCTCCGACTTTGCGCGCTCTGCGAGCTCGGTCGTCTTCTGACCCAGGAGGCCAGGAAGCTGCTCGTCCCGATAGTCGTCAAGCACGTGCGTCTTCCAGTCGGCGAAGGCAGGTGCGTGAGCCGGAGATATTCCTGCAACCTGGAAGATCGCGTAGCCCTCGCCGGTAGGCGCGGATTGCGGTGGATCGCCAAGCTTGGAAGCAAAGGCCTTGGTAAGAAGCTGCGAACCATCAGGCAGCGCAGCAATCACGCCCTGCGCGCCGACCGGCTGCGTGGTCACCACTTGAAGCTGATGCGCCGCAGCGGTCTTGTCGAGGCCGTTCTTGATTGCTTCTGACGTGAGCGCCTTGGCGTAGCTGTCTTCAGCAGCCGTTTCGTTCTGGCGAAGCAGCGTGGCCTGAATGGTGGCCTGAACTTCACTCAGCGACTGCGCGTGAGCGGTCTGGCGCTCTTCCACCTGGACAATGTGATAACCGAACTGCGACTTCACGATGGCAATGTCGCCGATCTTTTGAGTGAAGATGGCGTTATCGAATTCGGGAACCATTTTGCCGCGTTGAGCGAAGCCTAGCTCGCCGCCGGTGTCTTTGCTGCCGGGGTCGTCAGAATTCGTCTTGGCCAGATCGGTCCAATTTCCGCCGGCCTGCAGTTGCTTCAGGATGCCCTGGGCCTTTGCCTTGGCAGCCGCATCGGTCTTGGCGTCCGCGCCCGCCGGAACGGAGATAAGAATGTGCCGCGAGCGAGCCTGCTCGGGAACCGAGTACTCCGATTGATGCGCGCTGAAGTATTGCTGAATCTGCTGCTGCGAAGGTTGCGGCACGCCCCCGGGAATCTGGCTCGGTGTAAACGCGAAGTAAGTAATCTTGCGCTCTTCCGGAACGGCCGTAGCATAGCGGGGCCCGTTCTTTTTGAAATACGATTCCAGATCGCTGTCCGATGGGTTGATCGTCTTGCGCAGATCGTCAGAGGAAAGCACTGCGTAATCGAACTTGATTTTGATGTTCGCCTTGCGATAGTTGTCGCGAACTTCCTGATCGCCCACGGTAACGCCGCCGGCAACGAGAGCCTGAAGACGACGGACAACAATGTCAGTCTTGACGCTGTCTTCAAAGTCCTTCACCGACATGTTGAGCCGCGTGGAGATGAGCGCGGCATACTGATCGTCGCCAATGTACTTTCCGTTCGGGAAGATGACTTCGCCGGTGGGACCCGTGTGCAGATACTGGCGCACATCGTCGTCCGTGGCGCGGATGCCGAGCCTGTCCGCTTCCTGGATCAGCACCTGCTGCTGCACCAACTGCTGGCCCACCTGCTGCTCAAAGAAGTTGAGGATCATTGGGTTGTCAGCATATTGGGGGCTGCGCTGCTGCAACTGCTGGCGAGCCACCTGCTCTACCCGCACCTGGCTCACGGAGTCGCCCGTGGAGAGATACCGGCTGTACCAGTGCGGATAAACCACAGCATAGGTGTCAGGCGAGGCAGATCCGCCGCCGGTAAGGCCGGGGATGAGGTAAACACACATGGACACGGAAGCGGCGCCGATGATGACGACCAAGAGAGCCTTGGTCATGCGATTGTCTGTCTGCAGGAAACGAATCATGGATGAACTTGAACCTTCAACTCTCTACGCGCGAACGCGGCTTCCCCTTTTTTCGACCGGCGGCCGAAGCACAACGGGGGCAGCGCTGATGCGCAATTCTCGCTCGATGCGAGTCCTTGTCATTATAGACGAGGGGAGCGGCCGTCGGCCGGGCGGGTCCAAACCTTGCGAAATGTTGGAGTAAGCAAAGGGCAGGTGGCTATTCGGCGGAGCCGTCTAAGGGGGCATCGGGCAGCGTAAAGGAGAATTCGGCGCCCTGATCCACTTCCCCAACGGCCCCGATTCTGCCGCCGTGTCTGGCAATGATCCTTTGCACGGTGGCCAGGCCGACTCCAGTGCCGGGAAATTCGCTCTGCGAGTGCAGCCGCTGAAAGGGCCGGAAGAGGCGATCGACGTATTGCGGATCGAAGCCGACTCCGTTGTCCTTGATGAAGTAGATAGTCTCCTCGCCATACCTCCGGATGCCGAATTCGATCTTTCCGCCTTCGCGTTTGGATGTGTACTTCCACGCGTTGCGGATGAGGTTTTCGAGCGCGAGCGTCATCAGGCCCTCATCGGCGATGACCTGCGCGTCTGGTTGCAGTTCGATCTCCACCTTGCGCTCGGGATTCTCGGCCTTGAGCTGATCCACAATTTTCTGCGCCATGGCCGACAAGTCGATGGCTGTCCGGTGCAGCGGCGTACTGGTAGCGCGAGAAAGACTCAGCAGGTCATCGATAAGTTGAGACATCCGCTTGCTTCCATCGGAGATCTTCGAGACAAGCTTCGCTCCTTCTTCGTTGCCCGCCTCGGCCACGCGCATCTTCAGCAGAAATGCGATGTTCGTAATCTGCTGCAGAGGGCCTCGCAGATCGTGCGCAACGGAATACGAAAATGCCTCCAGTTCCTTGTAGGCGGCCGACAACTCCGCCGTCCGTTCCTTCACTCGCTGCTCAAGCACGGCTCGGGATTCTTCCAGGGCCTGGTCCCGCTGTTGGATCTGGTCAAGCATGGCATTGAACGAGTCGACGAGGAAGGCCAGTTCATCACCGGAGCCAGGCACTTCAGCGCGGACGGAGTAGTTCTTTTCCCGGCTCACCAGTTGCGCGGTTTCGGCCAGGTTCGATAGCGGGACGGTGATCAGCCGTCGAATGGACGTGGTGGCTGCGATGGCCGCGAGGAAACAAAGGATCAGAATCATCGCCGAGATGAAGCCGAACTGCCTGGCGCTTTGCGCCAGTTGGGTTGTCTCCGCCTCCACAACGACCGTGCCGAGAGATTTCCCCTGGAACCAGATCTCGTGCTGAACAAAAAGGTTTCCGTCTCTCGACCAATGGCCTGTGTGACCGTTCAGATCGGACTCGGTGTAGTTGGTATTCGCTGCAGCCCGCTCAGTGTGGTACTCCGCGAACGTCGTTCCATCCGGCTGCGTGATGACGGCCGAGATGACGTGGGGCGATTGGCTCAGACCGGCAAGCGTGCTGTCCGCAGCCTGTGGATCGTCGAAGGTCAAAGCCGTCACGCTGTTTTCGCCAATCATCGCCGCTTCGGCGTCGAGCGAGTCGACGAGGTTCTGGCGAATGGAATACAGATCGAATGCCAGGAAGAATCCGTAAGCAAGAAAAAGCGCGATACCGCACACGAGCACATTGGTTCGCGTGAGCTTGCCGGAGATGGAGGAAGGATTCCAGAACTTCACTGCGTTCCCTCCTTGGCCGGCATGCCTGACACGGCATAGGCAACGCGCAAAAACTCCGAGCTCAGGACAAGATGCGACTGCCGGACCGCGTCGAGGCTCACGGAGAATCGGACATGATTTGAGACGAGAAGGAACTGGATCATGCCGCCACGCGTCAGGAATGTGGCGTTGTCGCTTACCGCCAACACGTCGGCGCCGCGCAACTGCTCGAGATCCTGATCGAGGCGCGGCCCTTCAGACCCGCTGAGGTAGGCGATCTGGCACGATCGCGCCTGTGCTCCGTCTTTCACATGAAGTACGCGCACAGGCAGACCACCGACGCGCTCTCCATTGGTAAGCGTTTTGAGCGCGGATTCAATGGGATCATCGCCAACGATGCACACATCGAAGGTGGTATGCGGGCTTGCACTGGCCGCCGGTTCGACTCTGACGAATTTTCCGAAATTCAGC
>Ga0302320_10009859_pt1 | contig 20457 bp, 17 predicted proteins | sample Bog_T0_3_FD_202130 | JGI IMG/M metagenome (GOLD analysis project Ga0302320, IMG submission 202130) | Peat permafrost microbial communities from Stordalen Mire near Abisko, Sweden - Bog_T0_3 | ecosystem: Environmental > Terrestrial > Soil > Wetlands > Peat | place: Sweden: Abisko, Stordalen Mire...
GTAGATGAACTGTTTGTCGGTTTCCGAGTTCGCGCCGGTCTCTTCCAGCGTCACGTCTCTGGTCATCGGGTTATAAGAAGTGACGACCGCGCACTTGCCCTTGAGTGGTGTCTTCTGGAACAGAGTGAAGTATTTGCAGGCCTCGTAGATGCTAGACGCGACCAGGATTGCATTGCCGCGATCGCTCGAAAGGCGTGGCTTCACGCTGAAATCGAAGAGGATGTCGCTCACCACGCGGTCCATGCGCGACTTCGAGCTGAGCACGTGTTGCATCGTGCCCCATTGTTTCTTCAGCTCTTCCTTCTGCCAGGCGTTCAGAGCCTTGGTCTTGGCTTCGAACCAGGCGTCAATCTTCTCTTCAGAACCGAGCCGCTGATCGATGTCACGCGCCTCGTAGATTAGGTCAAGCACCACCTCGTCCGCCACAGCCTCGCTAAACTTGTAAGTGTGGATGTAGCCGCCAAAGACCTCCTGGCTGGTCGTCTTGTCCTTTTTCAACAGCGGAGTGCCAGTGAACCCAATGAACACAGCGTTTGGCATCATTGCCTTCATCACGCGATGCAACTTGCCGCTCTGCGTCCGGTGACACTCATCCACAAAGACGAAGACCTCTCCTACGGTCTGGCTGGGCTTGGCTTGCAGGTCTTTGATGTAGGCTTCAAAGTCGTCCACGTCCCTGCGGCCGAATTTGTGGACCAGCGAGCACAGTAGCCGCGGCGTGGCCTGAGCAAGTTGACGCATCAGGTCGCTGCCGCTCGTGGTCCGTTTGATCGGCTCTCCCATCTCGGTAAAGACGCGCTCAATCTGCTTGTCCAGCTCATCGCGGTCGGTGATCAGCGCCACGCGGGCATTGGGATTGTTCTCCAGAATCCACTTGGCCAGCATCACCATGACAATGCTCTTACCGCTTCCTTGCGTGTGCCAAATGATGCCGCCCTTTTTCTGGCGAACATGTTCCTGCGCGGCCTCGATGCCGAAGTATTGATGGACGCGCGGCAGTTTCTTCTTGCCGCTATCGAATAGCACGAAGTCGTGCATCAGTTCAATCAGACGGTCCTTGCGGCACATCTTGAGCAGGTATTTGTCCAGCTTGAAGCGGCTGTTGTCTTCCTCGTCTTCCTTCCAACGCAGAAAGTACTTGTCTTCTGTGCCGATGGTTCCATAGCGCAGCCCCTCGGAGTCGTTCCCGGCAAAGATGAACTGCACGGTCGAGAAGAACCATGCATTGAACTCCGGCTGTTGATTGGAGAGGCTCTGACGGATGCCTTCGCCGATGCTGACACGGCTGTTCTTTAACTCGATCACGCCGATTGCAATGCCGTTGATGTAGAGCACAAGATCGGGTCGCCGCTCGTGGTTTCCCTTGAGCGTCACTTCCTCGGCAATCGCGAAATCGTTCTTCTCCGGCTCGTCCCAATCGATCAGCTTGACCGTGTCAGTGGGCTTGGCGGGATCGGTCTTGACCTGTACGCCGTAGCGCAAGAGCTTGTAGACGGCCTCGTTGTTGGCATAGAGGTTGCGGCTATAGTTGTCGGCCTCGGTGCGCAGCTTGTAGAGGGCCGCGCTGATCTGCGCCGGAGTATTTCCGTGCCCCGCAAGCCATGCCGAAAGAATACCCGCCTCGACATTGCTGTTGCCGTCGCGGTCGCTCCAGTCGCCCAGGTAGCGATAGCCCAGCTCGTCCACAAACAGCTTGATCACGCGCTCTTGCGTAACCCGCTCCGGTTTGCCGATATCGTGCATATCAACCCTTCACAAGCTTAAAGTTGATTTCATACCGATAGAAGGAGATGAACGGGACTGTCACCAGTGCCCAGCGTATTTTCTGGTCATTCTCCAGCGCGATGATCGCACCCTCCACCTTCTGGCCCTCTGCGGCAATCTCTTCTTGTACAAATCCGATATAGCGCAGGATTTGGCCCACAACCACATCGCTCGCTCGCCCACGTTTCAGTTCGATGACCAGCAAACGCTTCTTGTCTTTGCTAATGGCCAGGATGTCGATTGGACCGGCGTCCGTGGGATACTGCTGGCCAACTGGCTCTCCCTCTTCTTCGTAGATCGTGAATTCATTGCTGAGGGCTGTCTGGTTCCAATTCTTCACCAAGAACTCTTCCAAATGATTCTCCATCGCGAATGCGTATGGATCTTCGATCTCCGGGTCATTGGAAACAATCTTTACAGGGGTAAGCGCTTTGCCAAGCAGTAGCTCCAATTCTGTACTGTGGCTGCTGACTTCGCTCACCGTCCCGATGGAGCCCGCCGAGTGTTGCAATGCTTCGCTCATCGCGACCTTGGCGATCACGACATCGAGCCAGGTCACTTTTCGTCGATGAGGCAGGTCTGTACCTGCGACATAGTAGTAGTCGCCGATGATTTCGCCCACATGGTAGGACCCGGCCCCATCGGGACAGAGAACAATGTCACCCTTCTTGATTCCCTTCGATACCGTCCAGAGTGCTCCACAGGCCAGACCAGCGCCGATCTTCGTTTTGTCTGGGTGGCTGGCCAGGTAAATCGGGATGAATTGTTTATTGAATTCCCGCCACTGCTCAGGAAGCTGCTGACTAAGGTCTTGATTGATCCCGAACCCCACGCCAATATAACCACCGGCAAAGCATTCGGCAGCATAGGCACTCTTTTTCCCGAGCATGACGCGGTAGTAGCTCTTCATATGAGGCGAATCCTTCCTGTAAGAAGTTCTTGCATCATGCCCGTCTTCAACTGCCGGGCTTTGGAGAGCTTGGTTTCCAGCGTGGCGATTTCGGCGTCCATATCGGAGAAGACGGCGGCGATGGCGATCTGTTCCTCGACTGTCGAAGGAACTGAAACTTCAGTTCGATTGATAAGAACAGTATTCAGGTTCATTTGAGAACCTGTCTGACCGTGCCGCGACCAATTGTCTTCTATAAACTTCAGAATGTAGTACAGGAATTCTCGACCAACTCGGAGATTGTCGAAAACTACAAAGCCGTCATGAATGCAGACATCAATTTGCGTGATAACGGGTCTTCCGACTGTGGCACAGATGCTCATGATCAAACTGCCCCGACTTACTGGGCGACTGCTCTGTATTCCCTGAGGCGACAATCGCTGCGTAGTTTCGCAGAGGAACATCCCCGAACTTGTAACGTCCGAGATGCGAACCCAACCAACTGTAGAGTTTTCGTCAAACCATATAGGGCTGTCGATTGGGCGTGGAGATGCCCCACGTTGAATCTTTGCTATATCGCCCAGCCGCTTCAGTTCCCACTTGCCGCTGAAGCTAGGCAGGCGTTTCTTGCCGGTGAGCAGTTCCTGCATGGCGCCTTGCTTGAGGTGGCGCTTCTTGGCGAGGAGTTGCTCCAGGGATTCGATCAGGGCATCCACATCGCTCAACGCCTCGGCGATCGCTTCCTGCTCATCTCTTGTTTGTGGAAGCGAAACCTGGATTTCATGGAGGTCATTTCGGTTGACGCCCGGCACGCCGGTCTTGCCACTATGCTCGTCGAAATCTATTGTTCGGAGCAGGTATGAGACGAAGAGTGGGTCATTCCCGAGGAAGTCGCGCACGTACAGCGTCGTATTCAGAGGCCAGAATGCTTGTGGGACGAAGAATACCTTTCCGATTGTGCCGTAGCGACCTGTGACCACTCCAGGACCAGGTACTTTCGCCACCGAATGGTGCTGTTCAATCCCGGATGATGTAACAATCGGGTGGGGCCCAGGTTTTCGCAGCCTATGCGGGAGATCGAATCCACGCTGAAGCGTGGCTACATTGCCGAGTCGATCTGTTTTCCAGTGCTGAGTCATGCCTGCTTGAACCCCATGCTCTCCAGGTGGCTAAGAACCTTGGCTTCCAACTCAGCCACATGGCTGGTCATCTGCGGTAATGGGGTTTCGTAGCGTTCGGCCAGTTCCTTGACGCGCTGGGTGAGCTGCTGACTGACGCGGTCCATCTCACCATGAATGGCGGCGTCGAGCGTGGCCAGCCATTTGTCGTCCACGACAAGCGTCTTGACCTCGTCTTCAGTCAATTTGGGATAGCGGTTGTATGCAAGGGCGTCGAGGGCGGCTTCGGCTTCCCGGAGCTTCTTCTTCAGGCTGCTCTCCTCGCCGTCAAGCGCAAGCCATTTCTCCAGAATTGCCGCTTCTTCCATGTTGTCCTTGTCGCCCTTGATCTCCTTGAGCCGTGCTGTCACCGTGGCCCGCGTGACCTTGCCCTCCTTACCCGCCTCGGCCTCCGTGCGCGCCTCGGCAAAAGCGTCCTCGTCGCCAACCTGCTCCTCTTCCAGTTCCGCCAACTTGGCGGCGACGCTCTCCAGATCGGCGGAGAGCTTGTCGATCTCGGCCTGCTCTTTGGCATAGTAGCGGGCAACCAGAAGCGCCTTGGGAACCAGATCGCAGGTCCAACCCTTGTCGGTCTGTTTGGTTGTCTTGCCGTCTTTGCTCTTCTTGGTCTCGATGATGCGCGAAGTTTCGGCCTTCCACCCGTCGGCTGCGATCAGGTAGCAGTCGTCCTGCATGGTCCCAGCCCAATAGTCCATCAGGTGCTGGTAGACATCATAGGCATCGATGAGCGGTTTGCCCTTGTAGTGGGCGAGCAAACCTTCGGCCAGCTCCACAATCAACTGCTTGGGGTGGCAGCCGGCCGTGAGCGCCTTTAGAGTGGCGGCGCTCTTCTTGCGCCAAGCGGCAAAGTGCTGGTTCATGCCGGTAATGAAGGCGGTGAACTCTGGGTGGCCGTAGATGGTGGCCTTGATGGCGGACTTCTCGACTGCGAGATCGACATAGCCGGTGCGGTTTGGCTTGAAGAGATCCGGTCGGAGATGTGGGCAGACCTTCCAATAACGCTCCAGCGCATCTACATCGGTCACGGGGATACCGCCCTTGAGATGGCCCTCGATGTCCTGCAGGTCTTCCGGCGTCTGGCTGTCGATATAGCGCGGCAGGTTGAGGTTGTAGTCGTTCTTTTCGATCTCCCCAACGGCGACCATGCGCGAGTATCGCGGCTCCTCAAGCTGGCGGGTGAAGACATCGACGATGCGGTGGATGTCCTGCTCGCGGAGACGATTTTTTGGGCCTTCCTTCATGTAGCCCTGGCTGGAATCGATCATGAAGATGCCCTTGCGGGCGTGAGCGTGCTCCTTGTCGATTACGACGATGCAGGCAGGAATGCCAGTGCCGTAAAAAAGGTTGGCGGGCAAGCCGATGATGCCTTTGATGTAGCCCTTGCGAACGAGAGCGCGGCGGATGTCGGCTTCGGCGTTGCCCCGGAACAGCACTCCGTGGGGCAGGATGCACGCACCCTTGCCAGTGCTGCGGAGCGAACGGACAATATGCAGCAGGTAGGCGTAGTCGCCCTGCTTAGCGGGCGGCGTGCCGAAGGGTTTGAAACGGTCGTATGGGTCGTTGAGCGGGTCGAGGCCGGTGCTCCAACGCTTGTCAGAGAAGGGCGGATTGGCGACAACGTAATCGAAGGTCTTGAGGGTGCCAGACTCCTTGAACTTAGGGTCGGTGAGCGTGCTGCCCTGCACGATCAGCGCCGTGGGGTTATTGTGCAAGATCATGTTCATGGAGGCCAGCGAACTGGTGGCGGAGTCCTTCTCCTGGCCGTAGAGCGTGACCTTGGTGCTGGCTTCCGCACCCACCTTCAGCAGTAGTGAGCCGGAGCCGCAGGTCGGATCATAAACGGTTGTTCCTGAGGTGGTTGGCGCGTCATGAATGCCGATGATCTTGGCCATGATGCGGCTGACTTCGGCGGGGGTGTAAAACTGGCCCTTGCTTTTGCCGCTCTCAGTGGCAAAGTGCCGCATCAAATATTCGTAGGCGTCGCCCAGGATGTCGTCACCGTCGGCACGGTTCTTGGAGAAATCGAGCGCGGGGTTCTCGAAGATGGCAATAAGGTTGGTGAGCCGATCGACCATCTCCTTGCCGCTGCCCAGCTTGTCAGCGTTGTTGAAGTCGGGCATCTCGGAGAGCCTGTTGGCGCTGGCGAGTGGACCGATGACCTTCTTCATGATCTGGTCGCCGATGTCGCTCTTCCCTTTAAGTGCAACCATGTCCTTGAAGCTGGCGCCGGGCGGGATGGTGATGGGCGCGTAGGGCTGGCCCGCGTATTTGTCGCTCACGTACTTGATGAAAAGCAGCACAAGAATGTAGTCCTTGTACTGGCTGGCATCCATGCCGCCGCGGAGCTCGTCACAGCTCGACCAGAGAGACGAATAAAGTTCGGATTTCTTGAGGGCCACGTTCGGGTATTCCTGTCTTGTTTCTGACTGAGTACAGTTGTACAACTTCCCGATCGATCCGGTTTACAGACTGAAGCGGAGGTCGGCGGTGTCTTTGCTGCCGGTAAGCACTTGGGCCTTTCCGCCCACTGAGTGAGCCGAGGTTTTGCCGGCTTGCTCAAGAGCAGTTTCGCGCGTGATCGGCTGCGCTTGCGGTCGTAAAACTGGCCTTGCGGGTCGATGTGAAGTCAGATTCATGCGGTTTGCACCCGAAACACGTCAGACAAGAATGCTCTCAACGGCATCACTTCCGTCTTGGCGTCGAGATTGAATCTCTCATCGCCAGGGTAGAGCACTATCTGGCGCGTTGCCCGAATGTCTTCGCAGCCGATATAAAAGCCCTTCTGTGGCGCAGGATTGCTAATGGACCGTTTGATCTCGATTGCCCAGCGATCTTTCGCGTTGAACTCAACAACGAGGTCGATCTCTGCGCCCGCCGCACTGCGATAGAAGGTAGATCGAGCGGTGGCTGGCAGCGCATCGAGGATGTTCTCGATGAGCATTCCCTCCCAGCTCGCACCTACGACAGGATGCCCCATGAGCGTTTCCATGTCGCGGATATCGAGGAGGGCATGGAGCAGTCCGCTATCGCGGACGTAGACTTTTGGTGTGCGGACAAGGCGCTTTTTCGCATTCGTAGCCCATGGCTGAAGGCGACGGACGAGCAGCAAATCCACCATGATGTCGAGATAGCGGGCAACGGTGTGGCCGCTGACACCGAGACCGCTTGCGAGTTGTGCGGCGTTCAGCATCTGGCTCTGGTTGTGAGCCAACATCTGCCAGTAGCGGCGCAGCGTCTCCGCTGGGATACGCGGGCCAAGGACAGGCACGTCGCGCTCAAGATAGGTCTGGATGAATGCGGTGCGCCAACGAAAACTATTCTCGTCGCTGGCGGCGAGGAAGCTGTCCGGGAAGCCGCCGCGCACCCATAGGTGGTTGGCGGCGTTCGGTCCAGAGTGAGCGACCTCGGCAACGGAGAGAGGCGTTAGCTCCTCGTAAGCAATGCGTCCCGCTAATGTCTCAGCTGACTGGTGCAACAAGTCGATGGAAGCTGATCCAAGCAGAAGGAAGTGACGGCTTCGGTTTCCCTTGCGTCGTCGTCGGTCAATGAGACTTCGCAGGGTCTCAAAGATGCCGGGGACACGATGAATCTCGTCCAGGATGACGAGCCGATCCTCGTGCTGGTTGAGGTACAGCTCCGGGTCAGAGAGTTTGGCACGGTCTGAGGGCAGCTCCAGGTCAAGATAGAGGGCGCTTTCACCCAACGTTTCTGCCAGTGACAAGGCGAGAGTCGTCTTGCCGACCTGTCGAGGGCCGAGAAGCGCCACGGCAGGAAATTGCTCCAGGAGTTGAGCGACTTTAGGCTGGACAAGGCGCGGAATGATCACCAAGCAATTATGCCACACAATCTCATATTTGTGTGGCATTCTTTGGGCGGTTGCCCTGGTGCCGGAGAACGAAAGGCTACATTCCAAGCCGAGAATTAGAGGCTGAAACCCTGGTCGTTGTCGTTGCTGCCATTGCGAGATAACAGCGGTGTGTTGTCGCCCATTGCGTGAGCCGGCGCCTGACCGGCTTGCTCAAGCGCAGTTTCTCGCGTGATCGGCTGCGCTTGCCGGTCGTAGAACTGGCCGTGTGGGTCGATGTGTAGCCAAGTTCCAGCGTGGGTGTGTTGGTAGCTCTGGACCTCACCGGTCTCGCGCTTCCACTGGTAGTCTGCCGCTTCATTTGGGAGGGCTGTTCGGATTGGAGCATTGTGCCGGTGCTCGATGTCGGCAGTCGTGCTGAGGCTTTCGGGTGTCTGAATCGTCGTTGCGGTGAGCGTCTGGCGGCGGAGTTCCTCTTGGGAGTGCTCTCTGCTGTTGGTCATCGGTGGCTCCTTTGCCTGGGTTTGCTGGCTGTGGATTGGTTCGACCTGGGCCATTTGAATTTCCACGGCTGAGGTCTTCGTCACGTCGGTACTGAGGCGTTCACTCAGGACAGCGGCGTCGTTGGTGTAAATTCTCACGTCCTCGGAAGCGCGGGATACAGAGACGTAGGCGAAGCGGGTATTGATGAGTTCCGGGTGGACCTTCGTGTCCATATTCACCAATACCCGGTCTGCGGTTAGCCCTTGGGAACTGTGCGAGGTCACGGCGTAGCCATGATCGAAGTGCCGCATTTGCGCAGGATCGAAAGCGATGGTGCGCTCTTTCGCGCCGTCCATTTTCACGCTGACTTGGTTAGCGTCTATCCGTTCGATGGTTCCCATATCGCGGTTCGAGACGGCCAGCTCGCGGTTGTTGGCAGTGAACTGGATGCGGTCGCCCTGTGCGAACTCGCGGTCAATCTCGCGATAAGCCGCGATGCCCTGGAGCCGCTTTGGGTCATAGGTGACTTGCTGGCCTTCAGGCTTCTGGACGGTTATCTGGTTCTCTTTGTGGTTGGCGGAGACAACGGTTGCGTAGCTGCCCTTTTCAATGCCATGCTCCTTGCTTCCCCGCGTGTAATGGAGAACATCGTCGGGCTGGTATCGCGCCGCCCAGCTTCGGTCAACAGTGGTCATGTCGGATCGCGGCGTGAGCACATTCATGCTGTGATTCTCTTGGGAGACGACGCCAGACGCCTGCAATTCACTGCGGATTGCATTGTTGATTTCCTGACGGCTGGCATTGTCGGGCGAGACGACTAGCGTGTTCTCAGGCCTGGCAACATAGTCCTTGGCGATGGCCTCAATGCGCTGGACGTTTTCCGGTATCTCGGTGACGCGACCCTGCTGTTGCAAGAGCGTCAAACCGATTGCCGTCTCGTTCTTCGACAGGTGTTCGACCGCGCGAAGCAGCTCCGGGTCTTTCTGCCGCATGATCTGGTCAAGCTGCGAAGTTTGCATTCCCGCCTGCTGCATCTGCTCGAAAGGCTTGCCCGCATCGACGCTCTGATGCTGGCGCGTGTCTCCGATAAGGAGTACCCGATCTTGCGGGCCGATCTTCTCCATGAACGCCTGCATCTGCCGGGTGCTGGCAAGGCTGGACTCATCCACCATATATAGATGGCGGCTGCTTGGATCACCTCTCAACTCGTCGTGGCTTCCGCGTACAAGGAAGCTCTGCAACGTCTCGGCAGAGATGCCGGCATCTCGAAGTTGGGCGGCGGCGCGGCTAGTCGGGGCGAATCCCTCGACCGCATAGCCGCCCTGCTCTGCGCCCTCCCGAATGGCTTCTAGCGTGGTGGTTTTTCCGGTTCCGGCGAGCCCCTGTAGGCCATGTACTCGGTCTTGGCTGGTCAGCACTTCCTCAATAGCTCTGCGCTGTGCAGGATTAAGGAATTCGAGGGTGGCCGCATGATTTGCCGCCTGCTCTTTCGGCATGATCGGCTCGACGGTATTCTGGCCGCGTTGCATATGGCCGACAGTCTCCCGCTCTGCGGCAATCGTTTCACGAGTGGTAAACTGCCGTCCTGTCTCGTGCTTTTGGCCTTCCACGGTCTGAAACTCGCCGGTAACGTGTCGCTGATTGAAGTTCTCGCGCACCTGACTGTAAGTGAGGTCTCCCATACCGCGCCGCAGGGCGTCGCGCATGATCTCGCGTTCGTCCGTGACGGCCTCACGCTCGAAGCCTCGATCCTTTGCAAACGAGACAGCTTCCTGCGCCCGTACACGCGAATCGGGCATCTGATTCTGCTGCAATGTTTCGGCGCGTGCCTCGGCCTCTGCGACAACGCGGGCGGCCTGATTACCGAACTCATTGGCAATCTTCCGGTGCGCGGCGAGCACCTCGGAAGAGGAGAGAATATCCTTTTTGTCGCGTGTGTTGTGGGCAGCAATTTGAGCCGCCTCTGGCCCGCTGAAGCCGCTCTTTGCAACGGCTTCCTCGATCTGTCGGCGGCGTGGGCTGGAAGCCTCAAGATACTCAGGCGTATATCCCTTGATGTCGGGCGCGCCACTCTTGCCTGCCTCGATCTGGTAGCCGAGATTGCGGAGCCGGAAGGTCAGCTCCGATTGGTAGACCGCGGTTGCGAACTGCTGGGTATCGAAGAAGCCGCGCTCTTGTAACGCACGAGTGGAGCCATCTGCCCGCTCGGTCATATTAAAGATCACGGCATGGGTGTGAAGCTGCGGCGCGGCATACCCTTCGACTGGGCGAGCGGAGTCATGCTCGAACTTCGCAACGATGAATTTGCCCGTGGTTTCGGCGGAATTGTTGCCGCCGATCCGCGCTTGCGTGTACCGTTCCAACTCCGTGAGAGCGATAGTCACGGCCTCCCTGTGAGCCGTACGAACTCGGTTGTCTCCTCCGACAAGTGCGGTGAGCGAAACCGATTTGGGAGCTGAGAACGTAGCGTCCCAACCGGCGCGGTGCTCAACGGGCTTGACGGTAGTTCCATCTGCCGTCGTGTACTCCTTCCCGGTCCGATGGCGCACCAGTTGCTCGCCCGAATGTGGGTTCTGGCCTTCACTCAGCCGCGCAAAATGCTGTGAGTCGATTGCCCCGGCTAGGCCATAGCTCCCGGCCATCCGGCCCTGCCATTCTCCGAGAATCGCATCGCCCTGTTTCCAATAGTTCTGTTCGGCAGACATGAATTCTTTTGCATGATACGTCTGGGCCTGGCCGGAGCTGAGGGGCTTGGAAATGGTGAGCATATCGGCTTCCTATTGCTGAAAGGGGAACGAGGACTGGGGGGCTTGATCGCCATCGGCTTGGGTGGTATCTTCCGGGACGCCGGGGGCGGTTGGGACCAGGACAAGCTCCTCTTCGGCCGCCTCCTCAATCTGCAACTGCTCGGCTTCGGCGTCGTCCTCTTCCGGACATTGACGAGCAAGCACCGCCGCGATCGGTGGCTCTGCCTCAAGGTCAATTTCCAGCACTTGGCTTCCAGAATTCCTCGGTGCCAATGTCTTCGGATCGAAGGGCAGTTCATCCTCATCGTCCCTGCGCGGAATGAACCCTGGCGTGGTCAGCGGCAAGTCCATGTAGTCAAATTGGAAGCGGGCCACGTTGTTTCCCAGCTTGAGAAAGGCATGGCGATTCTCCAGACCGGAGATCTCAGAATCCATCACAAGCGGTTCGACCTGGCGATCAACGCTGAAGTTTCTGCCAGACCGAGAGCCATCGAAGTGCGTTTCCTTCATGCGCTCGATTTCGACCTTCCCAATCGCATTGCTGACCCACTCCGCAGCCTTCGGCTCCGTCGTTTTGAGAAAGATTTTGGTTGCTGGCTGGGACAGCATGACTTCGGCCAGGTGACCGTAGATCACCTCAAGCTGCGCCTTTCCTTGGAAACCAAGCACAAGCGGATTCCTGCTTTTTCGGTTCTCGGTAATGGCGGTATGCAGTTGGGGCAGACGCTGCAAGCTCGCCAGTTCGTCCAACACAAACCAGACGGGTGTCTGGTTTTGCTGGGGAGCAGTCAAAAGCCGCATCACCAAAAGATCAATCCAAAGGCTGTGCAGCGGGCGCAATGCCTCGCGTTCGGTGGCGCTTGAGGTAATGAAGATCCAGCCGGCGCGGGTCTCGGCCCACTCGGTAGCACTCCATGTTCTGTTGCCCGCCTGTTCCCTGGTCGGCAGCATCCGAAGGCTATCCGCTACCAGTCCGAGCGAGGCAAGAACACCGTTGCGCTGCTGCTGCGCTCCCTTGGCAATCATGGCCTCCATCTCCGTCCCACGCACCCGCTGGTCTATCTCCGCGGGGTTTGAGAGCCACGCAACCAACTGCTCCGGTGTCGGCCCTTTGGTAAGCAGATGGGCAAAGATTTTCTGCGGCGTCTCGGTAAAGAACTCACCCTTCTTGTCGCTGGTCGGCTGGTAAAGAGAGGCGGCAATCGCCTTCGCCTCAGCCCTCCGCCGCAACTCTTCCGATGGTCCCCAATACGGGCAGCGATCGTCGAGCGGGTTCAATACGATGTCCCCGCGCTTGGCATCAAAGAAGCGCTGAATGAACTCGCAGGCAGGGTCGTAGACGATGGCCGCGTGGCCTCGGCCCTGAATCTGGCGGAGGATCTGCATGATGAGCGTGGTCTTGCCCGCGCCGGTGTCGCCCATCAGCTCGATGTGCTGCGCCTCGGCCTGGAGCGGTATCCGCATCATCTCGGTTGCCTCGGTGGTCTTGAAGCCGATGCCGTCTCCATTCACCGTCTTGTTGAACTGCTTGGGCGTCAGCATGACTGGCCCCTTGAGGCGACGGCCGTACTTCAATTCCTTCCGGCGTTTGATGTCTTTCACGATGGCAAACGGGAGTTGCGCGAACAGTGCAAGAAGGCCGAACAACAGGGGCATTTTGTAGATGTCCCTGAGCTGGTCTCCTCCGTATACGGCATTCTGGAGATACTGGTGCAGGCGAGCATCAATGTACTTCTGCTCAGGCCCGCGATAGAGAACGTCGAGACCCCGTGCGTCGGCGGCTGCGGAGAGGGCAAGCGGAATCTGCTTGCCTCGGGAGGCCAGAGTCCTACCCGCCTTCACGTCAGCCTCGGTTGCAAGTTCGACTCCAGTGCTAACCCCGGCTGCATAAAGCAACTGATACTTGTCGGTCTTGTTGAAGGCGCCTCCAGCGGCGCTGCGAGCATAAATCGGCGTGTAAAACTGCTGGAGTGGAGTCTGGCCAAAGTTGAAACGGAGATAGACAAAGCAACCGGTCAACACGAGCGCGAGGAATACTGCGCCGTAGCTGTAGATCGGGGAATGGGGTGGGAAGATGATCGTTTCCTTCCGGCCCCAGTGGGTAGTTGCCATCACGCACGCTCCGCTTCCTGCCGTGCTTCGACGGCGACGGCTCTCTTCCGCTTTTTGACTTCCGTCATGATCCCGTCGAAGACTTCGGGAGTGAGCTTCTGGCCGGCAGCGAGTGGCTTCAAGACATTCATCAGCATGAGTCGTAGCCCCACGATTTCGCTCAGCTCCGCACTGGCGGCCGGCTCGCAGCCGTTGCGGGAGAGCTCGTCAAGAATGAGCTGCCGGATGAGTTCGCCGCGCTGCTGGCCGCGCCGTTTGGCAAGTCGCTCAACGTCTGCCACTTCACGCGGGCTGAGCTTTGTTGTGACGCCGACCAGCCGATAAGTCCCGCGTTTTTCTGCCTCGGCGGCAAGTTGATCTTCACTTAGAAGTGGCATAACGATCCTCTTTCCAGTCCGGTGTCCTTGGGTTTCCCCAGGTGTCCTCACGGACACCTGACGGCCCTAAGTAGCTCAATCCATTCGGGCGGTTCCAAGTATCCGTAGGTACACCCAGCACGACCCTTGGAGGGATGGAGTGTCAATAATCACCCGGTGCGAAGCACCATGCCCATTCCACCCCACAATTGAATGGAGGATCACGCCTTCGATACCGGCACAGATTCAGTCGGCTTCGTCGCGGCAACGGGCTTCTTCGCGGGTTGCTCCGGCGGTTCGTTCACTACGGCTTTACGAATGCGAAGAGTAGAGGTGACATTGTTCGATTGCGGAGTTTTCAGGAAGTCCTGGAAGTCGCGATCCTTCGAGAAAACATAGTTGAGGGCTTTGTCCACTACATCGTCTGCGGATGCGTGGATGAAAGCGGCGTACTGATCGACCTGCGTTGCCGTGACTTCGTCAAGCCTTACGGAAGCGCTGATCTGGCGGGTTTGGGTGATCTCTAAAAGTGGCATATTGGTTCTCCTTGGTTGATTGAATTACGTTCTCTGAACGAATCTGGAAGCCGTGGCCGCGATCTCTGCGGCACGGTCATCCGAAAGCGATTGATTTCGGGCCTCAAGCTGCTGAATGATGGTCTTGGAAGAGATGCCTTTGCGCGCCCAAAGCACGGCGCTGGCAACATCCACCGTGCGGAGCGCATAGTATTGCGGATTTGGTTTATCGGGACGAAGAGCGATAAGAGCCCGAACTACCTGATTGGCTGGAACTCCAGCCGCAAGCTGGGCCATTACCCACGCCCAATCGTTCTCCGATCGCGTGCCGCTTCTCGGTTGCTGACATCCATAGAGGCTGCCGCAATGAGCCTGGGTTCGTGACGGCATCTCGAGCCTGAAATCTTCCGTGGAGTAGACAGTGTGAGTGCATTCGCTCTCCAGAGTGACGGGGCAGGCCGGAACATACTTGCGATTGAAGAATCCCGGTAGGCGGAGCACCCGCGCACAGTCGGTGCAGGCGCGGTCGCCGCCGAAGGTTAGAGCGAGAGTCTTTAGCATCGCTTCCTGCTCAGAAATCGAGAAGCCAAACACACGCCAAAGGACCTGACACTTGCCGGGCGATGTGCGGATGACAAACGTGGGTGGCGGCACATAGGCCGACGCCCGGATAGCGTCCAAATTCCGGTCGCCATCCTCGTCCAAATCCAGGTACAAGGCCCGCGGCTCGGCAATGGCATCCTTTGTCCGCTTCTTCGCATCGGGAAGAAGTGAATTGACAGAGAAATAGACGTTCGCCCCATGTGCATTTTCATGGGCAAGCCAGCCAAGATAGTTAGACTTCGAGAGGTCACACTGGCGGACGATCCGCTGTCGGGTGCGGGATGGGTCGGCATGGCGCAGGACCAGGGCGAAGGTGTCCTCCGCGCCGAACCATTGGGCAAGAAACTCGCCGGCGACTTTGCAGGGGTTAGGCAAGGATGAGGTCTCCATTGATGGGGCTATCCATGCAGTCGTAGACCATCTCGAAACGAAACTCCTGTGCCTGCCGGTCATAGCCATCCAAACGCAATACTTCGCGGATGGCTCGGCGTCCCGGCTGACGTTCGACATGGACGATGAAGTTGACTGCTTCGCCGATCTCAGCCTCAATGTCCTCAAATGTCGCTTGCTGGTGGCTTCGCATCACAAGATTGGCGAAACGGCGAAGGGCTTTGACTGCGGAGTTTGCATGAATCGTGGCCAGCGATCCCGAATGGCCGGTGTTGAAGGAATCAAGCAAAGTGCGGGCCTCCGTGCCGCGCACTTCGCCCAGGATGATCCGGTCCGGGCGCCAGCGCAATGCAGACTTCAACAAGTCGTCGAAGGTCACGGATGCCTTGAAGGTATCGGTCTGGCATTCGACGGCGAGAACATTCGGCTTCTGGATGCGAAGCTCGGAGGTGTCTTCAATGATGACGATGCGCTCATGCTCTGGGATTGCCTGGCCAAGGATATTGAGCAGTGTCGTCTTCCCGGTCCCCGTCCCGCCACTGATAAGCAGCGTCTTTCCGTTGCGAATCTGTTCGGCAAGGAACTCCGCGAGAGGCCGCGTGAGGGTGCCGCGAGAGATGAGGTCTTCGACCGTATACTTGCGGCTTGAAAACTTGCGGATCACCAAAGCCGGAGCGGGGCGCGACACTGGCGGAATGACGGCCGCAAGTCGGCTGCCGTCCGGGAGCTGCGCGTTGAGAACGGGATTGTCCTCGTCCAACTTCTTGCCAAGCCGATTGGCGACCACTTCGAGGCCGGTTCTTAGCTTGCCACCGTCGAAGGAGATGCTCTCATCCTGACGCATGATGCCATCCCGCTCATACCACCAGGACGAATCGGGATTGCCCATGATTTCGCTTATGCTGTCGTCCAGCAAAAGAGCCTCTATCGGGCGCAAGAAAGGGAGAATCAACTCGAAACTCATAACGGGAACCTCGTAGGTTTGGAAGCCCAGCGGACAGCCGGGCTTCCAAGGGTGAAGAAGAAGGGCGTTAAGCTGCCGCTTCCTCTGAGCTTGAGTCGTCGTGCTCCTGCTCTTCCGGGGCTGACTTCTCAGCCCGGTCCAGCTTCAGGATCGAATCAACCCGGATCTCCCAGATGCGGTGCTTCGAGTCCGTCTTCTTGCTGTCGTACTCCCGGCTGCGCAACTCGCCTTCCACCTGGATATGTGCGCCCTTCTTGAGCGTGCCGGCGAACTCCGAGAGATTGCCGAAGACTACGCAACGGTGCCATTCGGTCTGCGAGACGTACTCACCGCTCTTCTTGTCCTTGTAGGAGGACTTGGTTGCCAGCGAGAGTGTTGTGAAGTTGCGGTTGTTAGCGGTGCGAACCTCTGCGTCGCTGCCGAGAAAGCCAATGAGGTTTACTTTGTTCTGGTACATGATGTTGTCTCCGTTTCGTTGAATTTCCCGATCCTGCTCGGGTCACACTGGGCGGAGCCTGGCGAGTGGGCCATGCTCCCAAGTGCCGAAGGTCTGCTTTTACGGAGGGTCCGGAGAAATCTTTTCGGCGCACTCCCCGAACAAGATTTGGAGGGAAACCGTAATCCGAAGGACGGCGTAATCGGGGTCCCCGGCAGGTCCGCGTTTGACCTGCTGGGGTGAGTAGCCGAAGCAGAAGAGCGAGTTGCCGCAGGGCGCATGTAGGGCCCCGAAGCCGTGACTGAGTAGACGGCGGGATACGAACCGGCTGACACACATAGGGCCAAAGTTTTCATCAGCATTTCGGCTGCAGAATTCCATCGCCATCGCAACTGTTTCCGAGCGTGCAACGACTTCGTAAGAAGAGCGTTGTCGGCAGCCTCCATTGAGGGCTGGAAAGCTCTCGGTCGCCTGATCAATGACGCACAGGGACAGTTGGGGTGGAGCAACCGGATTGGCAGCTTGGACGGACATGGAAAAGCCTCGGGAAGGGTTGATGAATCTTTAGCTGAATGCCTGGTCAACCCGGAAGCGCACGATGGCCAACCCGAGAGGGTTCACGGACAGCTCGTTGTTCTTCACGCTCTCTCGGAAGACATAGGTGACGCTGGCGGTCCATCGCTCCCGTTTGAGTTCCGTGTGATCCGCGGGATTGGTGTAGACCTTCTCGAACTCAATCCGAGCCGAATAGGGAGACTGCCGCAGATCGTCAAGGACGATGTTCTTTACCTCTACATCCACATAGGGAAGCGTGCTGTCCTTGACGTAAGTCTGGATGATATTGTCCTTGCGTTCCTGCTCAATGACGGCGTGCTGTACGTCGCCATTCAGAAAGTAAAGGGAGCTCGTCTGGTCGCGCTCGATGGTGAAGCGATTTCGGCTGAAGTAAAGCTCAGCCCAGCGCGTCAGATAATACTTGTTCTCCGCCTCCTGGGGCCGATATTGAAAGTTGCGGTAGTCGATTGCATCCGCACGGCCCACATCGTTGATTCGCACAATCATCGGGTGCATATCGGCGAGGGCTTTCTGGCTTCTGAATACCAGAGCCGCCAGGGTAAGCGAAACGACGGCGAGCACGAGAATAGTTACCTTCAGATAGGTATTCATGACCAGCGGATCGCCATACTGTTCCAGGTAGCGTTCCGCCGCGCGGGTGATTTCAGGAGTGGCTTTCGGTTGCAAACTCATCTCTCGCCTCGTTTCTCTTTTTGCGGTTTACAGCGCGGCCCTTACCGCCAACATTGCGACGCCCATTCCGCCGTCGTGTCCGCCCGTGTGGCCGCCGAACAAGCTCTGCGTCATCGCCGGAATCTTGAAGAGGATGTAGACGTTGACCATTACAAGAAGGATGAGCAACGGCAATGCCTGGACAATCGTCGAGGGGTCCGATACGCTCTGTCCAACCTGGATGTAGTAGCTGGTCAGAACGTGGCACAAAACGTTCATGGTGGCTGCGGCAATGACCTTGTAGAAGCTGAATCCGAGGTAAGCCTTTAGCCAACCCCAGAACAGCCAATCGAGCTTGTCGAAAACAAGGAATGGAATGAAGATCGGCCCAAGCAATCCGACGATGGTTGACGCAATTGCGCCATACGCGACGATGGCGGAGACCGCTGCCGCAAGGACGCCCAAAAGGAACTGCACAACGAAGTACACGAGCGAGTAGTAGGGGGACATCATGCTGTTCAGCATCGACGGCCCGGTTTTAGACGATGCAGTATGGATCTCGGTCAGCATTGTAGTGGCGCCATCCGCCCCGATGATGGTCACAAGGTTGGCTGTTCCCCCATCAATGAAGCCTTTGATAGAGAAGCCAAGGCCGGGGATGGAGCTGTCGTAGTAGTTCACCATCGCATACGCGAAGGTCAGGAGCATGAAGAGATTGAGAAACCTGCCCATGCTGAAGCCGGCCCCACCCTGTGCGGAGGCAAGTGCCTCCTGAACACCGAACCAGACCAGCATGATCGTCGCCAGCGAAAGAACAATATGGACGCCCATCGCTGTAACAGAGGGTGCCGCCGTAGCAGCAAGCGACTGGCACCCTTGAGAGATGAAATCAAAGAGACCCATCTTCATTTCCTCATGTCTTTCTTGGCGTACCTATTCAGTAGGCTTGTGTGAGAAGGTTGGCTGCGCCGCTGTTAGTCGTTGTAATGTTGGCGTTGTAGTAGCTTTCGTATCCTGAAGAGTCTCGGAAAGCCGACTTCATTGTGTCCTGTTGCTGCTTCTGGGCAACCATCTGTTGCAAGGCAAGATTGGCGTTGATCTGGTTGGCGTCCTGCTGGTTGCGCAGTTCCAAGAGCAGCGCCACATTGATGCGCTGGAGCGTGGCCATGATGGTCTGCTGCGAGGCATCCTGGCTCTGCGTTGCGTTCTCAAGATTGGAAATATCCGTCTGCCTTGCAGCCTGATTTGCACGGATCGTTCCCAGAGCCTGAAGGTTGGTACTCATGACGGAGTCGCCGATGTCAATGGTTGCTCCCTGTGCGGCGATTTGCTGCTGTCCAGCGAAGCTCGATGTGCTGTAACCGGGAATCATGTTAGCGGTGTGCGGTACGCTCACTTGCTGGTAGGCCGCTGCCGCTCCGTTGCCCGTATTCGAGGCATTGAGCCAGCCCATGGAATTGCCGTACGTGTTCGAGACTTGTTGCATAAGCATCAGGTCGCTTTGGGGTGAGAGAAAACGCTGATACAGCATGTTCGGCGCGAGAATCATCTGGTGCACGAGGTCGTATTGCTGCTTGGCGACGTTGTAGGCCTGCAATGCCGTGGTTGCGATCTTGACCGTATTGGTGAAGATCTGCTGGCCCTGCGCAATCTGCTCGGCCTCGTTGGCGATGGATTTCTCTTCGTTCCCGATCTGGACGATGGCGTGCGCCGATTGCGTTGGATCGAGAACGATGCCTGAACCGAACTGTGCGTGCGCGGCAGGTTGCAATGCCACGGCAAGTCCGATTGCAAGTGGTATGAGGGTCATTTTTTGCATAGGGATCTCCTGTCATGTGCGGTGGTGTGTTGTGGTTGTCAAGCAGCGGTTTGGCGTTACTGCTGCGCAGCGAGAATCTGGCGCTGAATATCCGCAAGATGATCGGCCTGGGGCTTGCACCGCTCATCGCGCGCTTTCTTCTTGGCGTCGAGAGCTGCGATCTCTTCTTTGGTCAGCTTTTCCCCGGTCAGAAGTCTTGTGGCCCCCGAAGTATCTTCATCCAAGCAATCCTTGGAATAGGCGGGATATTCAGCGTCATATTGCTTCTGCAACTCCTGCACCTTTTTCGCCTTGCTCTGGCAGCCTGCGAGGGCAAGAGTGACCAAAAGAAGAACGGAAATCAATCGCATTGAAAACCTCCTCAAAACGTCTGCGGGATGGTGTGGTTCGTGTAAGCCGGAAGAAGCATATCTTGCGTGAAATACACTTTCACGCGGTGCCCCTCCCGAATCGTGATCGTGGGCGGTATCTGCATGAAGCGGTCAAGAATGGAGCTGGCCGATTGCGAGACACTGGCCGCAGTGCCGTTGGTGAACGCCTGGGAGCCGCTGGTGGTGATTGCCCCGCCGCCCTGCGTAATCTCGCTTGCTCCGGCAACAATGCCCAAAGCGATCGAAGCGCCGAAGATTTCAAAGTAGTGGTTGTTGACCTTGTCCTTCAGCCCTTCCTCTCCGATCTGGTCGAGACCGTGAAACTGGTCGAGATCGACGGAGTAACCGTCCGGCATGATGAGGCGGTGAAAGACGACTGCCATTCGCCGCTGCTGTCCAATCCCTGCGGCCCCAATCTTCTTTGCCTCCCCTAAGACGACTGTACCCTCGGGGATGATGACGTGCTGGTGGTCATGCGAATACAAAGGATTCGAGACAAGAACTTTCACCGCTCCCGCCGCGTCTCCGTCCAGCCGATTCATGAGGACTGTATCGAGGACAGACCCCTCATAAACGAGGTAGGGCTGCCCGATGGCCGAATCGACATTCGCCTCCATTGGCCGCTTGTAACCGTCTGCCGGGGCCTGCTGTTCTCCGGCAGCTCGTGAGGGAACCAGGCTGCTGTCTGCCTGTTGTTGCCGAGCAGGCGACATCTGACCTGGTCCTTGCGGTTGGTCAAAGGAGCGGGAATAAGCAAGATTGGACGCAAAACGAGCGTCGTCGGCGCGTGCCCGCTCC
>Ga0302320_10009862_pt1 | contig 20456 bp, 16 predicted proteins | sample Bog_T0_3_FD_202130 | JGI IMG/M metagenome (GOLD analysis project Ga0302320, IMG submission 202130) | Peat permafrost microbial communities from Stordalen Mire near Abisko, Sweden - Bog_T0_3 | ecosystem: Environmental > Terrestrial > Soil > Wetlands > Peat | place: Sweden: Abisko, Stordalen Mire...
AGCCGCGATGCGCCTGCCAATCGTTTTCCGGTAAACCATGAAGTACCCCGTCTTGTGGTTCTTCCGCCATGCCTTTACCCAAGGATCGAGAACATGGTGCAGGCAGAGGTTTGCCGGCAGCGGCGAAATCACCGCTTTACCAGAGGCGCGGCCCGGTGCACTGCTTATCCTGGATAAGATTAACGCGCGTTGCAGCCCAGGATCGGGCGTCCCTTCCTTCGTCTCAAGTGCAGCCTCACGACTGCCCTCATATGGCTCGGGGTCAGAGCGGTTCGCTGTTCCTTTCTCTGTATGACTCTTTCATTCACTGCTTCACGCCGGTTTATCCCGACGCTATCCACTCCTGTTGTGCCGCGTCGACTCCCGGTCGACCGTCTTCTGTTTAACCGATACGAACTGCTTACATCTCCTGATCGAATGAGAGAATACGTGCACGGATGATTCGCCGCCAGGCCATTGCTGTGTTGCTCGGTTCGCTTCAGCGCCTGCTCAACCCGAGCGATGGGGCCGCACTGCTGCTCGACATCAGGACCCGGCAACTCATATCCACCAATAAGAACTTGCTGACGAATAAAATCCTGCTGCCGCCAGGCTCTACTCTGAAACCGTTCACTCTGGCGGCGCTCAGCAACGCGGGGAAACTCTCTCCGGAGGCGGAATTCGCGTGTCCTGGAACACTGACGCTTGCCGGGCGTCGCATGAACTGTTCCCATCCGCGCACCCTTGCGCCAATGCGAATCGAAACTGCCCTTGCATATTCCTGTAACAATTTCGTAGCCCATCAGGCTGCCCGCTTAGCGCCCGGAGAACTGGCCAGCCTTCTGCAACCCTATGGCTTCACGGTCCACCCCATCACGAGCGAGCGTCAACAACTCCAGGCTATCGGCGAAGACAGCGTTACGATAACTCCCGAAGGACTTCTGAGAGCCTACCGGCAGTTGGCCCTGCAGGTGACCGAACCTGTCCTTAAAGGTCTCGAAGGAGCGGTAGAATTCGGAACTGGCCAGCGAGCTAAAGTCGCGTGGGCCAAAGTTGCGGGCAAGACTGGCAGCACGCATGCCACAGGCCAGTTCATCGCTTGGTTTGCGGGGTTTGCTCCCAGCCGCGCCCCCGAGGTCGCAGTGCTCGTGATGCTCTCGGGGAAACATGGCGGCTCCGACGCCGCGCCCCTCGCCGCCGAAATTCTTAACGAATGGCACGCGAAGCGCGCATGAAACCCACCCTGGTCGCATTGTGTCTGTGCCTGCCAATGGCCGCCGCGCCACCGACGCTTCGCATCCACCTGAGCGCTGAGAATCGGACCGTATCCATGCCGCTCGAAACCTATGTGGCGGCCGTTCTGGAAGGTGAATCTTCGGTCTTTCAATCCACCGAAGCGCTCAAAGCCATGGCGGTGGCGGCCAGGACCTACGCCATCCGCATGCGAGGCCGCCACGCGTCCGAAGGCTTCGATCTCTGCGACACCACGCACTGCCAGCGCATGGCCGCCGCGCATGTTGATGCGCGCTTCACGCAAGCTGCCGAAGCCACCGCGGGAGAATTGCTTTGGTTCAATGGCAAGCCTGCCTTCACGCCCTATACACGAGATTGCGGCGGCCGCACCGAAGACGCGGGCTCGGTGTGGCCCGACCTCGCGGCTCCCTGGCTCAAAGCCCACGCGGATCCCTGGTGCGCCAAAGAACCTTCCTGGATCTGGACGGCTGATCCGACGCGAATCAAGGCCGCGCTCCTCCACGCATCGCTCACGGCGCCTGAACATCTGCTGGCTGTCTCCATCCTCGAACGCACGGCGTCCGGTCGAGCCAGGATTCTCCTTCTTAAGGGCGGCACGCAAAGCACCCGAATCAGCGCTGGCTCCTTTCGCTTCGCCATCGGTCGTGAACTCGGCTGGAATACATTGCGCAGCGATGCCTACGAAATCCGTAGCGTCAAAGGCCAGCCCACCTTCGAAGGCAGAGGCTCAGGTCACGGAGTGGGCCTGTGCCAGATCGGAGCCGAAGGGATGGGCGGGTCAGGGAAGAGCTATGCTGAAATCCTCGCCTTCTACTATCCCGGTACGACTCCAGGGCTCAATGCTCAGGGATTCCGCTGGCATCACCTTGGCGGCAAAACGATCTTGATGCTGACCACGAGGCCCGATACCGATCGCCCTGCTCTTGCCGCCGCGGAACTCGTCAACCGCACTCTTGCGACGCGCACCGGCTGGCCGGAGCTGCGCGACATCGAACTCCGCGTTTATCCCGACGTCGAGACGTTCCGAAACGCAACGGCTGAACCCGGCTGGGTTGCGGCTCACAGCTCAGGGCATCGGATCGATCTGCAGCCCGTTGCCACGCTCCAAAGCAAAGGAGTGCTGGAATCGACCATCTCCCACGAACTGCTTCACCTGACGATGGAATCGCAGTCGGCGCCGGGTCTGCCCCTGTGGTTTCGCGAAGGGCTCACCGATTACCTCGAGCACCCGCGCGCCTTCGCCGGCACGCCGCACATTCCCTCCGAAGAGGACCTGCGCCAAACCACCGACCCGGCGCGCGCACGAAAAGCGTATGCCGACGCGGCTTCCATCGTAGCCGCCCTGGTGCGTACCTATGGAGAAGCCACCGTACTCGGCTGGGTTTCGCGCGGCGTGCCTCCCGACGTCACGAAAGCAAGCACCAGCCACGCTAAACCGAACAGCAGATAAGCCGCCGCAAATCGCAAAGCCACACTCGCCGATTGCAGCGCGAACCCGTGTACATGCGGCACCCAGTAGATCAGCCAGAGCGGAACCCTCAGCCAGCAAAGCAACAACAAAGGAGTCGCAATCCAGTACTGCCAGCGTTTGAAACGCCAGCGAACTGATCGAAATCCACGCCACCCTCCCCATGCGAGGGACGCTATCGAAGGAATAACAAACACCGGCAGCACGATCCAGCGAACCACCCATAACACAAACCGAAACATCCCCAACACCGATGCCGGACGTACCGGCTTCCTCAGCTTGAGCGTCAGCCAGGAGGCAATTTGCAAAGAAGGCTTAGTGCTATAGGCATTCCATTGCGCCAGCAGCCAATAAACCAGCGCAACAACCAAAGCCGCGGCGATCACCGGCACCATGTTCCGCAGCGCGGTTCGCCACCCGTCGCGAGGCAGAAAGCTCCAGGTATAGATCCAGCCCGCAAGCACGATCGCAACCAGAGCCACCACAAGACTCCACGTCAGCGTCAAAGCGCGAGATTCGGGAATGCCCAGCCAGTAGTACCCCAGCCCCAGAATCAGACCGTTGGCAATCAGGTGAATCGCAACCTTGAGTCGCATTTATTTCACCTCCAGTCTGCGAGATTCCGTCGTGGCCATCACATCGTTCTGATACATCGGCCCAATGCGCGCAGGTCCCACCTGGAACGCCCCCGCGTTCACCACCTTCAGCAGATAAAAATACTGGTGCTGCGCCGGCGAGAAATAAGTCTGGAAGATCGCCATGTGGTCGTCATGCATCTCCCGCCGGTCGAAATAATACTTCCACCAGGGAGGCGCGGTGCGCAATTCGTACAAGCCGTCTTTCTCGATAAATTCAGTGCCCGCAGGAATCGGATCTTCCAGCATCGCGTATTTCCATTCCGTCCCTGTCGCGGTCAGCCGCACCGCGATGGTGTCACCGAGCGCCACAGGCCCGTCGAGCGGAGCCAGATCGTATACGATTTTGTCTCCGTTTTTGCCCGGCACCAGCCGGAAATAATCGCGGAGCAGATTCAGAGACGTGGTTCCGGTCTTTTGGAAACGAGCCGAGGATGAATAGTATTCCGCCCGCGCCCCGTAGTAAACACGGCCTTCGCCGGTTGCGGTAACCCGGATCTTATTCACGCCCGGCTGCAGCTTGCTCTCGTCGAGCGATACATCGGCCGAAGAATCGAGTTTGCGTGTAAGCACGGCTTTATCGTTCACGAACACCGTGAGGTTCAGATTCGGCTTCAGCTCGTTAGTAGCCTTCAGGTAATCGGTCAACCCATAAATCACCATCGCGGTCTGCTTAGTGGAGGACCACCAATATCCTTCATTCCGATGATTCACCAGCCAAAGCGCAGCCTTAGGCAATAAAGGACTGTCCTTCTTCTGATGGGAAAGGAACCGGGTTACGAAAGCGGTAGCTTCGGGCGAAGCGTCGATATCGAAATCGAGCATAGGATCGCGGGTCGCATTCCACCATGCTTCCTGTTGATCCTGCTGCGCGCTGGCTTCAAGCGCGCCGGCAACATCGGCTGCACGGCCGTCTTTGGCATTTTCCAGCGCCAGACCCAGCATGGCCATCCCGTAGGGAGTCATCCTCGCTCGCCTGTCGTACAGTCCGGCCAATTCAGCCGAATCGATTTGCCCCGCAACAGTCAGAGCGTAGACCAAATAGGCCCGGAAGTCCGCCGTCAGTTTAGAGTCGGCAGCCAGTTCCTTCTTGAGCCACCGCACGCCCTTATCGATAGCTTCCTGGTTCACCTGGGTTCCCGTGGCGCGAGCCTGCACCAGGCCCGCCACCACATACGCGGTCATAAACGGATGGCTTTCATCGGTCTGCCACCATCCCCACCCGCCATCGGGATGCTGGAAACTATACAGGCGCTCGAGCCCGGCCTGAATCTTCTCCTGCAGCGCCGCTTCATCCAGCTCAGACCTGAGCCCGAGGGTATGCACCGCGTCTTTCACAATAATGTCCGGAAGGAAACTCGACATCGTCTGCTCCACGCACCCATAGGGGAATGAAGTCAGATACTGGAGAGCGCTGAACAACGAACCGGTAATTGAAGGCGCTACGTTCACTGTCAGCAGGCGCGATCCGGCTTCGATCCCTTCGGGAAACTGCATCTCAAAGTCGGCTGAAGCTCCTGCGGCAATCGACCCGCCCTTCGACATGCTGAGTTTCAACCCAGGGAAATTGACCGGCAGCTCAATTTCCAGCGCATCCGATTCTTCATCGGTAAGCGCCTTGCCTGTTAGGGTCGCCGAACGAACTCGTTGTGCCCGAACACGCCAGTCGATCTTCGCCTCTCCCCGGCTGGGTACTGTTATGTCCTGCGTCTTACCCGAGATCACATCCAAACCCTGTACATCGAGCGATACCCGCGCTGTCTTAGCCGTCGTCAGGTAGTTATGGACCAAAGCAGAGATGGTGATTTCATCGCCCGCCACCAGAAAACGCGGAGTCGTAAGCCGGAGAATCAGATTCTTCCTCACAATGGTCTTAAGTACTGCGCTTCCTACGCTCCCGCCTGCGGTAATGCCGCGCACCGTCGCCCGCCAGGTAGTCAGCGAATCCGGGAAGGTGACCTTAGCCGACGCGTGCCCGCCCGAATCCGTAACTACCTCAGGAGCCCAGAATGCGGTATCCGGAAACAACTTGCGAACCTTAGGCTGTACCAGCCGCTCCGGCTTTAACTGCGCCAGCCGCGACCGGGGACGCAGCTCCGCCAATTGCATCCGGCGCCTGCCCGCTTCTCCAAAAAACGAATAATCCAGCGAACTCTGCGTATAGACCCGGTTATAGTCGTGCCCAAAGAAGAAGTTGAGAATGTTAGGCGTGGTATCGGGCCGCACGCCATAGACGGCCTCATCTACTACCCCCAGACTCAGATCCGCTCCCGACACTGGCTTGCCACTGGTATCGGAAACATCGAGCGAATAAGCCGCCGAGTCGCCTGGCAAATATTGAGGCTTATCGGTAGCCAGCTTAATATTCAGCTGATGGCTGACAGGTGGGACGCGAACATACTTCGTCCCTGTAGATTGCACGCCATTCTTAATAAAGGTGGCGCTGACAGTAAGCCCCGGCTCGTACTTAGCCTCGACCGGAAACTCAAAGCCGGCTGACGATCCCTGGGCGTGAAGGACCTTGTGTTCCCGAATATCGCGCCCTTCAATCGTCACCAGCACCGCCGCCCCGGGCTGCAGGGAAGTAATCAGCAATTGAGCGGTATCGCCCGCCTTATAGGTCTTACGGTCCGGAATAATCGAAATATTGTTGGCCCTGCCGCCTTCGCGCGCCCATACTCCTCCTTCCACCCACACATAGGAAATCGTGGAAACATCGCGGCCCTCGGGCGTATGCGCGGTCGCACGAAGCCGATAGAACCCACCCTGCTTAGGAGTCTCAAAGCTCGTCTTAGCATCGCCGCTCGCATCGGTATCCACGTCGAAGGCGCCCACCTTCACATCCTCGGTGTGCCAGTACGACTGCATCAGCTCTACATGCACATGGGTCTTTACAGGATTCAAATCGTAATCACGCGCCTGCACCGTTACCCGCGCAGTTTTACCGGGCTCATAAACATAGCGCTCCGGCGCCACATTCAGCGCAAAGCTCCCGTAAGTGGCAATAATCCGGCCTGTCCCACTGATCTCGCGATTGGCCGCATCGGTAACCCGAGCCTCCACGCGATACACATAATCCCCGCGGTCTTTCGATTCCGCCGTAGCAACGGTAACGGTCAGCTTCCCGTCCGCATCCAGTACCCCGTCCTGATCCGTTAGCTGATCGCCCGCAAAGTCGGAGTCCCCCGAGTTGTCACCATCGCCCCCGTCCCCATCGGAGTTCATTTCATCTTCCGGGTCATACCAAAGCGGAAACCAGTAACGGCTGCGATAAACCGAATACTTCACTTTCGCCCCGGCCACAGGTTCGCCAAAGAAGTAGCGCGCATCGATCGCCGCCTGCACGCTCTCGCCCTGCAGCACACGGGGCTTAGCCGGAGTGACACGCACTTCATACTCAGGCTTGCGGTAGGCCTCTACCTCAAAGTTCCCTGACATAAAGCCGCCAAATTCGCCGGCCTTATCCGTTACGGTTTTGACCTGGATGTAGTAGTTACCCAGCGCAGCCGCGGGCGCCAGAGTCACATCGTCAAACACAGCGCCGGCTGCCGAAACCGTCAGCGTCTTCTGATAGACCGGCTTCTGGTCCGGGTCTTCAATCTCAACCGACACCTTACGCCCCGCCGGAACCTCATACCCATCCGCTGAGCGCAGGCGCAGCAAGCCTTTGAAATGGACCGGATGGCCAGGCCGGTAAACAGGACGGTCGGTATAGATATAGCCGACCCAATCCTCCGCGCCCGCACCTTCCCAACCTACGCTGTTGACTGCGTAATCGCGGCCGTTATGCGCGATGAGCGTGGTTTCGCCGCCGCCCCGAATCCCGCGAACCTCCGCCACGCCATCGCGATCCGTCTTCACGCTCGCAGCTATGGTCTTCTTACTGAAAGCTTCCACTTCGATATCGGGCATCGGCTGGCCGGTCTTCCGGTCCACCACGAAGTTCACAATCCCCGAACTCCCGCTCTTGCTCACCATCGCCAGATCGGAAATGAACAGAATCGTGTAAGCCCGCAGATCGTGATGCACCGCTTCCACCAGGTACACGCCTTCATCGGTGACCGGAATCTCTACGTCCTCCCGCTCCCACCGCGACTTCGACTGCACAGGTTTCGAAAACGACATCACCAGTTGCTGCGGATTCAGCAAGGGCGCTTCGGCGTATCGCGACGCATCGCCCACAGCCGCGGGCCGATTCACCGCCGGCACCGGAGCCGCCTCCGGCTTGCCCATAAAACTCTTCACCTGCTTACTCGGAGATTCGCTGAACTGAGCGCGCAATTCCCGTCGGATATTGGCATGCAGACTCCGCTTCCACGCGCGCAGATTTTCGAGGAAGGTCCGATCGTGCGGAACCGCCGGCCCGCGTCCTCCGAACTGATGCGGCCGCTCCAGTTGCTGAAAAAATTCCCGCGGGTCGTTGATGCGGTAGACCCGGAAATCGAGCGACTCCACGTTCCAGCCATTCATTGAAACAGTCGGCTTCGAGTCGGCCCCGGAGCCAAAACTCCGCGAACTTGAAAGCGCGAAGTACGTGTCGTTCTCGCCCTGCCCCAACGCCGACAAAACCAAAACCAGACAGACAACCCACCTCGCCGCAACCCGCTTCAAAGACCCACCCCCCGCAGAATATTCCATCGATACACTCCCAGGAACGCTGCATTGCCCACCTCAGGCCGCCATTCCGGCTGGGGAAACCTCATCAGTTCGTCCACCGACGGCCTCCGCAATTCGCCCGGATCGGAGCCCGAAGGTCCCGTATGATAGACCAAATACCGCCGCCCATCCGCACGAATCTCACTCTCACCCACGTAGATCATGCCATGAAACACAGCTTCCCGCCGAAAAAACAATAAGTCCCCGGGCTGAGCGCGAGTCACATCGCGGGTTACCGGATACGTATTGAAGCGCCACAGGGCCTGTGCATCCGCAAACTGTAGAAACGTCCCATCTTTTATGTCTGACCCCGCATAAGCCCCCGCTCGCACACGAAACAAATTCGCTCCCAAAGGAGTAAACGGATAACTGTATTTGCCGACCGATTCGAACGGAGGAAATTCGGGCATCCCCGAGGCATTCGCCCACGCGCCGTCATGTTTGCGCAAAGCCTCGCGATAGGCATACCTGATCAAAGCCGCGCAATCGTCCACCTCGCGCCGCCGCGCCTCCGCCGGCAGGAAATATTGAGCCTCGGCCAGCCAGACAAGCCAGGAACGAAACGCCTTGCGATCGCGCTCGTCTTCCAGCCTCAGAAAGTCCGGCGTCCCGTCGCTCGCGCTGTCCCTCGTATCGAAAACCTTCTCAGCCGCCAGCCGCACGCCCTCGACGCGCGAGCCCGAGCATGACCCCAGCCACAGACACGAAAGCGCGGCCGCGAAACGCATTACGAAATCGGATTGCCCTGATCGTCAGTATTCCAGCTTTGAGACTGGAACGCGATAAACACGGAAATCCACTGCGAAGTTCCCGGCAAATAAACGAAAAGCCCGCCATCCTGATTGACTCCGTTATCGTAGCCAAAACTGTTCGCCGGGTTGCCCTGATTCATATGAATGTCGTGAATCCCCTGCTGCCCGCTTGAATCCGCATAGAAACTTCCGAACGCATAGATAAGCCCCTTGTCATCCCGAATCGCCTGATTCACCACGCTGACAATCTGATCGTTCAGGGTCGGATTGCCCCCGATCGGCAATAGCGTCATCGCGCTCTTTGTGATCATCGGAGCCCCGTCGATCTGCGTCCGCACGTAATCGAGCGCAATGCCGTCCGGAGGATTCACGCCGTCAGGCAACCCCAGCAATTTGGCCGCGTTCGGCGGCGCCGTATTCGGCAGCACCGCGTACAACACCTCGGACCCGTCTGTAGATTCCACGTTCACATCGATCGTGTAAGTCCCCGAAGCTGTCTTCACGGGAATCCGATAATGCGGGTTCTTACCCGTCACGCTTCCCGGCTGAGGGTCGCCCTTAAGCAGGCTGTAATTCGGAATGGGCATAGCCGATTATAGGCCTTGCAATCGTGGCAGATGTTATCCTGATCCGCAATGAAGCGACGGGCATTCCTCATCACCGCTGCCGCTGCTGCACAGGATTTACCACCAGGAGCGCCTCCGGCATTTAATACGGGCCCAGGGGCGGGGCCTCGGGTCACGGCGGCTACGTTCGAGGAAGCGGAAAAGCTGGTACAGGTGACCATGTCTCGACCTCAGCGTGCCATGGTGGCGGGGAGTTGGCGGACCGCGATGGCGTCCGTCTATGAGCGCCGGACGGGACCGAAGAAGGTGGCGATTGAGGAATCGATCGCGCCTGCCACGCAGTGGAATCCTTTGTTGCCCGGCCAGCCGAAGCAGCCGCTGCGTTCGCGCTTCGTACAAAGCGCCGGGGCGATGGAACCAGTCCCGGCTGCCGACGCGGACATCGCGTTCGCTACCGTGATGCAGCTTTCGAAATGGATCGCGGCTCGGCAACTTACCGCGGAACGGCTGGTGAATATTTATCTGGACCGCATCGCCCGGTTCGATCCGACACTGCGCTGCGTGATCGCGGTGACGCGGGAGAGAGCTTTGGCAGAGGCGCGCGCGGCGGATCGGGAGATTGCGGCGGGGCGGTATCGCGGTCCCCTGCACGGGATTCCCTGGGGCGCGAAAGACCTGCTCGATACCGCGGGGATTCCGACAACTTACGGGGCGGAGCCGTACCGGAATCGCATTCCGAAAGAAGACGCCGTGGTGACAGCGCGCTTGATGGAAGCGGGCGCAGTGCTGATCGCGAAGCTGAGCATGGGCGCGCTGGCGCTCAACGATATCTGGTTCGGCGGCCAGACGATGAATCCGTGGCTGCTCGAAGAAGGGTCATCGGGGTCTAGCGCGGGACCGGGGGCGGCGACGGCGGCGGGGCTGGTGGCGTTCGCCATCGGCAGCGAAACCCAGGGCAGCATCGTGAGCCCGAGCATGCGCTGCGGGGTTACCGGGTTGCGGCCAACTTTTGGCCGGGTGCCCCGGACGGGCGCGATGACGTTGTGCTGGTCGCTCGACAAGCTGGGGCCGATGACGCGCGGGGTGGAAGATACGCTGCTGGTTCTGAACGCGATTTCGGGAGCGGACGCGGGCGATGCCGCGAGCGTACCGAGCGGGCTCGATTTCGACGCCGATGCGTCGGTGGTGGGGCTTAAGGTGGGTTATTTCCCGAACTGGATGAAGGAAGATCCGGCAACGCCGGTGGATCGCGCGGCGCTTGAGACAGTAAGGAAGCTGGGGATGATTCCGGTGGAAGTTTCGCTGCCCGACTGGCCGTACGATTCGCTGAATATCATCCTGTTTGCGGAAGCGGCGGCGGCCTTCGAAGAGTTGACGCTTTCGGGCGGAGTAGATCGGCTGAAGTCGCAGGTTCCCGATGCGTGGCCGAATATTTTCCGGCAATCGCGGTTTTTATCGGCGGTGGATTTCGTGCAGGCGGACCGGCTGCGCCAAAAAGTGGCATTGGAAATGGCGCGGATTTTTTCAGAGGTGGATCTGCTCCTGGCGCCTTCGCTGCGGGACGAGATGCTGGTGATTGCCAACTTCACGGGACATCCTTCACTGACGCTGCGGGCAGGCTTCGTGGAGGTTTCCGAGGCGCGGAGCGATTGGGCTCCGGAGCCGCATCGGCCTTTGCCGAAGTTCAAGCCCGCAAGGCGCGTGCCGCATGGCGTGACGCTGGTGGGGCGGTTGTTCGACGAGGCGACTCTGGGGCGCGCGGGGATTGCTTTGGAGCGGGAGTTTGGGGTTTTTGGGGAGCGGCCGGCGGGGTTTTGAGGTTGGGGGCGCCGCTCACTGGCTGCGGACCCGTTTGGCGTTTTACGAAGCCGATGAAACCGCCACCAGCTGCCGGCTGGCGCTCATTAGCCCTCGCAGCGCCCGGATCAGCGTACGAGGACCGAACGGCTTGCCCAGAAAGCAAAGGCCGGGTTCCTCCACCGGCGATTCGTTCGAGCCGGAGATCATCAGGATCGGTATGTGAGGAAGGCCGCGGGCCAGATGCCGCGCGAATTCCGAATCGCTCACGATGGCGGAGATTTCGTCCTGAAATGCGGGTAGCGCTGCGAGCGCCGACTCGGGATCGGCATAGTCGATTACAGCGAACTGCTCGTTCTGCAACGCGGTGCGGATGAAAGCGCGCACGCCGTCGTCATCGTCAACCACCAGCACGCATCGGTTGTTCATAACCGGTTTGACGCGCGGCGCGGCCGATTCGATGAATGTTTATTAATCGTGAATTGTATTGAAATACGCGTGAAAAAACGGCACAGTCAGGCGAGCCATTTCATGAAGTAGAAAAGCATGGGCTTATCCCCGGTATTGGTAATTCCATGCAGGGCGTTGCCCGCGCAATACATCACCGAGCCGGGCGCAACCCGATACGTCTTGTCCTCAACCAGGATCTCGCCCGTGCCCTCCGTAATCCAGAGAAACTCCTCATCCGGATGACGGTGCGGAGGGTGCGGACTCATCCCGGGCATCAGCACCAGATTGCCGGTCACCATCGATTTGAGCTGGTCGGTCGGGCCGTTGAAATAGATCCTGAGGTCCTGTTCGTTCTCCTTCTGGACAGGCACCTCGTTCATTCCGATAACGCCGGTAGGGAGCATGTTGAGCATCTCTCAAATGATATCGGAATAGAGGCCGCGCTGGCGTTGCCCGATGGCGTTCCAGTCGTATCGCGAGAGAGCAGTAGCGCGAGCGGCAAGCTCGATCCTTTTGCGGCGTGCGGGGTCGGCGGAAAGGGCCTCGATGGAGGCGGCCATCGCGTCTGCGTCGGCGGCGAGGATCACGTCATGACCGGGCTGCAGATCGAGGCCATTGAGGCCGGCGGCCGTAGCGATAACGACGCGTCCCATGGCCATCGCTTCGAGGACCTTGATGTTGGTGCCGGCGGAGGCGGTGAGGGGAGCGAGTACGATTTCAGCGCGCCGATAGGCTTCGCGAACATCGGCGACGAAGCCCTCGCATTCGATGTTCGGCCGATCGAGGTCGACCGTGACCGAACTTCGGTGGAATTCGCGGAAGTAATCGGGACGCGGGCCCGCGATGATGTGGAGCTTAGAGCCGGACCCCAGAAGCGGCCAGACGTCCCGCAGGAAGAAGTCGAGCGCGAGCAGGTTGGGCAGGTGCGCGAAGGAACCGATAAAGAGTAGCCGTTGGGGTTCGGGTTCTTCGCCGGACGGCTGGAAGCGTTCGCAATCCACTCCGTTAGGGATCACGGCGGTGCGGGCCGATGCGGCGGTCTGCGCGTCCTTCTCGGACATGACCACGACGCGGTCCACCTTGCCCCAGGCTTCGGTTTCGAACCGGCGCCATTTGTCGAGTTGCTGCTTCATCTCAAGCAGCGCGGCCCCGGTTTCGCGCGTGGAGTTGAGCAGTTGTTCTTTGAGGTCGAACGTGATGTCGTGTTCGACAAGGATGGTTTTGGCTGGCGGATATGCGCCTGCGTACTGAGCCATCCAGGTGAATTCGAGCTGGAGGATCGCTGCGCGCCATCGTGCAGCGGTTTGTTTGAGGCACGCGCGGAAGGTATCGGATTCGAACTCCTCCACCATGTCGGGGCGCGCGGTTCCGGTCTTGTAGTGAGTACCTCGGCGGCGCACCAGCACCACTTCGGCGCAAAGGTTCAGCAGCTCTGGCGCGGACGTGGCGAGTTCGTCGCAGAAGGCGAGTAAGACGATGTTGTAATCCGCTGCGGCGCGCGCCATGAGATTGAAGATCCGGACCGCGCCTCCGTGCGAGAGCGGAAACGGGAGGCAGGGACTCGCAATCACGATAGTCTTCCCTGCCCTTTTGCTTCGGCCGGGAAAGCATGCGATGTCGCCCTTGCCGAGCGCCAGGATTTCCGGCTCGGTGAGGGTGCCGATTGCAGGCAGGGGCTGCGCACCGATCGGCGGGATGTCTTTGAGCGCATCGGCTGCTGACTCATTGCCGTTCATCGCGAGCAACTGCAGGCGCCGTATCGCTTCGAGCCAGAGGGTTCGAAACAACGCGGCGTCTCCGATGGCATGGATAAGGAAGCGAAGGTAATTGCGCTCCACGAAAAAATCGAGTTGTCGTGAGGTGAAAAAGCGCGCCGTGGTGGCGCGGTGGCGATGTTCGACTTTCGCGGCGGCGCGGAACACGGTGGGCCAACCGCGTTTCCACGCGCGATAACCAAAGTCCATGTCTTCAACGTAAGCGGGATCGTAGACTTCGGAAACGCCGCCCATCTCGCGGAGTTTAGCGGTATCGAACAGTGAACAGCCGCCGCTGCCGTAGAGAACCCAGGTGAGGTCTTCGCCATCGTAAGGATCATCGCAGCGGACGGGAAAATCGAGCGGCCCTTCCCGGCGCCAGACGGCTTTGCCGGTTTCTTCGCGGCGGATGCCGGGCGGAAAGAAGATCTGGGCCGTCGCGCAATAGAGGTCGGGGATTTCGTCGAACGCGGTCGCGAGCGAGCGGATAAAGGCGGGCTCGACAATCATGTCGTTATTGAGCAGCAGCGTGTGGATGTGGCGGGCTTTTTCGATGCCTTTATTAACAGCTTTGGCGAAGGAAAGCGGAGTTCCGGATTCGATGACGCGAACCTGCGGATACTCGGTGTTGAGCCATGCGGTGGTCCCGTCCGTTGAGCCGTTGTCGATCACGATGACTTCCCCAGGTAGAAGCTGCGGCAACAAGGGCGGAAGCATCGCGGCCAGCAGTTTGCGGCCATCGCGGCTGGGGACCACAACAGTGACTCCTGCCGCGAGCGGCGTGCGGCCTTCCAGTGGCAATTCCGGCTTTGGACTTCCCCGGCGCGCCGACAGTCCTTTCGCCTGGGCAAGCCGCGCACGAATCGGGATGGCCGCTTCTGCGGGATGGGCGATGTGCCGGATCCATTTGCCGGCGCGGTCAATGTGATGCTGGTTGGCGCGCAACAGATATCCAGGAGCGAGCGGTTGATGTCTTTCGTCGAAGGCCTTCAGCTGAGTCGGGGCAAGACGAAGCGCCGCCAGCCGCATGGGCGCGTAGGCTGTGCCGGGCGCAAAGGCCACATGAGCGATAGCGATCCGGCTCGTGCCTAATTCCGCCCGGATGGCTTTGAGATTTTCGCCAAGAGGCCGGTAAACATGCCACGGGATCCAGCGGCCCACTGCGGGCTCGAACTCTGCGACAACATAAAGCGGAAGCTCGGGACTGATCGCTGCAAGCCCTTCAATAAGGGCTCGATTGACCTCCTCAGTGCCGGACGCGAAGGCGAGCCTGACCGTCAGATGGGTGGGTAAGGACAAGGGTTCGGGGAGCCGCTCTCAAAAGCTTGCCACACTCCGAGCGCCTGAATCGCGAAGGCTGTCGAGACGGGGTTCACGTGCGGAACAATCTCGCCCGCGCGGCGGCCGAACCAAAAGCCTCCGTCGGGCCGCTGAAACTCCGCGAGCGCCGCGGCTTCTTCGCGTGCCAGGTCTCTGTCGACCGGGATCGCCGAGGCGGCGTAAACGCGCGCTCGAAGCAGTTGCGCATAGACATCGGAACGCACGAATTCGGGCGCGATGTTGCGCAAATAAAGCGTGATGCGATCCATCACGTAGCGATACGCTGCAACGCAGTCCTCGCGAGGGAGCAGAGGCGATAACGCTTCGAGGAAGTAGTTGGCGGCGTGAAGGCGGTCCATGATGCGGGGGCCTTCGTGCGCGCCAGGCAGGAAGTCGCGTGAGGTGTCCAGCGATACTTCGATCGTTTCGAGATATGCATCGCGAAGGCGATCCTCGCCGGTGATCTGAGCCGCCTCCCACCAGGCGAGCGCCGACTTGGCCTGATAGCAGGCGGCGGAACGGGACCAGTGATCGGTGCGATCGACAGGAGTCTTACCGGGCACCTCAATGATCGGATGAAAATCGGAGCCGGAGTGAAAGTCGCGGAGCATTCCCTGCGCCGCCGCCACCGCGATCTCAAGTAGCTCCTGCTCCTTAGTAATCCGCCAAACGGCAAGCAGGCCGCGCACGATAATGCCGGAATCGAAGAAGTACGCCAGGTTGGAGCCGAGTTCAAAAGGAAAAATACCCTGCGCCGAATCCCATGCCCGGTCTGTCAGGAAATGCGCCGCGCGTCGAGCCGCTCCGAGATAAGCCTCATCCTTCGTGGCGCAGTAGAGCAGCGCCAAAGCGCTTGCCGCATAACCGGTGATCTCGGTCGAAACCGGCTTGTTTTTTTCGCTGTCGGCCAGGTAGAAACGGGCCACGCCGCCGGAGGGTTCCTGTATCCCGGAATCGAGGAACCAGCGTCCGGCCCGCTCGGGGGAGTAGACTTCAGACAAGCTGTCAGCATAACATTTGAAACCAGACCCTATGAATTTCGTGAAATCGAACCAGAGTTATGAAGCATGGCTCAAGACTACGCTCGAGATCGTAGCCGCCGATCTGAAAGAAAAGCACACGCTGATGGCCGGGGATGTCTTCCCGTTTATGCGTGCTACTTTCTTCCGCTGGTGCCAGTTGTGGCCCGAGGTTTGCCCCGAGTTCGATAAAGCGCCGCAGGCGCTGGCGGTAGGCGATCTTCATGTCGAAAACTTCGGCACCTGGCGCGATGCCGAAGCGCGGCTGGTGTGGGGCATCAACGATTTCGACGAAGTGGCTACCATGCCGTTCTCAATCGATCTGGTGCGCCTGGCGGCAAGTGCGCACCTGGCCATCAACGCCGGCCACATGGGTCTGGAGCACAAGGAAGCCTGCCTGGCGATTGCGCAGGGCTACAAGGCAGGACTCGAAGCGGGCGGAATGCCCTGGGTGCTCGGCGAGAAGCACCGTTGGCTGAGCGAACTGGTGGATCTGCGCGATCCCGTCTCCTTCTGGGCGAAGCTGGACGCGCTGAAGACCTTTGAAGGCAAGGTTCCCAAAGAAGCTCAGCGCGGCATCGACCGGTTGATGCCTGGCAAGAATCTGAAGCCGCGGATCGCCCATCGTGTGGCGGGTCTGGGAAGCCGCGGGCGGCAGCGGTTCGTCGCGGTTGCGGACTTCCAGGGCGCGCGCGTATGCCGGGAGGCAAAGGCGCTCGCGCCCTCGGCGTGGCTGTGGGCGAAGGACAAACGCCAGCCCGGTAAGATCCGATACCAGGAAGCGCTCGACAAGGACATTCGGGCGCTTGACCCGTTCGTGCATTTGCGCGAGAAATGGATAGTACGGCGACTGGCGCCGGACTGCACTCGGGTGGAACTGGCAGCGGTCCCGAAGGACAAAGACAAGAGCAAACTGCTGCACGCGATGGGTTTCGAGACCGCAAATCTTCACGTGGGCGCGGGAGACTTGAAGCCGATTCTGAAGTATCTGAGCAGGCTGGAGGTTCACTGGCTGCACAACGCGGCGGCACGCATGGTGAAGGCGACGACTGCGGACTGGGAAGAATGGCGAGCCCACATGGGCGCTGCCAAACCCAAAGAAAAAACCGGGAAGACGGCCGAGAAGACAAAGGTGAAGACAGCGGGCGCTTAGGAGGTTTGCATGGCGCGCGGTTGGGAAAGTAAGTCGGTTGAAATGCAGATGGAGGAACGGGGGAAGAAACCCGTTCCCGACGGTGCTCCGGCCGATTCCGGCGTGCGCCGCGAGTTGGAAGTGCTGGAGCTGAGCCGAAAACGGCTGCTCACCGAACTGGAAAGCGTCGGCGATATGGGCGACCACCGGTTCCGGGCCGTAAAGCGGCGTGCGCTCGCGCACGTGGAGGCGGCTATCGCGGCGCTGCAGGCGAAACAAGCGCCCCCGCGATAGCATGAAGAGGTGCCGTCATCTCCGGGGCCTCGCAGGCCGTGAAAGGTTCCCCCCTCTTACCTATTTTTCTGATCGTGCTGGTCGATATTCTCGGCCTCACGATCATGCTGCCTTTGCTGCCGTTTTATGCCGAAAAGCTGGGTGCTTCGGCGACCGTGGTGGGGCTGCTGATTTCGTCCTACGCGTTCTGCATGCTGTTCTCCGGGCCGATCCTGGGGCGCTGGTCGGACCGGATCGGCCGTAAACCGCTCCTCATCGTCAGCCAGTTGGGCACCCTCGCCGGACTGCTCATTCTGGCTGCGGCGAATCAGTTGTGGATCGTGTTCGTCGCGCGTATTATCGACGGGCTTACGGCGGGCAATCTGTCGCTGGCGCAAGCGTACATCGCGGACGTCACGGCGCCTGAGAACCGCGCGAAATCGTTCGGGTTTATCGGCATTGCCTTCGGGGTTGGATTCCTGATTGGACCCGCCGTGTCGGGCTTCCTTTCGCAATATGGCCTCGCGTATCCGATTCTTGCCGCTGCGTTCCTTTCAGCAATGAGCGTCGTCTGCACCGCGACGTTGTTGCCGAAGGCCGAACCGCATACCGTCGAGGACGGCGCACCCGGACCGGGCGGCAAACGCTTGAGCGTGTTCGACTGGAAGGCCTATGGCCAATATTTCGCGCGGCCCGAACTGGGTCCGCTGTTGTGGCAGTTCCTCTGCTTCGCGTTCTACTTTTCGCTTTCGGTCAGCGGCTTCGCATTGTTTGCGCAGCGGCGGTTCACATGGAATGGCCACCCGGTAGGCGCTAAAGAAGTGGGTTATTTGTTTGCATGGTCCGGTTTTCTGGGGATAATTCTCCAGGGCGCGCTGATGGGCCGACTGGTGAAATGGCTGGGTGAACGAAAGCTTGTATGGACGGGCTTCGCATCCACCGTCGTGATGAATGCCTGGCTCGGTTGGGTGTTCACGATTCCGCAATTACTTGTGAATACGACCTTCGGTTCCTACGGCAGCGGCGTGTTGCGCCCTTCGCTCACTGCGTTGATCACCCATAAGGCCGGACGGCGCGAGCAGGGCGCGGTGTTGGGTCTGACGCAATCGCTCACGTCGATCTCCGCCATCATCGCCCCAGTTGTTGGGGGCACGCTGATCGATCACGGTTATCTGGCCGGATGGGCAATGCTCATTGCCGCAGTGGCACTTGTAGGGATGTTGCTGAGCCTGCGGACTCCGGCTACATCCAGCGTTTGATGAAGTTCGTATCGAAGTTGCCTTCGATGAAATCCGGCTCGTTGAGGATCTTCTTGTGCAGAGGAATCGAAGTGTGGATTCCTTCCACAACGAAGAGATCAAGAGCCCTTTTCATGCGCTGAATCGCTTCGGTCCGGTCGCGGCCGTAAGAGATCAGCTTCGCCACCAGCGAATCGTAATAAGGCGGGATCACGCCGTCCTGATAAGCATGCGTGTCCACGCGAATCCCGATGCCGCCCGGCAAATTCAAACCGGTAATCCGCCCCGGCGAAGGTACAAACGTTTCGGGATTCTCCGCATTGATGCGGCATTCGATGGCATGGCCCGAACGCGTGATCGGCCCGCCCAGAATCTCCTGCAGCGTCTCGCCGCCGGCAATACGAATCTGCGCTTTCACCAGATCTACGCCGGTGACCGCTTCAGTCACGGGATGCTCCACCTGGATTCGGGCATTCACTTCAATGAAGTAGAGATCGCCCTTCTCATCCATCAGGAATTCGACTGTGCCCGCGTTGCTGTAGCCGATCGCCTTGATCGCTTCCTTCAGCTTGGCTGAAACCCTGTCGCGAACTTCGTCTTTCAGCGCGGGCGAAGGCGACTCTTCCAGCAGCTTCTGATGCCGCCGCTGAATGCTGCACTCGCGCTCCCCGAGGATCTCGACATTCCCATGTTCATCGGCGAGGATCTGAAACTCGATGTGCCGCGGCGCCCCGATGAACTTCTCCAGATAAACATCTGCACTGGAAAACGCAGCGCCCGCTTCCTGCTGCGCCTGCATGAGCAGGCCCGGCAGTTCCTCCGCATTGTTGACGACGCGCATACCGCGTCCGCCGCCGCCCGCCGAAGCCTTCAGGATGATGGGGTAACCAATCCGGCTCGCAGTCTCAATCGCTTCTTCGGCGCTCCCAAGAACGCCTTCCGAACCCGGCAGAATTGGTACCCCGTATTCCTTCATGATGGCGCGGGCGCGTTCCTTAATACCCATCGACGCGATCACATCCGGGTTCGGCCCGATGAACTTGATCCCCGAAACGCGGCACACTTCGGCGAAGCCCGCGTTCTCGCTGAGAAAGCCGTAACCCGGATGAATCGCATCCACATTCGTGATCTCCGCCGCGCTGATAATCGAAGGAATATCGAGGTAACTGCGGGCGCTTTTGGCCGGCCCGATGCAAATCGCCTGGTCCGCAAATCGCACCGGAAGGCTGTGCCGGTCGGCTTCCGAATACACCGCGACCGTGGGAATCCCCAGATCCTTACACGCGCAGATAATGCGCAGTGCGATCTCTCCCCGGTTGGCTATGAGTATTTTTTTAAACGGGACGGATGCCAAAGAGGGCTTCTCCGAATTCCACCGGCTGACCGTTCTGCACTAACTTGGTCTCGAGAACACCCGCCACGTCCGCCTCGATCTCATTCATCAGCTTCATCGATTCGATGATGCAGAGAACGGTTCCCGGCGTCACATGCTCGCCGATCTTCACAAACGCCGGCGATCCCGGCGAAGCCGACTCGTAAAACGTTCCCACGATCGGCGATTTCTGATAGATGAGCGAATCGGGCGACTTGGCCGTCTGCGGTTCAGGCGCGGGCGCGGCCGGCGCGGCGGCGATGGGCGCAGCGGGCGCGGCCGCGACAGCGGGTTGGGGCACGATCACGCTGGTTTCCATTGGGAGGGAACGTCGGATGCGGACGCGGTTCTCGCCGCGCTGTACCTCCAGTTCGGCAATCCCGGTGAAAGATACGAGCTCGATCAGTTCCCTGATTTCATCGTTTGTCATTGCAATTGTTCAGGTTAACAGGCGGACCGGCGTTCACTGGCCCTTCGGCATCTGAAAACCTACGATCTCCTTATACACTTCAAGCGTGTTGTAAACGATCGGGCAGTAGGTGGCCCGGTCGATCATCTGCCACATCCGGCTCTCGATGGAACCGGCCCCGCGAACCAGATGCGGGAAGTCGTGGCACGTTGCAGGACGCGCTTCATAAATTGTACAGTCGTTGCCGTCGAGGAAAATGCAGCCCGCGTCGGTTCGCCGCAGAATGGTCTCGTCTTCTTCCAGCGCGGACATGGTCGTGTACTGCGCGATGAACTGTTTGGGCTTGATTCCGAAGTAGCGCGCCAGCTTCTCGACATCGCGT